>Ga0082335_1001092_pt1 | contig 61617 bp, 60 predicted proteins | sample Subgrocontami58m_FD_72375 | JGI IMG/M metagenome (GOLD analysis project Ga0082335, IMG submission 72375) | Subsurface groundwater microbial communities from S. Glens Falls, New York, USA - GMW37 contaminated, 5.8 m (SPADES assembly) (version 2) ... | reverse complement strand
GTGGGAATCTGGTTGAATCTGCCTACGGCCCGTAGGGTGGTTCAAAAATCTTTGTTTTTTTGCAAGCATTTCACCTGTTAGGTACAAATGAAATCCCATCAGTCCGACAGAAAGCTGATCGAGGCAATCCTTTCGGGCACGTACACACCGTTTGAGCTGCGGGAATTTCTCCAGTTCTGCTATTCGCTTGCACTCCCCTTTATCAGAAAGAAAATCTGCTGTGGCAAAATAAATTGTCAAATTATCGGGCTGAAAGAAGCGGACATCATTCATGATTGTCTCGCAGACCTCTTCTATCGCGATGAGGCAAACCGCTTTCCACAAATCCAAGTATTCTTCGAGAACCAGCTTGTCCATTCTGAAAACCCATCCGATGAAGAATTCACGATCATGCTGCGACGTTTGGTTCTCGGAAAAGTCAACAACAATATTATCCGGCTCTATAGCGAAGCGGACCCTGCACTCGGGAAGATTCTTCGCAACCTAAAACTTGCGTTAGAGCGAACACAGCTTTTCGAACAGGTGTCCCGCTTTGGCGAGACGTACCTGATACCACGCGGCGTAAAGCCGTTACTCCATCTTCCCCCGATCCGAGAGGATTGTATACGAGAAGCATTCTCACGAATTGTATTCGTCTATGACAACATCCCCCAAATGCTGCGCAAGCTGCATTCCGTTCTGTCAGAAGTCTAAGAGTTTCAGCGCGCCGTGACGCTTGTTTCCGCCGCATTACTCTTCAAAGAGGTCTACAAGGTTGCATGGGAAGAAGAATCGAATAACGGAAGTGTGGAGCAGCACACACTTTCTTCCGACATCAAGACGCTGATTGAAGAAGTGTGTAAAAGGATGAGTCCTGAAATGCATTCCGTCTATGTCGGCAGCGGTAGACGTTCGGAGGAAGTGTTTCGTTCCTACATGCGCGCACTCAATGGAATACTCATACAGGAGTTTGCTGAAGACAGTGAGGCTGCTGAAACATACTATGAACATTTGCGCACTGCAATACCTGATCTGACGAAAGCAGCATACACAAAAGAACACCGGACAACATTGGAATACCTTGCAAAGATTGCAAAAGATCGCATGAGAGAAGCGCTCCGGAATGAGTAACTGATGTTACGCAGAGGAACATTCGTATCCACAGAACTCATCCCCCCGGCCGAGGTTGTCCAAAAAGAATGAGACCTGTCATTCTGAACGGAGTCCCGATGTTTTTCAATCGGGACGGAGTGAAGAATCCAGAACATTGCCTATTTCTGGATTCTTCGACCCTGAGAAGCGGGTCTCAGAATGACATGTAGAGACTTTTTGGACAGCCTCATTTAGGGTGAGGGCATTGACAACACAAGAAAGCACCTCCCTTGCGTAACATCAGTAAGTAATCTGCGCACGACACGATATGCAAGTATATTATTCTTGGAAGGGGGACTAAAAGACTACCGTGACTCATATTGATGAACACACACTTGAACTGTTCGTTCTCAACTCCGCGGAAATAGAAAATCGCCGGAGCGAAATTGAGGCGCACTTGAAGGAGTGTGCCGGCTGCGCCGCGCTGCATCAAGAAATGACAGAGTATTACGACGAAGTGGAACAGATACGGGACGAGCGTGCGCAAGCAACAAGTCAAGCGCTGACGGTGCGAAGCATGTTGGTGAAGACCGATCCGTTCGCCGCACCGCTCAGCGAAATTCCCAAAACCGTTCCAGCTCGCGTAGTGTTATTCATCATCCGCCATCCTGCCGTTTCTTCCATAAGTGTCGCTGCACTCTTTGCATTGGCGCTGCTTACACCGACAAAGACTCTGTTCCGGGACAGCAATCCCGCGTATGCGCGGGCGAAGGAGGAGTTCTTGGTGGTGTACAACAAAGAAGGCGGTGAGTTGTGGAGAAAGCATATTGGAGTGGGTTACGACTGGAAGGAGTTGCAATACCCTGCTGATTCCGTGTCTCTTTCTCGTCCTCCGGATCAGTATCTTCGCGCTGAAGACCTCGACAACGATGGAACGAATGAGGTGGTCGCGATTTTTGGATTTGGACAGGGATGGCCGGACAGAAACGCGGTTGTGTGTTTCAAGCCCGATGGCAGCGAGCGCTGGAAATTTGAGTTCAGCCGGAAGATGATTTTTGGAAATGAGCCATTCGCAGATGTGTGGAACGCTCGACAAATGATTGTTAGTGATTTCGGCTCTAAGGACACGAAAGATATTATTGCCTCATTCGATCATGGCGCCGGATACTACCCGCAGGCAATCGTGCGCTTGGACGGAGCAACTGGACGCTCGAAGAGCGAGTACTGGCATAGCGGCACCTTGTTGAGTATCGTAACGATGGACATTGAGAACGACGGCGCCAAGGAGCTAATATGTGTGGGAGAGAACAATGGATTCGACATGGCATCCATGGTTGTGTTCGATTCACCGGAGTTTTCAGGCCATGCGCCAGCGCCGCCGGCGTATACACCACAAGAAATACCAGATGGCAACGAAAAATACTACGTGCTATTCCCCCGAAACGACTTGAAAGCGGTTGCCTCACACAAGAGAAACATAGCAAGGAGCATCCTTGCCGAAGGAACCGGAAAAATCAAAGTTGACGTTGTAGAAGAGGTCGGAAGAAGTGGCTACACGATACTCTACCATTTCAACAGTCAGATGGAATGCACCGGGGTTGACGGAGAGGACCGGTTCGTCACATTTCACCGCAAGTTGGAAGCGGAAGGAAAACTCACCAAGAAATTAGATGATGCGTATTGGGAAGAACTCCGGCGAAGCGTGTTATATTGGGATGGAGCGAAGTCCCGGTTTGTTTCATTTGAGGAGCTATCCAAGACTAAGAAGAGCGGTATGTCCCCCTCTTTGGATTCCGCTCATTAGCGGGATTCTGAGAAGCGGAACCATAAGGCAGCATTTGTGAGTGAGCCGACGATGAATAAGCGGTACGTCGAGGCAATGAAGCAGTTGGCGAACAAGTAGAGCGTGAGGAATCCCCTCAGATTTTTTTTTCTTCCTTCTTCCTGCCTGACCGCTTAACAAGTATAACTCCTCCCAAAGCAAAAAGCAGAAGCACGGTCATAAAGATCACAAATGTAGTGTTCATCGGTTATCCTCCTTTCGAGTCGGCGCTGTTGATCAGGCAAAGACCTATCGTGGCGGAGCCGCAACCAAGAAAAAGAGCTTAACCACAGATTAACACGGATTATCACAGATTCTTTTTGTGAGTGGACCCCAACGGATGTCTTCGTCTCGAAAAACCAATCCGTGTCAATCCGTGCTAATCTGTGGTTCAAAAAATCTTTGCTTTTTTTGCACGTATTTTACAGCTAAGGTGCTAAGCTCACGAAAACCAAAACGACAGCGAACCCAAATACGAAATTCGAGGGGGACGGAAGTCTGACGTTAGACCTTCCTTTCTCCAGCCTTTTTCCCTGACTTCGTCACCGCAATTACAACAATCAAGCCCAAGATCAAAAGAACCGTCAAAACAATTGTAAATCCGGTCGCTACACTCATTCTCTACTCTCCTTTCTCATCTAACTGATTGAGGTTGAAAGCGGAAAGTCGGTGACGAATATAGAGGCTGTCGCGCCAATAATCGCTGCCTCGTAACGATCTTCGATCACGCTTTCTTTTCCTTGCCAGAGTGCCAGATAAACAGGAATCCGACCAATGCAAGAAACAGTATGGTTCCCAAAGCAATGAGGAAATTGGTATTCATAACTCACCTTCCTTTCTTGTCGGCAATGTTGTAAAGCGCCAAACCTCCTGACACAAGAGCGAACCCGCCAATAATCCCGGCCAAAGTCGTAAACAGCGACACAGCCGGAAGGAATGCAGATGCCGCTGCGCCTATTATAGCAGCCTCTCCGAGCCGCATCATTACGTCCCCTGACTTTTCTATTGTCACTTGCCGTAGTTTCACACCCAAAACTTAGAGAAATCAACCACCAAAGTCAACCATCGAATTCATTGGAAGTCTGAAAGCCGAGTTGGTTCCGACTATGCCGGGTGTGGTTCGGGTCCACCCGCCGGAGTGAGTATCACGCAGGCGGACTGATTTTTTTTGTGAATTCGTCTGCAAGAAACCCCGTGTGTAAGTATATCAGGATGATGAAGGGTTCTGTTCTGTTGGTCGAGAACAGGCATCCAACCACAAACCACCTCACTACGATGCAGAGGAGAATCACATGAAGAACCTCGCTCACGTTTTCGCATTGCTACTTTCCTGTTGTTCAGTAATTCTCGCCGGCGAGATGTCAGGCTCCCTCACTTCGTTTGGCGGCGGTCCTGCTTTTGCATCCGGAGATAGCATCGGTACTGGTTTCAATGTCTTCTTCAACTACGGCGGTGTGGTAAACGAGTACGTCGCAATGCGCGGCGGGATTACGTTCTACAGTTTCTCTGTTGAGAACAAGACAGACCTGCAACTCCCCATCGGACGGATAACAACAGACTTCAGCGGCACGACATTCGGCGGTGGTCTCAGGTTAGATATACTGGGTGGGAGTTTCTCACTTGCAAATAAGTTTCTCGCATACGGAATCTTCGGGCTTGGACTCAATGTTGGAGGAGGCAGAGGCGACTTCTCTTCCTCAGTAACTATTGTATCTCGCACAACTACAAGCTCTGGTCCTGCAAACTCGAATGCGGAAGTGAAGGCTGCTTTCCGCATTGGTGCCGGTGGTGGCTACAGGATCTCCCAAAGCGTCGCTGTCATCATGGAAATCAAGTATGAGATCATCGACAAGTTTAAGTATATGCCGCTGAGGATTGGGTTTTCGTTTTTGCCGTAGATGAAAAAATCTGAAGTATCATAAAATTACTTTCACTCAAACAACACTAAGGAGGATACTATGAGGCAATTCATTTCTCTCTTCTCATTCTTCTTGCTGGGGCAGATTTGCCTCGGCAGAACGATCATTGTGGACCACTTTGGAGGCGGTCAGTACACAAGCATTCAACCCGCAATTGACGCTGCTGCAAGTGGAGATACAGTGAAGGTATGGCCGGGACCGTTGCAAGGCTACGTCGGGCAGATCAACCTGTACAAGAATATAACGCTCATGGGATCAGGTTACGAGAATACACCGATCACTAGCAACTCAAATCCTACCGTGTTGATGAGCACGGGTCGGTTGCAATGGTTTAGGATAACCTCAACAAGCGGAGACGGAGTGTTGATCAGTGGTGGTGTTCTACAGTGCTGTGTGATAGTTGACTGTGCTACGACTGGAATCAAGTCCACTTCAGGGAATGGTAGCGTCATCAATTGTGTAATTACTTGCAATGGTGTGGACGGCATTCGCACCGAAACCGGCGGCACGATCTCAGCGACAAATTGCATCGCTCGACCGAATGGCAGATTTGGGTTCTATGAACCTGGAGGTGCACTAAACCTCTCTTATTCAAACGGCTCGCGCCTTGGTACCACTGGAAATCAAGGATGCATTGATGTGGATCCGGGTGCCCCTTATTCATGCGCTGACGTGCGTATCCCGGAAAACTCACTAGGAGGCTGGAATATTGGCAACCCCTCACTGCTGGATCCAGACGGTTCGCGTAGCGACATGGGCTACTTTGGCGGACCCGATTGCCCGATATATCCAACTGTCTTCGAAATCCTGCTTAGAAGCACCGGCAACCCCAACACAGTGAATCTCACTGCCAAGGGTAGAGCCAACTACTGAAAGGAGATATGAGCATGAAAAGGACAGTATGCACCATCTTCTCGATATTCTGCTGCCTCGCAGTCGGCTCGGCACAATACCCGCGCAACCAGCGGATCGTTGACGGAGAGTTCTTCATCAACACCGATCCAGGAGAAGGCCGAGGCACACATTTGGGGGGCACGAACTACGGCGGCTGGGAAGTCAGCACTGATACCAATATCGTTGTCCCTCAAGGTTCGCGCATCTATGTCCGCTTCAGAAGTAGTAACGGTACGTGGAGCGGGCCGAGAGGAATTCTAAGTGACAGCGTTTTTACAAATCGCGGGGCCACGCTTACCTACGCTGAGTACTTCATCAACTCTGATCCAGGCCGAGGACGCGGCACGCAACTCTCGATCGGGGCAGGAGGCATCATCACTCTTGATCAGCCTCGCGTGCGACGAGGTGACAGGATCTACTTCCGCCTAAAGGATTCGTTCAACCGCTGGAGTCCGAGCAGGCCTGTTGTTTTCAATTTCAAGAACATGCTGCGCGCTGAATACTACATCAAATATCGCGATAGCGTCAGCCGGGTTGACTCTTCTGCAATCATGAGTTCCCCCAATGATAGCAGCGCAATACTTGCCGCGACGAAGACTCCTGTCCCTTTTCCCTACACGTATCCGTCCGATACGCTTTGGATTCGGTTCATGACGACTGACAGATTCTACAGCAAGTGGACGCGCGAGCCTCTCATATACAATCCAAATGATGTGGATGAGAGGAATGGCCTACCTAAGGTGTTTGCGTTGAATCAGAACTATCCCAACCCTTTCAACCCGCTGACAACAATCAGATATGATCTGCCCCGAGAATCATTTGTCACGCTGAAGCTGTATGACATTCTCGGAAGAGAAGTCGCAACGCTCATCAACGAGAAACAAGAAGCTGGTTACAAGCAAGCAACATGGAATGCCACCACCTTCGCCAGCGGCGTCTACTTTTCCAGGCTACAGGCGGGAGATTTTGTTGCTGTGAAGAAGCTCTTATTGTTGAAGTAACTCAAGTGATCGTTGGCCTGTAGGGCAGTGGATAATGGCACCAGGCATTGAAGTCATACAACATTCAGTAACCGTTAATCAATGGTCATTGCTCATACCTACAAATTCAGAAAGAGAAATGTCATGACAAAGATTATCCTCGCAATTATCGCAATGTTCTTCATTACGGCCAGCGCGGTTGCTCAGCAAGTCCTCACTTCTGCCGAAGTCAAACTCAGGCCGCCTCTCAAGAGCGATTGGGCATTCAAATCCGATGCAATCATTCTGAACCAGCAGATGACGAAGGAGACTTGTTTTCTCAACACATTGAACGGTGTTATTGCAGTTTCACTCTCCGATGGAAAGGTTGTGTGGAATTATTCTTTCCCTACCGAACGGGGCATTAACAGTGTCGTCACGTTTTCGGAGAGCTATGGTGTGTATGTTTCATACACTTACAACGACAGCACCGAGAAAGGCACAAGCAGTCTGACTCTGCGGGATTTGTCAACGGGGAAAGAGAAATGGTCTCTCAGCTCTTCAGAGGTGAGATACAGACCTTCCGCTATTGTGAATGACAACGCCGTCTTTTGTATCGTCGGACCACCAAAGAAATGGAAAGAGCTTAAGGACTATTTCGAGATGAGAATGGACGAAGCCAAGCTGACAGCATTCTCTCTGGCAGAAGGAAAGATGCTTTGGGAAACCGAACTCGACGACGAGAACTCGAATCTCATCGCTGTAGAAGGGGGTCATGTTTTTCTTACCTGCGATCAAGACGTTTCGGACAGCGGCTCCCCGAAGAACAGGGTCAAATGTTATGATGCTTCCAAAGGTAAGGAGTTGTGGGAGTACAATCCCAGTGGTATGCTTTTGAAGGTGGAGATCGCCGACGTCAAAGTTCACGGTGGAGCACTCTTCACGTTTCCCAAAGTGCATGCTGAATTAGGGCAAATAGCGCGCTTGAACCCGTCAGACGGAGAAGAAATATGGAGCAAGAACATTGCTGCTGGATTCAACAATTGCTCCTTCTTTGACACAACGGTTTTCGCCGCATCCCAGTACTGGCAGGCGTTCAGATTATCAGATGGTGAAAAGCTCGTGCAGAAAAAAATTGTCGGGACGTCGCTCCTGAGCGTACTTGGCCAAGCAGTAGGTAAGCTGGCATTCTCGATCCCCGGATTCAATCTCTTGCTACTCCCCGTGGGGATTGTCGCATTGTTCACTCCTTCTGATCCAAACTTGGGACCAGCATTCATCCCTACTCGATTCATATTTTCGGGCTTACAACGGGAGGCTCTTGCCAACGATAAGGGTCTGTATTCTCTTGTCAAGGAGAAGGATGAAGCTACACTTGTCATTATGAACAAGGATGACGCTGATGACAAGCGTATCGAGTACTTGCTCAAGGAAGAAGCGCCTGATCTGCATCTCGCTAACGGGTGCTCGGCCACTCATGCATTCCTGACCACAAAAGGACGAGTCATCGCAGTGGACCTCGCCGCAGGAACTCTCGACTGGGAAAAAGATTTCAACATCGTCAACTCCGATCCGTCTCTCGGACTCGTGACCACCGGTGATAAGATGTATTTGTTCACACTCCACCAGTTGATTCAACTATCGAACGAGTAGGATGTAACACCGCAAGCAGTGCTTGTTGAACCCCACCATCAGCCCATCGTGCCCTGTTGTGCGATGGGCTTTGTTTTTTGGGCTTCATTCCATCTTTTTGCTATCTTGTTACACAAACATCGTCGAAGGATGCCCGATATGATCAAGCACAATATCGAAGAAACGAGACTCAAAGAAATCCTGAAGGCGGCGCTTATCGAAACATTAGAGGAGCCCACGGATTTGCTGCGAGATGCCGTCGAAGAAGCTCTTGAGGATATTGCAATGGTGAGAGCAATTGAAGAAGGTGAAACTTCCGGGCTTGTCAGCCGGGACGAAGTGATGAAGATTCTTGAAAGCGAGAAGTGATTGTCAACTTCAGGGATAGTTTTGGCAAAGACCTCAAGAAAGGAAAGGATGTAGTTCTTCTCGCCCGCGTTAAAGAAGTAATCGCCGCACTCGAAGCAACCCGGCATCTCGATCAAATCCCAAATCTGAAGAGACTCAAAGGCGGTGGCCGTCAATAATTCAATATCATGCTCACCACCGCCATCGAAGCAGCAAAAGAAGCCGGTAAAGTTTGATTTGCCACATGGTTGTTTGTACATTTAAGCAAGACAGAAAGAAAGGAGAATCGATATGAGCCTGGTATTGAGTGACGAGCTGATCCGCCAAACCCAGAGCACGGAAGAAGAGCTAAGACAAGATATTGCTGTGATGTTGTATAGCGAGGAGAAGCTCACCCTTGCCCAGGCAAGCAGGTTTCTTGGCGTTGACCGCTTGGAATTCCAAAAAATATTGGCCGACCATGATGTTCCAATTCATTACACAGTTGAAGATCTCCGTAACGATTTGAAGACTCTGGAGGAATTGAATCTGTAAATGATCGTCATCAGCGATGCAAGCCCAATATTGAATTTGGCAGTTGTCGGCAAACTTAACCTCCTTCCCCAACTTTACAAATCGGTCATCGTTCCCCAATCCGTTTTCGAAGAAGTAACGCACGGCGGCAAAGATAGGCCTGGCGCTATGGAGCTTACAAACGCTCCTTGGATAAGCGTGTTGCCTTGCAGCAACAGGCGTTTGTTTGAAGAACTGTCTACAACGTTCGATATCGGTGAAGCGGAAGCGATTGCGCTTGCTGTTGAGATAAACGCCGATCTGCTTCTCATCGATGAAAAGAAAGGTCGAGAAACTGCACGACGCTATCATGTGCGGGTCACGGGATTGCTTGGTGTCCTTCTGCAAGCAAAGCGAAAGGGTATGCTCAAAGAGATCAGAAGTGTTCTCGACGAGATGGTGGTGAAAGCTAACTTTAGAGTAAGCAAAGAACCTTATGAACAGATTCTTGTCTCCGCTGGAGAGATCAAGGGATAACTATCATGCTCACCACCGCCATCGAAGCAGCCAAAGAAGCCGGCAAGTTTTTGAAGTACAGCGTCGGACGCGTCAAGAATATTGAAATGAAGCAAGGCGAGGAACGCAACCTCGTTTCCGAAATCGACAAAGGCTCGGAAGAAAAAATCATCGGTATCATTAAGCGGCGTTATCCCAACCACGCGATACTCGCAGAAGAAAGCGGCGCCAGCGATTCATCGTCTGACTACAAGTGGGTGATCGATCCGTTGGATGGAACAACGAACTTCTTGCACGGCTTGCCGATCTTCTGCGTAACTATCGGGGTGGAATACAAAGGAGAGATTGTTGCAGGCGTCGTGTACGATCCGAATCTTGATGAACTCTTCACAGCCGAAAAAGGCTCCGGCGCATTCCTCAACGGCAGGCGTCTGAAAGTTTCATCCGCATCATCGCTCATCAACTGTCTGCTCGTTACAGGATTCCCCTACGACATCGCACAAAATCCTGACAACGCCATCGGACACTTTGTGAATTTTCTTGTAGAAGGTCAGGGAATTCGTCGTCTCGGTTCGGCGGCACTTGACCTTTCGTATGTCGCAGCAGGAAGGTTTGATGGATTTTGGGAAGTGAACCTCAATCCTTGGGATATGGCGGCAGGGGTGTTGTTTGTTCGCGAAGCGGGCGGGAAAGTGACGGACTTCGTTGGCGGCGAATCAACCATCTACAAAAAACAAGTGCTCGCCACCAACGGCATCATTCACGACGCGATGCTGAATGTGTTGAGCAAAGGCTTTGTGCGATAATCGTCGCTGCCCATCAATTGACCGTAACTGCCTTCGACTTCTCCAGTTTGGCGATGATCCCCTGCAGCGTTTCCGACTTCTTCTTCAATCCTTGACGAAAATCAAAGTCGTCGGTGTCTGCAATTTCCATCCGCAGCTCGGTAAGGTATTCCTTGATTACCTCTTCTAACGCAGTCAATTCTTCGTTAGTAAATCCGCCGTTCATGGCAACCTCCTTTTCTCGATGTGTTGCTTACATAAATTTAAGCGCACCAAAAACCAATCTCAAGACAGCCTTTCGAAATTTCCGCATCTCACAAGCTTCAAAGCTGAGAATCTCTACAAAAGAAACGCCTTCCCCCGCTACCCGGAAAAGGCATCTCTTAATATCACTCCTACCAGATCGGGTATAACTAAAATCTCTTTATCATATCCAACAACAAGAACACAAACATTCCTGCAAGCACCAGCCCAAAAAACGACGCAATGCCAATAAGTGCAAATCGCTCTTTTGTCTTCTGCACATCAAGCGGACGAACCGGATGCGTTTTTACCGTCATGTCACCGATGATGTTTGTCTGACACGCGAGCCGCGAATTCTTTTCCACAACTCTCGCCACTGCAAGATTGCCAACGAGAGTTGCTTCTTCATCCTGTCCGCGGGGGGACGCGCCTTTCCCGTCAACAACTTCAACTGCACAGGTGCCACAGAAATTATGTCCCCGACAGTTCGTAAGCATATCGAGTCCACGGTACGGCGTGACGTGAACTTTGAGCATGAACTCGCGCAAGTTCGTGCCCGGCTCGACTTCAATTGAACGATGCTCATTATAGAAGGTTACCACAGGCATTTCTTTTCTCCGATAAGGCTCAGATGAAAATCCGACATCCTCATAGCGAAATCCTAAGCAAATCCGACTATCGAAATTCGAGGTTCGCCTATTCCTATGAGTTCCGCGAAGAGAGAAAAATCAACGTTGGCGACCAGAGCCTTGAGATTTCGTGCTTCGACCTTGTTTAGGATTTCGAGTTTTGAATCTACAATTTACTTCGCGTATTTCTTTTCCATGCCCGCAGGAACGTGGAACATGTAGTCATGCAGGAACTGAATCTTGTCGCCCATTTCGTGTATCTCAACATCCAATAGGTCTCGCACGGAAATGATGCCGATCAGTGAGTCCGCCTCAATGACGGGCAGATGGCGACAGTTTGCTTGCTTCATCTTCTTCAAACAATCCTCATGCGTTTCGTCGGTCGAAGCAACAACGAGATCCGTCGTCATCACATCTGCAACACGAGTTGCAGTCGGGCTAAGGCGTTTGGCGATAACGCGGTTGATGACATCTCGCTCGGAGAAAATCCCGATGAGCCGCGTGCCATCCACCACAGGCACAGCGCCGATATTGTTCTTTGCCATGTACTCAGCAGCAGCCTGCACGGTTGAGTCTTTCTCAACGGCAAACAGCGAACGGTTGGCAAGCAATTGCTTTACGGACGTCATGGCGAGACCTCTTTGGTTATTGAGTATATCAGTTATCGCCTCTCGTACGACAAACCCGGAGAAGCCAACTCGTAGCGATGTGCTGAAATAAAAATAGGTTAGATTTTGTTGAATGTCAAGGTGACCGTCACCTACCAAGGCTTCACGCCCCCCTCATCCACAAACGAAACGATCGTTAGTGGAGGCGCTTGCTTCATAGCGCCGATCTGAATCAACGAACGCAGCTGGTTTGCCGCACGCTCCACCGCTTCCTTCCGATCCGTATAGACTGTTCCGAGCAATTCATCCTTCTCTACTCTGTCACCAATTTTCTTCGTGATGATGATACCCGCTTTCGGGTCAATCACGTCATCAACTTTCAAACGCCCGGCGCCGAGCTCAATTGCGAGCAAACCGATTTGCATTGTCGAATAGCCGGTGACAAATCCACTCGTTTTGCTTCGGACTTCAATCGAGTATGTAGCGGCAGGGTATTTCTTTGGATCGTCAAGATACGATGGATCGCCGCCTTGACGCTTTACAAGTTCACAGAATTTTTCGTACGCTTTGCCGTTTGAAATTACAGCTTTGCACTTCTCGATTCCCTCCTCAATTGAACTTGCTCCCTTCCCAAGCCACAGCATCGCGCCGCCAAGAACGTACGTCACCTCCATTAAATCCGAAACTTTTTTTCCTTTCAGACATTCCACCGACTCAACAACTTCCAACCAATTGCCAATCATATAACCAAGCGGCTGGTTCATGTCAGTGATGAATCCAACCGTCTTCTTCCCCATCGAGTTACCGATGGAGACAAGTGCGTTTGCAAGCGCAACGGAGTCTTCATACTTCTGCATGAATGCGCCGTTGCCGGTTTTCACGTCGAGCACGAGTGCATCAATTCCTTCTGCAAGCTTTTTGCTCATGATGCTTCCGGCGATAAGTGGAATTGATTCAACTGTTGCCGTCACATCGCGCAGCGCGTACATGCGTTTGTCGGCAGGAGCAATCTCTTTCGTTTGTCCGATGAGCACGAGACCCGTCTCAGCAATCACGTTCTTGTATTCATCAATCGAGAGGTTAGTCTTGAAGCCGGGAATTGATTCAAGCTTATCGAGCGTGCCGCCCGTGTGTCCGAGTCCGCGACCGCTAATCATTGGAACAGGAACACCACACGCCGCAACCATCGGCGCAAGAATGAGCGATACCTTATCTCCGACTCCACCGGTTGAGTGTTTGTCAACTTTCACTCCGGGAATCATCGAGAGGTCAACAACCACTCCGGAATGAAGCATCACCCTGGTAAACGTCGCACGCTCTTCAACCGTCATTCCATTGAAGAAGACCGCCATCAAGAAGGCAGACATTTGATAATCGGGAATCTTCCCATTCACGAAATCTGTAATAAACGAATAAAGCTCCTCCTTCGTCAACGTACCGCCGTTGCGCTTCTTGCGAATCAGTTCGACTGGAGTCATAAATTTGAGATTCCCAACCCTGAGCGTTTTCTGCGAAGGGTCTGAAAGTGATAAGTGATTATTATGGGATTTGGACATCTAATCAAATTATCGAAAGTAGCCGGGGAAAACTATCAATCAGAAAATCAGGCTCAAGTTGTCTGAGCTGTTCAGCCGTGAATGCTCCATACGTTACAGCGCAGGTTGCAATACCGGCGTTTCTTCCTGCAAGAATATCTTTATCTGTATCGCCAACAATCAACGTCGCTTCGTGTTTCCAATTCTTGTCGTGAATGATTTTGTTGATGATGAACGGGTCCGGCTTGTACGGCAAGCCATCGCTTCCTTGCAATTGAACGAAATACCGAGTGATATTGAAATGGTCTGTTGCCCGCTTAATACCTTGACCTTTTTTCGTGGATGCTACTGCCAATCGTTTTCCGTGCGAGTGAAGAATCTCCAGCGTTTCCTTCACACCGGGAAAAAGCTTCGTCGTCTCCAACGACCTCGGACGATAATATTCAGCATACATTTCCGCGGCATCAGGAATTCGACTATGCAAATTCGAAGGCAGCAATGTCGAGAACGTTTCTTCCAACGTTTTCCCGACAAACGGGAACAAATCTTCCTTCTTAAACGACGAAACGCCCAACTGGTTCAAGACCCACACTTGAGCGGTGGCAATATCGTGTTTGGAATCAGTAATCGTTCCGTCGAAATCGAAGATGAGGTTTGAATAATCCATATTCGCTTGAGTTATTTTCTCCCCTGAGCCCACGTTTTTCAGTGGGCGAAGGGTCTCAATGATCAACCCAAACATCGAGACCCTTCGCTCCGCTCAGGGTTTAGAAGCTAGCACTCTACTTTTACAACAAACCTTCTTTTACACTTCTCACACTCCAACTCCACCGTAACCCAGTTGTTCCGCTCGTAGTAGGAAATCTCCGCCAACTCACCGCCACACGACTGAACGATGCACGATTTCAAATCTAACCGATACGTTCTGTCAGATGGATATGGAGAGGAGTCTTCCATTCGCTATCCTCTACTGTTGAGATGCCGTTCGGCAAGCAACAAGCCGACAATTGTTTTGCTGTCCTGTAGTTCACCGCTTACTGCCATCTTCAGTGCGTCAGGAAGAAGCACCGTGTGAACCGTCATCGAAAATTCACCTTCTTCGCGTTTGTGTCCGCCGGGTGATCGCTTCAAGCCGGTAGCAAGATAGATGTGAAGCTCTTCATCGCAGAAGCCGGGCGTCGTATAAATTGATGTAAGTTTCTCCAGCTTCGCAGCGGTCCAGCCGGTTTCTTCTTCAAGCTCCCGGCGCGCAGCAAGCTCAGGGTTTTCGCCTTTGTTCAGCTTACCCGCAGGAAGCTCGAGAATGTGTTTGCCTAACGGGTAGCGAAGCTGCTTCACCATCATCACTCTTCCATCATCACGAATTGGAACGACGACTGCACCGCCGGGATGGTGGGCGATCTCGCGAATGCCTTTGTTCCCGGATGGATATTCGACTTGGTCAACAATCAAGTCAAACACTTTGCCCGTGTACACTAACTCACGCTTCAGCAGTTTCAGCTCCATCAGGTGTCCTGCTTCATGCGAACGATACGCTGCGGAACTGCGAGCGTTATGCCTTCCCGTTGAAACGCAAGGTATGCTTGCTCACGCAATAGGACTTCAATGTCAAAAGCGTTTGCATACGTGTTGGCGCGACAGACGAACGTACATTGAAGCGAAAGTTCAGTCAAAGCAGTAAACACCACTCGTGGCGGCGGGTCGCGTAACACATCCGCATGTTGCTCGGCAAGCGGGAGCAAGACACTCCGTACTTTTTCAGGATCAGTTCCATGCGCAAGTTCGAACCTCAACAGAACACGCGTAGGCTCGTGAGGAAATGCGTAGTTGACAATGCGTCCCTTCACTAACTCAGCATTGGGAATAATTATGAGATTATTGTCGAAGTTGATAATGCGCGTGGAGCGCAGCCCAATCTGATGAACATCGCCAACCTGTCCGGTAGGAAGCTCGATACGATCGCCAACTCCGAACGGGCGATCAACAAGAATAACGAAGCCGGCAATCATGTTCGCAAGCGTGTCTTGTGCAGCGAAAGCAACCGCAAGCGAGCCAACGCCAAGCGATACAAGCAAGCTGCCGATATTAACGCCGAAGTGATCGAGAACGATGATGATTGCCACCATACCGACGAGTATGTTCATGATCTTGCTCGTCAGCGGACCGAGCGTCATCTTCAAATGCGACTCATCACCGTCCGCCATTTGATCCAGATACCAATGGATCAACACTCGAACGATACCGAGCACAGTTTTGACGAGAACAAAAACAACGGCGATGTACAGGATCGCATCAGCGTAGTCAAGGATTTGATTCGATGTAAGCTGCTGCGGAGTCAAGCCTTTCCGGATTTCACGAACAGCAATGTGAAGCCCGATGACAACCATCAGTGACCGCACATTTTTCCGAACTGCTTCAAGAATCAGATCATCGAGAACTGTTTCCGTCTTCGCGAAGATTTTCTTGCCAATCCAGCTTAGCAACTTCTTCACAAACGTCGAAAGGAAATAAAACGCCACAACGATAACGACTGCGACAGCGACGTGATACATCAGGTCATCGTTAATTATGTTTTCAAGCCAAGTCATAGCAAGAAGCTTGTTGGATTACTGAATCAGTGGAATGATGGAGTGATGCATCTTGGCTGATGTTCCATTCATCCATCAATCCATTACTCCATTACTCCATTACTCCCACCCCTCCATAAGGTTTTTTGTTTCCGCGACTGCCGGGTTTCACAACAGGGACTCCCTTCTTGCATAGCGGACATTCTTCGGACTTGTAAGTTACAACATCCATGGAGAGCGTTGCGAACTGTGACCCGCCGTCTTCAACGTCGAACTTCACCTTTCCGCCACTGCGATCCACAATGGAGCCAACCCCTGCAACCCGGCCTCCTTGTTCCTTTACGATGTTGATGACTTCAAACACCGAGCCGCCGGTCGTAACAACATCCTCGCACACTAACACTCGCTCACCTTTGTTGATCTTGAACCCGCGGCGTAATTGCATCACTCCGTCCTTTCGCTCAGCAAACATTGTTCGAGCGCAAAGCTGGCGACCGACTTCCTGCCCTACAACAATGCCGCCGAGTGCCGGAGCAATCACAACATCAACCTTGCGTTGTTTGAAGAGCGAAGCAATTTCACCGCACAAGAGTTCCGTGTGTGTGGGATATTGAAGGACTTTGGCACATTGAAAATATTGCGGGCTATGCAGCCCGGACGTTAATTGGAAATGACCTTCCAACAACGCACCGGTCTGCTTGAAGATGGAGAGAACTTGTTCTTTGTTCATGAAGTCGAGATGAGATTAGAGTTTGAATTGAAGACCGACACGTCCGTGCGCAAGAAAGCCCACATTGGGATCGTTGTTAATGAACGTCCCTTTGAGCTCAACAAGGAGCGCGAGATCGTAGTCTAAAGAAATGCTTGCGCCTGCTGCAACGCCAAGCGCAAGGCGCGTTTTTCCTCCAACATCATAATACGTGTAGCGCACTCCGCCGATGACCTGGCGGTACAAAGCCTCGGTGATAAATTCTGCACCAACTTGGGCACTCACAAACGGACGTGTTTGTCTGCCGGGAAGAAATGAGTAGGTTGCGCCAACGTAGACATTGCCGACAAAAAGATTTTGTTTTCCAGAAAGCGGGATGCCGGGCCAGCGCTCGGCAAATGCCCTCTCATCGAAGAACAGCAACGACATATCTGCGCCAACACCAAGGGCAAACAGCGGATTGAGCTGAATAAGAAATTCGGCTGAACCGCCTGGACCGTTCAGCCAAAATTCGCGTAACCCTTCATGGCCCTGCGGGCTTGTCAAACCGAGTGTTACATTGAACATCGGTCGCAAGGATTGCCGCGGCCGCAACGCCCCGTAATCAGGTGTTTGAGAAAATGTGTCGTGCTGGTAAAACGAGATGAAGGTCGCGATAAGAAGAATTCTCTTCATCCACTGCTGAACCATTCGTTCACTCTCCACAAAAGATCAGAAGACGAGCCATGAATTGTTAAAACAATATACGAAGGTTGTTATTGTCATTGCAATATATTCAGCGCTGTTGCGACACGTGAAGTGAATGTGTATAATGAATTGAAGATTTCCGATTGTCCGAAGGACTCCTTCGGAGAAGATTGACCATTGAATGACAACGACAATGAGCAAGCACGTTTTCATTACCGGCGGCACAGGATTAGTCGGCAAGAATCTCCTTCCCCGCTTACTCAGAACATTTCCCAACTCAACAATCACGCTTCTTGCACGCGGAGAAGACGAAGAAGAAGCGACCGAACGAGTCCGAACCATCGCGAAAGAGATTGAAGCGGAAGAGGGAATTGCCGATGCGACAAAAAGAATCGACAGCATGCTTGGCGATGTTTCGCTCGATCATTGCGGCTTGAACGCTGAACAGCTTGAACGTATCGTTAAGGAGACAACGCACATCATTCACGGCGCTGCGACCATCCGCTTCGACCATCCGATTGATGAAGCGCGGGCAATCAACTGCGGCGGCACGCGACGTTTGCTGGCGATCGCTCACATGTGCGCCGAACGCGGAAGATTTGAGCGCTTTGTGTATATCGGCAGTTCATCTGTATCCGGCCAGCGAGCGGGCAACATCTACGAACACGAGCTGGAAATGGGACAGAAGTTTTTCAACACCTACGAGCAATCGAAGAACGAGTCCGAGCGAATCGTGCGAGACAATTTTCAAAGAATTCCCTGCACAGTGTTTCGTCCGAGCATCATTATCGGTGATTCACGAACGGGTAAGACGAGTTCATTCAACGTCATTTACATCCCGCTCCGGCTCGTGCAGAAAGGTATGCTCACCTACGTCCCCGGAACGCCGAACACGCTGATGGATTTGGTACCGATTGATTGGGTTGATGATGCAATGGTACACATTATGTCGAAAGAAGAATCGGTTGGAAAGGTTTTTCATATCACCGCTGGACCGAAGCGGGCGGCACGGCTCGATGAAGTTGTGGTAGCCGCCGTGAATTACTTTGATAAGCACACGCCGTTGAAGCATCCACGCAAGATGGAGTTCATTATAAAAGAAGAATATGAGAAGCGCCGCTTCGCTATGCGAGGACGCGAAGATGCGCTCATGTTGCAGCTCGACACTCTCCTGCCGTATGTTACGGTCAATCGCTTGTTCGATTCGGCTAATGCTGATAAACTCTTAGAAGGTAGCGGAATTGAATTCCCGTTATTCAAAAACTATTCTGACAAAATTTTTGAGTACTGTGTAAAGACAAACTGGGGAAAAAATTCCTGAAGATCGGGTTTCGGATTGCCGATTGTCCAAAGGACTCCTTCGGAGCAGACTGACGCAGCTAAGATGTGAAGAAAGACCTTTACATTCACGAATAATTTCATATCTTACAGGAGACGTTCCTCCCCTTGTACCACTTGGATACAAATCCACGTGCGACCACCTGACGACTATATCAAAAACCAACTCAACAAGCATCTCAAGAGTATTGAGACAGCCATAGAGGCAGATGTCATGGCAATTGTAAGTCCAATTGTGCCTGGATTGGAAATTGTAGTGAGAGAGGCAGTGGAAAAACTTGGTTCAAAGAGAAATGCACTCGCGATCATTCTTGATACAGGTGGAGGTATCGTGGAGATTGTTGAACGAATGGTGACTATTATTCGCCATTATTACAAAGAAGTAATATTCATAATTCCAAACAGGGCGATGTCGGCAGGAACAGTTTTTGTGATGTCCGGCGACAGAGTTTTGATGGATTATTTTTCTTGTCTTGGACCCATTGATCCACAAATTGAAAGAGAAGGGAAATTGGTGCCCGCACTCTCATATCTTAATCAATTCGAAAAGCTGAATCAAAAGGCGAGTGCTGGGAACTTAACTTCAGCTGAATACGCTTTACTCAGCAAGTTAGATCTGGGGGGAACTGTATCAATTCGAACAGGCGCGAGAGTTGTCGAAAGAATTGCTTAGGAAATGGCTCTCTTCCTACAAATTCAAGAATTGGATAACCACAGAGACTAGGAAACTTCCGGTTGATCAGAAAATGAAAGAAGCAAGAGCGGATAACATCGCTGAAGACCTAAGCGACAATTCGAGATGGCACTCACATGGACGCGGAATTGGAATGAAAACATTGGTAGAGGACATCAACTTAAAAATTGAGGACTACTCACAAATTAAGAAGTTAAGTAGCACGATTCGTGAATACTATGAGTTGTTACTGGACTACATGAATCGTGAGAAAATAAGTATGTTCGTCCACACAAAGGAGTTCTTCTAAATGAAACACGAATCGTCTCACATGTCGAAAGAGAGCATCCTTCAGACAAACAAAAAGATCGACAAGGAACTGCTCAGGAAGTTTGAAGAACTCGAGAGTAAGCTTGCGAAAGTTGGTGTTGACATCAAGCCAAGTTTTAGACTCACTCCCCCGTTAGGGGAAACCTATACACATTTGTTTGGAGACCGCTGCTGATATTTTCTTGGGCTAGTCAGAACCCTTCTGCCCTATTCACCCTTCCCATCTTCTGTCCCAAAAATCTTTCGCCTATTTCTGTGAACTTTGCCGGCAGGTCACTGACGAAAAATTGCAGGTGCGGTCTCAGCCTGGATGGATTACGGAGATTCTTCTCATCGAGAAGACGTTCAACTTCGACCGCGGTCGCTTCACCTGAATCTATGAGCGTTACGTTGCCATCGACAGCAGATTGGATCGCATCGCGGAGAATCGGGTAGTGTGTGCAACCGAGAATGAGCGTATCAATCTTTTCCAACCTCAGAGGGAAAAGGTATTCCTTCGCTACAAGTTCAGTCACTTTGTGGTTTATCCATCCTTCTTCGGCGAGTGGAACAAACAACGGGCAGGGCAGTGCAAAAACTTGCACTTCGTTATCAATTTGTCTGATGGCGTTCGTGTACGCGTTGCTGTTCACCGTCCCAATTGTGCCGATAACGCCGATGCGTCTCTTCTTCGTTGCTGCAACTGCAGCGCCGGCGCCGGGAATGATTACGCCAACGACAGGAACCTTCGCGTGCTTCATCACCACATCAAGCGCAACTGCGGAAACGGTGTTGCACGCGATGACGATCATCTTCACATCTTTGGAAATGAGGAAGTCCACGTCTTGTGCCGCGTATTCGCGTACAACCAGCGGCGACTTCGGTCCGTACGGCACGCGAGCCGTGTCGCCAAAGTACACAATGTTCTCATGTAGTAGACGCTTCGTCAAAGAGTGGACAACCGTTAGTCCCCCTATACCGCTGTCGAAAACGCCGATTGGTTTTGAGTTCATGTTCTTCCAACCCTGAGCCTTCTTTTGGCGAAGGGTCTCGCCGCCTTTGAAAAGAAAATTACATTGAGATGGTTCGCTCCGCTCACCATTGAGAACTAAGTTCCTGTTCCGAAATCTGCTTCACAGTGGCAAGGATTTCGGAGCGAATTGCTTCTTGCCGTTCCGGTTCGGTGATGCGGCTGCCTGCGCGGTCAAGAACATAGAAGGCATCGAGAATTCCGTCTACCCGTGTTGCAATCTTTGCGAAGTAGATATCGAGCCCGAGTTTTGAAATTGTTTCCGTTACACGATAGAGAAAACCGAGCGCATCCGGCGCGTACACGTCAATGATTGTGTAGCGCGGATTGTCTTCAAACTGAACATCAGTGCGAATATTCGGATTTGCCGGAGGCTTCTGTCGCCGCTTCCACTTCCTTCGGTGCGTTTCGAATAAATGCTCGATGTCTAACTTTCCTTCCATCACTTCGTTCAAATCATTGGCAATCTTGCTGCACGCAGTCTGGCTCAATTCACCCTTCGTCGCCGCATCGCTGACGCGGAACCGATCGATAATGACGCCATCTTCACGGGTAAAAATGTTTGCATCAAAAATGTTGGCGTCGCTCGCAGAAAGGACCGCGCAGAATTTCGACAGGGCAAACGGCGCATCGTCGGCTATGACGGTGATTTCCGTATAACCCTCCTGTCGTGTGAAGATCGTCGAAACAGTTTCATCGGCACCGCTCTTGCGTATGTGCTGTTCAATCTCTTCGTCGGTGAACAATGCAACATACGCGTCGCTCTGGATGCCATTGAGATGTTCATGAACTCGCTCACGTGGCAACGATTCGCTCAGCCTGTCAACGAGCGCACCAACCGCCTCTTCGTGTCGCGATTGTTTGAACTCATCAACTTGGATTCCCTTCAGATTCCGCCGCAACACTTCCGAAGTGAGCTGATACAATTCCTGCAGCAGCCAAGACTTCCACTCTGTCCACACATTGATATTGACTGCTGAAAGATCCGCGTATGTGAGCAAGTAGAGATAGTCCAATTGCTCGGGCCGTTCGAACTTTGCTGCAAACTCTTTGATTGTTGCCGGGTCGTGAATGTTACGACGAAATGCAACCTGCTCCATGACAAGATGGTTCCGAATGAGGAACGCAACGTCGTTGAACGTGTCCGACATTCCAATCCGCTCAAGAATTTCCCGCGCCATCTCCACACCGGTAATCTCATGGTCGGCAACGCCTCGCGGCTTCGCAATATCATGCAGAAGGATTGTGAGGTACAGCGTGTCCTTGCGGCGGAGATTACGGAACACTTCCCGCATCACGCTCTGCTGTTCGCGCAAGCGCTCAGCGTTGGCTATAGCAATCAGCGTATGTTCGTCTGCAGTAAAGTAGTGATACATGTTGTGCTGGAAGAAGGCGACAAGCTCCGCCCACTCCGGCATGTACGCTGCAAGAACGTTGAGCTCGTTCATATCGTGCAAGGTTTTTGCAACGCGATGCGAGCGGAGAATTCTTCTAAAGAGAGAAGCAAGATCGGAGGAGCGTCGCTGTTCATCATTGAACAGATCGACGCCGTTTGCGATCACACGGCGAAGCCGGACATGTAATTTAATTTCATGCTCTGCGGAAAGCGCGAATGCTTCAAGAATCTGCGTTGCATCCGTTAACCGCTTTATCTCAGGCTCAACGGAAAGAGTATCATCAACCCGGAAGAATATCTCGTTCAGTTTTTCAGTACTGGAGAAACTGAATCGCACCGGCTCAATCATCTCACGAAACTTGTGCGAAAGATTCCGGTAAAGGCGATGAATCGTCCGTGCGTGCAAATAATATTCACGCATGAAGACTTCCACCGAGTGAAGCTCCGCCTTCGCCCCGAATCCAAGAGCTTCGGCGACCTCCCGCTGCAACGCATACTCCAACGCATCGCTTGGCGCCTGACGACGGAAGTGCATCTCGTGCCGTGCACGGAAGAGGAATTGTAATGCCTTCAGCACAACACTACTCTCAAGCTCATCAAGCACACCGTTGCGGACCAACGCGTCCACGAACATGCGCGATGCGGCTGCCCGCGCATCGATGGGGAAAAAGAATTCGGGGTCATTCGCACGATAGAGCCAGAAGATAGATTGAAAATCGCGCAAGCCGCCGGCGCTTTTCTTGATGTTCGGCTCAAGCAGCTTTGCGGAGTTGCCAAAGCGTTCATGCCGCGCACGTGCTTCCTCAAAGACACCTTCGATAAACCATTTGTCTTTTCTCTTTTCAACCTGCCGCCGCATCTCAACAAAAAATGATTGCGCAAGCGCTTCGTTGCCACAGAGAAAACGACTTTCAAGCATCGACGCCCACGAGTCAATCTCTTTGCCGTTCAACGCCATTGCTTCTTTCACCGTCCGCACGCTATGTCCGACATCAATTCCCGTATCCCATAAGAGATGCAAGAACTGCTTCGCTATCGCCGCTGCACACTCTTTGTTCTTTGCATCATCGGCAAGAACCATCACATCAACATCAGACTTCGGACAGAGTTCACCTCGTCCGTAGCCGCCGATGGCAAGAACGGCAATTTGATTCTGTTCAGAAGAGATTTGCTCGTACGCGAGAAGAATCGCCTCGTCCATCATTGCGGTGAGCGACGAGCATGTTGCAAAGCTACCTGCGCCTGCACGATGCCCTGCAGCGATTTCTGCTGTGCGGGCGGCAATGAAGTCCTTGATAAAAAGAGCAGATGAGTTCATGATGAAATATACTCAGAGGAAATGGAAAATCAAAAGTGCCTCAACCCTGTCCGAAGGACTCCTTCGGAGAGCAAGTCCCGATGCTTTTCAATCGGGACGAGTCGAAGGGTCTCACTGCTAAATCAAATACGGCAACCGTCGGGGAGTGCAAGTTCAAGGAAGCGCGCCAGCAACATCAACGACAATTGGAGAAAAGAACATCGCATCAGGATTATTGCGATGCGCAAGCCAATCAGCAAGGGCAGCGTCACCTTGTTGCTGCGTCATTGCCCCCTTATCAACCATTATCTGAATGTGCACGGTGAAGAAGCGATGCGCCCATTCCATGATACCGCTTTCGGGTCCGCCAGCGAGACAGTTTGGGGTGAAGTCAACAAGACGAAGTCCGTGCTTTCTGAACAATGCCGGAATTCTTCCGGTGACATAAGGGTCGCCGCTGACCGTTGCGTAGTACGCTCGCACGTAGTCCGCCATCGTATCAAATCCACCGCCGCGAGGAAAGAGTGAAAGCCCCTCGTAGTAGTAATCTTGAATTGCGATGATGCCGCCGGGCCGGAGCGCAGCAAACAGTCGAAGCAAGAATTTTTCAGGGTCAGGGACAAACGCAATCACCCAGCGAACAAAGATGAAATCGAAGTATCGTGGAGGAAGAGATGCTTGTTCGACTGCGCCTTCAATGAATTGTAGATTCTTCCATCCTCTCTGTTCCGATTTGTTCTCCAACCATTGAAGAAAGAACTTTGAGGGTTCAAGCGCTGTCACTTCGCCACTCTCACCAACTCGATCGCGCAAGTCCATCGAGACAAATCCTGGACCAGCGCCGACATCCAAACACCTCCAACCTTGCTTTACTCCAAGTCTATCGAAGAATTTGTTCGTTGTCGGAGACCACACGCTGTGCTGAAAGCGGAGACGTTCAAGTTCAGTCTGGTTGACGCCAAGAAGATAGTCGAAGTTGTCGTTTGGCTCTTTCACGAGTTTCAATAGTATTCATTTCATCGGCGGTTCCAAATCGTCATCGCTCCAATCCCATCTTCCTGAGCAACGCGGTAAACTTCGGGTCTGAACGAATACTGTCAAACACCGGATCGACTTTCAGAAACACCATCGAGCCATCATGTTCCTTAAATGCTTTCTCGAGCCAATTGAGCGCCTGTTCCTTTTTTCCAAGTCCTATGGAGAGCACTCCCATCCAGTACGGGGCGACATACTCATACTCGCTCGTTGTCTTATTTTCAAGGAGGTCGAGCATATCCAGTGCGTCATCAGTTCTTCCAGACACCGCGTACACGTGTCCGAGCGCGACAATGGGAATTGGATGCCTCAAATGAGCATAGGCTAGTCCTATCGTGAAATTTTGGTATGCAGCGATAGCTTCTTTATACATCTTCTTTTGTACATACGCCCCTCCCAGAGGGATATATGCCAGCGCAAACGTGGGATCAATTTCGAGTGTCTTCTTGAATTGCTCAATCGCTTCGTCGTACCTGCGCGCATAGTACAACGTGAGTCCTGCATCAGTACTGATAACCGGCGAACGCGGACCCAATTCCATTGCTTTTTTTCTGGCAAGCGCTGCTTCTTCAAATCGTCCAGTCACAGTCAACAAGAAGGCATACCAACTGCGCGCAGTGGCGTAGTTAGGATTGAGTGCAATTGCTCGCTTCAGTTCTTTTTCGGCAGCAACCCAATCCCAGTCATAATTCATTATGGCAAACCCCAACGATGCATGTGCCTCAGCAAGACTACTATCAATCAATAACGCCTTGAAGGCTGCTTCCTTTGCCTTTGGGTATGTTTGTTGGGGAGGATCCAAAATGAGATTCCCCAGGATGGTGTAGGAATCGGCCAACCCTGCATAAGCAAGGGCATAGCTCGAATCCTTCGCGATCGCCTGGTTGAAATACTCAATGCCCTTTTTCAGACTATCAGGTAATCTTTTGTTCCAATAGTTACGCCCCCTCAAATACAGATCGTACGCTTCAAGATTATTAGTGAATTTTTTCTCAATGCGTTCTTTTTCTGCAGGTAAGATTATCGCTTCTAACCTCTTCGCAATCTTTTGGGCGATATCGATCTGGATGGAAATTATGTTTGTCATCTCTTGATCGTACGTCTCCTGCCAGAGATGATGATCATTGGTTGCATTAATTAGCGCCACGCCAATATGCACCCTGTCCGCTGCTTTCTGCACACTACCTTCAAGAACCGTCCCAACATTGAGGGCGCTCGCAATATCGCGCAGATTCTGCTTCCCCGGTCCTTTATACTGCATAACCGACGTCTGAGATATGACATTTAGCCCTGCTATCTTAGAAAGCTGTCCGATGACTTCTCCCGTGATACCATCACTGAAGTACTCGTTCTCTTTGTCCTCGCTGAGATTCTTGAAAGGTAAAACTGCAATGGAATTACTGTTCGCGGGAAGGGGCGTGAAGAGATGAAAGATAGAAAAAACAATGAGAGCAACACCGGTTACAGCGAGTGCACCGTACAGAAATTTCTTGTTCGACTTCAATGCAGAAGCAAACCGGTCAGTAAAGGGCAGACGCCTCTTTTCCCATGGCATTTCAATTCTGTAAATTGCCACCGGCAGTTGAATGTTTTTCAGCTCTCGTTTGCCGAGTCGTATCAGTCGCAGCTCGATCTTGTTTTCGACCTGCCGGGCAACATCCTCCGACACACAGATTCCTCCCGCCTCGGCACACGGCTCAATCCGTGCAGCGATGTTCACACCATCGCCTTGCACATGCTTGCCCTGATGGACCACATCGCCCAAATGCAACCCGATGCGAATGCGAATTTGCCGTTCCGGTTGGGTTGTGGAATTGCGGTGAAAGAGCATCTGCTGAGTCTGAATCGCACACCGTGTTGCATCCAGAGCGCTGGCGAATTCCACAAAAAAGGAATCCCCTGCTGTTTCAATTTCCTTCCCGTTGTGTTTGGAGAACAACGGACGAACCAATCGTCTATGTTCTTCGAGTAGTTCGAGCGCCAGCGCTTCATTCTTCTGCGTGAGCGCACTGTACCCAACCATGTCGGTAAACATGATTGCCGCAAGTTTGCGGACTTGTCGCGCTTTTTCAGACATCTTGTTCCTCCTGTTGTCTTAACAACACCTACATACCATCTCCACGATAGCTTGTGTTCGCCAAGTCATTCAGCGATACTAACACCGGAACATTTTCGAATCTATTCACACACTGTATTGAAACCGGAGTCGGTCAAGCTCAATTTGATTGACACGTAAGACATCGTCGAGTACCTGTTTGGTCTTTTTCACCACCATTATTAGTTTTTTCGTGAGAGAAGTTTGATACGATGATGCGGGCGAAAAGTTGGTGGCAATTCTTCTTTTGTTAACACGCTGATAGTTCCGTCAACTTCAAGAACGGCGAGTGCCACGTCTTCGAGGACGGCAACGCCGTGTTCACGAAATGCTTGCCGAAGCTCCTCGATCGGAATTCTTTCCTTCACAAGATTTTCAGACACAACATTTCCGTGCCGCACAAGAATCGTCGGTGTTCCTTCAACCCATGTCCTCAGTTTCTTATTTCGCCGCACAATCCTTGAGACGATCGTATTGATCAGAAGAAGTGTCGCCGCTGCAACAACCCCTCCCGTTATCGATGTGTCCGGTCCCGTCATGGCATTCTGTACTGCGTTTGCAATTAGCAGCAATAACACAAGATCAAACGGCGTCATCTGGCCGATCTCGCGCTTTCCTGAAAGCCGGATTCCGACGAGCACGACGATGTAGATGATTGCCGTGCGCAGAACAATACTGAGAAGTGTGTTATCGAAAAGCCACAATGTGTTCTGCCTCCTTTAGTCTGTCATTCTGAGCCTCGCTTTTCAGAGGCGAAGAATCCACTCAATGCCTTGAGGAGATTCTTCGCTCTCCGCCTTCGGCGGATCGCTCAGAATGACAGTTCAATCAATTCTCCTTCTCCATCTCCTCCACCTTCTTCCTCATCGCATCCAGCTTCGCTTTGAGCTGCGCCATGATCTGTTTGTACTGCTCATCGTCGCGGAGATTTTCGAGCCACGGGTCTCGTTGAGCGAGGTAATAGTCCCTCAGGCCGGCATCGATCGCTTTTTGCAGCCATGCATTCGCCTCTTTCCTGTTGCCTTCGATTGCATAGATGGCGGCAAGATAATTGCGGGGATCGAATGACGCATCTCCCTCCTCGATTTGTTTCTGCTGGAGTGTCCGCACTTGGTTCAGCAACTTCCGTGCTTCATCTTGTTTTCCTTCTTTCAGAAGGATATGCCCCAACCCGATGCTGCTGGTGGTTCCCGGATCAGTCTCAAAGGAGGGGTTGGCTTTCATTGACCGTTCATAATATTCTTTTGCCAGTGAGAAGTTTCCTGTGTTCTCAGCAATCGCCCCGGCATTATCAAGAGCTCTCGGATTATCGGGATTCGTTGCGACGACCTTTTTCATCAGCTCGTTGGCTTGCTGATCTCTGTTCTGGATGACGTACAGATTAGCCAAATCAATATTTGCATACATGTAGTCCGGCTGAAGTTCTATCGCTTTCATCAACCAGTGTTCTCCCTCGACGAAGTTGCCCAATTGCCAATACGCATAGCCTACCTGTGTTGGAAGAACAGAGTTCCTTGGAGCAAGAACGACGGCTTTCTTCAGCCATGGTAACGCTTCGTCGAATCTCCCTTGACTCGTATAGGTGTTGCCGATGTTCCCAACAGCACCAAAGTAGTTCGGGTTGAGATCAACTGCTTTGCGATACGCTTCGAGTGCCTTGTCATATATTCCATTATAAGAGTAGCCAATCGCCAGGGCGTTATATGCCTCTGCGGAATTTCTATCCAGCGCTATCGCTTTCTTGCTCACCGCAACTGCAGAATCGAGCCAGGAGATTTCCGAGCCAAATCCGTACCTCTCCGCGTATGCACTGCCGAGTTCAGCCCAGGCAAGCGTAAAGTTCGGATCCAACTCAATCGCTTTCTTGATTAGGCCAATGGCAGTTTCATTATCCTGTTTCTTATGCCGCGAGCCGTACTCACGCCCCTTGAGGTATAAGTTGTACGCCTCAATGTTTGTCGTCGGTTGCTTCTCAATCCGTGCCTTCTCTGCTGGGGAGAGCTTCGCTTGCAGTGCGGCAGCAATCTTCTGCGCAACGTCACTCTGGATGGCAAAGATTTTGGTAAACTCTTTATCATACATTTCCGCCCAGAGATGCTCGTCGCTGCCGGCGTCAATCAACTGTGCCGTGATCCGCAACTGACCGGCAGCACGACGGACGCTTCCCTCGAGCACCACGCCTGCGTTGAGTTCCTTCGCGATGTCACGCAGTGTCTTCTTTGTCCCTTTATACTGCATCATCGTTGTGCGTGAGATGACTCTGAGATCGGCAATCTTGCCAAGGTGTGTCAGGATATCTTCCGTCATCCCGTCGCTGAGGTATTCATCCTCCGGATTTCCGCTCATGTTGTTGAACGGCAGCACGGCAATGGTTTTGGTGTTTGCAGATGCCGATCGTGGCGGGGGTATGAAGAGAAAGATGCCGACTGCCGCAAGCACGACAGTCGCAGCAGCGACAATCCACCGGAGTTTAGAATGCCTCACGGCAGTGAGCATGATGGTAACTGTTGGTACGCCGCCTCGCTTCACCAGCTCAAGATCGGAAATCAACTGCCCGAGGTGTTGATACCGGTCGGCCGGATTCTTTGCTAACGCTTTTGCAACAATTGCTTCGAGACCTCCGGGGATGTCCTTTCGCAGCTCCGTCAGGCGCGGCGCATCCTTGTTGATGATTGCAAACATCACGTTCGTAGGATGATCTCCCTGGAACGGACATGTCTGCGTGAACATTTCGTACAACACCACACCAAACGCCCAGATGTCGGATCGCTGATCCACATCCTCACTGCGTACCTGTTCCGGCGACATGTACGCAACTGTCCCCATCGTTGTGCCGGCAACGGTCAGTCGCCTTCCACCGGCAAGCTTGGCAAGCCCAAAGTCCATAATCTTCACCTGCCCCTCCGCAGTGACCATGATGTTCTCCGGCTTGATGTCGCGGTGGACGATTCCGTGCTGATGAGCGGCATACAGACCGCGGGCAATCTGCAAAGCCAGACCAAGCGCTTCATCTGTCGGCAGCGTTGCAGGACCGATCCGCTCTCTGAGAGTCGTCCCCTGGATATATTCCATTGCAATGAAGTGCTCACCCCCGGCCTCATCGATGTCGTAAATCGTGCCGACATTCGGATGATTCAGAGCGGATGCCGCCCGCGCTTCAATATAGAACCGCTCCCGCCGACTGGTATCCTGCGCAAGTTCTGCTGGCAAGAATTTCATCGCAACGTCCCGTCGAAGACGCACATCATGGGCTTTGTACACCACGCCCATGCCGCCTTCGCCGAGCTTCTCAAGGATTTTGTAGTGCGATATCGTTTGGCCGATCATGCCGCCGCCTCATTAAACATCATCACTGTGTGCAACATGACTTAATCATAGAGATCTTTTCAATGGCTAGTTTGAGCAACTGATTCTCTTGCTGGAGAGTGTGCAAGCGGAGGGTGATGCGTCGTGTTGTGCCATGGGGTCACGACCTAAGGAGAACGTTAAGACTAAAGGCACGGAATGCTTGCAGACAAGCTACACAAGCAAGAGACCAAAATCAAATTGGCAACGAACGATGATGAGAAGTGTGTCATGGAAAAACCACAAAGGTTGCTTACTCCTTTGATTTGTCATTCTTAGGAAGCGCAACTACCGTCCGAAGGACTCCTTCGGAGAAGAATCCTTGCAATAATATCGACTCTTCTCGTTTGAAACGCGGGGCTCAGAAAGACCGCTTTAGACTCACTTCAGTGTTTGTAAACCTTCCCATCCTTCATTACGAAATCCGCATGTTCGAGCAGCGTAATATCAGAGAGCGGATTTCCTTTCACGGCAATAATATCGGCAAACGCACCCGCCGAGATCTCGCCAAGCCTTCCTTTCATATCAAGCAGCTCTGCCGCAACAGTTGTTGCTGATTTGATTGCTTGCATCGGCGTCATTCCCCACTTCACCATGTAGGAAAATTCTTTCGCTTGATTCTCTTTCCAATCAAAACCGCCGGCGTCCGTGCCGAATGCAATCTTTACCCCAGCCTTCAGCGCTTTGTTGAACGTGATGGGAAGAATTTCGTTGAACGCTTTGTTCATCGGATTGCCTGCTGCAGCACGGCCTTCGGCTACCCATACATTCACATAAATCGTCGGGCACCAATAGACTCCCTTTTGCACAATGAGTTTTATGCACTCATCGTCCATTCCGAAACCGTGTTCAATTGAGCTTGCGCCTGCATTCACTGCGTAGATGATTCCATCGCGAGTAACAGCGTGCGCAGCGAGTTTCTTCCGCGATATCCGTGTCTCTTCGGCAATCGCATTGATTTCTTCTTGCGAGAAGTTGGGGATGCTTCTGAACGTACCTTCGGGCGTTCGATAGTAACCGCGGTCGGCGTAAATCTTGATCCAATCAGCGCCGTACGAAATCTGTTCACGTACAGCTCGCCTCGCTTCATCGGCTCCGGTGATTTCTTGAACACCTTTCGGCATTCTCAACTCCCAGGAGTATGTTCGGTTGCTCAACGGATAGTGTCCCGTTGTATTGATTGAACGAGTTGCAACAAACATTCGGGGTCCGTCGATGATGCCATTGTTTATTGCTTTCTTCAAATCAACATCCGCATACATGGCGCCTTCAGTCTCAAGGTCGCGCAGTGTCGTAAAGCCGTTCATCAGCGCAGTCTTGCAAGCGACTGATGCCCGAAGTGTGCGATATGGAGTGGACTCTTTCAAAATCTGTTCGGCATAGTCTTCCTCCGTTATGTCCCCTTGCAGTAATACGTGCGTGTGACAATCGATGAGGCCGGGGAGAACTGTTTCGTCGGAGAGGTCGATGACTTCAGCATCTTTGGGGATGGAAACGTTCGCTCCAACTTCCCTGACGATTTTTCCTTCAACAAGCACGACGACATTTTCCAACGGCTTGTCAGATTTGCCGTCAATCAGTCTGCCGCATTTGATTGCGGTGAGCTTCGACTGTGCATAGCCGGTCGCCAACAGAAAGAGTGACAGGAACATCAATCGACATAATCTCACGTGATCCTCCAAAAGTGAAACTGACCATTCGCGAAAAACGCTCAGGGTTAAGAAACTAAACTCTAATCACTAACTGACGTTACCCAAAAGAGAAAAATGGAACGCGGATAACGCGGATTAAGCGGATTCGCGCGGATTTGTTTTATGTTGTTTGTGGACATTCGAACGTATTTTTGAAACTTTGAATTTCTAATCTGCGTTCATCCGCCCAATCCGCGTCATCCGCGTTTCTATTTCCCATTGTCTTGCGTAACGTCAGTCACTAATCACCAACAAGCGTTTTACTTCACAGCACTCTCCAACTCCGCCGCCGCCGATTCAATAAGACCAGCTTCCCCTTCCAACACCTTTGCAACACGAGCAATCTGTTCCTCCGCCTCTTTCCACTTCTTCTGCTCAATCGCTTCGCGCACACCGGGAATTGTTTTAACGCCGTAGCCTGTGTAAAGTCCGGGCGCATAGATTTGATGTTTGAACCAGGGACGATTCGGCAAACCAGCATCGTGCGTCAACCTTCGTTCGCTTTCGATCAGTTTCTTGTTGATAGACTTTGGAAGTGTTTTGTTTGAGGATTGAAACTTGTCAACAGCTTTCCGATACCGTTCTGCGCTATTGTTCAGCGAGACCATTGCGTTCTCGAGCGGAGCGAAGTTCAAGAACGGCGGCACCTCTTCGATGCTCGGCGGAACATATTGCTCACGCGGATCGGCAGTTGCGCTGAATGTCCCTTCTTCAATCTGTGTGTTGCGGTCGATAATATCGTCTCGTTTGCTCTTCGCCAGCTTCTTCAGCTCATCAACATACCGCCCGATTGTTGCTGCTTGCCGTGTGAAGTCAAGGGGCAAGAGTTCAGCATCAGAAGCACGAATCACTGCAGTGCCGACCGTCTGCGCGAGCGCCCGCCCATAGATAAAACTTGTATCTGAGAAATGTGTGTACCAGTAGAAGTCATCATAAATCGAATGATAAATCCCGCCGCCATCTTCGCCGCCGTAGCCGAGATTGAGCGAAGCGATGCCTGCGTGTTCAAGAAATGGAGTGTAATCCGAGCCGGAGCCAAGCGCGTCAATTTTCAGATCGGACGCACTCCGCAACTCCTTTCGTTCGTCAGCCGAAGCGGCGTTACTGATACGACGAAGCTGCAATCGCATCCACACAGAAATATTTTTTTCCGGGTCGTTGATGTCCCTAGCAACACCATTGATAAAACTCTCCAGCGAATGCGAGCCGCCTATGCCAAGGTAACCACGACCGTTGGAATCAGAATTGATGTACAATACTCCGTTCGTGCGCAGCTCATCGGCGTGCGCTTCAACCCATTCTGTTGAGCCGAGCAAGCCTTGCTCTTCGCCATCCCACGCGCAGTAAATGATTGTGCGTTTAGGTCGCCAGCCTTGCTTCATCAACACACCGAGCGACCTCGCTTCTTCGAGCAGGCACATTTGTCCGGAGATTGGGTCTTCCGCACCATTCACCCACGCATCGTGATGATTGCCGCGAATGATCCATTCGTCTGGAAAGGTCGAGCCTTGAATCTTCGCGACGATGTCGTGTATCTTCACCATGTTCCAGTTGAATGCGACCTTCAAACGAACTTTCGCCGGACCCGGACCGACTTTGTATGTAAGAGGAAGATTGCCGCGCCAGCCATCAGGCACAACGGCTCCGCCAAGCGATTCGAGCAATGGTTTTGCATCTGCATACGAGATGGGCAACGTAGGAATCTTGGCAAACGTCTCAACGTCTTTGATGTCAAGTCGCTTTGCGTTCTCCGTTGCGGCAACGCCGGGCGTGAGCGGATCGCCGGAATGAATCGGCATATCCATCACGCTGCCTCGCTGCACACCTTCCTGCGGACGGTACGGGCCTTTCGGAAACACATCGCCTTGATAGAATCCATCACCTTTGGGATCGGAGTAGATAATGCAGCCAACCGCACCGTGTTCCGCAGCGACTTTCGGCTTAATGCCGCGCCACGATGCACCGTATCGCGCAATCACGATACAGCCTTTCACAGAAATCCCCATCCGCTCAAGCTGTTCATAATCGTCGGGAATTCCGTAGTTCACGTACACAAGCGGCGCAGTCACGTCGCCGTCGATAGAGTACGCATTGTAGGTTGGGAGTTGTTCGTCTTGTTGGCTCGATGTCGGGTCTTCGGCAAACGCGGGTTCCTTAAGTGAGGCGGAAAATTTCTTCGGCTCGACAAGCTCAAGCACGCGTTCCTTCGGTGTCGGGAACAGAACTTCAAACGATTCAATCTTCGCATCCCATCCCCACTCTTTGAAGCGGGCAAGCATCCATTCCGCGTTCTCCTTCCCGTATGCGGATCCGATGTGATGCGGACGTGCTGAAAGCCGTTTCATGTATTCACGCAGTCGCGCAGGCTCGGGAATGGAGCGAAATTTTGCTTCCCATTGACGGGAATCTGATTTTCCACCAGCGATAGCAATAGAAATAAGAAGCGTAGAAATGAAAAATAAGAACGAATGAGAGCGAAACATGGAGAGGCTCCGATGGTTGTTTGATGAGGTCGCTGACCTCTCTACGAGACCGTACGTCGTAGAGGCTGGGAAAATATCAACAGAACGCAAGTAACAAGCAACATGAAATACAAAAGGGCGAATCGATCGACTCGCCCTCGCTTAATTTTATGGTAGAGACGTTGCACCGCAACGTCTATGCAGAATGCTACTTCACCACCAAAAGCTTCTTCGACGCTGAAAAATTCCCGGACGTGAGTTTGTAGATGTACACGCCCGATGCGAGTTGTGAAGCACCAAACACCTCATCGTAACTTCCGGCATTGCGTGCTTCATTGACGAGCGTTCCGACTTCACATCCGAGCAAGTCATAAATTTTCAGAGAAACTTTACCTGCTTCCGGAATGTGGAATCTGATAGTGGTCGTTGGGTTGAATGGGTTTGGATAATTCTGTTTGAGAGAGTAGTCGCTTGGAAATCTGGAAACATTCTCCGACTCAACATCTACAACAATTTGAGAAAGTGGACGCCGCCACACCCCGCGGGCGGACGTTCCCGCAAAAAGATGAGTTCGATTGGCAGCAATTGAGAAGGCATTCGACAAACCTTCGTTCACCGGTGTCCAACTCACGCCATTGTTTGTTGTGCGATGAACACCACCTAATGCAGCCGCAAAAAGCGATCTGCCCAACGAAACAAACCCGCCAACGCTGTTGCTCTGAAAGCCGACATTCGTCCAGGTAACACCTCGATCGGTCGAGAGAAGAGCTCCTGAATTTTCTGTACCAGCGAACAGGATTGAAGAATGAATACCATACGCGAGCACTTGGCTCGGAAGACTCAGAGTCATCCATGTTATTCCGTTGTCGGTCGAGCGGTAGTTGCCCGCAAAAAGAATAGAATCGAAAACTGTAAATGCTCTAGCGGAGAGATTCGAACCTGCTAAGCTCCATGCACCACCACCATTCGTTGATCGGTAGAGACCATAGCCTCCGAGTCCGGATGTTCCGGCAAAAACATTTTGGTCACGACCGCCAATGGAGTATACACCGGCGTTTAAGGAAAGCACGCTTATCCAGGATTGGCCATCATTGTTCGAGCGATACACACCCCCGTAAAGATCGAAGGAAGTTCCTATGAAGAAAGAACTGCCCAACGCTGCGATACCGCTGGCGTAGGGAGTTATCTCAGAACTTCGTTCAAACCACGTTGCACCGTTATCGGAGGAGCGAAACACTCTACTCTGGCTGCTGATACAAACGACTGTTGTGTCGAGCGCGGCCATATAAATGATACTCGTGTTGGCTATGCCGTTGTTTGCGTTATGCCAGTTGATACCATTGTTGCTGGACCGAAAAACGCCATTCTCGGCTATCCCGGCAAAGACGTTTGTACCGCCCGCAGCAAGTGCATTGATTTGTCTTCCGATGTCGAAAACGACATTCCACGTGGCGCCGGCATCTGTTGAACGATAGATACGACCGGCGGATGTTCCCGCAAGCAAAACTCCATCTGCAAAAACAAGAGCAAATGTCGATGAGGTGAGATTCGTGCTTACCCAATTGGCGCCGTGGTTTGTTGATCGGAAAACACCGTTTCCCGTTCCAACAAGAACAAGACTACCGTCAGTAGCAGCCGCTTGCACAGAAAGAGCTCCAAGCCCGGTGTTCACTGCTGCCCAACTTGTCCCATTATCAACTGAACGGAATACACCCAACCCATACGCACCGACAAAAACTTCATTGCCAAATGCAGCAAGCGCGCGGACATTTGAGGCAGGAAACACAAAGCTCCAGTTGCCACTCCCCATCCAGCGAAACACACCCCGTGTTCTTGTTCCGGCAAAGAGTGTCGCCCCGTTTGATGCAAGGGCATTGACTTCCATATCCATTAGTCCGCCATTGAAGGGAGTCCACCCTATCCCGTAATCAACCGTTCGAAACACTCCTATGCCTCCCGTCCCTGCAAAGAGCATAGTGTCGCTTGCCGTAAGAGATCGGACTCCCAAGCTTGTCAGGCTAATCGCAGCAAGCGACCACGAAGCGCCTCCATCCGTCGACCGAAACACCGAGCCGGATTCGGTTCCGGCAAAGATGCGATTACCGATCACGGCAAAAGCGGTTACTGTGCTTCCTGTCGGTCCGCTGGTTTGGACCCATTGTGATTGGGAGATGTTGGACGCAAGGAGCACATACAGCAACGTGACTCCTCTAAACACACGAGCACGCGGCTTCATAGCTGTTCTTCCTCGTAAGAATACGAAACTCAGGTAAGAAATCTTTTATTGCTGTGCATGGCGACCTTCAAGGTTGAAAGAATATCAACAGAAGGTGAATAACAAGCAAGGTCTCTTGTTCATCCCAAACAATTCTCCTATCTTGAATTCAAACATCATTCCGAGAAAGAACGCATGATATCATCATCCAACAGTCTCCCTCTCGTCCGCAAAGCAATTGCAGCCGATGCTGAAACAGTCCTCACACTTGTTGATGCACTCGCCGATTACGAAAAACTCAATCGCCCCGATGCAGATGCGAAGAAGCGTCTCATTCACGACATGTTCACCGGGGGTCCGCGCATCGACGCCTTTCTCGCCGAATATGAAGGCAAGCCAGTTGGCTACGCGTTTGTGTTTGAAACGTACTCAAGCTTCCTCGCTCTTCCAACATTATATCTCGAAGACTTGTTCGTGCTGCCTGAGTATCGCAGCAAGAAAGTCGGCTACGCGCTGTTCACTGCAATGGTTGAAGAAGCTCATCGCCGCGGCTGCGGCCGCATGGAGTGGAGTGTGCTGGACTGGAACCGGCTTGCTATCGCCTTCTACAAACGTCTCGGCGCAGCGCACATGAAGGATTGGCATTTGTACAGATTGGTACGGAGCGACATGGAAGAAATTCTAAAATCAAAATCCTAAATCCGAAACACTATCGAAATTCTAAATTCGAAAGGTTAAAGTCGAACTCTCTTTTACAAATTTGATGTTCGAGTTTGTTGAGGATTTAGAGATTCGTATTTCGAGTTTGTAATCTTTTCACAGCTCAGCCTCACCCTCGCAACGAATTCATGCCTGAACTACATCTTGCACTCACCTTAGTTACAACATCGGTGGAAACTCGCGTGTCGAGAATTACTTTTTTCGGCATCAAGATTGTTTATACTCCATACAACTCTTTCACACTCCAATCACTTACAAAGGAAAACAGTATGGACATACTCTTAGTTGACGATAACGAAGATTATTTAATGCTGATGAAGGATATACTGTTCGTCAATGGCTACTCTGTTACAACAGCACAAGATGGGGCCGAGGCGTGCGATATTCTCGATGCATCCGATATCGACCTTATCATTTCCGATATCAAGATGCCGAAGCTCGACGGCATTAAGCTCCACGCATTCGCTCGCGAAACTGACAAGTATAAGAACACCAAATTCATCTTCATCTCCGGCTATAAGGATGTATACGCCGATCTGATGAAGCTGGACCCGACCAAGGATTTCCTGTTCGACAAAACAACGCCGGCAACGGAAATTGTTAAGATGGTGAACGATTTGATGTTCGGTAGATTCATTGGGACAAGAGTCGCGTAACAATCTCATCGTTCCTGTTCCTACAAGCATGGCGGCTTCGGCAATGAGCCGCCCTTTTCTTTTCTACAATCTTGACTCCGGTCTTTTCATACCTCCACCAGATTATTGAGGTTTTTGCCTTCTTTTGCACGATAAAACTTGGCAAAGATTTAGCATGTCTCTACTGCGTTGAACAACAGTAGTGGGGTCACAATGGATATTCTCTTGGTAGATGACAATGCGGATTATCTCTTCCCAATGAAGGAAGCTCTGTACGAGCACGGTTACAACGTGTACGCCGCAGACGATGGCTATCAAGCTTGCAAAATCATGTCTGCAGCGCATGTTGATTTGATTGTCTCGGACATTAAGATGCCGAACTTTGACGGCATCAAGCTGCATGAAGTTGCCCGCGAGATGAAGCAGTACACCAAAACAAAATTCGTCTTCATTTCCGGTTACAGAGATGTCTATTCGGACAAACTGCATCTGAACCCCGACCGCGACTACTTCATCGACAAGACGATGGCTGCACAGGACATTGTCAAGTTCATTGATAGACTGATGTTCGGCAAATACGCAGAAGTGTGGGTGTAATCTCCGACAGCATGAAACAATCGTATGAACGGCAGAGACAGGTTGGGACAATGAACATACTCTTGGTGGATGACAACTTAGACTATCTGAACTTTATGAAAGAGTCGCTGTTTCTGAACGGCTACACAGTGATTACTGCGACAGACGGCTCGGAGGCGTGCAAGCTGTTAGGCAAGCCGGACATCGATTTGATCATTTCTGACATCAACATGCCGACGCTTGACGGCATCATGCTGCATGCGGCTGCGCGTGAGCTTGAACGTTACAAGAAAACCAAGTTTATCTTCGTGTCGAGCGATGGCGACGCGTATGAAGATATTCTCAGCCTCGACCCGGATGTTGATTTCTTCTTCAACAAAATGACGCCGGCCGCCGAGTTACTCAAGTTCGTTGACGATTTGATGTTGCGCGATTTTGCCGGCAAGTGAGTGTAGGGGGAACACGCACTTGCAGAGCGAAGGCACGGAGTTTCGGCTTCGTGCCTTTTCTACAATTCTCACTTCTGTCATTTCATGCCTGCCCGGTTTTATTGCGGTTTTCGCTAACTTCCGCACAAGGAAACCTGGCAAAGAGTTCGCATGTCAATACTCTGCTGAACAACATTCGAAATAAAGAAGACAAGGCGCGACAATGAACATACTCGTGGTAGACGACAACTTGGATTATTTGTACTTCATGAAGGAGTCGCTGTTCCTGAACGGTTACACAGTGTTTACCGCGACAAATGGATCGGAGGCGTGCAAGTTGTTGGGGCAGCCCGACATTGATTTGATTATTTCCGACATCAAAATGCCGACGCTTGACGGTATCATGCTGCATGCGTTTGCGCGTGAGCTTGAGCGCTACAAGAGAACAAAGTTCATCTTCGTCTCGGGCTACGGCGACGCGTACTCAGATATTCTCAACCTCGACCCGGAAAACGATTTCTTCTTCAACAAAACAACGCCGGTGGCTGAACTGCTGAAGTTTATCGATGGTCTGATGTTTGGAGATTTTGCCGGCACATGGGTGTAGGGGGAACATACTCGCTTGCAGGCTTCTCGAAAACGCGGGGCTCACGCCTCGCGTTTTCTTTTTTGTATGATGAACCAACGATACCGTCATTGCGAGATCATTCACCGCGCCCAACAGCAGATGTGGATATTTGGGAAAATGACAAGAACCGCGAGTCAGTCTGAGCGCAACGATCCGCCGAAGGCGGAGAGCGAAGTCGAAGACTGCGTTGGAGTGGCGAGGCTCATCGCCCCCTTCTCCCGAAGGGATGCCTTCGGCAGACTCCGTCCCGCCAAAATAGGGCGGGACTGCGCTCAGGGTGACTTTCATTTGTAGGTAAACGGCTCTGTCATTAGCAGGAGCACTTTGTGCCGACCTACGGTCTCGTAGAAAAGCAATCTGAAACTTGTGAGAACCTGGTTTGAGATTGCTTCGCTTCGCTCGCAAAGACAATAAAAGATATTCTTCTTCTTACAACTTCGCCGCCACCACAATTACTCCCTTCGCCGTTTCGATGACGCCGCCGCGGTCATCAATCGCCTCTAACAATACAATGTAAATCCCTACACGAACTTTCTGCTTGTCATCATCAAGTCCATCCCACACGATGCTGCCGCGAGAGCCACTTGCCTCGTTGTTCGCAAGCGTGCGGATGCGGCGACCGACTGCGTCATAAATCCTTACGCGAAGCGTCGAGACTGTAAGCGGGACTTCATATTGAATGATGCCGAAATCTTCCCTTCCGTCGCCGTCAGGAGAAAATGGATTTGGGGAGATAGAAAGTTTGGACTGCGCAGGGAGCGTTGCTGCGAACACGCTGTTTTGTCCTCCCGGCGTTCCGCCATTGGGTCTTGTGCACGTTGTCCAGTTGCGGGCAATGTTTGCACTAAGGAGCGGATTTATCTTCTCGAGTGAGCGGCCCGTTTTGTCTGTGACATTCGGGTTATGCCACGATGGTGAGTAACTCACGCTGTCGATTATCGTGCCCGAAGGATCAACCAACACAATATCATCCCCATCGTTGTTCAAACTCAAACTGCTCTGATTCACGATCGTAACCAGTCGGTCATCGCTAGACGGCGAAGAATACATTCGTAAGAGACTCGAATCAGAAGCCAAGACGAATGATTCGCCGGCGTGAACCATCTTCGATTTTGTCGAGAGTTTGAACTCATTTGCACTTCCAGAATTCACGCGATCATGAACTTTCCACTGCGCAACGTCAACATCACTCTGACTCGCATTGTAAAACTCGATGTATTCGGCATTACCAGTCAGTGGCGCGAACATGATTTCGTTAATCACAAGTGTTCTTTCAGGAAATCCAACCCGCACACTTGAGAACCCTTTGTTGTTGGACAATCTCTGATCAGCAGGGTAATTGATCTGAGCAATGACGTAATGAATTCCGCTTGTCGGGCGATTCCATTCTATAGCAGCAACAGTTGATTCTCGTGCCGCTAACGTTTGAGTAATGGTGAGTTGTTGAAACTGTTCATTCGATGAGCCGACTGAATCCCTGTCAGCATCATCAAACAATCTCAGCTCAAGCTGGCTGCTCGCAAGCTTACCAACATTCTGAACGACAACATTCAGTCGTGCATTTGTCCCGGCAAAAATCGTGTCAGAGGAAACTCGGACGAGCCGAAGGTCGTTATCCAATATGACTCGGGAGTTTTTCCGTGCCGGCGTCGCGCCGAGTGTATCCAGTGATGATGCCCAGTTTACCGAGTCATTCGCGGCGGCAAGCGGGTCAATCCGCTCAAGCGATTTGCCGCTGGTTCCTCCCCACGTTGGGCGATAGAAAACGGAGTCCATTATCACTTTGCGGCTGTCTGCAAGGACGACCGCATCTCCATTATTGCTCCAAAGGAACGTCGGAAGTGAAGTTGTCTGGACTATCCGTCCACTGAGTAAAGGATATGCAACGCGCAGCAACGCCGTGTCTTTTGCTATCACCATGAAATCGTTCGGCGGAAGTTGAAGTCGTGAAGCCGAGATTTCATAACGAGAACTTGCCGAGCGATTGCCAATCAGCCATTTGTTAATTTCAACTGTATCTGTTCGCGTGTTGAACAACTCTACCCACTCCGGCACTCCGGCATTGGGAGCGTACATGATTTCGTTGATGCGAACAGTTCCTGCAGGATAACCGACAACTATGTGTGAAAGCCGTTTGTTGTTCGTTGAATCCTCGTCGCCGCCGAACTCAACTCTTGAGATGTAAATCCGAGTCCCTGCCTGAATATTCTGAATAGAGAATTGAGCTGTTGTCGAATCAAGCGGCGAAAGCGGAGACGAACGAATTGTCGAGGCAATCAGTTCAGCAGGTTGGGGAAGCGAATCACTATTCATATCATAAAACAACTGAACGGTAAAGCCGGCTACTGTTTCTCGCCCAAGATTCTTGATGGGAGCAACGATTTGCAAAGTATCACCCGCAACAGGCAACGATGGCGAGACTCTCAACGAATCAACAGCAAGGTCACGGTCTTTGCGCGAGAGCGAGTTCCGTTCGCCAGGTGTGCTGCGGGCAAGATTGCGTGATGTTCCCCAATTTGCTTGCTGGGTTGATGAACCAAGAGGATCAATTCTTTCCAACGAATTTCCGTTGGTACTCCCTCCCCAACTTGGCAAATATGCAACGCTGTCCATCGTCGCGACACGGTTATCATACAACACAACGGCATCGCCTGTATTATTGAGAGAAGGAAAGCCTGAAACATTCACAACTCGCACGCGGATGTTCGGATGAATATCCAGCAACGCAGCAGAGTCTCTCGTGAGCAAAACATAACTCTGCGACCGAATGAAAAGGGTTTGCGATGCAATTACTCGCTTTGACGTGACAACATTATCTGACATCAACCAATTCTTCAGGTTGACGGAATCGGTTCTCGCGTTAAATAATTCGACCCATTCAGGCTCTGTGCCTGTTGGTGCGTACATGATTTCGTTGACAACAATACTCTGTGTTCTGTAGCCGACCTGCAACGGGGCGAGACGTTGGTTGTTGGAGAGATTTTGATCGGGTGCATACACAACTTTGGCAATCACCAATTGCGACCCCTGTGAAAACGTTCCGATGCTGCCGGAAAGTTCGACAGAATCGGAAGCGGCTAAAGATGAACTGCTGAAAACCGTTGCTCGTAATTCCGGCGGCTGCGGCAATGAATCATTGTTTGCATCGACATAGAACTCCGCAGAAAAATTTTGTGCACTTTGTTGCCCGATATTTTTTATCTTTGCTACAGCAACGACTGAATCGTTTTCAATCGGCAACAGTGGTTGAAATCTGACGGCTGAGAGTGATAGGTCGGCGGTTCGTAACGCCGTAATCATAATGTCGTCAATTCGTAACGTCGCTGTTGCACCTGCTGTTGGATCCCCAATAATACGCCATCGGAATTTGACTGCTCGGCTTGTAGAAATGATTTGCGGAAGACTCAAGCTAACTCGAACATAGAGCGATGAAGTATTCCTAAGCGAATCACTCAACTGAAGGGGAAATGTTGAGCCGCTATCAAGCGATGCTTCAACAAGCATTCTTGCGGTGTGTGTAGAAGAACGAACAACATAGAAGCTAAATGAGTCGGGAGTCGCGGCGGAAAAATCAAATAACGATGAAGTGAGGGATTGCGTCACACGAGCGTTCGTCGAACCGACAGCGTGAGGGTTCGAGCGAGGGTTTGTTGTGCCGGTCGTGATGTCATTCGCGCTGGTATCACGGTTTCTTGTCGAACTCCATCCGGAAGGCAGCGCAGGTGGTTGTACGGAATCGAAGTTCTGCACATAAGGAAAGATTGCGATTTGTGCAGAACAAATGTTGGTGAGTTCCCCAAAAGTCACCACGGCAACGAGAGCAATAATGAGAAGTCGTTGTCTCATGGGCAGCGGCAGATGAATGAACAGAAAGATGACTGTAATTTAGAGATTCAAATGAAAGATGCAACAAAGTTTTGACTCTACAAACTCTATGAACTCCATTAACTCTCTAAACTCGACCGAAAAACCAAAACGAATCTTAGTTGTTGAAGACGAGCAAGGCTTGCGGATGGTTGTCGAATCCGAGATTGCCCGCGCAGGCTACGACGTGGAATCAGTTGTCAACGGCCTGGATGCGATTGCACGGCTTTCAAAAGATAAGTTCGATCTCGCAATACTCGACGTAACGCTCCCCGGCAAATCGGGCATTGAAGTGCTGCAGTTCATACGCGACAGACGCATGTCCACAAAGGTCATAATGATCACGGGCATGGAAGGACTTTCCGTTGCCATCAAGGCCGTAAGACTCGGCGCGAACGATTACATCCCCAAGCCGTTCGACGCAGAGTATTTGTTGACGTCGGTGAGGACGGTGTTGAAACAGAGATGATAAGGAATCAGCCATCACAGCAAGCAAAACAAAGGCGACCCACTCGAGTCGCCTTTACTTTTTCTTCGTAATCCAGATTCTTCATCCCGTCATGGTTCGACTTCGCTCACCATGACAAACGGGATTCAGAATGGAGTTTACGTCCCCGCGCTATAATCCGCGTTGTACTTAATCTGCTCGGACGTGAGCCTGTCAATGGAGTAGCCCATTGTTCTCAGCTTCACTGCTGCAATCTCCTGATCCTGTTCGGCAGAAATATCGTGAACGCCGTTGACAAGCTTGTGCCCCTTCTTGTGCGCAACTGCAAGCCGCACCTGCGAGAGGAACTGGTTCGCGAACGACATATCCATCACCTCCGAGGGATGTCCTTCCGCTGCTGCGAGATTTACCAAGCGGCCCTGCGCGAGAACGTAAATGCGTTTTCCGTTCTTCAGCGTGTACTCTTCGTTGTTATCACGAACCGTCCGCTTCGACTTCGTGATCTTCGCCAGATCAACAAGATTGATTTCGCAATCGTAATGCCCTGTGTTGCAGACAATCGCGCCTTCTTTCATCTTTTCGAAGTGACGCTTCACGATTATGTCCTTCACGCCGGTGGCAGTAATAAAGATGTCGCCAATCTTTGCTGCGTCGTCCATCTTCATCACGCGCATGCCGTCGAGTGTTGCCTTCAATGCCGCGGTCGGTTTCACTTCGGTCACGATAACGTTTGCGCCAAGCCCTTGAGCGCGAATGCCGACACCCTTGCCGCAATGTCCGTACCCTGCAATGACAATATTCTTCCCTGCAAGCAGCACACTTGTCGCGCGGAGAACGCCATCAAGCGTTGATTGTCCGGTGCCGTACACATTGTCGAAATCCCATTTTGTCTCCGCATCGTTCACGGCAATCACGGGATACTTCAACGCGCCATCGGCAGCCATTGCACGCAAGCGGTGAACGCCCGTTGTGGTTTCTTCCGTTCCGCCAATCACATACTTCTCTGCAAACTCAGGATGATTTTTGTGGATAGTGAAGATGAGGTCGGCGCCGTCATCGAGCGTGAGATTCGGGTGGAATTTCAGCGTCTCTTCGATGCACCAGTAAAACTCCTTCACGTTCATGCCGTGCCATGCGAAGATTGAGATGCCTTGCGCAGCGAGCAAGGCTGCAACTGCGTCGTTCGTTGAAAGCGGATTGCAGCCGCTCCAGCTTACCTGCGCGCCGGCTGCAACGAGTGTCTTCACAAGCACCGCAGTTTCTTTCGTCACGTGCAAGCAGCCCGCAATGCGATAGCCCTTCAGCGGCTTCGTTTTGCTGAACTTCTCGCGCAGCGCCATCATGACCGGCATGCGTGACTCTGCCCAATCAATCAGCCTGTCCCCCTCGGCGGCAAGCTTGATGTTTCTTACTTTGTACTTTCCGGGTTTATGATCCATGTGTGCCTTTATTATGAAGTTGTTTGTTGATAGTTTTTCAATTCTGAGCGAAGCGAAGAATCTCACTGCGATTTCAGATGCAGTGAGACCCTTCGTCCGCTCGCCGAGTCGAGTCTTCGACCTTCGGCGGACTCAGGGTTGAGAGAGTCTAACGCGCTGCCCGTCTGAACGTATTCACGAGGTCAAGATTCTCCCAGGTAAAGTCTTTATCGTCGCGACCAAAGTGACCATACGCAGCAGTCTTTTTGTAGATTGGTCTCTTCAACTTCAAGCGGGCAATCAACCCGCTCGGCGTCAAATCGATTTCTTTCTTCACAATATTTTCAAGCTCAATATCCGGGATGCGACCCGTCCCTTGTGTATTCACGTGAACCGAAACCGGCTCTGCGACGCCAATTGCGTACGCGACTTGAATCAGGCATTCGTCCGCAAGTCCCGCTGCGACAATGTTCTTCGCAACATGGCGCGCTGCGTATGCGGCGCTGCGATCAACCTTTGAAGGATCTTTGCCTGAGAATGCACCGCCACCATGCGGAGCGCGACCGCCGTATGTATCGACGATAATCTTGCGACCGGTCAAGCCGCTGTCACCATGTGGACCGCCAATCTCAAACTTGCCCGTCGGGTTAACGTGAACGATCATCTTGTTGTCACGGAGATGAGCGGGAATGACATTCTTGATGACGTGTTCAATAACATCTTCACGAATTCTCTTTTGAGAGACGTTGCCGTCGTGTTGCGTAGAGATAACAGCGGTGTGAACGCGAACCGGCTTGCGTCCGTTGTACTCAATTGTGACTTGCGACTTTGCATCGGGGCGGACGTATGGCATCAGCTTCGGATTGTTCTTTCGGATATCAGCAAGTCGCTTCACAAGTTGGTGTGCGTACATGATAGCCATCGGCATGTACTCAGGAGTTTCGTTCGATGCGTAGCCGAACATCATGCCTTGATCGCCGGCGCCCTGCTTCTTCTTTCTCTTCTTGTCTTCATTCACACCCATTGCAATGTCGGGTGATTGCGAGTGCAATGCAGTCAAGATTCCGCAGGAGTTCGCTTCGAACATGTACTCGGCTTTGGTGTAGCCAATTTCCCGAATAACCTGACGAACAACGTCGGGAATATTGACATACGCTTGCGTTGTCACTTCACCGGCAACAACAACCTGCCCGGTCGTAACGAGCGTTTCGCACGCTACACGCGAGTGCGGGTCTTGCTTCAACATTTCATCAAGAATTGCATCAGAAATCTGATCGGCAACTTTATCCGGATGTCCTTCGGAAACGGATTCGGACGTAAATAGGTACGACATGATGTTCCTTTCTGATAGAAAAACAAGTGAGTAAAATTCTAATCCCACGCTCGATGAGAAACCGACGTGCAGCCGCCAAGCGGAAGGCATGGCAGGAATACGAAAAGCAGAAATCGTTCTAACGAGTAATTAATAAAAATCTATTTCAGAAGAACCACCAACGTTGATGCGTTTGTAACTTCCCCTGACAACGGAGCCATTGCCCACAATCGAATTGTCGAGCAGCGCTTTGTGTACTTGTGCATCTTCGCTGATAATGGAATTGCGAATCACCGACTCGTTGACAACGGCATTGTCACCAACAGTCGTGTACGGACCAACGATGCAGTTCACGAGCTTTGCCGTCGGCGCAATGTACACAGGCCCGTTTATGACAACGCCCGGAATCTGGCGCGACGTGGATTTCTTTTCCAGTAAAGCACGATTTGTTGAGAGCAGCGTTTCCGGTTTGCCGCAATCGTACCATCCTTCAACCATAAACGTCGTCATCTTCTCGCCACGTTGAATCATCATTTGCAGCGCATCGGTGAGCTGGTATTCTCCTTTTGTCCGGAGATCTTTATCAACCAGCTCAGTCAGACAAGAAACAAGAAGCTTCGGGTTTGTAATGTAATAGAGACCGACGACCGCAAGATTTGTGGTTGGATGTTCCGGTTTCTCAATCAACTTCGAGATGTGACCATTGGTCGTTTCGGCGACACCGAAGCGGCGTGGATTATCAACCGTCTTAACACCAAGCGATGATGTTGATGATTTCAAAACAGGCCCAAGCTCAACATCAAAAATTGTGTCGCCGAGAATGATAAGAATTGGATCGTTACCGATGGTATGCTTCGCAAGATAGATCGCGTGACCGAGTCCGTGGCGCTCTTCCTGCTCAATGAAATCGAACTTGAACTTCGGATATGCCTTCGTGAGATGTTCACGAATCATGTCCCCCATGTGGCCAATGATGATCGTCGCTTCGTTAATGCCTTCCCCGGAGATCTTATCGAGGATATGATAGAGAATAGGCTTGCCCGCGACATTCAGCAGAACTTTGGGAATTGCATATGTGTGTGGACGTAATCTGCTGCCGACGCCGGCGACCGGGATGATTGCTCGCATAGCTCTTGTTGTCTTACTGGTATCCGCCCATGGCGAAGAATTTGTTGAATAAGGTAACCAAGAATAGGTATAGAATCAATAACATCGCGTGAGCGAGCTCAACAACAAATGCGTTGAGGATCGATGAACCTTGCATGAGTCGCCTGACGCAGCAAATTGATTCTCCAATCCCTTTTCGTTATCTTTTCATTGCCAGTCCACCATTTGACCCCGATGACGAAGAATGCCGAGACGAACACGCTCTACTACCTCACGCAAGCAACAGCATGTTGCTCTCACGCTGAACAAGAACGTCTCCTTTAAGTCGAAAACAACCGGACTCGAGCAATTAGAATTTGTCCACAACGCGTTACCGGAACTCAATCTCTCGGAAGTCAACACCTCAACAACGTTCCTTGATAAGACACTCGCCGCACCGCTCATGGTCTCGTCCATGACAGGCGGCTACAAAGACGCTCTGAAGATCAATCGTCAGATCGCGGAAGTGTGCGAAGAGCAGCGCATTGCAATGGGCGTCGGCAGCCAGCGACAGGCATTGGAGGACAAGCTATATCATCGTACGTTCAGCGTGGTGCGAGAAGTTGCTCCGTCAATTCCAATCGTTGGCAACATCGGCGCGGCGGAAGTCGCGAAGATGACAAATGCAGACGCTCCACAAAGACTTGTTGAGCTTATCAGAGCAGATGCGTTCACTGTTCATCTCAATCCCTTACAAGAATTTCTGCAGCCTGAAGGCAGCACGGACTTTCGCGGTGTGCTCAAAGGTATTGAATTGTTAGTCCGGCAATTACCGGTTCCGGTTATCGTGAAAGAAATCGGCGCAGGGATTTCGGCACATGTGGCGCGGCGCCTTCTTGATGTTGGAGTGAACTACATCGACGTTGCAGGAGCAGGTGGAACAAGCTGGGCAGGCATTGAAACACTCCGCCGCAAAGACCGGGAGTTCGCATCCAAGTTTTGGGATTGGGGAATTCCGACCGCTGCTGCAATCCAAGAAGTTGCAGAACTGAAATCTTCGACAACCAAATTTACACTTGTTGCTTCAGGGGGAATTACGTCAGGCTTCGAGGCAGCAAAATGTATCGCGCTGGGTGCGGACTTGACCGCTTCCGCCCGGCCAATGTTGAAAGCACTTACAGAAGAAGGCAAGTCCGGACTTCGGAATTTGATTCAGTCCTGGATGCAAGAACTCAAAGGCATCATGTTCCTGACAGGCAGCGCAAGCGTTGCAGATTTGCAGAAAGCTCAGCTCGTGAGGTACACGTGAACGTTCACGAGCAACGTTACAACTCGCTGCGACGGTTAGTTGATAATCGCCTCCGTTCTTTAGTAAAACAAGGAAGACCAAAAGAAGTAACAGACGCATGTCGTTACGTTCTCTCTGCCGGGGGAAAACGGGTTCGCTCAACCCTTGTGCTTCTTTCATGCGAAGCAGTCGGCGGAAATATTCGCGACGCCGTTGATGCAAGCGCAGCAATAGAACTGATGCACAACTTCACACTCGTGCATGATGATATTATGGACAACGCCGCATCACGCAGAGGACGACCGACCGTTCACACGAAATGGAATGTCAACAACGCTCTGCTCGTTGGCGATGTGCTGCTTGGGTTGGCGTATCAACGTGTGCTCAAAACAGATTCAAAAAAACTTCGGCGTATTCTGGAGGTCTTCACGCAAGGCTTACTCGATGTCTGTGAAGGACAGGCGTTAGATTTGGAGTTCGAGCATCGTAGCAACGTAACGCTTGAAGAGTATTTTGAGATGATAGAAAAGAAAACGGGGCACCTTATCTCAACTTCAACTGAGCTTGGCGGACTCATTGGCGATGGAACAGAAGACCAGATTGCCTCTCTACGAAAGTTCGGCCGCTATCTCGGTCGAGCGTTTCAGTTGCAAGATGATTTGCTTGATGTTGTGGCAGACGAAGAACAATTCGGCAAAACGATAGGCGGAGACATCGTAGAAGGAAAGAAGACGTTCCTTCTCCTTGAATCTCTTGAGCGAGCAAACGGTAAAGACCGGGCAGCGCTGATGAGGATGATGAACCGAAGAGCAGCCGAGCCGCTCCGCACAAAAGCTGAACGTGAGCACGAAGTGAAAGCCGTTACAACAATCTACAGCTCCACTGGTGCAATTGAAGCAGCACGGAGAAAAATCCAGCACGACACGATGCAGGCAGGGGCGGCATTGAAGTCATTGCCAAAAAGCCAAGCGAGAGAAAGTCTGCTTTGGTTTGCCGAAATGCTGTTGAAGAGAAACTCTTGAATGCTTGAAGTAACCGTTACGATAACGAACCGCGCAGGATTGCACACGCGACCTGCGGCTACATTAGTAAAAACTGCCGCAAAGTTCCACTCCGAGTTCATGATTTGCAAAGACGGCATGGAAATCAACGGCAAAAGCATTATCGGTGTGATGACGCTTGCGGCAGAGCAAGGCTCCCAATTGGTGCTGCGTTTTGAAGGCGACGACGAAGAACAGGCAAAAACGGTGGTGGTTGATTTGTTTGAACGCGGCTTCGACGAACAATAACTATGGACGACGCAACGAACAAGGAAATACTTCTCAACGGCATTGCGGCTGCGCCCGGTATCGCGATGGGTCCGGCGTATCTGCACAGCAAGAGCGTTCCGAAAGTGCAGCAGCGCTCGATTGCAGATACTGAAGTCGAGAAAGAGTTAGAAAGACTTCAGGCTGCAGTGGCGCGTTCAGAAAAGGAGCTGCAAAAAATTCTTTCCTTCGCTGAACAAAAACTTGGACCGCAGAGCGCAAAGATTTTCGAAGCACAAATTATGATATTGAACGATGCCGTGCTCATGCAGGCAATCGAAAAGCGTATCAAGAGCGAGCTGAAGAACGCAGAGTTCATCGTCTTTGACGAAGTGGACAGGTATCGCCGCATTATGACGGACTCACCTGACGAGTACATTCAAGAGCGTGCACACGATGTTGACGATGTGATGAACAGAATCATCCGCAATATTCAAGATCAAAAGCTTTTCTCTCGACTCGAAGGCGAATCGATCATCGTCTCTGAATCTCTGACGCCTGCCGACACAGTCATCTTCAGCCGCAATCAGGTTCTTGGCTACGCAACAGACCTTGGCGGATTCACATCGCACGCAGCGCTGCTTTCCCGCTCGCTGAAAATTCCAGCCGTGCTCGGACTTCGTTCAGCAACAAAGTTCATCAAGACCGGAGATGCTCTCGCAATCGACGGCTATGCCGGCGTGCTTGCAATCAATCCAACAGAAGAGACAATTGAAGGATTGAAGCGCAAAGAGCAACGCCTCAAAGAATTTGAAAAGAAGTTGGAGGGCATTGCAGGCTTGCCCGCAGAAACGCTCGACCACAAACGCTGCGAGCTTTCTGCGAATCTTGAGTTTGAAGATGAAATCGAATTCGCACTCAAGCAAGGCTCGCAAGGCATCGGGTTGTATCGCACCGAAAGCCAGTTAATGGGACGCCCAACGTTCCCGACGGAGGACGAGCAAGCCGAGGAGTACACGCATGTCGCTGAACAAATGTTCCCCCATCCCGTCATGTTCCGCACATTTGATATTGGCGGTGATAAAGTTTCTCCTGTTCCGTTGATCGAAGACAATCCCTTCCTCGGCTGGCGCGGCATTCGCGTTTGCCTTGACCGCCCGGAAATGTTTCTCGACCAACTGCGAGCCATTCTCCGCGCAAGTGCAAAGAAGAACGCGCGAATCCTTTTGCCGATGGTGAGCAAGGTGGGTGAAGTGCGTAAGGCAAAAGAATATCTCAATCGCGCAAAAGATGATTTGAAGGTGCGCGGCATTGCGTTCGATCCGAAAATCAAAATCGGCGTGATGATTGAAGTGCCGTCCGCAGCAGTCCTTGCAGAGGAGATGGCGAAGGAAGGGGACTTCCTCAGCATCGGCACGAATGATTTGATTCAGTATTTGCTCGCAGTTGATCGCGGCAATAACTTAGTCGCGCCGATGTATCAGGAATTCAACCCGGCGGTTGTTCGAACACTCAAGGTCATCATCGACGCGGGGCACAAGCACGGCAAATGGGTCGGCATGTGCGGGGAGATGGCGGGCAACCCGATTGCGACGATGCTGCTTCTCGGACTCGGACTGGATGAGTATAGCGTCGCGCCAACCATACTCCCTGAAATCAAAAAGATCATCCGCTCGATTAAGTACAAAGATGCAAAGAAGATTGCGGACAAAGTGCTGACGCTTCCTACTGAAGTTGAAATCAAAGACTACCTTGCGTCTGTGCTGAAGGAAAAGCTGCCGGAGATTCCGTTGGAGGAACTCGACACAAGCCAGCAGAAGTAGGATGTAAATCGACTTGTCATTCTGAACGGAGTCACGATGCTTTTTATCGAGACGGAGTGAAGAATCTATTCCTTGCTATGAGAATGGATTCTTCGTCCCGCTTGGAAAGCAGCGGGACTCAGAATGACGGTTCAAAATCTTTAACTCAAACAAAAAGCAAAGGCTCGTCATAATGACTCTCGAAGAAATTCACGCCATCGATCCTGATGGAATGTACAACCTGATAAGGCTCTTTCCACAACAAGTAGAAGAAGCAATCGCAATCGGCAATGCAGCAAAGATCAAACTCAACGTTCGCAGCATTGAGAACATTGTGCTCTGCGGACTCGGCGGCTCGGCAATCGGTGGCGATTTGCTCAAAAGCTATCTCGCTGATGAGCTGAAAGTTCCGTTCATCGTCAACCGGCATTATCTCCTGCCGAAGTTTGTCGGGAAGAAATCATTTGTCATCGTCTCAAGTTATTCTGGGGAGACGGAAGAAACAAATTCGTGCCACAAAGAAGCAAGCAAACGGGGCGCAAAGATTCTTTGCATTTCCTCCGGCGGCACGGTTGAGAAAGTTGCAAGGCAAAAAAAACAGCCGCATATCAAAGTCCCCGGAGGACCGTCGCCGCGTGCTGCACTGGGCTATTCATTCTTTCCGCTTCTCATCGCTCTTACGAAACTCAAACTCATCAACGACAAAAGTCGTGAGATACGGGAAACACTCGTACTGCTGAACGAAAAGTCAGAAGAGTACGGCAATCCCGAACTGCCTACGAACACTGCGCTGCAACTCGCACAACAACTGCAAGGAAGAATCGGCGTCATCTACTCTTCAACAGAGCGCTTCGATGCCGTCAACACTCGTTGGCGCGGGCAAATGGCGGAAAACGGGAAGTCGCTCACATGGGGACATGTGCTGCCGGAAATGAATCACAACGAGCTTGTCGGATGGAAAACGCTGAAGGAACATATGCGCGAGATGCAAGTGTTTTTCTTGCGTGACAAAGATGACCACAAGCGAGTCGCAACACGCATGGATATCACAAAGCAAATTCTCAACGAGCACACGCAGCACATTACTGAAGTCTGGAGCGAGGGCAAGTCGCTGCTTGCGCGCATCTTCTCACTCGTGTATTTGGGCGACTGGGTAAGCTTCTATCTTGCAATTCTGAACAACGAAGACCCGATGCCGGTGAAGGTAATTGATTATTTGAAGAACGAACTCGCTAAAGTCTGACACTAAACCCTGAGCGAAGCGAAGGGTCTCACGCGTGAATGACGCGTTGGGATCCTTCGGTCGCTCCGCTCCCTCAGGATGTAATATTATGACAAAACAACACCGCACAGCAATTATCGTTTTCATCCTCACGATGGCAGCAATTATTTTTGTCACCGTTTTTCGTAACGGAACATCGTGGTAGTAGAGCACTCAAAAAAGCAACATCGCCCCTATCCCATCGCCGAGGCGGCTTCAACGTTTGTGGAACTAGCAAACTGCTTTCCTTTTTTGCTCGTACATAAGCTATAGCATCTCCCAGTTACTTCTGCAACAAAATCAACAACATGGCTGGCTAAACTATGGGACGATTCGACACCCTCAAGCAAATCCAACAACTCGAACCCGAACGGGACAACATGAAAATCATGTACCTCTCGTTTGGATATGAATTTTCATGGGATTCAATCCGTTCCCTGGAGATTGCGCTGTACAGAACGTATTGCGTGCCGAGCATTTCTTCTCTACTCGATCGAACGGGAGAATTTCATCAACGGACGCAAAAGCGCTACGACGATACGTCAATCCTCGTTGCTGAGATGTGCGAGTGGGGTTATTATGAAGGGCGAGGCAAAGAAGCATTGGACCGAATGAATTGGGCGCACAGCCACTACAAAATTTCCAACGACGATTACCTGTTTGTTCTCTCAACGTTCACCTACGAACCTATACGTTGGATTGAAAAGTTTGGCTGGAGAAAGTTGTGCGACGTTGAGAAGAAAGGATACTACTACTTCTGGCGAGAAGTGGGAAAGCGGATGGGCATCAAAGATATTCCGCCGAGCTATGAAGAGTTTGAAAAATTCAACCTTGAGTATGAGGGAACGAAGTTTGTGTATGCAGATACAAACCACCGCGTCGGCTCATACACGCGGGACTTGTTTGCGTCCTGGTTCCCACGCATCTTCACGCCGATGGTACGGCAAGGCATTTACGCGACGCTTGACGATAGGATGCTGGAGTCATTCGGTTTCCCGAAGCCTTTTCCGGGAATGCGAGCACTCGTACGTGGCGTGTTAAAATTACGCGGACGTATTGTTCGCCTTCTTCCGCCGCGCAAAGAACCGCACTTCTTCACAGACGACAGAAACAGAACCTACCCGCAAGGATACAAGATAGCGAAGCTTGGACCGCCGAAACTCGTGGAACGACAGGAACGTGAAGCGATACGGTCAAGTGTGGCTTCTTAACCAACGGAGAGCCTCTGACGCTCAACGACGAGGGTCTTTCAGCGATGCATATAACTGCTTGTAGTTGATCGCACCTTTGTTTGCTTTGAGATGGTTAACAACGGCAATGGCCCGTGCAATGCGTTTCTCTGAACTCTTCGCCGACCCGATGATGTACAACAACGTGCGCTGCCTCCCGCGCGTGAGAGCATGAAACAAAGCGTTCCCTTCCTCATCTTGTCTGAGAAGTGCCTGCAATTCTTTAGGCAGCGGCAAGCCGTACTGGCTTTCGTCCCTTCTCAGACTCACTTCTACTTCCATGCCGAACGTAAGTCCGAGCGAATCGCGCAATTTCTTGTTCACGGTGATGACGAACGAGCCATTGCCATGAGGAATCATCGCACGTTGGTACTCTGCAGCATCATTCAGCGTGCAGACAACGCGACGCCCGTCACCGTTCATCAACTGCTTTGCAATGCGCGACGGGATACGGAAATGGCATCCCCAGAGCTTGTTGTCCGAGCGTTCCAGAACTGAAGTGAATCGGAGTTTGTCCTTTGATCGTGTTTCTTTTTTCATGGCACATACGAATGAACATCACAAGAGTATAATGCTCGGATTTCTTGAGATGGGCGAACCGCTACCTCGCTTCGTCACGGGAGAAAACTTTTTTGTTGTTGAGCGCTTTGTGCGAAATCCCGCTGTTGTTGAGCGGGGACTATTTCCTTTTTAAAAGGTTAGGTGGCAAACCAATCAGTTCATCCGGCCTTGAACATATCGAAGAGTCTGACTCCGTGCCACAATATTCCCAGTTGATCTCGATACAGCATAGACCATTCGGTCAAGAGAAATATTGTCGCGAAGGCCAAAATCGCCTTGGCTAAATCTGAGATGATACAACACGCAAGACACCGTGTCTTGGGTGGTGGTTGGGATGCTCACAATCGCTTTTGCTCTAAAGACCGCGTGATTGTTTATGAACCAAAAATACTCAATAAGACTCTGGACTGTTGGTTCATCGATTGGTCGTGCGTTCAACCGTCCGATGAATGGAGAGGGATGAGAAAAGTCATACATGGAACGATCGAGGTACGAGAGTTTGTGAACACGACTTAGGACGATGTCCCGTGTGTTTGGTTGGTACACACGACGGAACTCGAAATACCGATCTGTTTCTCGTTCGCTTGCTAGCGTCCGGTAGTAGGCACTGTTCACAGAAGAAGATTCAGACCAAGCCAATGCCTGCTGTCTGTCGTTAGTAGACAGCTCGAAAAAGGGCGGCTGCCGGAGATTCAAGGGCGTGATACTCAAACTACTCTCGTAGTAAGGCGAGCCTCCTTGCAGATCCTCTTGATAGAACCCTTGAGGAGTCTTAAAGGAGGAGTATGTTACTCTGAGTATCTCGGAGTCCTCGATGTCAATCGACTCAAAGGTGGCGTTGAATACAGGCGAACTCAAATCGGGTGGCGGTTCTTGTCCAACATCCTTGCAACCGGAAAGGAGAAGAACGCCTGCTGATAGACCTACAATTATCGAGCGCATGCTGCCTCCATTTCTTTTGCGGCCTAACGGACCGCAACTAACCTGCGGCGGTATTCACTTTCAAGATAGTACACCGAGCGGGCGGCTGTGAATGACACATTCTTACGCGTGGAGCATTATCCTACACTGCAACTTCCGTCAGGTTCAGTTGCTGGTTAGGCAGCCCTTACCGACCGCCCTCGTCGAGGAACACCAGAAAATCAGTTGCTGGTGGAGTCTGGCCCAGTTGCCGCAGAAGCGTCACTACCTGACCGCGGTGGTAAGACGAATGATTAACGACGTGCAGCATCATGTGGGCGAGTGAGTATTCCCAATGCTCACCCTGAAGATTCTCATACGAAAGTCGGATGTGCAAGTGATCGTCTGTAAGCGCGGTGATGAAGTCTTGCTGTTCGCGTTCGACGTCACGCCAGCGTGATTCAATCGCGTCCACATCGGGAAACTGGTCTTGAGCGAAGACCCGTTTGGGCGATTCACCCCGCCAGCGTTGCAACCAAATCCACTCGGCCCATAGCATATGAACCAGTGTTCCCCGGACGGATCCGTGACTCGTGCCGATGTCTCGCGTGAGGTCGGCAGGACTCAGGAGTCGGGCGGCTCCAACGAGACAGTTGGTTGCCCACCGATTGAAGGCATAGAGAGTGCGGAAATCGTCGACGTTCATGCGGTACTCTTCTTAAGGGCTGCCTAACTACTGATTATCTTGCAACCCCGCTTGCAGGATATCACGCTCTGTACCGCGTGTTATCCTGCACAGATATTCCGTGCATGGCGGAGTATCTATTACCTCATTCCATTTTTGGCAATAGGTAACAGGTTTGCTTTCCAAATGTACCGAATCCGTTCAGCATACACAAGAAGAAATCGTGGCTCGCAACGCCTCAATCAGGCAAAGAACATGTTGCAACTCTCCCCCTTCTCTCTATCATCTCAACAGAACCACGAGGACTTTTATGGAAATCGCAACAGCATATCGCTACATCGTCAAAGACAATGAAAGCGGCGAACCGTTTATTCAAAACACTCGCATCCACGTGCGCGACATTGTTGAGAATTGGAAGATGCGCACTGCTCCCAAAGAAATCGAAAAGTTCGTCGAGATAAAGAACGTCCCGGAGAACCTGGGTGATACCTCTCTACCTCGATGAAGATGTTGATGTACTGCTTGCTTCTCTGTGAAGCCTGTAGTAGCCCGACCCCATTGCGTGCTTTTCGTAATGGGGGAACGCCTGAAGTGATATTGAAGGTAACCTTCTGCCCGGCACAACCCCTGCGGAAGGTTACCTTCAGCTCAAGTGAGGAGTAAGCCCTCTGCTCTTGAAGACTGAAACCATCGAAGCAATGTTGCCATCCTATGCTCTAAGTGCTTCCGCTGCGAAAAGGGTCTCTTTCGTCCCTCTACGACCTACGGTCTCGTCCTACGGACTCGTAGAGTAAAGAGGTCGTAGACCTTCGGGACTTTTTTGCAATAGCTTCCGGAAATCGAGCAGCCACGAAGTGGCGACAAGATTTCAACCCACGGCGTAAGCCGTGGGGAAAAAAGAAGAGGAAACATAAAGCCACGTAGTGGCGAGAGAATAAATGGTCACTGCTGCCCGAGTTTTTATTTTGGACAAGCGTGATTGCCAATTCACAATTGGAGTGAAGTCCATAGAAAAGGTGGTGAGACCCTTCCTACCCGCCTCTTTGTGCAACGTCCGAAGGACCCCTTCGGGGAAGGCAGGCTCGCCTAAGCCGAAGGCGTCGGCGAGCAGGCGGGCGCTCCGCTCAGGGTTGACAGAGAATGTCAGTTGCAACTCTCCCCCCTTCTGCCTATCATCAAACAAGAAATAAGAAATTCAATGCCAGAGATCAGCCGCTTCTACGGCATCGTCATCAAAATGTTCTTTCGAGATCAACCCGTCGCACTTTCATGCAGAGTATCAAGAACACGAAGCGGTGTTCGACATCAACACGTTGGAAGTTCTGTGGGGATCGTTGCCGAAGAGAGCAAAACTGTTGACAATCGAATGGGCAATTGAACACAGAGTTGAGCTACTACAAAATTGGGAAAAGGCTCGCAAGCCACAACCTCTTAACGACATAGAACCTTTGCCATGACGAATATGACACGTATAACACATATTGAAGTTCTCGACAACTTCAAAATAAAATTCGAGTTCAACGACGCAACAGAAAAGATCGTTGACTTCACCCAATTCATCGGGGACGATGTACTCACTCGACCGCTTTCAGACCCTGAATACTTCAGGCAGGTGCAAGTGTTTGAGAACGGAAGAGGTATTTATTGGCCCAACGGCTACGATGTTTGTCCCGACTATCTTCGGAACTATGTAGATGAAGTTGAGCCGGCGATGGAAGATCATTCCGAAAGGAATTTGCATTGAGCGAATCCCTGCCTGTCGGTCTACGACTCGTAGAGCAGACGGGGGGCGATTCGCTCGACGCATATTGCAACTCTCCCACCTTCTCCCTATCATCTAACAGCAACATCGCCATCGTACTAAATCCTCCCCACACAATTTGTGTTTGATGGGTCTGCGATGAAATTGTTCATCCGTTCTCTTTTCCTCCTCCTGCTCGGCCTGTGCGCCGTTGATGCATCCGCACAATTCTTTTACTTCGGCCGGAACAAAGTGCAGTACACGGACTTTGAATGGCATGTGCTGAAGACCGAACATTTCGACATCTATTATTATCCTGAGATGAAAGACCTCGCAGAACGCGGCGCGTTCTTCGCCGAAGAGAGTTACAAACTTCTCGAAATGGACTTCAACCACTCGCTCAACCAGCGCGTCCCTCTCATTTTCTACAGCTCGCATCTCCATTTCCAACAAACCAACACAACGGGCGGCTTCATTCCCGAAGGCGTCGGGGGATTTTTCGAATTCCTCAAAGGCAGAGTTGTGATTCCGTCTGACGGCTCGACGGCGCAGTTCAAGCACGTGATCCGCCACGAGCTTGTGCACGTGTTTATGCAGAGTAAAATCTCCCGTGTCATGACCGACCATCGCAAAGCGCAAGATCGCCAGCCGCCGCTCTGGTTCACCGAGGGTTTAGCCGAGTATTGGTCAACCGAGTGGGACGCACAAGCCGACATGGTCATGCGCGACGCGACGCTGAACGACATCGTCGTCGGCTTGAACGATATGGATAGAATTTATGGCTCGTTCCTCATGTATAAAGAGGGACAGAACGCGTTGGAGTATATCGGCAAAGCGTACGGCAAAGAAAAGGTTCTGCTGTTGATGGAAAATTTCTGGAAGGAAAATTCCTTCAGCAACATTCTGAGAATTACCATTGGTAAGAGCTACAAAGAGTTCGACGAAGAGTGGCTGTACGCACTGAAGAAACAATACTACCCGCTATATGCGAAAGAAGATTCGCCAAGCCGTGCTGCAAAGGCAATCGTGATGGATGGCTTTAACTCGAAGCCCGTTGTGTTTGAGCGTGACTCGGTGCGCGAGGTCTATTTCATCGGGAACAAAACCGGTTACTCGGGCATCTTCAAGAAATCTGTTGAGCCAAGAATTCCTCCCGATGCGATGACAGGCTTCTCCGCGAACGTTGCACAAGAGCCAGCTGAAAATGTTATCGAAGGAGAAAGGACGGATGAGTTTGAGGCGTTCCATTTGCTGCGCGGGAAGATCGATATTTCAAAGGATGGCCTGCTGGCGTTTGTAACCAAGAGCGGCGAAAACGATGCACTACACTTGTACGATGTTGTGAGAGCCAAGATGGTGGAAACATTCCGCTTCAGATCGCTCGTGGGTATTGGCTCAGCGTCGTGGTCGCCGGACGGCAAGCAAGTTGTTTTCTCTTCGATTGACAAGTCGGGCAACAACGATTTGTACATCCTCAACATCGAAACGAAAGAGCTTCGCAAACTTACGAATGATTACTATGATGACCGCGACCCGGCGTGGTCGCCCGATGGAAAGAAGATTGCGTTTGCATCCGACAGAACTCCTTTCGGCACGAACAATAAGAATAATCTTTTCTTATACGATGTCGAGACCGGAGCGATTGATTACCTAACGTATGGCGACGACAACTATCTCTCGCCTGCGTGGTCAAAGGACGGCTCACGTATAGCGTTTACTTGCGACAAAGGCGGAGTGCAAAACGTTTGGCTGATGGACATGTCGAAGAAATTTGCCGGTCGCAGACTCGACTCGTTGAGCGGCGGGCGCTCGATGACAAAGGTTACCCAATTCACCACTGCTGCGTTCGACCCGACGTGGACTTCCAACGGCGACCTGGTGTTTACTGCATTCGAGAAGTTCAGCTTCCAGATTCGGATGGTAAAAAATATTCTCGCAGTCGCAGACACCTCAACGACCGTTGCACTCATCGACCTCTACAATAAAGAGAAAACGTGGGAAGCAAAGTCCATTGCAGGCACGTCGGAAACCAAGAGCTACAAATATCAGGGTGAGTACAGTCTCGACATCGCGCAAAGCGCAATCTCAACCGACCCTGTGTTCGGAACATCCGGCGGCGCAGCAATTGCACTCAGCGACTTACTTGGCAACGACCAATACTACTTCCTCCTCTATAACAGTGCACAGACCCAGGACGAATTACTTTCGAGCTTCAACGTTGCGATCTCTCGTATCTCACTGAAGCGACGAACAAGTTACGCGTACGGTATCTATCGCTTCACGGGTCGGCGCTATGATTTGACCGACAAAGATGTATTCTTCTTCGAGCGTGTATTTGGTGGATACTTCGCCCTGAGTTATCCGCTGACAAAATTCCAGCGCATCGAAGCGTCGGTCAGCTTGAGCAACTCCAACAAAGACGCCGACCTTCGGCTTGAAGACCGCAAGGCTCTTCTGCTTTCCAATTCGCTCGCGTTTATTCATGACAACTCGTTGTGGGGACCAAGCGGTCCGCTTGATGGCAGCCGTTTCAGTTTCACACTCGCGTACACATCGGACATTCAATACTCAAACGCGAATTATTATTCGGTAATTTTTGATTACAGAAATTACATGAGACTTTCGCAGCGCAGCGCGTTCGCTTCGCGCTTCTGGCTCTGGTACAACGGCGGCAAGGAAGCTCGCAGGTTTGTTATGGGCGGAAGTTGGGATTTGCGCGGCTGGCCTCGTTGGAGCATTCGTGGTGAAAAACTCTGGCTCACAAGTCAGGAGCTTCGTTTCCCGTTCCTCGACGCGCTGGCACTGCAATTTCCGTTTGGCGGGATTGTCTTCTCTTCCCTCCGTGGCGCACTGTTCTTCGATGCAGGCAGCGCTTGGGATGATAAGTACACCGCAACGTTCGGCAGCATTGGCGGCGGTGTGCGCATGAATTTTGGCGGTGTGCTTGTGCTGCGGTATGACATCGGGAAGCGCATCGAGAAAAACTTCAACAGCATTCAAGATGGGCTGTTCCATCAGTTCTTTTTCGGGTGGGATTTTTAGGATTGTGGATTTCGAATTGACGATTGCGGATTGAAAAAATGAAAAAAACATATCTTGCGGTAATACTTCTGTTGGCAGTTCTGAGCAGTTGTGCGGGGCTGAAGCTTGCTGACCCGCTCAAAATTACTGAAAGAGATTGGGCGATGTTTGGAAAAACCCAAGCAAGAACGAACACGACAAGCGAAATCGTCGCACCGCCGCTCACGCTCGCGTGGGAACACGACATTACTTCGGGCATGGGTTACGGCTCGCCCATTGTCATTGATAGCGTTGTCATTGTTACCAACTTGCGAGGCGAACTCTACGCAATCAACGCGAACACCGGCAAGCGTATCGGCTGGGTGACGATTGGAGATGCGCTTCATGGCTCGCCCGTGATTGATGCAAATATCGCGTACATGGCGGCGGCAAACACGCGTGAGTCGCTCATCGCATTCGACCTGC
>Ga0082335_1001091_pt1 | contig 61655 bp, 41 predicted proteins | sample Subgrocontami58m_FD_72375 | JGI IMG/M metagenome (GOLD analysis project Ga0082335, IMG submission 72375) | Subsurface groundwater microbial communities from S. Glens Falls, New York, USA - GMW37 contaminated, 5.8 m (SPADES assembly) (version 2) ... | reverse complement strand
ATCAAGCCGCTTTGTTTTGGGCTCCACGATCCTACTGCTGCGTTCCTCTTCACCAACGTTCCGCGCTCACGCTCCCCCCAGATTACGCAGCGGTACATCATTGTCGTCGCTGGTCCCGGCGGGGGCGTCATTCCTTAGTTGTAACGCCTGGTCCGCCTCCTCATGTCGGCGGCTACTTGACACTCGAAAAGACGTTTAAGGGCCGGCTTGCACTCGAATTCGGATGAACTGTTCCTTTTCCGCGAACGGCCCCGTCATCGGTGACAACGATCGAAGCGTCACAATTTCGTAAGTGCCATCGCCGACCGGCGCACGCTTGTCTTCCACAACGTAATCGGAACGCCAAACGGACAGATCGAGCGTCAATTCGGGAAGGTAAATGAGATCGGCGGCATCTTTTCGGCGCACGTAGCGAACGACCAGAAAATCAGCGTTCGATTGGGTGAAATCGTCGAAGTAAGTTCCGCGGCTCGGCTGCGGAACGCCGCTGCCCTTGGCGGCATCGTCTCGTTCATCCGGGATCAGCGGATCGAGATTGAAAGCGTACTCCAAAATATTGGGAACGCCATCGCCATCCGGGTCAGCTGTCGGGCCGCTCACGCTTGGATCATTTTGTTGCGTGGCGCTGAACATTTTTTTCTTCCAATCCGCATAGCTCGTGCGAACGGAAGCGCCGACGGTAAACAGCGCTGAGGTGATGGGAAACGTTGGCCCGGGCGTGATGGCGGCGCCGCTTAGCGCGAGCAGCGCGTTGACCGACGCTTGGGTTTTGACCGCGGCTTGGAAATTTGCTCCCGCCGGCGCTGAACTGGCCAGCGTGTAAGCCATGAGCCATTTCTGCTGCGTATTGGCTGGGAGCGTTACGGAGAAATTCGTGAACACGACTTGCCCGTTATCGAGGACAAATCCAGCCGGCCCCGCGAGAAGCGTATCCGCGTCCGTAATTCTGCCATCCGCATTGTTGTCCAGGTAAAGGTAAGCGGCCGCGACGTGGCTGGCATCGTCCATTGTTCCGGATGCGTCGATGGCGAGGCGATTCACGCGAATGTCCGCATTCACGGCGGTGAGTGTGAGCTTGAGCACTGGCATCTTGGTTGCGCCAGGACCCGCTGCTTCTGCAGTTGCCGTGTCGCTCCGTTCGATTTTCAATCCGAAATCAAGGGCGGCGCCAGTGCCGAATTCTGAGGTCGAACCGTCGACCGCGTGGGTGGAGGTCATCGTGATGACTCCCAGGGGAAAGCCGAACAAATCAATCGACCATGTGCCGCCTGTCAAAACGGTTGCTTCGCCGAGGAAGAGCGCGCCTTCGGGATTGACCGCGCCGGGATCGGAAAACACCTGGATCGTGCTGCCGACCGGAACTCGATTTAGATCGGTGACCTTGCCGAAGAGGGTATCGCCATTGAAGTCTACCGATACCGGCGGGGGCAATTCCTGGTTTCCGCCGGTGGCATTGTGAATTCCGAGCGCGCCATTCGCAGTGATGCTGTTGTTCAAAATACTATTCCCTAACGTGGCAAAGCCAGTGACAGACACGCCATCGCCTTTGTTATTCGCGATCGAGTTTGGCATCGGGAACGGCACGACGCTGTTTTGCTGATGAAAATCGCCGAGGCCGCCAATCAAGTTCGATGAAGCCCCATTCTCGAGGCGGATCCCATCGCCCTGGTTGCCCGCCGGATTTTGGTTGGCATCGATCCCGATGAGATTGTTTCGGATGTGATTGTGCGTCGTGCCGAATCCGCTCAACTGAATCCCATCAGCGGCATTGTCGAGAATCTGATTGGCGCTGCCCTGAGTTTCGCCGCCGATAAAATTCGAGTCCGAATTCGCCAGCAGAATTCCGACGCCTTGATTGCCGCGGCCTTTCCTGCCGATCATGTTCAGCTCGATCCGATTTTTCGACGCCGACGAGAGCAGAATCGCGCCTTGTTCGAGCTGGCCGGAACCGTTTTGGTAAAACTGGTTTGCGCCTCGCGCTACGGTTGAACCGATCAAATTGGCGCGCCCGGCGTGCAAGATCAGTCCGGCGAACCGGTTGCTCTCGACGAGCATTCCTTGAATGGTGTTGTTATCGCTTGAGTCGATGTAAATGCCGACCTTGTTGTCATGAACCCGATTCGCGACGGTTTTGCTGCCGCCAATCACATTCTCGGTCGAGTTGCCGTCCACCAGGATGCCGACGCCCGCGGGCGCTTGCTGCAAAGGCGAATTCACCGGGTCGGGGTCGGTATTGCCGTTCAGGGCGATATCGTTGTTGATGATCTCGTTCGAAAACGAGGAGTCAAAGAGCGAGTTGCGGATTTCAAGGCCGGCTTTGTGGTTGTGCAAAATTCGGTTCCCTTCGCCTGGTTTCGTGCCGCCGATCAGATTTAAATACGAATCCTGCTCGAGCAGAACGCCGACGCCATTTGGACCTGGCCTTCCAAAATCCTCCCGGCCGATGTGATTGTTCTGAATGACATTGGCCGCGACCATTTTTCCCAACGCGTCCCGAGTTCCGCCGCAGTTCTCGATCCGAATCCCGGCTTCGGTGCTGTTGGCGATCACATTGGCGAATCGGAAAACCTGCTCGTTGAATTGTTGGAAGAATTCCAGAAAGTTGCCCGGATGGCCGATCACATTGCCGCGCGTGCCATCCTTCAAGTAGATGCCGATCCGGTTTTGGCCTGCGGCATCGACGAGAATTGATTCGTGGTTCCCCCCGATTTGGTTTCCGAAAATGACATTGTTATCCGAGCCGACGCCTTCAATCAGAATGCCAGCGTCTTTCGAGGCCATGATGTGGCAATCCAAGAAACTGTGCAGGGCGCCGATGGTGTTGTCGTGGCTGCCGCCGCGGATGTGAATTCCATTTTGACCATTGGGGATCCAGGGTATCCGAAAGCCACCGAGCATTTCGGCCGAACCGACGTGCATGCGGCAAATGGCATTGAACGCGGTGTCAGGGCCCTCGAGCAAAACGCCATCGTCGCGATTGCCAATGATCGCGCTGCGGCCGAGCCCGCTGCCCGGCACGCGGCTGCCGATCAAGTTGTGATGCGCGCCATTCCGCAAATGGATGCCGCTGCCCTGATTCGGGAGCGGGGCGGGGTTCGCCGAAAAGAAATCGTAGCTGGTATAAATGCTCTCGACCTGATTGAAGCTGCAATCGGGTCCTTCGAGCAACACGCCATCGCCTTGGTTTCCGGCTGGGTTCACGTAATGAACGACGGTGTGCTGCACGCCGGCGGCCAATCGCAAACCAGAGCCGCCGTTGTTGTAAACGTCATAAAATCTCGGGATCACATCGGCATTCCGGCCAATCGTATTCCAGGACGTGCTCGAGCCGGTCACGAGAATCCCGTCGCGGCCGTTGTTGCGAACTGTTCCAGGATCCACCTCGTTGTATTGAACGCCATTCTCGAGCAGGATTCCGTAACCCGGACATTGTTCGTACAACCCGAGAATCTCGGAGGTCCCGATTCCGGAGAGCAGCACGGTGTTGAACCGAACATTCGCGCCGCTCAAGTGCAGGCCGTTTTTTCCGGCTTTGGAAACTTTGACATCCTGGAGGAAATTGTTTTGGGCGTCGTTATCGAAGAACACTCCGTCGCCCCCGCAGTTTTCAAAGCGGGTCCGCTCCACGCGATTGCCCGTGGCTCCCTTGGAGAAGTGAAGTCCGTTGCCTCCGAAATTGCGGAACGTGCCGGCCGTAAGAGTCACGCCTTCCACTCCTTCGAGCGACCAGGCATCGCCCGCCGAGCCGCCGCCATCGATCGTGAGATTGTTGAAATTGTAAGTATCGCCGCTGGTCGGCTTCGGCAGCACGGCCGAGACAACGACATTGCTTTTCACGAGACTGGACGAAATTGCAATTGTGTCACGCGAGAGCGGCCCCCCGCCCGAGCCATCGTTTGAACCGCTGATATGATCAATCTCACGCGGTCGTGGCGGGCAATGACTGGGATTATCCTCGGGCAATGATTCGCACGGGTCGTGAACTTCGATCGGCCGTCCCAAAGTTCCATTCGCGATCAGGCATGCTTCAAGCAAGCTGATTTCGCCGTCAGGCGTGTTGCTCAGATCGAGCTTGGTCACCACGATTCCTAAGCCTGTTTTGTATCCAGCCTTGTCGGAGGCCGATTTTTTAACGGTGAACGGGAATGGGTCCGATTTTTCGCCGAGCAAATTGACCGCGATAGTATGCGGTCCTTCGGCCAACTCCGGCAGATTCACGATGATGGTGCTGTCGCCGCCGTTTTGAACTCCGGTGGAAAAGCTGCGCAAGCCATCAATCCAGATTTCATTGTTGAGCGTCGCTTCGCCGGCGAAATTCGTTCCGGTGACTAGAATCGTGCCGCGCGAGAACACCGGGTCGGGACTTACGCTGAAAATCTTCGGCTTCTCTATGAATTGAAACTCCTGCAGCGGCGGCTGGAGCGCCGCGGTGCTGTAATTCACCCCGTTGGTGGTTTCGATGCAAATGTTCGCGCGCCGGTTCGGGAAGAGAGCGGCAAAATTCGTTGGCACGGCGAACGCAATGGACGTGGGAGTGGATTCCAGAATGGTGACGGGGAGCTTGGTGGTGGCGCTGTTCGGATCGGCCGTGCTCGCGAAGGTGCAGAAACTCACGGTCATGTCGCTGGAATCGTCCGGGAAATTGAAACCTTCGATTGTCACGATGTCATTGCCCCGGCCGATTAGGGGCGAAAAGCGCGTGATGACTGGTTCCCACGGATTGCCAATCACAACGACCGATCGTTCGATCGCGAGGGCGTTGGGCAGTAAAAACCCAGCCGTGCGCTCGAGCGATTGTTCGACGTTGCTGACCTTGCCGAGGATATCGATCGTTTTGGCGACTGTTTTGGCGACTCCTTTCAGGAATCGCTTCGTCACGGCTTTCGCGCCGCCTTCCAAGCCCGCGCTGATCAAACCTTTGAACACCCCGTTCACACTCGTCCGGAAAATGTCGTAAACGCCGTCGCGATCGAGCTTCGGCTGAATCTGGATCGTTTTGAGGACATCGACGAAGACGCTGCTGACGACTTTGCCCACGACGTCGGGCCCGCCCACGAAATCTCCCACGTCCACGAGCACGGAAAGAAAATCGACTGCGGCCACGATCATATTCGCGGCCAGCGCCGATTTCCATTGCGGTGAGGCGTTGAGCCGGTCGAGCAGGGATGATTGGCTGTGGGCCGTGAGGAAGAATTCCGTGCCGTACCAGAGATTGCCGCTGTACGCCTGGGAGACGTAAACGCCGGGGACATCCTTATCGAGCAGGAATTCGTTCGGCGCAAAATCCGGATCCAGACTCCCGAATAACCATTTGGAAAGGTAAGAAGCGGCTTGGTCCACCAGATCGAGCTTCGCGGAATCGAGCGACGCATGGACGAACCCGCGCGCCAACGGTTCGGTTTCGGAAACACGCGGCGTGTCGGATGGAGTGAGTTCGTCGACGCTGGCGCGGCCTTTGGCAAATTGATTCGGGGCGAGCTCGAAAACCTCGACGAACCAATCGAGCGGATTACTGCCGGAGGCGTCGAGTTTCAATCGATAATCGGCCGGGGTGTTGGTGTTGACATCAATGATCGAGCTTTCCAGCCGGATCGGGGTCGCTGGAATCGCACTCGAGTAATCCGGCGAAAGGTCTTTCAGGAAAGTGCTCTTCGGCGTGTTCGGTTTGAACTCGTTTAGGGCGACTCGCTGGATGGTCGCGGCTGCTTTTTGCACCGCTTGCAGCCAGGCTGCTTCCACTTGCCCATCGTTCAAATAATCCGCCGTCGGGCTAATCGATTGGACCAGGGTTGCCAGTGTTTGGAGTTCGGGAAGGGCTGCGATCTTGCCGAGGATCAAATCGGCCCGGGCTGGATCGCGTCGCGCAATTCGCGGCGAGCCGAACACCATCGCGATGGCGGTGCTGCGGGCGTCGATGGTGATGAATGCCGCGGTGGGCGTCACCACCGCTTGGAAGATGGAATCGTTCTCTTCGCGAAAGGCCCACACGACGATCGGCGCGTCGATCGGCACGAGGGCTGTGAAGGATCCGTCCGCGGCGGGGGTAATGAATTGGCCGGCCGCCGCGATATCGTAACCCACAGGCGAAAGGCCCGTGGGCAATTGGAGTTTCCCGGGCACGCTGCGCAAAACCCGAAACGGCGTCGAGTGAGTGAACGTTTGGCCATTCACTGTCACCGCAACCAGGCCGGAACGGGCGTTGTCCGGAACCTTGAACTGAATCGCGCTGGCGGTTTGGGAGACAAGAGGAGCGGCCAGCCCATCGAGTGTGACGGTGGCCGGGCGGCTTGGGTCGAAACCTGTGCCGTTGAGCGTGACGACGGTTCCGGAAGAGCCGCGCAGAGGTTGCAGGGTGGTGAATTGGATCTGCGCGCAAAGAGAAATTGTGAACAGCGGCAGCAGAGCAAACGCCCGAAGGCGGAATAGTTGCATAGTGGCTGGAGGATTTGGAGTCTGCTGCATAGCAAAAATGCGCTTTCCTCGCAAGCAAATGAGGGCAACAGCAAATGAGGCAACGCGAGAGTCAAGGAGGGTCAAGGACGAAGGACGAATGACGGAATGACGAAATAAAGCCCAAGCACCAGTGAGGAACAATGGGCTTCAACGGGCGGTCGCTTTAGCCGGTGAAAATAACGAATAACGAATAACGAATAACGAAATAAAAGGGATTTTGTTCTTTGAACGACATTTCGTGATTCGTGATTATTCTTTCCCCCACTTTTCCTCTTGGCGTTTCCGCGCGGTTCCCCGTTAATCACCGTCATGAAAATTGTGCTGGCGTATTCAGGGGGACTCGACACTTCAGTGCTCCTCTTGTGGATCAAGGAAAGGTATGAGGCCGAAATGATCGCGTTCTGCGCTAATATCGGCCAGGAGGAAGAGCTGAAGGGCCTCGAAAAAAAGGCCAAACGCACTGGCGCGTCGAAGATTTACATCGATGATCTCCAGGAAGAATTCGCGCGCGATTTTATTTTTCCGATGATCCAAGCCGGAGCGATTTACGAGAACCAATATTTCCTCGGCACCAGCATCGCGCGGCCGCTCATCGCCAAACGGATGGTTGAGATTGCTCGCGTCGAAAAAGCCGATGCGATCGCCCACGGCGCGACTGGCAAAGGCAACGACCAAGTCAGATTCGAATTAACCGCTGCTGCGTTGGCCCCAGAGTTGAACGTCATTGCGCCTTGGCGGGATCCTTCCTTCCGCCAACAATTTCCCGGGCGCGCGGAGATGATTTCGTATTGCGAAGATAAAGGCATTCCAGTTCAGGCGACCGCCAAGAAACCGTATTCGATGGATCGCAATCTTCTGCACATTTCATTCGAAGCGGGCATTCTCGAGGACCCGTGGCTGGACGCTTCCGCTCGCGAGCATCGTGAGATGTATAAACTCAGCGTTTCGCCTGAGGAAGCCCCTGACCGGCCGGAGCACGTCACGGTCGATTTTGAGAAAGGCGTTTGCGTGGCCGTGAATGGAAAATCGCTCAGCCCGCTTGGCGTCATGAAGGTGTTAAACAAACTCGGCGGCAAACATGGCGTCGGCCGGGTCGATCTCGTTGAGAATCGTTATGTCGGAATGAAATCGCGCGGCGTGTACGAAACTCCCGGCGGCGCGATTCTCCATTTCGCGCATCGGCAAATGGAATCGCTGACGATGGACCGGGAAGTGATGCACCTGCGTGATTCGCTGATTCCAAAATACGCGGAGTTAGTTTATTACGGTTATTGGTTTTCACCCGAGCGCCTCGCGCTGCAAGCGCTCGTGACCGAGAGCCAAAAGAACGTCACTGGCACAGTGCGTTTAAAACTTTACAAGGGCAACATCATCACGGCCGGCCGTAAATCGCCCGTCAGCCTGTACAATCCGCAGATCGCCACGATGGAAGCTGATCCAACCAAAGCGTACAACCAGGACGACGCGACGGGATTCATTCGGTTAAATGCGCTTCGTTTGAAAGTCGCGGCGCAAGCGCAAAAGGGCGCGCGCGGCCGATCGAGCAGACGTAACTCCTCCGAGGGATTATAAAGTTACCCGTCTAACGCGTTTGAATAATCGTTGCCGTCGAGGTGAGAGCTTTGGGGCAACGCCGTGGCTGCAGCGTGAACGCTGCGTTCCGTGACAAGTCCAGTCGGCGGTGCGACAGGAACGCGGCCTTCAGGCTGCAGAGTGGGCAACGCATCTGGACTGGTGCAACGCCTGGGCCGCGTCAGCGCTGCGTTCCGGAGACGTGGGCTAAAGCATGCAGCGGTTGCAACGCTTTGCCCGCCTTCTTGCCAGCCGCGACAATTCCGCTATTTCCACGCATGGCTCTTAAAGGTCTTTCACGAAAAAGGCCAATTGCCTCCGCACGCGCTCCCGGTTTGGCGCGTCGTAAAACTCAACCGGGTTGTAATCATCGGTCAGAATCATTCCATGCGCCGGGTCGGTGCTGGCCAGCGTGTCGTAACCGGCCTGGATCAATTCCTTTTCTGCCTCAGGCGCATCGCGCAGATCGGGTTCGTGCTGGAACTTCAGTTCGGATTCGCTCGAGCCGATAAAAAAGACATTTCCATTCCCGGGGACGTGAATGCGGACGCTTTTGAAAACTGACTTCAACGTGCGATCGAGCGAGGCCACAAAGAAATCTTCGTCGCCCTGGAAACTTCCAAAACAATTAATCACGAGAACTCCTCCAGGCCGAAGCAGCCGCCGCATGCCATCGAACGCTTCCCGCGTCAGCAAGTGCGATGGTGAAGAATCGCCGAGGAAAGCATCCAGCACGATCGCGTCGTACTGTTTGCGCGAGACGTTGATGTAGTGCCGGCCATCGCCAATTTGGATGTGAAGTTTCTGCGGATCCAGGTCAAAAAACTTTTGGCCGACGGGCACGACGGCAGGATTGATTTCAACGACATCCACGCGGGCGCCGCTGCGGGCGAGGTCCATCGGCACGATGCCGACGCCCAGGCCGATGCAGAGAGCATCGTTGATTTGGGTGGTGTAACACCGCGCCAGCCCGGCCAGCAAGTAGGTGAAGAGCGACAGGCTTTTCCGTCCGACGACGCTGTAAGTGTTTTGGACGAGATAATCGTTCAGGTAAAGGCGGCGATCGCCTTGTTTTCTTTGCACCACCTGCAGCAGCCCGAAGTTCGAATTGCCGCGATAGAGTTCATCGACCCGTTCAAACTGGTGTTCCTTTTGCAGCCACAGTCCACCTGCGCCCCAAGCCAGGCCGAAGACTCCAGCGATCGCCAGGAGCGGCCAGTGGCGCGCCGATCGGCCCCAGCCGGCGTAGTACCCAGCGACCGTGATCATCAGCAACGCCGCTGTTAAGTACATCGTCACTGAATTCGGCAGGAATGGGATGAGCACGTAGCCGATTAAAATCGTTCCCGCAACGCTGCCCAAGGTGCTCAACGCGGACAATTTTCCAACCTGCCCGCCGACTTCGCCCATCGAGCGGGCGAGCACGCGAACCATAAACGGCCCGACCGCAGCCAGGAGCGTCAGAGGGACGAAAAACAAAAAGAGGGAGGTTAACAGCGCCCCCCAAGCCAGCCGAACTTGCAGGAAAAAGTAGGCGGCAGGCTTCGCCAGAGTCACCGTGAAGCAGAGGTAAATGCCCGCGCCAAGAATGCAGCGGTAGATCCGGCCGAGTTGCGCTGAACGATCGACCAGCCAGCCGCCGAAATAATATCCAACCGCCAGAGAGATGAGCGTGACGGCGATTTGCGCGGTCCAAACAAAATGGGAAGTCCCGACATAAGGCGAGAGCATTTTGGCGCCGAGGATTTCCACCACCAGGATGACTGCGCCGGTCACTGCCGCGGTGAAATAAAGATAGCGCCGCAAAGCGGGCTGTAACTGGCCGGCAGCTGGCGACGCGGGCGGTGTGGAACCTGGCTGAGGTTGCTTTTTCACGGTCACCTTCTACTTTCTGGGCGGGCAAATGGAAACCGATTTCGCATGAAAAAGTATTTTCACGTCATCAACATCGGAATCCAGAACACCCTTGTTTACCGGGTGAATTTCTTCTTCCGCGCGATGTTCGCGTTGATTCCGTTGCTGGCGACGATTTATCTGTGGCGCGCTGTGTTCGGCGGCCGAACGGCAGGGCCGGAAATCGAAGGGTACACCGTCGCGGGCATGACGTCCTATTACGTGCTTGTCACGATCGTGGACGCTCTCACCGCAGTGACGGATGACGATTGGCAAATCGCCGCGGACATTCGCGACGGCAACATCAACCAATTCCTTTTAAAGCCGATTGATTATCTGACTTACCGGCTCTGTCTTTTTTTCTCGAACCGGGTGATCTACTGCGTGACGGCGGTTGTGCCAGTGGCGCTGTTTGTTTTTTTCATGCGGCGCTATTTTGTGATGCCTCCGAGCGCCGGCGTCTTCGCGCTTTTTATTGTGTCGGTGATTTTCACTGGGTTGCTGCAATTTTTCATTTCCTACTCGCTGGCGCTGCTCGCGTTTTGGGTGCTCGAAGTTTCGACGTTCATCTTTATTGTTTTCGCGGTCGAATACATCGCAGGTGGACACCTCTTCCCGCTCGACATTTTGCCCGGCTCATTGCAGGAGGTGCTCAAGTTCACGCCCTTTCCGTACCAGCTCTTTTTCCCGGTGAGCATTTACCTTGGGCGTGTTTCCGGCGCCGAGCTCTGGACGGGCTTGGGCTTGCAGACGTTTTGGCTTGTTGCCTTTTATGGGGTGGCGCTGTGGGCCTGGCGCCGGGGCATCCGGCATTATTCAGCGGTTGGCGGATGATTTGGTGTGGCGCCCACGCTTTGGCGTCTTGGTTGCACCGGACGCTGGCGGGTGGACACCAAGCGAAGAGAACGGCCAGATTCAGGATGAAAGTTCCTCAAATCAGCAACGCGCCGAACCCGGCGACTGTGACTGGGTGGCGGCGATACTTAACCATCTACGCGGCGCTGTGGAAAAACTCGATCGTGCGCGAGATGGGTTTCAAGGCGAATTTTCTTCTCTGGGTCGTGGTCGAGCTGCTTTGGTTTGCGCTGCAGCTCGGCTTTATCGCGGTGATTTATCAGCACACCGACCGAATCGCGACGTGGTCGAAGTGGGAAGTGATTTTGCTGGTCGGCGCAAGCCATCTGATTCAACAGCTCTTCACCGCGATTTTCCTGACGAACATCACTCAGCTCTCCGAAAATATTCGAACGGGCAAACTCGATTTCATGCTGCTCTTCCCGGTCAATACGCGGTTTCTGATTTCGTTCCGGCAAGTGGACCTTGGCGGTTTTGTGAATGCTGGCACGTCGATTTTCGTGATGCTCTACGCCGGCCGCCATCTTGGCCTCCATCCGACGGCGCTCCAACTGATCGGGTTCTCCGCGTTAGTTCTGTGCAGTGTTTTGATCCACTACTCGTTGATGCTGGCACTGGCGAGCACGAGTTTCTGGACGGTGCGCGCCCAAGGAATCGTTTGGGGATACTACAACCTGTTTAACCTCGCGCGAATGCCGGACGCGGCGTTCCACGGGTTTTTCAGGGGTTTCTTTACGTTCGCCATCCCAATGCTGCTGGTGGCGAATGTGCCGACCAAAGTCCTGGCGCGGAAACTCGAATCTCCTTTTGAAATCGGCCTCCTGTTGCTGATGGGAGCGATCTGTTTCGTCGCTTCGGAACTATTCTGGCGATTTGCGCTGCGACGTTACACCAGCGCCAGTTCGTAACGGACGAGCCGTGCCGGCGAGGTGTCAGCTTGCTCGCGCGGCGGCAGCTTTCATTTTAGCGAGGCCATTCCGCGCGACTTCGAGCGGGTCCATTTCCCAATATTTTCGGCTGAACAATTCGAGCGAAAGGACTTTCGGCCCGCCCATCTGGCGCAAAGTGCGAAGGATCTCCGCGACCGGACCAACCCCGTCTCCAGGATAAATCCGGAAACTGTCATTGATCTTTTCCCGCGGCGGGTCTGCGGGATAATCATTCATGTGGAGCACGTGAATGGCGTTTCCGTTGAGCAGGCTGAGCCCGTGGAAATCCGATCCGCCTTTGTAGAGGTGAAACACGTCGATCAAGACGCAGGCTTTAGGATGTCCAGTTTCGATGGCCACATTCGCGCAATCGCCTAAGCGATGAAGGTTTTTCGAAAAACCCCAAAGCTCCAACTGCGGAACCACACCGATGCTGTCGCCGAAGTCCAGCAGGACTCGGTAACGTTCGGCGGCCTTTTGTAAATCCAAACCAGCCCGGTCCGTGGCGCCGGCGGGCGGCGCCGCGAGGCGTTTTCCGCCGATTTGCGCCACCAATTCCATTTCCTGTTTCGCTTGCTCGACTCCTTGCGCCCGTTTCGCATCGTCATCGACTATCCATTGCGGAAAGCCAATCGCGCTCTCGACCGACAACCCGGAGTCTTGGATCCGCTGCTTCAACTCCTTTAACGAACCGCCATGCCCGACGTACTCTTTGATCGCATCCACCCACGGTTCGATCGCCTGATAGCCCGCTTTCGCGGTGACTTCGATTTCCTTGAGGATGCCGAGTTTTTGGCCGCGAATGGTGGCGGTATTCAGACAAAAGACAAAAGGACCAGCGGCCGCTTTGGGTGCTCGTTGGTCGGCGCTTGCAGCCAGCGATTCGCGAGCGCTGAGGCCAGCGGTCAGCCAAGCGCCAGTGCGGGTCAATGCTTGGCGGCGGGATAATTCATGTGGGTTCATAAGAAAATAGGAAGAGCCGTGACCGAACTTTCCAACCGACGGCATTGAGTGAACGCCTCGGAACGATTCCGGCGAAAGGTGGAAGCCAAACGCGCGATCCAAAACAAACAGCCTCCGCACAATCCTGCTGGGTGTGGCTAAGGCTCCCCGTTCTCAAGCGCCGATGGGAGAATCACCCGCCGTGGTGGAACCCGCGAGACCGGCCTCGACCGTCATTTTGGAGCGCGCGCTGCCAATCGACGAAAGCTCCGAATATGAACTGAGCTTTCGCGAAACGATCGGACCCTACTTGGCGGCTGGGGTGTTGGTGTCCGCCGGGGTTTGAGTGGCTGCTCCACCGGATGGCGCGGGGCGGTTGGTCCGCGGCGTCGAATTCGTGGCCGGGGGTGAGGACATATCTTCAGATTTGTTGCAGCCGACGAGCGGCAATCCCATCAGCAAAAGGATAAACAATTTTTTCATAAGTCTGTTCTACGAGCTTTGTTGAATTAGTTACCGTCCCGGGGGATCTAAATTCCCGTGGGGCAACCTTACCACCGTCCTGGACAGAAGGCCAAGCGCTAATCGATTGACTTAAATTGAACCTCCGGCAAAGTTTTATTTCACCATGCGCCAGCTATTTCGACGGATCTCTCTATTTTTATGGCTGGCTTCTCTTCTGATAAGCTCATCGATCGCTGGCGCCGTTTCCCCGAGCGCGGACCTCGTGGCCGCCCGTCAACATTGGGCTTACCAGCCGATCCGCCAGCCGCCGATTCCCAAAGTCAGCGGGCCGGCGCAATCGCCGGTCGACAATTTTGTCATCGAGAAGCTTGCCTCCAAAGGCCTGGCCTTGTCTGCGCCGGCGGACCGCGCGATTCTCATTCGACGCGCTTACTACGATTTGATCGGGTTGCCTCCTTCGTATGAGGAGATCGAGGATTTCGCGCGGGATCAATCCTCCGACGCGTTTGCGAAAGTTGTCGACCGGCTTCTTGGTTCTCCAAGGTACGGTGAGCGTTGGGCGCGCCATTGGCTTGATGTCGCCCGTTACGCGGACACAAAAGATTTGGTTCTCCTTTTCGGCAAGGACCGGCTTCGTCCTTATGCCTACACTTATCGCGATTACGTGATTCGCGCGTTCAATGACGACACGCCGTTCGATCAATTCATTTCCGAACAAATTGCCGCTGACCAGATCACCCCGAAGGTTGAGCCGTGGCGTTTGGCTGCGCTTGGTTTTCTTACGCTAGGCCGGCTTTACGACAATAATCCCCATGATCAAATTGACGATCAGATCGACACCGTCACCCGCGGCTTTCTCGGGCTGACGGTTTCGTGCGCCCGCTGTCACGATCATAAATACGATGCGATTCCGACGGCTGATTATTATTCGTTGTACGGTGTCTTCGCGAGCAGCGAGCGCGCTTACGACTTGCCGTTGATTGAGGATCCAACTCACATCAAAGGCGGGCCGGCGTTTGAAGCAAGATGGAGCGGCGCCTTGAAAAAGCTGCAGGACCACATCGACAGCCAATACGCCATTTTGGCGGAAGCCTCTCGCCGCCGGGTTGGGGATTATCTCGTGCGCGTGGCGACCACGCAGCCGGACCTTTCGGAAACAGCTAGTTTTTTCCTGTCCTTGACGCCCCAAGACCTGCGGCCGGCGCTGGTTCTTCATTGGCGCCGGTACCTGGAAGAACATGCGAAAGGCGATCGAATCTTCGGTCTCTGGGCGGATTTGATGGCGCTGCCCGACGAGAACTTCGCGGATCGAGCGAAGGAGCTGGTCAACCGCCAGTTTGCGGGCAGCCATCCGCAACCACCGATCAACCCGCTCGTGGCCGAGGCTTTTCGCAAAACGGCCGTGACGAACAAGGCTGAGATGGCGCGAGTGTATGGCAAGCTCTTCGAAACGGTTCTCGACCATTCCAAAATGACCAATGCGCCTGAAGCCAGGGCGCTCGCTCAGAACGAACGTGAGTTGTGGGCTGTCCTAACCGCAGAGAATGGGCCGGTGTTTTTTCCGAAAAATCAAACGCCGCAGCACATGTCTCGTCCGGATAAAGACAAATACAATCAGCTGGTCGGTGAACTGGATAAACTCGCAGCGTTTGCCACGAACAGGCCGCCGGCGCGTGCGATGATTGTCAGCGACACCCCCGAACCGTATCACCCGCGAATTTTTGTCCGTGGCAGTCCGGCCCGCCCGGGGGAGCCGGTGCCGCGCGCGTTTTTGCAGGTGCTGGCTGGGAAGGATCGAAAGCCGTTCCCGCACGGGAGCGGCCGGATTGATTTGGCCCGCGCCATTGCCGCGCCGGAAAATCCTTTGACGGCTCGGGTGCTGGTCAATCGGGTTTGGATGCATCATTTTGGCGAGCCGCTCGTCAGCACGCCCAATGACTTTGGAAACCGCAGCGCTCCGCCCACGCATCCGGAGCTGCTCGATTTTCTTGCTTCAAATTTTATCCGCGAGGGCTGGTCGATGAAGAAGCTGCACCGGCTTATGGTTCTTTCCAGTGTTTATCAGCAGGCCAGCTCCGATCGGCCGAACTGCCGTCAGATCGATCCGGAAAACCGGCTGCTCTGGCGGGCCAACCGGCGCCGTCTCGATCTCGAAGCGATGCGCGATAGCCTGTTGTCCGTCTCGGGCCGGCTCGACCTCACGATGGGCGGTCCTTCCGTCGATGTTGCGGGTGATCCGCGAAATTGCCGCCGGACGGTCTATGGCGTGGTGGATCGCCAGGATTTGGCGGCGATGTTCCGCGCGTTTGATTTCGCCTCCCCGGATGCTTCCGCGGAACGCCGGCCGCGCACAACCGTTCCGCAGCAAGCGCTCTTCGCAATGAATTCACCGTTCGTCTTCGAACAAATCCGGGCGTTGCGCCAGCAAGCCGAAGCCGCGGCGCGTGGGAATGTGGAGCATTGCGTCGAATTCCTTTATCGCCGGATTTTGAGCCGCGAACCCGCTCGGCCCGAGCTCGACCGTGCGCTGCGTTTCATTTCGGAAGCGAAAGCCGATCCACCTGCCAAGGGAGAAACGCTCAGCCCGGTGGAACAATTCGCTCAAGTCTTGCTCATGACGAATGAACTGATGTTTGTGGATTAACAGCCGGGTCACGCCGCTCCATGGCGCGATTCGCAAATCGACAATTTTAAATTTATATGAATCCCGCGCAGCACAAGCCGAGTTCCACGTTTCTTAACCGTCGCGAAATGCTTTGCCGCATGGGCACGGGCTTGGGAATGCTCAGCTTGGCTGGGCTGCTCCGGGACGCGCGCCTGCTTGCTCCGGCGTTCGCAAACGAAGGGGGGCCAAATCCGCTTGCGCCTAAAGCTCCCTTGTTTGCTGCCAAAGCCAAAAGCGTCATTCACATTTATTTGAATGGCGGCCCGTCCCACGTCGATACGTTCGACCCCAAACCGCTGCTGCAGAAATACGCCGGGCGAACGATTCCCAGCGGAAATTTAACCACCGAACGGCCGACGGGCGCGGCGCTGCCCTCGCCATTTCGTTTCAAAAAATACGGCTCGAACGGGATTGAAATCAGCGAGTTGTTCGAAAAGACAGCCGCGCATGCGGACGACATCTGTTTTATCCGCTCGATGCACGCGAACACGCCGAACCACGAGCAGTCCATGCGTTTGATGAACTGCGGCGATGAACGGCTGGCCCGGCCGAGTTACGGCGCGTGGATCACTTACGGCATGGGAACGGAAAACCTGAATTTGCCGGGCTTTATCGCGATGTGTCCTGGGTTGCCGGTGGCCGACGTTTCGAATTGGCGCTCGGCATTTCTTCCCGGGATTTACCAGGGAACGCATATCGACACGCGCAAAACGAAACCGGAAGAACTGATCGAGAACATCGTGAACCATCAGTTGACGCTGTCGCAGCAGCGCCGGCAATTGGATTTGCTCGCCGAAATCAATGCGGAGTATCAGCGGAGCCGGCCGGACGACCCGGCGCTCGAAGCCCGAGTTCAATCATTCGAACTTGCCTACCGGATGCAGCTGGCGGCCACGGACGCATTCGACATTTCAAAAGAACCGGCGCATGTCCGGGAATTGTATGGCGAGACAGTGCAAGCCCGGCAGTTGCTGATCGCGCGGCGTCTGGTCGAGCGCGGTGTTCGCGTGGTGCAATGTTACCACGGCGACGTGCAGCCGTGGGACAGCCACGATTTAATCGAGCAGAACCATCGAAACCTCGCGCGCCAGATCGATCAGGGCATCGCCGGATTGCTGACCGACCTGAAACAGCGCGGGCTATTGGAAGAAACGCTGGTGATCTGCGGCGGTGAATTCGGGCGAACCCCAGCGGTGGAGTTGCCTGCGCCAGGCACACCCGGAAAAGGAATGGGCCGCGACCACAATCATTGGGGATTCACCGTTTGGCTCGCGGGCGGCGGCGTCAAAGGCGGGTACGTTCACGGCGCGACGGATGAATTTGGATTTCGCGCTGTCGAAGAGCCGATGCACATCCACGATCTGCACGCGACGGTGCTGGCGCTGCTCGGTTTCGACCATCAAGCGCTGACCTATCGCTATGCCGGGCGCGATTTCCGGTTAACTGACGTGAGCGGCGAAGTGATTCGCGGAATCATCGCGTAACGCGCCGCCATTATTGATCCAAGCAATCGCGGACGATTCGCGCCAATTTCGCCGGGTGATACGGCTTCTGCAGGAAATTGATCCCTTCCTGGAGCACGCCCTCTTTTCCAAAGATCTCCGCGCCGTATCCGCTGGTGAACACGATTTTCAACTCGGGCTTTTGCAGAGCGAGCCGTTGAGCGAGATCCCGGCCGCTCATTCCGTCGGGCATGACAATGTCCGTTAGGAGCAGATCGATTTCCTCCGCGTACTTATCCCAGACCTCGAGCGCCGCCTTGCCGTAAGCCGCTTCCCGGACGGTGTACCCGAGTTTTTCCAAGATGCTCCGGACGAGATTGCGGACGGCGGATTCATCTTCGACCACCAGGATCGTTTCATTCCCGCGAGGCAACTCCGCCGCGCTCGAATTCGGCGCGCGATCCGCTGAATTGCGGCCGCCGCTCGGAAAAAACACTCGGAAGGTCGTGCCGCGCCCGACGGTGCTCTCGACCTTGATCCAGCCTCGGTGTTGTTTGACGATGCCGTAAACAGTGGCAAGACCCAACCCGGTTCCTTTGCCGACATCTTTCGTCGTGAAAAACGGTTCGAACAAATGAGGCAAATTCTCCGGCGGGATCCCACAGCCGCCATCTCTCACCATCAAGCAAACATGATCGCCGAGGGCGGCTTCCGGAGTTTGGCGAAGGTACGCCTTGTCGACGGTCACGAACGAGGTTTGGATCGTCAGTTTGCCGCCTTCCGGCATGGCGTCCCGGGCGTTGACTGCCAGGTTGAGCAGGATTTGTTCAACCATTCCCGGGTCCGCTTTGATCAACGGGAGCGCGTGAGCGAATTGAACTTCGAGTGAGATGTCCTCCCGAAGCAGCCGGCGCAACATTTTCGTCAGCGTGTGAACGGTTTCATTCAGGTCGAGCATCTTGGGCTGAATGAGCTGTCGGCGGCTGAACGTCAGAAGTTGCCGGGTCAAATTGGCGGCGCGTTCGGCTGCGAGCGAGATTTGCTGCGCTGAATCGGCGACATCCGGGCTCAGTCGCGGATCATTCAGCAAGAGCGAGGCGTGTCCGTGGACGATGGTCAGGATGTTATTGAAATCGTGCGCAATCCCCCCGGCCAACTGGCCGATCGATTCCATCTTCTGGGCTTGCCGCAGCTGTGACTCGAGATTGAGTTTGTCTGTGATGTCCCAGAAAATGCCTTGCACTCCGACAACCTTGCGCTGCGAATCGTAGAGGGGCGTTTTGACGACTTGGACGTATGTTTTTTCGCCATTCAACGGTTTGTTTTCTTCCACCGTTTCAAACGCTTCGCTCGTGCTGGCGATGCGGCGGTCGTCCGCTTGGTATTTCTCGGCCAATTCGACAGGAAACAAATCAAAGTCGGTTTTGCCAATGACCTCGGCGTCAGTTTTGCCGAGCGCCTGGCAAAAGCGTTGATTCGCGAAAGTAAACCGGCCGCTCAGGTCCTTCCGGAAGATCGCCTGAGGAAGATTCTCGACGAGCGAATGGTAAAGCGCCTCAGAGTTGCGGAGCCCTTCCTCCGCTCGAATCCGTTCGAGCGCTCCCACGGAATGGCCCGCCAGATCGTAAAGCGTTTTTTCTTCTGTCGGCGTAAACTTTGTGTCCCGGCGGATCCCGACGAGCGCGACCGCTTTGGGGCCGTTCCATAAAGCCGACCAGAGGGTCGTTCCGCCCTCGATTGCATGAGGCCGGCCTGAATACTTGACCGCCAGTTCGCGCCATTTGTCCACCAGCGCCTCCTGCAGCGATGGCCCTAAACGGTCGGAATTTCGTTTCAAGTGCAGGATCAGCCGGGGCACATCCTCCTCCGGGCCTTCCAAAGCCAAACAGAATTCTGTCCATCCCACCAAGGCATCGCCGCCATCCGCCAAAATCTGGGCCGCTTGCCGAGGTGAGGTAGCGAGGCTGAGCCGCTTGTCGAGCTCGGAAAAAATCGCGCTGTGCCGCTCCAGCTGAATTCGCTGGGTGATGTCATCCGCCATCACCAGCCACGCTTTTTGCCCTTCGAAAAACAAGGTGCTCCATGTGATTTCGACGTCGATCAATTCGCCGTTTTTCTTTCGGTGCCGCCAATGGCCAGAGGTGTGGATTTTCGAATCGTCATGGTCGTGGTCGATGTGCTTGGTGTAGGCGAGCAGGATCGGAAGGTCTTCCGGTGGCCGGATGTCTTTTAATGTCATCCGCAGGAATTCCTCGCGCGAGTAACCGTAGTGGCGCACCGCCGCCTCGTTCGCCGCGAGGTAGCGCAAGTGCTGAGTTTCACAAACCCACATCGGATGCGGATTATGCTCGAAGAGCAGCCGGTACGTTTCCTCCGATTGAACCGACGGAGCGGAAGTCAAGGGGAACGGGCTCGATCGTGCCTGCGGGAAGTTGGGTTTGGATTCCATGCGGCGGTTAAGCCGCGTGAATACTAGGAGAAAACCGCCACGTGGAAAGCTGAAAAGCGGCGGGCATTGGTGAACGAGTTTTGCGGCTCGTCGGTAGCCTCGCCCCACCTTGATGGGGTTGGTGAATGAGTTTTGCGGCTCGTCGGTAGCCTCGCCCCACCTTGATGGGGTTGGTGAATGAGTTTTGCGGCTCGTCAGTAGCCTCGCCCCACCTTGATGGGGTTGGTGAATGGAGACAGTGCCGGCGGAGCGAGCCAGGCTACCTTAATGTCGCGGTTGAGGAAAACTCGCGCCAAGCTGAGGTTGATTTTGCAGTCAACCTGGCTTAATGCTCTCGCGTGATTCGCCTGGTTCTATTCGACATCGACGGCACTTTAATCCGCAGCGGCGGCGCGGGCGTGAAGTCGTTTGAGCGCGCGTTTGCGACCCAATTCAACCTTCCGCAAGCGACAAAAGGAATCCAGTTTGCCGGCCGCACCGATCCTTCGCTGGTGCGCGAATGCTTCACCCGGGCGGGAATCGAATCGTCGGCTGAGAATTTCCAGCGGTTTTACGAGGCTTACTTGCACTGGCTCGAACGCCTGCTGCCGCAGCTCGGCGGCGAAACATGCCCCGGGGTCGTGAATCTGATTGAAAGCATCCTTCAGCTGCCCTCGCCCCCGCAGATCGGGTTGCTCACGGGAAATATTCGGCCTGGAGCTCAGCTCAAACTCAGCCATTACGGCTTGTGGGATTATTTTCCGTTCGGCGCTTTCGGTGATGACAACGAAAACCGAAATGAATTGGCGCGGGTCGCCCAGCAACGAGGCAGCGAGCGCTGCGGCCGCCCTTTGTCAGGCGATGAAATTCTCGTCATCGGCGACACGCCGCTTGACATTGCCTGCGCTGAAGCTATTGGCGCAAAAATTCTGGCCGTCGCGACCGGAGGGCATTCTCTCTGCGAACTCGAAGTGCGCCGGCCAACCTGGGCGGTCGCTTCCTGTGCGGGCTTGGATATCGCGCAGTTGTGCGGCGCCTGAAAATTTTCCGGCATTCAGTGCGAGTGGGGCACACCCGTTCCGCAACGGCCACAACGACCCGGTGTTCCGGTGCACTCAGGAGCGGCGCTGGCGCCCGCTTCGCCGCCGAGCGACGCGAAGGTTGAGAACTTCTTTTGCAGCTCTTTTGCCCCGCAACGCGGGCATGGCGTTCCTTTCCAATCTTTCGAGCGCACCAGGATTTCGCTGTCGCTCCCGCACTTTCCGCAATGAAATTCGTACAATGGCATGGCCGACACCATAGCGGCGCCAAACCCGAATCTCAAGAGGAAGAGGCTGGCGGTTTGGCTCAATTGGGTTACAGTGGCGGCAAATGGCACATAACGATTTCTCGGCGGACGCTCCGCTCGAGTTGACCTCTGGATCACAGGAAACTCAGTTCCGCCCGACGCGGCGATTCTCGAAGAAAAATGTCGGCGCCTTCCAATACCGCGGTTTGATCGGGGCGATGTTCCTGGTGCCTGCAGGGCTGCTCACCCAATTCTCCCAGCCGACAATTCTCGAAGGGACCTGGCTCAACACGACCTTCGACAGCTTTGGCTGGGGCGCGTTTTTTCTGGGAGCGTTCATGAGGTTTTGGTCGACCCTTTACGTCGGAGGACGCAAATGCCGGACGGTGGTTGATCAGGGGCCTTATTCCATTTGCCGCAACCCGCTCTACCTCGGTTCGTGCCTGATCGCGATCTCGGTCGCCTTTTTCTTGAAAAGCATGACCCTCAGCGGCGCCATCGGACTGGCCATTCTCGGTTATGCCTTGTTTATCGTTCCCACCGAGGAGAAGGTTCTTCTCGAGAATTTGGGCGAGCCCTACGCGGATTATTGCCGGCGTGTTCCTCGCTACTTCCCGCGTTTGTCGCTTTTCCGCACGCCGGAACGGTTGGAAATCGCCGTCAAGGGCCTCCGCCTCGAAGCCAAACGCGCGCTTGTTTGGATTTGGCTGCCGATCCTTTGCGAGCTTATGACGCGCTTGCGGCCTCAGCCGTGGTGGCCCAAGTTTTTCCCGTTGTCGTAACCGAATTTCGCCTCCGGAAATTCGCGCAGCGTTGCCCGGCCAATAATCCGGGAAAAGAACGCCCGTTGGCCGCCTCTCCAGGTCACGACCGAAACCCGGCCGCACCATGACGCCTGCTCTTGAATTGCGAGATCTAACCAAGTGCTACGGCTCGTTCACAGCCGTGGCTGGGCTCGATCTGGTCGTGCCGCGCGGGGTCGTTTACGGATTCCTCGGGCCGAATGGCGCAGGCAAAACGACCACGCTGCGCCTGATCCTCGATATCATCAAACCCTCGCGCGGCTCGATCCGCATTTTGGATGAAGATTCCGCCCTCAAGGTCAGGGATAAGATCGGTTATTTGCCTGAGGAGAAAGGGCTCTACAAAAAAATGCGGACCTGGGGAATCATCGCTTACTTTGCGATGTTAAAAGGGCTCTCGCGCAAGGCTGCCAAGAAACGCGCTTACGAGTTGCTCGAGGAGTATGGGCTCAAGGAATTCGCCGACAAAACCACCGAGTCGCTTTCCAAGGGCATGGGCCAAAAAGTTCAAATTCTCGCCTGCCTCGCGCACGACCCCGAACTGCTCATTCTGGACGAACCCTTTTCCGGTTTGGATCCGGTGAACCAACAGCTCATGGAAACTATTTTTCATGACCTCGCTCGCCGCCACCGGACGATTCTCTTTTCGACCCACGTCATGCAACATGCCGAACGGTTGTGCGATCGGATTCTGCTGCTCGCCAAGGGCAGGAAAATTTTCGACGGCACCGTTCCCGAAGCGAAACAAACCATTCCCCGGCGCGTGTTGTTGGAAACTCAGGCAGACGCCCGGGCCTTGGCCGGCCTTCCTGAAGTGCTCTCGATCTTGCAACTGGAAAGCAATGCTCCCGCAGGCGCGCCGCTCGATAACGCCACCCAGCACTGGGAAATTCAGCTCCGCGAAAATGCCGACCCTCAAAAAATCCTCGAGGCCTGTTTCAGCCGCGGAATTCGGCTGAGCCGGTTCAATCATGCGGAGCCTTCGTTGCACGAGGTGTTCGTGCAGTTGGTCGGCGCACAAAAACTGGAGGCTCGTTTATGAGGCGGGCTGGCTTGGTCGCGTGGCACGAATATGTCGAGCATGCCAAAACGAAAGGCTTTTGGATTGGGATTTTGCTGCTGCCCGCCGTGCTGCTTCTCGCCATTCAAGGTTCGTTTTGGCTCGGCCAACGAGCCACTCCCGCTCGTTATTTCGTGGTGGCCGATCCTTCCGGTGATTTCCAGCCCCTCATCGATCGGAGCATGGCTCGCGAGCATCGGAAAAAAATTCTCGGGGCGCTTCTCCGTTACGCGCAAGACAACGCCCGCCCTACGTCCGGTCCTGGCAAATTTCCCGCCCCTGGGTTGCAGGAGTTTTTGAGCCAGTACTCCGATGCAAGCGATGACGCTCTCGACCGTTTGGAAAAGGGCGGCGGCGCCGCCGGATTTCTCAAAGAAATAAAACCGTTCCTCATCGATCAGGCTGCCGCATTTCGCGAACCGCCTCCAACATTCACCCGGATTGAATTGCCGCCGGATTTGGCCGCGGCGAACACAAACAGCATTTCCGGCGACGCGATCAAGCCGTATTTGACCGGCGCGAAAAAAATTCTGCGCGATGGCAAACCCGTCCAGATCTATGCCGCATTGATCATCCCGGCGGACTTGGAAAAAAGCGTTTCGGCCGCGCCGCCAAAAGCGGAAGCGAATTCCGCCAAGCAAACCGTGGCGTACTGGTCGAGCAATTTAGCCGACACTCGCTTGCGGGACGACCTGGAGAACGTCATTAACAGCGAGCTCCGCCGGCGCGCCTATCGCGCTCACGGCATTGACCGGCAACTCATCGCGGCGATTGAAAGAACGCGCGCCCCGTTCGCCAGCCTCAACCCCAAAAAGGAAAAAGGGCAGGAAGCGGTCGGCACGACTGACGTGATGCAACAATGGCTGCCGGTGGGGTTCGTTTACCTGTTGTGGGTCGCCGTGTTCAGCATCTCCCAAATGCTGCTGAACAATTGCATCGAAGAAAAATCGAACCGGATCATTGAGGTCCTTTTATCTTCGGTCACGCCGGGAGAATTGATGGCGGGCAAACTCGCTGGCATCGCCGCGATCGGTCTGACGATGGTGGGGGCGTGGATCGGGACTTTCGTTGGCGTGTTGCTCTGGAAATCGGGCGCCGATTCCCAATTGCCCGGCCAGTTGCTCTCGATTTTGCGAGGTTCACACTTGCTCCCGGCTTTCGTTCTCTATTTTTTCCTCGGTTATCTGCTTTACGCAGGATTGATCCTCGCGGTTGGCAGCATCTGCAACACCGTCAAGGAAGCTCAAAATTACATGGCGGTCGTCACTCTGTTGATGATGGTGCCCTTGCTGACAATGTCGTTCATTCCGAAAGACCCGAACGGCACGATCGCCACCGTCCTGTCGTGGATTCCCCTCTACACGCCCTTCACGATGATGAACCGCGCGGCCGCAGACCCGCCGTGGCGGGATGTCATCGGCACGATTCTATTGCTCATCGTTTCGATCGTGGTCGTGCTCTGGCTTTGCGCAAAAATTTTCCGAAGGGGAATCTTGCGCACGGGGCAGCCTCCTAAACTGATCGAGCTGATCGAGTGGTTGAAATCAGAAAAATGACCGGCCAAATCTCGCTGGACCCGCTGCACAACAATAAAAAAGACAAAACCGCTTGCGCTGTGCCCCTTCGCATGTAAGATTTCGGGGCTTCTGAGTCGCGGGGTGGAGCAGCCCGGTAGCTCGTCAGGCTCATAACCTGAAGGTCACAGGTTCGAATCCTGTCCCCGCAACCATTTTTCTCCTTCCGAGTTGGGCCTATTCTTTCCGGCCTGTGTAGCTCAGCCGGTAGATCTTATTCCCGGTGTCGTCGCTGATCAGGATTGAACCATCCGGGGCTTGCACACAGTCCGCTGGACGCGCCAGCGCCACGGCGCCGCCGGCCAAAAAGTTGACCATTTTCTGCTCGCCGTACGGATGCCCGTTCTCGAACAGGATTCGGGAAAGGCAGTAACCCGTTTTCTTCGTCGCGTTCCAAGATCCGCGCATCGCGACAAGCACGTCTCCTTTCGCGCCCGGAATTTGGTCGCCGGTATAGAAAATCATGGCGTTGGCCGCGCAGTGTGCTGGCATGGTCCATTCCGGAATCGTCGTCTTCGAAGCCAGCTCAGCAATGTCCGGCCGTGAAATGAAATTAAAATTCGGCACATTCCGGCCCAGGATGTAAGGATGCCCGTAGAACCTGCCTTCTTGATAATGATTCAATTCCCCGGCCGGATTGTAATCTGTGATCGGCTGCCCGAATTTTTTCTCCTTCCCTTCGATGGACGCCCCGACATCGTCCACATCATGGTCCACACCCCAGATCTCATCGGTCCCAGGGCGAATCCCAAATTTCTCCGTGTTCCTTAGTCCCGTGCAAAAGAGCCGTTTGTCCGTTCCGTCCATGGCGAAGGTCCAGATTTTCTTTCGCTCTCCTTGATCGATGGGCTCGTCAGTGGCGTTGGTTTGATCGCCAATGTGTGTGTAAATTCGGCCTTTGTGAATCATCAGCGCGCGCCAGCGATGGCCGCCGCCAGTGATGGGCAACTGGTCTGCGCCGATCACTTTCACAACTTCGTCCGCCTTGCCGTCGCCGTTCGTGTCACGCGATTTGTAGATCGCCGAAACTTCCGCAAACCAGAGCCAGCCATCGTGCCAGGCCAACCCTTGCAGCACCTGCTTCGGATCGTGGCCCTCGACATATGTGACGACGGTTTCATAACTGCCGTTGTGATCCTTGTCCGAACAAGCCTTGATCTGGCCTTGGCTCGGGACGCTGACATATAACACGCCGTCAGGGCCAAACGCCATGAACCGCGGAGCCTTGATGGTGTCTGCTGCCACCGTCAATTGGTAACCCGGCCGCACCCATACGCCGGGCGGGACTCCCTGCGGCCAAACGGGAGCTGCTAAACAGACCATCATCGCAGTCACAAGAATTTTCAGGGGCATCGTTTTCATAGAGATTATGAGCGGGGTGTGGCAGATCCGATCGCGCGGTTTGATTGGTGCGGCCGGACCATAACCAACAGAATCGGCCACGTCCAGCTTCCTGCCTCGATGGCAGTGTCCGAATTTCGAGATTGCGGAGCGCGACTGGGTCCGAAGGACCAGTCGCAGCGCTGCGGCTGGTCTGCGACACAGTCCGCGCTCCTGCCAAATTAGGACCCTCGATGCCGCAGTGGAACGGCACATCCGAACGCTGCCGTGCTGCCGAGGTGACGAGGCGGACAATCCGCTGCACCTGGTGGATTTTCCAAACACGCTCTCAGCGAGTTTCTCCGCCAGCAGTGGTTTGCACGTCGTGCCCTCTCACAACTTGTATTGCGGGATTTTCATTAGCTCGCCTCCGTTCAATGCCGATTGATGCGCCACGATTCCCGCGACCGTCAGGTTTAGCGCCAGCGCCACATCGACCAGCGGCTTGCGGTTTTGCAGAATCGCCGAGACGAACTCCTCCGTGAGATGGCCATGCGAGCCGCCGTGCCCGCCCGCTTCGACGTGCGGCGGCAGCGGCGGACGTTTCGTGTTGGGCAGATGGTTTTCCAGTCCCTCGTACTTTCCGTCAAAGGAGCCGCGCTGACCGCGAATTCGGCCACGCTCGCCGCCGTCCCCGGGCGTATCCCAACTGACCGCCATCCGCGCGGATCCGCCATCGTGGGTTCGAAACAACGCGATCTCGGTGCCGAACGGATTTTTGTAGCGATTGTTCGCCGGTTGAAGGTGCGCGAGCTGGCTGGGAATGCCCAGGCAGGAGACTTCAGTGAAGCTGCCGCCATTCACTCCGCCGTAGTACGCGTTCGAATGCGTCGGATACCATTGCGGGGGCAACCCGACCCGCCACTCTTTGTAGGAAGCAATCGGTTCGGGCATGAAATGATAATATTCCCCCTCAGCATAAACCAGCTTGCCCAGTCCGCCTGCCTTGTAAATTTCCCGCATGGCGTGCAGGTCCTCATGAAAGCACGACGTCTCGAACATCATGTATTTCAAGCCGCTCCTTTTTACCGCGTCGAAAAGTTCCTCCGCTTGCTCGATCGAACCGAACACCGCGGGCACGGCGCAAGCCGCGTGCTTGCCGTGCTTCAGAACTTCCATGCAATGTCGCGCATGGCTCGGCGCGTCGGTCGCCACGAACACGGCCTCGATCCGGTCGTCCTTCACGAGTGCTTCCAGGGAAGGATAAGTTTTTTGACAGCGGCACGCTTTCGCGAGCGCAACGCAGCGGTCCGGAAACAAATCGCTCACGGCCACAACCTCGACGTTCGGGTGATTCTGAAAACCGAACTCGGCTCCGAACTGGCACACGCCAAAGCCGACAATGCCGAAGCGAATGCGCCGATCGGAAACCGGCTGCCAGCCTTTCGATGCGTTCGCATCGGCCGGGGATTTCTCGAATCCTTGAATGGGCTTTTGCTGAGCGTAGCTGCTGGCCAATGGGAAGCCGGCCGCGCCAGCGCCGAGCGTTTGAAGGAACGAACGTCGAGTGGTGAAGTGTTTCATAACAACGCGAGTTTATCACACGCCGGAACAAAAAAGGCTCTTCGAAAACAAATCCATCGAGTTCACCATTCGACTGGGCATTCGAGTTCAACGAACTTTGGCCATCTGCTCGGCCAAAAGCTGTGCTGCATTGCCAGTTCCGGTCAGGGTTGTCTCCGCAATGTCCGCCGGGAATTTGCGCGGCAACCGTGCCGACACTCGCTCCACAACTCTTGGCGTCTGGCTAATTACTTCGTCCATGATGGATTTCATGCCTGAAAATCCGCAACGCTTCGCGGTCTCCATCCAATGTCTTGCGGAGATTTCCTTCCACCGATAATGCCGGTTCTTGCCCCGCGCGGCCATGGCCATTCTGATTTTGTGCGGCGACAACTTCCGGCTTCCATGTCCGAGCACCGGATAAGCGGACAAGACGTCATAACGCGGCGTCAACCGGTATGCGCCACCCGGCAGCAGAAAAATGCTGAAATTCTTTGCGTGCCCGTCAATCGCGGCGAGCAGCCAGAAAATCAATTGTGTGCGCATGAAATCGCGACGGTCTTCCGCCGACCTTTCCGAACCTCGAAGCAGTTCCATGATCTTCGCGATGCCCGGTCCGCCATCGCTTTCGTATTTCAAGGCGGGCGCCGTGGCCGTGGCCTGGCAGAAATCCTCCTGCGGCAGACGCATGAACCACTTCCCGTCCGCCGACAGCCGCCGGTCAAACCGCTCCACCACGAGTACTTTCTGTTCGCCGACTGTTTCAATAGCGCATCCGGCCACAGGCACATCATAGGCTTCGAGAACCTTCGCGCACAGCCACTCGTTTTCCACGGACGTTGACAGATCAATGCCCTGCGGATTGCTGCCCATGGGCAGTTTGAGAATGTGCGTGGATGGCGTTGAACCCGTCGGACGATGCCAAACGCCTTCGTGCTTCAACAGCGCCGTCTTTTCCTGCGCGCCCGCCAACGAAATCCGAAACGTGTCGTCAGTCTGTTGATTGCCGCCAAAACCCGGGTTCACCGCTGCTGCAAGAATTCGCGACACCTCGCGGTTCGTCAGGCGTTCGCTGACAATCTTGCGAACGCTTCCTGGCTCGTGCCCTTCTGGCAGCAATTGCAGCGCGCCGACGCAGTCGCGTCCAATCTCCTGCAACAAATCGAACGCGCCTATGGACGCGGCTTGAAAGCGACGCTGGATTCGCTCGCGCATGCTGCGATTGTCCGGCAGCAGGTTGTCGAAGAACTGTTCCACGCCTTTCCTGTAGGGTTCGGCATGCAGACGCAACGGCAGCGACAGTGAAATGGGCCGCGCGGCCGGGGAGGTCAGCCACGACTCAGCATAGACGAACTCCTGTCCGCTGCCGGGGGAACGACGCCATTCACCCACCTGCTCGCCGTTCATCCAGAGGGAGAGCGCTTTGAGTTTTCCGGAGCGCCCCATAAATCACCACTCGGAACGCGGCGCGTTTTTATCGCGCGAGCGAACCACCAGTTCCAGGTCCAGCGCCGCCAGAAGCTTGAAGACCCGGCTCAGCGAGGCGTTGGACGCATCCAACTCGAGCCGGGAGATTTCGCTTTGGGGCAGACCGACCGTCTGCCCGACGTCCGCCTGCGTGAGCGATTGGCTTTTTCGATAGCCCTGCAGAACCGGGCCGAGTTGCTGCGGCGTCCTGATGACGAATTCCTTCATATGAGGTTAAACACATAAACCGATTTTATGCGTTAAACAACATAAAAGTCATTTATCGGGTAAACCCTATAAATCGCTTTGTCCGTTCAGTCTGTTCTGCCGGTTTTCCGAGGAGGCTTTTCGGACGGAACGGACACAACAGAAGGCGACGGCTTGCCAGTGCGCGCCCGGTAAAGCCGCTCCGAAAACCCACCGCCGCTTTCAAAATCTCTTGCTTGCCGGTCCAACAGCCGCTCGGTGAGCCAATGAGCTTGCGTGGCCAGAATCGCACCCAGGTTCGCGGCGCGCTCTTCGACCGGTTCGGGTCCGCCGGGGCGATTCACCCACGCCGCCGCTTCCGCCACCGTTTTGGGTCGCAGGTTGCGCGCCTCAGTGAAGATGGCCTCGCCTTCCTGCCAGTGCCGCAGCCCGCGGCGGGTGAGATGCTTGATGTAATCCTTACGCGCTTCATCCAGGCTGGAGCGCGCCACGTGCCTTTGAGTTTTTGATACTCGGGGATGATGCCCGTTTCATGCCTCCGGTAATTATTGTCGGCAAATTTGAGGAAGATTAGTCCCAGCACCGGTGTGGAATATTCGCTGGGCTTCAGGTCAGAACCTTGGCGCAGATTATCCGCAGCGTTCCAGAGATCGGCTTCGAGTTGTTTGAGTCATTTGATTCCGGGGCTTTTCCGGTAAGGTTCAGGCATGAGAACACACTCGATCGCCGGCGAGCACCACTGCGGTCAGGCCAACTGGAACCCCCTAAACCTGATTTGTGCCCTTGTCCTCGTTGCCAACCTTTTGCCCGCCGCGCCGGCACAAGACGTCGCCGCGGCTCGCGCGCTTGGAGAAAAGCCCAGCGCAAACAGCAAACCTCTCTACCTTTACACACTCGCACAGGACGGCACTCCAGCGTCCTACGATGAGGCCATGGCCGCGGCCTCCCTTCAGGGCATCATCAATCGAGAGTCCCCCGAGCTTTACCTGCTTTCACGCAAGAACGCTCGTCCACAGTTCTGGCTCGACATCCTAACCAAAGACAGGCGCTGGCTCGAAGGGCGGAACAGGCGATCGCTCACGAACCTCAGCGATCTGGTGAAGCTGGCTGGGAGCCGCCTCAAAGGCGCGGTCATCTGGGATCCTGCTGTGCCGGCCAGCGCCAATGTGGCCACCACCGCCGCGGGCGTTGAAGGCGCCGTCGTGCTCAGCCCGGAGTTCGCGGATCGCTACCTCGCCGACTGGCGCCTGCCTGTTCTCCACGATCTGCGCGGCCGGTTCACTGGCAAAGAAACCGGCAGCAAGAAGAACGACGCTTACCGCTGGGCGGTCCGGCAATATCTGGGGAAAGGCTCATGTTCGCCGCATCTGCTCTGCCTGTTCGAGGACGCGTTCTCGACTCGGGCACACGGCGACATCGGCTATGTGCTCACGCGCGATTGGGCCGTGAGGAATCGCGCTTTCGTTTTCGACCTGTCGCCTTGGGGAGACGAAAGGCCTCAGGACGATCCGGGCCAGCGTCTCGGGCTGGACTTGGAAACCTACCGCATGATCCTGGCAGAAACGCTGCGCTATTCCGCCGGACAGCAGATGACCGAGTTGACCGGTTTCTTTGCCTTCTCCAAGTACAGCAACGTGCCCGGCCACCAAAGCGCGCACGAGCCCGTCCCGACAGAATGGGAGACGGTGTGGTTGATCTCTCCCTATAACTGCTACCAGAACACGATCTCGAGCTCCTGCTTCAATCAGTCGCTGCACAGTCAGGCGCCGCGCCAGCCCCTCAAGCAGCGCCGCTCGGCCAAGCGCGTCCCGCTGGAAAACAAATCTTATTTCTGCATCCTCATGGCCGATTACGACTCGGCCACCCCCCTCTACGAATTTCTGCCGAACCACTGGCACAACCCGCAACGCGGTACAATCCCGCTCGCATGGGGCATCAATCCGAATCTGCTCGAAACGTATCCTGACTTGATCGCTTACTTCTACAGCACAGCTTCGCCCGCCGACACGTTCACCAGCGACGCGAGCGCTGCCGGTTATATGAATCCGAACCGTGTCCAGAAGGAGTCCCTGCCGCTCTTCGTCGCGCACAACCGGCGTTTCTTCCGCGAGGCCGACATGACCATCGCGCCGATGGTGCTCGATTGGGACGAACCTTCATCGGAAGTGAAGGACGCTTTCCGGCAGTTCTCGCCCGATGGTTTGGCCACCATCGTGATGGACTTGCACGGGACCGGCGGCAAGCTTCCGCAGCCACAGGTCTGGAAAGGCATGCCAGTTCTCGAACTGATCAACAACGCTTGCAACTTCGCGGGGGCCGAGAAGACCGCCGACATGTTGGCGCGCGCTATCCAGGAACGCGGCCATAAGGTTCCAGGCTTTTACCTCTTCCGCATCGTTTGGGTAAATCCGGCGAACATCGCGGACACGCTTGCTGCGCTGGGCCGCAAGCGTCCGGACTTGAATTTCGAAGTGGTCGGGCCGGACACCTTCTTTGATCTTTTCAAACAGCATCAAGAACGGCAAAACCCAAGCCGTCCATAGTCCGTGAGTCGATCAATCTGAAGGCGGCTTACTCGGCGTGGTACCCGCGCCAAATCCAGACCAGCGTGTCCGCTAGTGTTTGCTCGAACACCCGCCGGTCGCAGTGACCGGTGCCAAGGCTGAACACGAACCGATGACTATAACCTTTGGCTTGGAGTGCGGCCGCCGTCCGCTTGCCAGCCATCACCCAGTTGTGATGGGTTTCCTCCGGATCCTTGGGCCGAATATCGTTTTCGGACACGTGCGTGAAAACGCGCAGCGGTTTCTTATCACTATTCTCGATGAGCTTCATGCCGGAGTGATATTCCCACGCGCCGAGCGGGTATTTAGCTTCCTCCGCCGCGTCGTCGTCCTGCTGATCGACAAAGGTGCCGGAGTAAGCGATCACACGGCGAAACCAATCGGGCCGAAACCATCCCATCGTCAGCGCCGCCGCGCCGCCGGAACTACAGCCTATGACAGCTCTACCCCAGGGATTCTCGGTGAAAGCTATTTTGGGGTAGGCCGCTTTGATTTCCACGTTCGTCAGAACCGCTGGCAAAACTTCGTCATGGATAAACCGGGCCAGGCGGTCCGACATGGTGTCGTATTCAAGCCCGCGCTCGCTGTTCTTTCCATCATTGCCGCCGTTTTGAACCGCGATGGCAATGAACGCGGGCAGCTGGCGGCTCGGATCTTTTGAAATCGTCAAGTTGTCGAGAGCGTTGCGGACGAGGTTCAGTTGCCCTGGACCATCGTGAATAATGAGGATAGGGGCCTTCGTGCCGTCTTTGTAAGCCGCCGGCACATACACAAAAATCTTTCGCTCAGCGCGCACTGGCTTTTTCTCTGGCTCGAGAGTGGAATCGGCGCCCGGAAAGACCTTGCTGTCGGCCAGGCGCATCGTGAACTCGAACGACTTTCCTTTCGGATTCCCTCGGTCCGTGAGATCGGGATCGATCTTGTAGTTAGGACCGATGGTGTAATCGCCGTCGCCTTCGCGGCCGGGATGCTCCGTGTACGGCTCGGCTGCCCTCGACGGGGCAAGCAGGCTGATGAAGCTCATGAAAACAAGACAGCGAGCGCAAGCTGGCAAGAAACGGGTGTTCATGGGCCTGTGTTAAAGCATCCGTCACGAAGAGTTACAAGCGCCAAATATCGAGGCAAAAGATCAACGGCCTCGAAACGTAACTGGTCAGGTGGGGCGAGCGTACTCGCGAGCCGGGCGACAGTATCCCCCGGAGAATCTACACCGCGGCTCGCGAGTACGCTCGCCCCACCAACGGACTCATCGAGCCACCTGAGCAGTTGCCTCGAAACAAACCGGGAAGGCGGAAAGAATTGGTGCTCGTGAAGCAACCGCCCCTCCGTGGTTTCACTATGCGTCTTTCGGTGATTCCCCGATTGTAGGCTTACGCTCGCCATATTAGCCTGCAGACCGTCGGCAAATCAGGAGGCCGCTTTCCTCAGAGCGTTTTGGGAAACCAGGGCTATCCCTATTTTCCCAACACGCTCTCAACGAGAAGCCGACCCATTTATATTATGAAATCCTTATTTCGATTTGGAACTGCGTGGTTCGGTGTGGCTGCCCTTGTCATAGCGACCCGCGTCGCCGGTCAGGGAATTCCCTCTGGGAATGGCCAGTTTACTTTCGAGTGCAACATGAGCGTCGCTACGTGCTTTTCAGGCTCGACCGGACAGAACGGTTCCTTTTGCGCTTTGCTGCCCAGCGATCCAAAAGGGTTCGTCGTTGGCATCCTGGACACGCGGAACCCCGGAGCCGCGACGCCTGGGATGAATTGGGCGCCCCCGATGTTCCATAACGCCACCGCTGCCGCGGCGCAACAGTGGCGCGCCACGAACCTGGGCGAAGTCTTCGGCATCGCCCTCGACGGCCAAACGCCGCCCAACATTTACGTCACAGCCACTTCACTCTATGCCGGTGATCAGATGGGGCCCGGCGGATTCGGTGGCGTCTACAAGTTGGACGGCGCCACCTTCAATATCTCGACCTTCATTTCACTTTCGGGAGTCGGAAGCGTCTCGCTCGGGAACATCTGCTATGACAAAGGACACAATCAGTTCTTCATCTCGGACCTGGACAGCGGCCATATCCGGCGCGTGAACGCCGCGGGTGTGGAACAACTTCCCGCGTTCGACCACGGCACGACCGGGCGCGCCAATCAACCGCTGCTCCCGATTAACGATACAAGCGGCCCAAACAATCTCACGGATGCTGGCCGGCGCGTCTTCGGCCTCCAGGTGGAAAAGGGGCGGCTCTACTACGCCGTCTGGGACAACAGCGGGAATGAGATCTGGTCGGTTGGGCTGCAAGCAACCGGCGATTTCATCAGCGCGGGCGCGGGCGGGCCGAGGAGAGAGATCACCGGGGCTGTGTTGCAATCCCCATTCAACACACCCATCACCGACATCGCCTTTTCGCAAGGCGGAAAGATGTTGTTGGGGGAACGGAACGTTTGCGCCACCGATCCTGCCAACCTCGGAACCGCCGCGCACAACGCGCGAGTCATCGAGTTCGCTTTGGTCAGCGGCGTCTGGACGGCGACGGTGCCGTACCAGATCGGAGCCATCGCGACCAAGAACAACGCGACGGGCGGCGTGGACTACGATTGCAATGATTGGATTTACGCCACGGCTGACGCCATCCAGTTTGGGCCGCAGTTTGTTTACGGCGTGCAGATACTCCCTGCAGGGGTGACAACGGTTGCCAACAGCTATCAGATTGATTTGGACGGCGATATCACCAGCCTCGACAAAACTTTCGTCGGTGACGTCGAAGTCTACCGCTGTTGCGATTGCCTGACTCTTTCGGAAGAATCACTGGAATGTCTTCCGGGCGGAAACCGCACCTATACATTCACGGTCCAGAATCATGTTCAGGGCCCCGTAAGCTGGCTCGGGTTTTTAAGCACGACCCCCGGAGTCGTTCCGGCCACGCAACTGATTCACCTTCCATCTACTTTAACCAACGGCCAGAGCGCCACCGTCAGTGTAACCCTCAATATTCCGAGTTCCGTGACCGAGCTCTGCTACCGCCTTTCAGCTCATAACGAGAACCTGGAGGAATGTTGTGCCATCACGAATTGCGTGCCGGTTCCGCAATGCTGTGCTGTTATTGTGAACGAAAAGTTCGACCTCAATCCGCAAACAGGAGCCGGTTTCTATTCTTTCTGTGTGACGAACCTGACGGCGAATCAGGTCGGATATCTCTACCTTGCGGGGGATACGAACTGTCTGACATTCCAGACGAACATCATCGCTTTAACTCCTGTGCTTGGGCCAAACCAGGGCGTCTGTCTAACCGTGCCGGTCATGATTGGACCCAATTGCACGAACGCTTGCTTCACGCTCATGATGGCGACCACGAATTTTGTCGAGTGCTGCACGGTCCAACATTGCTTTTCTGTGCGCAAACCGCCGGAGAATCGCCCACCCGTCGTGCTGTGCAAGGAGCTCATCGAGACGTGCGCCCCCACGGACTTTCCCGTCGGGCTGACCGTTCAAGTGATGGATCCGGAAGGAGACCCGCTGCAGGTGATCATCAAAGTAGATGGAACACCCGTGCAGACGAACAACCTTGCGTCTCCCCCAGCTGGCCAGTTTGTGTCTGTGAACTTCACGGTGAGCCTCAGCCCAGGCTCTCACACGATCAGCTATTGCGTCTCGGATGGCCACGGCCCCTTAGTCGTGTGTACTACGGTGTATCATAATGGTGATGTCACGCCACCGCAGATCAATTGCCCCCCTAACTATAAAATTTGCGGCGTGCTGAACTATACGATCCCGTCGCTCGTGGACCGTCCAGGATTCAGCGTTTCGGACAATTGCTCCAGGACTAACGAAATCAAAGTAACTCAAAGTCCGCCGCCTGGAACCGTTGTAGGGCAGGGGACGACCTGCATAACCCTCACCGCATTCGATGCGGCCGGGAACTCGACCAGTTGCCAAACGTGTGTGACCGTCGCTCTGATCTGCATCAAATCAGACTTTCCTGTCCTCAGTTTTTCAGCCGGTTCCACTGCGACCATTCGATTCGAAACCGATCCCAATGTGACCCGTCGAGTGGGGCTGTTTGTGGATGGCGTGGAGGTAGGCAGCAGCACCGCCGTGCCATTTGATATTAGGTGGACAAACATTCCTCCGGGCCTTCACACCATTTGGGCCGAGGCACAACTCGCGACCGGAAAGTCAATTGATTCCGCACCGTTGCTCGTGGTGGTTGGGCCCGCGTCCGCGGCCGGTTTTGCTCCCGTGCTTGTGCCGGGGTCCCGCGATGGTCAATTTGGATTCAGTTTTAGCACGATGCCAGGCGAACAATGTTTCGTGGAGCGTTCAGAAACACTGCAGCCTGACAGTTGGAGAATCATCGAGAACACTGTCGGCGATGGAAATTCCATGTGGTTTCACATCGAGCAGGCCGGCGCAAAAGCCGCTTTTTATCGAGTCCGTGTCGATCGCTAATCCCCTCACGGCCATTCAATCGTGTAAAAGCGTGCTAAATGCCTCGGTGGTTCAACAGCCGCAAGCATGACATAGATAGAACGCAATGCGGCTCGACAGCGAGATTCCACCGAGCTACCTTCCCTCTGCGATGACTGAATCGAAGATAATCCAACGAGTTTCTTTGGCGCGAGATGCGGATGGTGTTTTCCGAGTTATCGGCTCGCGCGTTACCCTCGACTCCATTGTGCATCTGTTCAAGAGTGGCGCTACTGCCGAACAGATTCAGGAGGATTTTCCATCCGTGACACTTAGCGACGTCTATTCGGTGCTCGCCTATTACCTGCAGCATTCCCGTGAGGTCGAACGCTACTTGGAGCAACAGGATCAAGCCTCCCGCAAACTCCGGGAACACATTTCACCTCACCGGGAGACAAAGGAACTGCGCGACCGGATTCGATTGCGCCGCGCGCGCTCGGCCGTTTGATCGCAGCCGATCGCATGGTTCCGCTGCTCATCGATGAGAATCTCAATCACCGAATTGTTCGAGGGGTTCTGCGCCTGGTTCCCAATCTGAATTATCGTCTGATTCCAGCGGTTGGGCTTAAGGGTGCTCCTGATTCGGTTGTGCTGGAAGCCGCGGCCAAGGAAAACCGGGTCTTAGTAACACACGACCTGCGAACCATCCCCAAGCATGCCTACGAACGTCTGAAGGCGGGAATCTTGATGACTGGGGTGGTAGCAATCCCTGACGACCTTCCCATCCGGTTAGCGATTCAAGATCTGGCGCTCTTGGCCGAATGTGCCAATCACGAGGACATCCGTGGACGCGTGATCTACCTCCCGCTCTAACTCCGTTTCTACGCCGAACCGGGCAAGACCGCTACAGTTGAGATTTGAGAGGATTTCAATACGTGAAAGCGGTATTAATCGAGACGGTCGGGAGCTCTGAGTACATCGAGGTGACCCACAGGCGCGAACAGACAGCCGCCTTTTTCCGCGTAAAGCTTTAGGATTCGGGTTTGTGGCCCGCGTGCTGCAATTTCAGATGGGTTCCCAATCGAGCCTAGGATATTTACGGCAACTTGCTCGGTCCTTGCTGATCTCAGACCCCGGGCAAGTGGATTTACGATCGACGCCGGCTTTATGGCTCGGGCAGGGATAGCACGTTGGGCACCTCACTTACTTCTTCGATCGATAGACCGCGACCACGCCAACAACTCCCAACCCAACGGTCAGCCATTCAAAACGCGTGAATGGTGGTTTGAAGGTGTAGCGCTCCTTCAGATTAGAGCCAGCTGTCAGAATCGTGCGAAAGGGATGATCTCTAAATTGAAGTTTGTTCCGGAGAGGGAGGAAAACCACATGGTAAAGGATAATCGCGGCGGAAAGAATGATGCACAGACAACCGAACTGTTTCATTTCAGGGCTGATTAAACCGTTACCAGGATTTTTCTCAAGGGCAATTCGCTTGTTAGACCTCGATGTTGCAAAAAATCAGCTCGGAGGCATGGGACCATGCTCATTACAGAAATTTCAGCTTTAACGAACAGTTGCACCCTTCATTTTCAATGAGCATTGCCTCTCCCCGTGCTGGTGCAAATTCTGCCATTCACAGCACGGGGAGAGGAATGAAAGGTGAGGGGTCATGCAACTTTGATGCAACAATAGGGTAGACACAAGTGCGTGTGAGCCGAACTAAATCCGTCTTTGGACCGTTTCGTCACTTCGCCGGCCGCAATGTTTCAAGCGCCTGCGTATGCTACCTGGATTGTGGCAGCGTGTTCTTGACCGTGATCCCTTCGACCTTCACCTCCTTCTTGCCGGCCAAGTCGATTCCTTGCTCGCGCATTACCGTTTCGAAAACGTGCAGCCGTGGATCCCCACCTTTCACCCCGATGCGTTTCGTCGCGCGATCGTAAGTAAAGTCCCTCCAACCCTGGCCGTCTCGAAGAACGGTGTTAGGTTCTGCATTTAACTGGGCTGACCAGCTTCCATCGGCCTCACGCGTCCAGCCTTCGATCAGGTCAGCTCCGCTGATCGTCACCGTTTCGCCTGTCATCGCGCGGATGGTAATCCGGTCATTTCCAGGTCGTAACATTTCACGATAAACGCCGCCTCTCAGCACTATCGTCTCACCTGGTTGTGCGATCTCACACGCTTTGGCTAACGTCGCCAACGGCACGGCTGGATAACCCCACGCCGGATCGTCAGTTGCCGCGGGATGACGAGGGTCGACATAATAGACATTGGGAAACTCCAAAGCGCCGATCGTCACGCCGCGCTCGCCCGCCCCAATAGCGGGGCTGCCTTTCCGGAGGCGAAAGTTTCGCTGGGCTGGGTCAACGAAGAGCGGGTCCCTGCTGTTGATGTTCTTTTCGCCGTCGAGCAGCGAAGTCTTAAACGTCAGATTGTGTTCGATGACCGGCCTCGCCGGAGAAAAATACTTGTCTCCATCAATCACGGCACGTTCCGCATCACAAAGGATATTGTTGCGAATTTGCCCATGGGCGGATTCCTTGCCTCTCAGGCCGATTGCGGCCCAGCGCACGGTGGAGATGGTGTTGTGGGCGATCGTCACGTCGAGCGTCTGGATAATATCGGGGCCCCAACCACCACTCATAGACGGGGAATTCGCGCACACGATATTTCCGCGGAACGTCCAGTTGCTAACACTGCCAACGTGCGGATCGCTTTCGACCATGCACATTTGGTGGAAGTCAAAGCAGGCATTATTTTCGAACAGCAAATCCTGGGCAATTTCGCCGTTGACCGTGAAGGTCTGGAGGCAATCGACATGGGCGACGCGAATCTCCGCCGACGTGCTGCCGTGATAATAATTGTTCCGCTCGATGCAGCCCTTGCCGAAGAACCGGGAATAATCGCAATCATCATTCTTCTTACCAGCAGCGTACATGAACAAACGGTTCACCTCGCTTGTCAGCTGTGATCTCGAAACCTTCCACTCGAATATAACTGGCCTGAAGATCGAATCCCTCGACCCGAACCGATCGCCGAGGCATTGCTCGCAGCGTGATCGGTTGGCCATCCGCGCCGCTCGTTGTCACCTTCACCCGCTCTGGATACGTGCCTGACATCACAAAGATTGTGTCGCCCGGTTTGGCCAGGGCGACGGCATGCTGGACCGTTTTGAACGGTTTCTCCTCCGTTCCGACGTTACCGTCCGACGCCCCGGACGCCTGCTGGTCTACAATAAAAGTTGCCCCGCATGCCTGGATCATTCCAGACATCGCCAGAGCGACAAGGAGGCAGCACTGCACGACCAAAGGAATTCCGAGTCGTTTTATCATAACGCTCAACTTACCGGTTCCCGTTCGACAGTCGAGAGCACTCATCCCTTCGACAGTTGTGCAAGGCGGGTTCGTCGGCCTGAGCATTCCTCAAATCGCGGAAGCTCTGAGCATTTCTCCACACTCCGCCGATCGGCACTGGGCATTCGGTCGAGCCCGGCTCAAGCGGGCGATTCACCTTCAACAACGCGAAGCGTGATTGCGACAGCGGGAGCACTGATTACAATCGCGGCATGCAGAACACGCTGAGCGATCGTTTGTCGGGCCTGTTGGCTCTGTCACTGATTTCAGTTGTTTGGGTTCACGGAGCCGATATTGCCCCTTCGCATTGGAGTTGGCAGGAGTCGTACGCGCAGGTGGATCCAAAGGGGGATCTGAAGTGGAACCCGCACCCGTTCGTTTTCGAAAAGGGCAGTTCCGTTCGATACATCGACTTCGAGGCGGGGAACGACGCCAATTCCGGGGAAACGCCCGCGACGCCCTGGAAACATCATCCATGGGACCCAGACGCCACTGGGCCATCCGCGGCAGGCCACGGCGTTCACACTTATGTTTTCAAGCGGGGCGTCGTTTATCGCGGACGGCTCGTCGTAAAAGACGCCGGTTCCGCTGAAGAACCGATTCGGCTGACAAGCGACCCGAACTGGGGGAGCGGCGAAGCGGTTCTGTGCGGTTCGGAGGTCGTGAAGCATTGGACCAAGGGAGCAAACCAAAAGGACATCCCCGAACCGGAAAAGGTTTGGTGGGCCGATCTCGATTTCGCGCCCCGGAGCGTCTGGGCAGTTGCCAAGGAGGGCGGCATTACGCGGATTCCTCTCGCGCGCACGCCCAACTGGAAGGTTTCCAACCCCGACGACGTGAAAAGCGAATGGTGGGTCTGGGACAATCCCGGCAAGCCCTTTGGGAACACTATTACCAACGCGCAGGGCCAAATGATTCACCTCGGTATCGACACGCAGCACATCAAGGACAAGCCGGAGGATTATTTCAAAGGAGCGTTAATCTGGCCCGAATACGGATGGGTGATGAGCGGGCCTTACCCGACTCCGGTGGAAGTCGTCGACCTGAAGCGGCACGGCCTCGGATTTGCCGGATGGACTGGCGGCGGCGCCGGCGGAGTGATCATGCGCAACATGCGATATTACCTCGAAGACAAACCGCAGTACCTCGATGATCCGGAAGGCGAATATTGGTTCGAGAAAAAAGGCAACGGCGGGCGCTTGTATCTGAAACCGCCAGGCGACGGGGATCCGAATCTCGGACAAATCGAAGCCGGCCGCCAAATGAACCTGGTGGACGGCGAAAAGGTCGAGCACGTGCAGATCACTGGGTTGACCTTTCGCTTCACCATGCCGGCCTGGGATATTTCATCGGCCCCGTGGGATTTCAGCACAAAGCCGTGGGGCCTGCGTCCGGCGATGCACCCGGCCTGCGTGCGGGTCTGGGGCTCGGGCCAGGATATCCGCATCGCCAACTGCCGTTTCGAGCACGTCTTCTTTCCCATCCGCATTCGTTCGTTGCTGCCCGGCCAACGGGTGGACGTGGTCCGGATCGAAGACAACGATTTCCGTTACACGGACGATGGGATTCTGTCGGTGTCGGATGGTTCAGGCTGGGGCTACGCGCACTTGCGCGGCCGACTCGGAGACGTCCGGATCTATCGGAACCATTCCCTCGAAACTGGCCGGCGGCCGAAACTCTTTGACACCGGCACGGGCATGGAGGTGAACGGGGCGCGGACTGCGGAAGTGGCGGGCAACGTCATCGAGCGGTCCTACGCTCAAGGGATCGACGTGCATGGCTCCAAAGTGGACGGGATGTGGGACGACGTCCCGTTCACCCGGGTCCTGGTTCACCACAACAAAGTTTGGGAGTCGATGCTCAACTGCAATGATTACGGCGGGATCGAAACTTGGCAGGGGGGACCGTTCTACGTCTTCGACAACATCTCCTACGATGCGCTCGGCTACCGCAACTGGGAACGATACAGCGGGACAGACGCCGGGTTCGGACATGCCTATTATCTCGATGGCGCGTTTAAAAACTATCACTTCAACAACATCGCCTGGGGCAAGGCCAAGGATATCTCAAGCCCGGTGGTGAATTGCTCTGCCTTCCAGGAAATCATTAGCTACCAAAACACCTTCTTCAACAATACGATCTTTAATTTTTACGTCGGGTCCCGCCGGCAAGAGCCTGTCGCCGGACGCAACAAGTATCTCGGAAACATCTGGGATGGCATCGGCCAGTACGTCTTCCGCCACGCCGATCCGGCCCGCACCGCTGCGGAAGGCAAGGCCAAGGAAGCGGCCACCGCCAGGAATCGGTTCGCCCTCGAGTCGAACGCTTACAAGAACAACATCATTTTCGACGCCGCGGAAATGGGCGTGCTCGAGCCTTCCGGACGATGGCTCGTCTCGTTCAACGATTTCAAAGAGGCGCTCGACAAGAACAAAAGCATGGTGGCTGAATTGGGTGAGGTCAGTTCAAAGCCCCCGCTGCGAGATCCCGCCCAAGGCGACTTCCGCCTGACAGACCATTCCGCAGCGTTGGACAAAGGCGCGAAAGTCTTCGTGCCATGGTCCCTCAGCGGCGTGGTGGGCGAGTGGAATTTTTATCACACTGGAGACGATCCGACGCGGATCATCGATGAACATTGGTACATGACGGACTACCATGTCTCGCGGGAATCGTACCATGACCGCCCGATGTATCCGCTCAAAGGCATCAACATTGACGCCGCCGATTACGGCCAGGGCCCCCTGGAAGATTGGATCGAGGGCGCGCTGAACTTTTCTTCCGCCAAAAAACAATACGCCGTGCTGGCGAACGCCGGCATGATGAAGCCATTTTCGTTTCGGGAATCGAAGAAGAGCCGGCACGAAGGCGGAAACCCGGAGCTGTGCACGGTCGAAGGCCCAGCGTTGAAAAACCCGCAAATTTACACCTCCAATTTTTTGATCGAAATCTATTTCAAGACCGCGCCCGGGCATACGGGAGGCGTGCTGGTCGAGAAGATGGATGGCAACGGCTATAGCCTGACGATCAACCCGGCAGGCTGCCTGGCTTTTAATGTCAGAGGACAGGGCGCTTCCGCGACGGTGGCAACCCAGAACCGAGTGAACGAAGGCCAATGGCATCACGCCATTGCCGAGGTGGATCGCAAGGCCGGGACGCTGACGATCTACCTCGATGGCCGGAAGGATGCGTCCGCGCACGGTATCGATGAGACCATTTCTCTGACGAATGAGGGTGATCTCCACGTCGGTGGCACGCCCGGCGGACGATACTTCGACGGCACGCTCGACTTTTTGCGTATTGCCCAAGGCACGCTGGCGGACGCCGACACGAGCATCGAGGAACTCTACGCCTGGGAATTTAACGGTCCGTTCCTACGGGATTTCTCGGGCCACAAGCCAACCGGAGCACGCCGAGATGCAGGCGCAATCGAGAAAGCGGACTGAGCAGAATATCGCTGGCCGGAAGCCGAATGTACCGCTGAAGAAAATGTTTCTCTCCTCCACCCGTTCCCTCGTGTCGCTGCTGAAGATTTGTCTCCTCTTGGCGATGGATCTTTCGGTGCGGTCTCTGCAGGCATCTGAGCCCGAGGCCAAGCCAGTCATCCGACATTCGTTTCTGACGCTTGGCACGCACACCGCCATCATCGGCGAGGACGGCCAGGCCCAATGGGAATATCGCGGCGGGTCGCGCGATGGCTTCGTCCTGCCGACCGGAAACGTGCTCATCGCCTGGAGCGACCGTGTGGAAGAAGTCACGCCCGCAAAGCAAGTGGTCTTTTCCTACGCACGCAGCGCGGACAATCGCGAGATCGGCACGACCCAGCGGCTTTACAACGGGAACACGTTAATCACCGAGCTCGGGCCCCGTCCGCGCCTGTTGGAAGTCAACCCCGGCGGACAAATCGTGCTCGCCCTGCCGCTGCAGCCGGAAACCGATAACGCCCACATGCAAACCCGCATGGCGCGCCAGTTGCGCAACGGAAATTTTCTGGTGCCGCATCTGCTAGCGTTCGCGGTCAAGGAATATTCGCCGGAAGGGAAGATCGTTCGCGTGTTCAGAACCGATCTGGAAGAAATTGGCGGGCGCAAGGCGGAGAATTGGCCGTTCACGGCGATTCGATTGGACGATGGCAACACGCTCGTGTCGCTGACGCACGGCAACAAAGTGGTGGAGTTGGACCCGCGCGGCCAAATCGCGTGGCAAGTGACTAACGAGGATGTCGGCGGACTATTCAACGACACCTGCGGCGCTCAGCGCCTGGCCAATGGGAACACGGTCATCGGCAGCCACGGCGCAAGCCACGGGATTTCGATCCTGGAAGTGACCCCTGGCCGCCGGATGGTCTGGTCGAGCAGCCACCCGCTCGCGGCCAACGTGCACCATTTCCAAATATTGACCACCAATGGAAAACCGGAGCCGGGCACACCGATGAAGTAATGATCTGGGGCAGCGCAGTTAAGGGCGAAGAAATAAGCCGAAACAATTTCAATAATGGGGTTTTCCGCGAAACCGAATTTCTGCCGTTTTGCCCGCGACAAAAAAACTATTTCAAAATCGCGATTGACAATGTTGACCGAGTAGTGCATATACACATACAGATGTCAAAAGAACTGGACATGGCGGCGGTGGAAAACTGCGTGTGCTTCAATCTGCGTTGGGTGACGCGGGCGGTGACGCAGTTTTACGATTCGGAAATGCGGCGGCACGGAATCCGCCCAACGCAGGGAACTATTTTGCTGGCGTTGAATTCCAAGGAGAATTGGAGCATGGCCGAATTGAGCGATTGGCTCGGGGTCGAGCGAACGACGCTTGTCCGGAATCTCCGTCCATTGCAGCGGGATGGTTTAGTGCAAGCCGTCGGTGGCGGACACGGGAACCGTGTGGAACTGGCAATTACGGCCAAAGGCCGAAAACAGATTGAGAAACTCACGCCCGCCTGGAAATCCGCGCAGTGCGCCGCAGTCAAAACTCTTGGTGAAAAGCGTTGGTCCGCCATCCTCTCCGATCTCGAAACAGCGGCGTTGGCTCTGAACAAATAATCGCAAACCTGAATGCCTTAAAGGCAACAACTATGAACCAGGATGTGTATATGCACACACCGCTCAAGAACAAAACCGCGTTGGTCACGGGAGTTTCCTCCGGCATCGCTCGCGAAGTCGCACGATTACTCGCAGAGCGAGGAGCGCGGGTATTCGGCTCGGTGCGCATTCCAAAGGCAGCCAGCCCGATTCGCGGCGTTGATCTTTTGAGTTTAGCCCCCATTATCACGCTGGCATTGGCGGGTTGCGCGGTCGGGCCGAACTACACGCGGCCAATGACGGACACGCCTGCGCGCTACAAAGCCGAGGCGCTCGGTTCATGGAAGGAAGGCCGGCCGGTCGATCAGATTCCCAAAGGCGATTGGTGGAAAATTTTCGGCGACGAAACTTTGAACTACCTGCAAGGCCGTGCGACTGGCGCGAACCAGGAATTAAAAGCCGCGATCGCCCGCGTCGAGCAAGCTCGCGCCACGGCCAGAGTTGCTCGCAGCGAACTCTTGCCCACGCTCAATGCGGATTCGAGTTACACGCGCCAGCGGTTTTCACCCAATCAAGTGCCGAGCTTCGGCGACCTGACCGCGAACAACTACCGCGCGGCGCTCGACATGAGTTACGAGATTGATTTGTGGGGTCGCGTCCGGCGCGGTTTCGAGAGCGCCCGCGCCGACGCGCAAGCCTCGCTCGCGGCGTTTCATAATGTGCTGCTCACTCTGCACGCCGACGTGGCGCAAAATTATTTTGCGCTGCGGGGGCTCGACGCGGAAATCTCCACAGTCACGAGCACCGTCGGATTGCGGAAGCAACAAGTTCAACTCGTGCGCAGTCGCTTTGACGCTGGCATTGGCAACGAACTTGACGTTGCGCGCGCGGAAACTGAATTGGCTTCCGCCGAAGCCGAGGCGGCTTCGCTCGCAAAACGCCGCGCTGAACTGGAAAACGCGCTGGCCATTCTCGTTGGCGAAAATCCCTCGACAATCAAATTCGCGGCGGCATCCGGCGATGACGGCATAAAATGGAGTCCCGCGCCCCCGAAAATTCCCGCCGGTCTACCGTCGGATTTGCTGGAGCGCCGGCCCGATGTTTCTGAAGCGGAGCGTCAGCTTGCCGCAGCGAATGCCCGCATCGGGGTGGCGAAGGCAGCGTTCTTTCCCGTGTTGAGGCTCACCAGTTCGGGCGGTTACGTGAGCGGCGACATTGAGAGTTTGTTCAATTGGGACAGTCATGTCTGGTCCATCGGTCCGAGCCTTTCGCTGCCGATTTTTGCCGGCGGCAGAAATCTCGCGAACTATAGGCGCTCGAAGTCCGCCTTTGAAGAAACGATCGCCCGCTACCGCCAGAGCATCCTCGTGGCGTTCGGCGACGTGGAGAGCAGTCTCACGGGGATTCATTTTCTCGCCGATCAAGCCGCTGCTCAGGATCGCGCAGTGGCCAACTCGCGTCGCGCCGTCGAACTCGCGAGCGAGCGTTATCGCGCCGGCATCGTGAGCTATCTCGAAGTCGTGGACGCGGATCGCGTGGCGCTTCAGTCCGAACGCGTCAGCGCGCAACTTGCCGGGCAGCGACTCGTCGCCTCGGTTCAACTCATCAAAGCCCTTGGCGGTGGCTGGCAAGGCCAAGGCTTTTAGCAAACAACCAAACAATTCACTGAGAGAAAATTTATGAACACATCACTTAACGAGCCCCCCACAACCGAGCTGCCTCAGCAAAGGCCTGCGATGCAAAAAGCATCCGAACCCGCAGACGCAGTACTCGCGGATGAAGTCAGTTTTGTGAAGAAACATCGATGGCTGTTGCTGGCCGCTGGTTTTCTTGCGGGAGGTTTGGCGGTGGCCTTGATGGCTGGAGGGTCTAAACCGCCCGTGAAAGATCCGCGCCTGCAGTCGCCGCGAGTGGAGGTTTTCGAGGCGCAAGCGGCTGGCCCAATTCGCAGAACCTTCACCGGAATCGTGGAAGCCCGGGTGCAAAGCGACTTGGGCTTCCGCGTCGGCGGAAAAATCCTGGAGCGATCCGTCAACATGGGACAGCGAGTCCAGAAGGGGCAAATCCTCATGCGGCTTGACCCCGTGGACCTCAAACTCTCATTGGCCGCGCAGCAAGCAAATGTCCAGGCGGCTCTGGCCAAATACACACAAGCCAAGGCGGATGAAGCGCGCTACGCTGCGCTGGTCAAATCAGGCGCCGTCTCGCATCAGGAGTATGATCAGGCTCACGCAACACTGGACAGCGCCAAAGCACAGTTGGAAGCGGCGGAGGCCCAGGCAAAAGTCAGCGGTAACTCCACCGAGTATGCCGTTTTATTGGCGGACGCCGATGGTGTGATTGTTCGGACATTGAGCGAACCCGGTCAGGTCGTGGCCGCAGGGCAAACCGTGATTCAATTGGCGCACGATGGCCCGCGGGAAGCCTTGATCAATCTGCCCGAAGGCGTGCGGCCTGATTTGGGAACGACTGCCTCGGCTCGGTTGTATGGGCGAGATCCAATTTATCAGGCCAGACTGCGAGAACTCTCCGATGCGGCAAACCCGGCGAGTCGTACTTTTGCAGCGCGCTATGTGCTCGAAGGCGAAGCCGCCTCAGCGCCGCTTGGCTCGACTGTCACCATAGAATTACTCACCAAACAAACCTCTGGGAGTAAGTGCGTCCAGTTACCGGTCGGGGCCATCCATGATCGCGGCAGCGGGCCGGGCGTCTGGATCGTGGACGACAGGTCGGAAGTGAAGTTCCGCTCTGTCACAATTGCCGCAATCGGAAAAGAGGAAGTTGTCGTGTCTGGCGGAGTGCAAGCGGGAGAAAAGGTAGTCGCACTCGGAGCGCATCTCCTCCACGAGGGACAAGCCGTCAACGTGCCCAACGAGGAGAAGAAGGCGTCTTATGCGAAGTTTTAATCCGGCAATTCGCATTTTGTGGAGCGCGGCTGTGCGCGAAGCGCCAGCCGCAGCGCGTGGATGGCGGACAAGCCTGCCCGTATTTCAAACTGCTGCGGCTGGCCGGGACGACACAGTCCAACCAATATGAGACCCGGTCGTTTTAATCTCTCCGCGCTGGCGGTGCGGGAACGCGCGATGCGCATCAAGGCGAACGGGCAACCGTTCGCCTTCTTTGGTCAAAGCTGCGCTTTTCAAACCGCGCTCCGTCCACTATCTTGCAGCCATGAGCACAGTGAAAGAGATTGAAGCAGCGATTCCGAAACTCTCGCCTGCCGAAGTCGCAGAATTGCGCGCGTGGCTTGAGAATTATTTTCAGGGCCGGCAAGAAACTGCCAATGGGCAGATCAAAAAGCGCTCCGTGCTTCGCCTTCGCTCTCTGCCAGGCAAGTGGATTGGTGAAACTGTCCTCAAAAGCGGCGACCTCGCGGACGAAATGTTCACACGCGCATGACGGGCATTGACGCCAACTTGCTGGTGGCGCTCGCTGCCGAATCGCATCCAAGCCATTCCCAGGCCGTCACAGTTTTCGAACGCGAACTCGCCGCCGATGAAGAATTTGCTCTCTCCCTTTCGGTCGCGGCGGAATTTTTGCACGCCGTTAGCGACCCGCGACGGCTCACTCCCGCTCTGGAAGTGACCGACGCCATCCGTTGGCTTCGGGAGTGGAGCACGGAAGTCGTTCCGATTTGGCTGACCTCAAACGATGAAGCCATCGAGCGCTGGCTGAAGTGGATGACTGATTTGCAGCTTGGACGAAAGCGCATTCTCGACACTCAATACGCCGCTTTACTTCACGCGCGCGGCGTGCGTCGCCTGCTCACGAACAACGCCGGTGATTTCCGCGTGTTCAACGTTTTTGAAATCGTGACGTTCTGAGGTGGCGCGGGCGTCCCACCTGTCACCAACAAACAAAACTGAACAACATGCGCATCTACATGGAAAGCACGATACCGAGCTACGTCGTTGCGCGCCCCGCCCGTGACCTTTTGCAAGCCGCCCGCCAGCAACTCACCCGCGACTGGTGGGATTTGAAACGCGAGCAACACGAACTGTTGACCTCGCAAATTGTCCTCGCCGAAATTGCCTTCGGAGAAAAAGCGATGGCGCACCTTCGGCTCGACCTCTTGCAGTCCGTTCCGCTCCTGCCTGTGACCGACGAAGTGAAGGAATTCGCCGAGAAAGTCCTCGCCTCCGGGCTTCTGCCTGCGACCGCCGTCCGCACCGCCGCGCCCATCGCAACGGCGTCGCCCGCCGCCGCAAACTTGCGGCTCGCTGATTTCTGATGGTAGCGCGGGCGTCCCGCCTGCCATGTTCGGCAACTCGCCGAACGCTTCGCATCTTTGCAACAGCCGGGCACTCCGCTATTCTCGCGCCTAAACCGCAACGCGAGAGTCAACGGCCATGTCCCTGCAACTTGAAAACGAAGCGCGTGCCGCCTACGAAAAAATACCGGCGGAAAGCCGTGCCACGATGGGCGCGTGTGTTACCACGTTGCCGGATGCTGACGAACTGCAGGAGTATCTGACGACATTGCGCACGGCTTGGTCGCAAGGCTGGTGCAACCAACCGGGGCGTTATCCGCATTTGCTCCTTCGGCTTTATCACTGCGTTGCTTTCTTGCGCTACGAAGGCAATGCCTTTTGGGCGAGCTTTGGCGAGGCTGTGGGCGATCATAGAATTGTTTCCGCTCCACACCGCCAGACTGAAATCAACAATGGCCTCGATCACATCTCGCGTCATGTCGGTTTGGAGATTCTGCTTGGCGCGGGTCACACAAGACTTTGTGTTCAGTCCGCAGTCCGCCATGTCGGTATTCCGGTTCGCATATGGAGAGGATTTGTTGAAGTTTGCGAGCGGTTGTTCGTTGAGCCGGAGGATTGGAGGCAATGGCCTGACGAGCGATGGGAAGATGCGATTAACCTATGGCTTGGCGGTCGAAAGAATCTTCGCGCCTTTTTCGTCGAGAACCGCCCGACTGCTCGCAAGTGGCTTGATGAGATGCTGGAGGCGCGGAGTGTTCTTGAAAAGAATCGCGATTGGACGTTGGATGAAGTTGCGCAAATCTCACACTTGCGACCCGAATACTTCGACGAAGTTCCTGAAACTGCCAACTTCCTCCGGCCAATCGAAACAGAAACCCTCTTTCGTGACCGTCCACGCCTTCGCTTGCGTTGGCAGCCCGGCAACGCCGCGTTACAGATCGAGACGCCTCGCTTGAAAGACGAAAGCTTGCTGCCCTCTGACTGGTTTGTTCTTGCCCAGCGAACAAGGGCTTCCACAAATCCGGTTTCGATTCCGTTGCACTGCGGGGCTTTCACGCCAGACTTGGCGCTGAAGCTTGTTCGTGCGGAAAAAGAACTCGCTGCGTATCGGTTGCGTGGTCTGTCGCCTTGGGGATTGTGGTCTGAATCCAGCGGCGCATTCATTTCATTGCAGGTGCATGAACTGCCGATGGATGATTATGTTTTGGTTTCCAAATCTCCACTCGGTTTCATAAATCGCGATGGCTGGCTGGGCGACGATGAGGATGAGACTCGTTGGAATCAGGAAGCGCAGATGCCGGACGGCTCGACCTGTTTCGTGAGCCGACTCGTGCCAGATGCGCGGCGAGCAACCTTGGAAGTTATGGGCTGGCATCGCATCATGTTTGCGCCGCGAGCGCGTTTGGAGTTGCGCGTATTTCCTCGCGTGACGGAGCGATTCTTTCTCACTTTCACTCCACCAAAATCGGTTGCACTACCGACATGGCCTCGGTTTGTCGTGAAAGCTCCGAAAGGGTTGCTTGCACACTCGGCAGATGAAACGCAGACGCTCCTGGAAAAGGAATTCCGATTTTTTGCGGGTGACAAAATTGTTCCCGGAGACTGGCGGCATGATGAAGATGCCAGTCGGCACTTGGACGGCGAAGATGTGTTTTTCTACCGAGTCCAAGAAGATTGGTTGCCGCCAACGCACGCCGACCGACCGACGCGCTTGTTGCGAGACTTCCACGATTTGGGCCGCATCGAACCACCAGCACTGAAGCCGCATGAATTGACAATTCAATTGCGAGCCACGCGACATGGAGTCATCCCGTTCGGTGATTCCCCTGAAATTCAGTTCAGGAAAGAGCCGCCTTTGAGCGCAGCCCACGCAGAAAAACTTTACGTTCCATTTCGTGACTATTGGCCTTGGTATCTTCTCACCGCGACACAAGATCATCCAACTTGGGAAGAAATCCGCCTCGCGTTCGACTTGATGAACGTAGGTGATACGCAACTCCGCTTCTATCCGTTCCTGCAAATAGAACAGCACGGAATGGCGGTGCGGCGTGGGCGGCGATGGACTGATTTTAGCAACCGAATCCTTTTTGGACGGCATGACGGCGGCAGTTGCACAGTTCGCTATGCTGGCCTGACGAGTGCGATTTATTCCGTCTTGCGAGAGATTGAACCGGCGAAAACAATTGCGGCTCGCTGGGAACGCAGCCATCCGCCACACTTGGAAATCCAGTTCTTGCTTCGGGGGGACACTGACAGGCGATTGCGAAATGCCTGTGACCGGGCGGGCATTAAAACCATGCACGAGAGTTTATGGACGCGCTGATTCAACGATTTGAAAACGATGTGATTCGTGGCTACACGGATTTGCTGCGTGCGCAGTATCGGATTCATCCGCGCTTTGACGGAATACGTCGCCAGTGGAATGCGTTGCTATCTGACCCGAAACGATTGGTGAACGGCCCTTTCCTTGAAGCAGCGGCAAACTATGAGTTCGGCGAACCTTTGGAAAATTTGCCGCTCGCTCCGGCAACAAGAAAGACGGTTGGCTTGGTGATGGGCGGTCGGCGGCTCTATCATCACCAGAGCCACGCGCTCAAATTTTTGCTTCCGCCGAGCAACCGGAATGTCGTTGTCGCGACCGGCACGAGCAGCGGCAAGACCCGCTGTTTTCAAATTCCGATTCTTGACGATCTCGTTCGCGATTCGTCGCCCGGTTTACGCGCCATCATCATCTATCCGCTCAACGCACTGGTAAACGACCAATTGCAGGATTGGGAACGGCTTCTCAACGAACACAAGAACATCACCTTCGCGCGCTTCACAGGACAAACGCCCCGCGACCAGATTCATTTTGAAAGTCATTTGCGCAAGGCGTGTCGTGCGCGGCTCAAAGGACGTGTCGCGCCGGATGTCTTGAATGATGAGGCGAACAAATTTTTCCGCGAAGAACTCAAGAAGGTGGAAAGCCATCCGAATCATCTTCGTCATCGGGAAGCCATTCGCGCAAAGCCGCCGCATATTCTCATCACGAATTTCTCGATGCTCGAATACTTGCTGATTCGTCCGGTGGACGCGCCCGTGTTTGAGAATTCGCATTTGCGTTTCATCGTGCTTGACGAAGCGCACGCTTACCGCAGCGTTCAAGCGACAGAGATTGCGTTTCTCATGCGACGGCTAAAGGATCGGTTGCGCGTAGAAAAGCCAGTTTGCATCGCAACCTCTGCGACGCTCGGCAACGACAAAGACCCGGCCAGCAAGGAGCGAGTGCGGCGTTTCGCCGAAGGACTTTTTGGCGAACCGTTCGAGACGGACGCGCTGATTTACGGGGAGCGGCGAACACCCGAATTGCGGCAACCGGCGGTGACTCCGAAAGTTGAAGATTACATTGCGTCTGCCAGCAAGTTGGCTGGTGGAATGGGCGCGGCACTCGCTGCTTTACCAAGCAATCAAAACTCAAAAACGCTTCGGGAATATTTTGAACGAGACACAAATGTCCTGCGCTTGCGAGCGGACTTGCTTCGCCAGCCAGCCGAATTGAAGAAAACGGCGATGCAACTTTTTGAAGGCGCGGCCAATCATGCCGAGGCGCTTTCGTCGGTTCTCTCGTTGATTGCCACAGCAGACTCTGAACAAGGCGGGCAAGAGGCACTGCTGCCCACTCGGTTGCACTACTTCGTCCGCGCGCAAGACGGGTTGCATGTTTGTCTGCGCTCGGATTGTCCCGGACGGAAGAACGGCGCTCCGGCTGTTTTCCCGTCAAGAAAGTCCGATGAGCCGGAAGTCGAAGAAGGCTTCTGCCCGTTCTGCGCGAGCGATGGCAAGCCGTCAAAACTCGTCGAGCTTGTGACGTGTCGGCGCTGCGGCTGGTTGTATGGCGCGCTACGCGATCTCGGCCCGGCTCGCGCTCGCGCAAACCGGGAGAGCGGTGCAGCCGATCCGTTGCGACCGGGTCTTGATGGTATTCAACCGAGCCACGATTCTTTCGACACAGATTTGGGATACGCGGCTGAAAACTTCTACACTTATTTTTCATGCGTTGACGAATTGCCCTATCCGCGACCAACCGCCGATGAAGATGGCGAAGCTGCCGATGGAAAGCTGTTATTCAATCCAGAACCAGCCCAATGGTGTGCGGCGTGTGGCAGGCGAATTCAAAGCACGCAAGATGCGTGCAATTGTGGCGGCAAAAAACATCCTCGCCAGATTGAAATCTTCCATCGCCAATGCCCGAACGACGAAGGCACAGAAGCCTTGGAAAGCGACTTGAAGCACCTTCTGCCGCAATGCCCAAACTGTCTTGCTCGAAACACGTTCGGTGTTGAACCGGTGCGTCGTTTGTCAGAGACGGATGACGAAACCGGCATTGCCGCTGCAATTCCGCTGTCGCACTTCGATGTTTCTCCGTGGCGAGAAAAAAATGAATGGCAGATTCGCAAGCTGCTTTGCTTCGCCGATCAACGTCAAAAGGCCGCAGCGTTTCCGTCTTTGCTGGAAGACGAAATGTTTCCGTGGGACTTCGGACGTGAAGTCGTTCGCATGGCGCGGAAAGCCGGGCGTCCGCTGCGCTTCACAGAGGTCGCCAAAGAACTGGCAAAAATGCAGGCAGATGAAGCCGTCGCTGCGGAAGACAAGCTCCTCCTGCCAGTCGGCATCCAGCCCGACGAAGAAAGCCCGGATTGGGAACAGTTCTTCACCGCACACGTCTTTGCGTATTTTGGCGTGCCTGACTCGGCGCGTGATAGCGCGGAAGATTTTGGAGTCCTGCGCGTGCGATACGATTTTGCCAAGCAGAAGTTCGACGCGATGCGCCAGATATTGCAGCCGTATGGATTGAGCGAGGATGACAGCCTTGCTTTTCTACAAACACTTTTTGGCTTCGCCCGGAAGCGCAAGGCATTCCGATTGCCAGAGGGAGTGCCGCAGAAACATCCTGCTTTTGGACGAGTGCCGGATACCTTTTTAGCTCGCGAGCGAGGCGGACAAGCAGAAGTTGTCAGCTTTGTCTCGGCGGCAACAAACGCGAAAGGCAACGAGACGACTAATTACATCTCCCGCGCGCTGGGAGTGGACGTTGCCAAAGCTCGCCAAGTCGCTGGCGCGCTGTGGGACGTTCTCGTGTCCGAGGCGATTCTGCGGCACGAAGATGGCGAGAAGTTTCGTCTCTACCCTTCGCAACTATTGATTGAATCTGCGCCGTCGCGCTGCCAGTGCTCAACATGCCGGACGATTACGGCATGGAATTGTCGCGGCGTCTGCCCGAAGAAGGAATGTGGCGGTGCGTTGGCCGATTTGCCCAAAGACGGAAATGAAGACTCCGTCGTGGCTCGTTGGGTGTCTGGTGATGAAACGATCAACTATCACTCGCTCGCCAGCGAGGAACACACCGCGCAAATCGCCAAAGAAACCGCCGCACTGATTGAAGAAGATTTTCGTGGTCAAGGAGTCAATTTGTTGAGTTCGACAACGACTTTTGAAATGGGCATCAACATCGGCGACTTGCAGAAGATTTTGCTTCGCAATGCGCCGCCAAATGCCGCGTCCTATGTTCAGCGGGTCGGTCGCGCTGGCCGTGGCGACGATAAGAACGCTGTTTGTGTCACGCTATGCAAAGGCACGAAATACGATCTCGACTGCTGGCGTGAACCACATGAGCGGCTGATGCTCGGCACAGTCAATCCGCCAACTGTCTTTTTGGAAAATGCTCACCTCGCGCAACGCCACATGAACGCATATTTGTTTGCCGAGGCATTGAGAGGCAAGCGTGGCGAGTTGGGCGACTATGCAAAGCAGCAGCAAATTCCCATCGCCGTTGTCATCCCGCCCGACATGCGTGGTGTGATACCCGATACTTGGTGGCCGAAAGACACGAAACAACGGTTTTTGAATCTCGCTGAAAGTTGGATGACCACGGCAGCGAACGAAGCCCAATCGCGCCCTCATCTTGACCCGTTGGCAATCGCCCTTGGCGGATGGGAAGAGGCTCGCAGGCAAACGAGTAAAAGTTTCGATGAGCGCCTCGCGGATGTGATTGATGATCTCAAAGCTCTAATGGAGGAAGGCAAGGAGCTTGAAAAACAAAAAGCCTATACGAAGTTGCCTGCCATCGAACAGCAAGCCCGCAGTCTTCTAAAGGCTGACTTAATCGCCACTCTTGCCAAGCGCGGATTCCTACCGCGCTATGCGTTCCCATTAGATGTGGTAGAGTTGGTGACGAAAGACGATCGCTATGCAGAGAGCGATGTCGAATTGAGCCGAGACCGTGGACTCGCCATTGCAGAATACGCTCCCGGCGCGCAGGTGATTGCCCGCAAGACGCTTTACACCAGTGGGGGTTTGGCCTTTTCGTCGCGCAAAGAAATGCCTCCACCCGAATGGTTCTGGCGTTGCCCTGCTTGCCAATTGATTCGCACTGAGATCAATAAACTCAAATTGAAGGAGAGTCTTGGCGATGCGTGTCCAGTCTGCAGCGCGCGTGTTCTCGAAGCAACGTTCCGGCGTTTCATTCAACCGCTCGCCTTCCGTCACGATGCTGACGCCAGAGTTAGCTTTGGGCGCAATACTCCTGTGCGTCAGCGGCAAGGCTTGACGCACTTCATTGACACACTCAAAGACGTGAACTTCGAGGAGGTTGAAGGCTTTCGCATCGCACTCAAAACGAATGGCCGCTTGTTTCGCTACAACTGCGGGTCAGGCAACAAAGGCTTCCGCCTCTGCCGTCTCTGCGGGAGAAGCGAGCCAATCGCCCTTGTCCAACGCAAAGGAAAAAAGAAGGACAAGCAACCTGGCGTCCACCGCTGGCTGCAATACATGCCTTCGTTCGCCGGAAACGCAAACTGCACGGCGTCCTATCACGATTACACCGTCGCCTATGGACATGTCTTCGAGTCGTTCTGTTTGATCGTCAGGCCAGCACCCAACTCGCAATCGAGAGAATCGCTTGGATATGCTTTGCATCGCGGACTCTGCCGCGTGCTTCAAATTGATCTCAATGAAGTTGGCGTCAGTTTTCGGCGTGCGGACGGCGGCGGAGACGAAATCGTTCTTTACGACAAAGCCCCCGGCGGAGCGGGACTCGTCAAAGAAGCGCGTCAGCGGTGGGGTGAGATTGTCGCTGAAGCGCGGCGCATCGTCTCCGAGTGCGAATGCAAACCGGGGAGCAATGGCGAGTGCGCTTGTTACGATTGCCTCAAAGATTTTTCCAACCAGACCCACCACAAAATCTTGAGCCGGCTCAAAGTCATCGAGTTCTTCAACGGCTGAGTTTCTGAGGAGCATGTTCGGCGGAGTCACCGAACGCGTCAGGCGGGACGCCCGCGCTACCGATTTGCGTTCCTTGCGTTCTCTTGCGGCAATAGAAATCCGTGTCCACCGGTGTTCATCCGTGGTTTCCGCCTTCGTTCGCTCCGGCGCGACAGGGAAATTCTTTGCGCCTCCGCGCCTTTGCGTTGAAGCAGTGCATCGGAGGACTCAGCGCTGTTCACCAGCATGGGCACGACCTCCGGCGCGCCGACCCAACAAAATAAAAGTTGACAGGGGCAGCCTAGTAGTGCATATACACACCACATGACGAAAGAACTGGATATGTCGGCGGTGGAAAACTGCGTGTGCTTCAACTTGCGTTGGGTGACGCGGGCGGTGACGCAATTTTTCGACGCGGAAATGCGGCGGCATGGAATCCGTCCCACGCAGGGCACTATCTTGTCGTCCTTGCAAGCCAAGGAGAGTTGGAACATGGCGGAATTAAGTGATTGGCTGGGGATGGACCGCACGACGCTCGTGCGGAATCTCCGTCCATTGCAGCGGGACGGTTTGGTGCAGATCAGCGGCGGCGGGCGCGGCAGGCTGGTGGAACTGGCAATTACGGCGAAAGGCCGAAAGCAGATGGAGAAACTCGCGCCTGCCTGGCGTGCAGCCCAAAGCGCCGCGGTCAAGACTCTCGGTGAAAAGCGCTGGTCCGCCATTCTTTCCGATCTCGAAACGGCGGCGTTGGCTCTGAGCAAAAGAAATAACTAAAAACCCTGAATGCCTTGGAAGGCGATAAATTGAAATCATGTCGTGTATATGCACACTGCGCTAAAAAACAACGCCCCATTCGCCTGGATGCCTTTGGGAAATTCCGAACAAGCCTTCCGGAATTTCAAATTGCTGCGGCTGGTCGGAACGACACAGCAGCGCTCCAACCAATATGAAACCTGGTCGTTTTAATCTCTCCGCGCTGGCGGTGCGGGAACGCGCCATCACGCTATTCCTGATCTTTGCTACGGCATGTGCGGGCATCTATGCCTATTTTCATTTGGGCCGGGCGGAAGACCCGTCCTTCACAATCAAGGTGCTCACGGTGACCGCAGTGTGGCCCGGAGCAACCGCCCAGGAAATGCAGGACCTCGTGGCCGAGCCGTTGGAGAAACGGCTTCAGGAGTTGCGCTGGTACGATCGCGTCGAAACCATCACCCGCCCCGGGCTGGCGTTAATGACGCTGCAACTCCTTGACAAAACTCCGCCCAAGGAAGTTTCGGAACAGTTTTACCAGGCGCGAAAGAAACTGGCAGATGAGGCGCGCAAATTGCCCCAAGGCGCAATCGGGCCTTTCGTGAACGACGAATACTCGGACGTCTCGTTCGCGCTTTACTCGGTCGCCGCTCCGGGGATGCCGCTGCGCAAACTCACTCGCGTCGCCGAAGAACTCCGCCAAAGATTTCTCCACGTGCCGGGAGTCAAGAAGGTGGACATCGTTGGAGAACAGCAGGAGCGGATATTCGTCGAGTTTTCCTATCCGCGGCTGACGACGTTGGGCATCTCGCCGGCGGACATCTTTTCCGCGCTCGCACGACAGAATGCGGTGACTCCCGCAGGATCGGTTGACACGGAGGGCGCGCAGGTGTTTGTCCGCCTCGATGGGGCTTACACCGACATTGATAAAATCCGCGACACGCCAATCGTGGCGGGCAAGCAAAGCTTCAAGCTGTCGGACATTGCCGAGGTCACGCGAGGCTACGAAGACCCAGCGACGTTCGTCATCCGGCACAACGGAGAGCCGTCCCTGTTGCTAAGTGTAGTGATGAAAGAAGGCTGGAACGGATTGGATTTAGGCAATGCCCTGCGCGTCGAAAGCGAGAAAATCTCCCCCGGCCTCCCATTGGGCGTCAGTCTCAAAAAAATCACCGATCAAGCCGTCAACATCAGTTCCGCAGTGAATGAATTCATGATCAAGTTTGCGATGGCGGTATTCGTTGTGATGCTAGTCAGCCTGCTGAGCTTGGGGTGGAGAGTTGGAATCGTCGTCGTCGCGGCGATCCCGCTGACATTGGGCGCGGTGTTTGTGATCATGATGGTGACGGATCGCGTTTTTGACCGAATCACTCTGGGCGCTCTCATCGTCTCGCTGGGGCTGTTGGTGGACGATGCCATCATCGCCATCGAATCCATGGTGGTGAAGATGGAGGAAGGAATGGATCGCATTCAAGCCGCGGCCTATGCCTGGAGTCATACAGCAGCGCCCATGCTCGCCGGAACGCTGGTAACTGTTATCGGGTTTTTGCCCGTGGGTTTTGCGCGTTCGACTGCGGGAGAATATGCCGGGAATATCTTCTGGATCGTTGGATTCTCTTTGATCGCTTCGTGGATCGTGGCGGTGGTGTTCACACCGTATCTCGGCGTGAAACTCCTGCCCGAAATCAAGACTATCAAAGGCGGTCATGCGGGAATTTATTCCACGCCGGGCTACCAGCGGCTGCGTCGTTTCATCACCTGGTGTGTGCGGAAAAAATTTACCGTGGCGGGTATTGTCGTCGGAGCGTTTCTCTTGGCAGGCGGCGGAATGGCGGTCGTGAAGAAACAATTTTTCCCAAACTCAGACCGGCCTGAGTTGTTGGTTGAGGTTCAGCTTCCATTGGGAACGAGCATCGAGACGACGAGCACCGCGACCAAAGAGATCGAACATTGGCTGTCGGAACAACCCGAAGCGAAGATCGTGACTGCCTACATCGGGGCGGGTGCGCCACGGTTTTTCTTTTCCTACAACCCGGAGCTGCCCGATCCCTCGTTCGCGAAGATCGTCGTTTTGACGCCGGACGCAAAGGCGCGGGATCGTCTCAAATTGCGCCTGCGCCAGGCAGCAGCCGATGGCCTCACGCCGGGAGCGCGGATTCGCGCGACGCAGTTGGTCTTTGGCCCTTATTCGCCTTTCCCGGTGGCGTTTCGAGTGACAGGGACTGATCCGGTCAAGCTGCGCGAGATCGCCTGCCGCGTCGAAGAAATCATGCGCAACGATCCGAATATGCGCACCGTGAATGTGGATTGGGGCGAACGCGTGCCCCAGTTGCACTTCGTTTTGGATCAAGAGCGATTGCAACTCATCGGCCTTTCACCCGCGGAGGCGGCGCAGCAGTTGCAGTTTCTCCTGAACGGCCAAACGATCACCCAGGTTCGCGAGGACATTCGCGCGGTAAACGTCGTCGTGAGAAGTGCAGGCCTGGAGCGGCTCGATCCAGCCAAGTTGGAAAATTTCACCGTCATGACGCGGGACGGAAAGCCGATCCCTTTAAGCCAGATCGGACGAATTGAAATTCAATCGGAAGACCCACTCATCAAGCGTCGAGATCGTGTTCCCACCATCACTGTGCGAGGTGACAATATCGAGACGACCCAGCCGCCGGATGTCTCCGCCGCGATTTGGGCCAAACTCGCGCCGCTGCGAAAATCGTTGCCGGAAAACTATCGCATCGAAATGGCGGGTTCGATTGAGGACGCCACGAAAGCCAACTCAGCCCTCGCGCCGCTTTTTCCGCTCATGATCCTGTTCATGCTGGCGGTGATCATCATCCAGGTGCGCTCATTTTCGGCCATGTGGATGGTGATGCTGACCGGCCCGCTCGGACTGATCGGCGCAGTGCCAACGCTGCTGATTTTTCATCAGCCTTTCGGATTCAATGCCATCCTCGGTTTGATCGGCCTGTCCGGTATCCTGATGCGGAACACCCTCATCTTGATCGGGCAGATTCATTCCAACCAAGCAGATGGCCTTGATTCCTATCACGCGATCATCGAGGCGACTGTCCAACGATCACGCCCTGTCATCCTGACGGCACTGGCCGCGGTGCTGGCGTTCATTCCGCTCACGCATTCCGTGTTCTGGGGCTCAATGGCCTATGTGCTGATCGGAGGCACTGCTGTCGGCACGGTTTTGACGCTGGCTTTCCTGCCCGCGCTCTACGCTATCTCGTATCGCGTGATCCCTGTTGGATTCCGTTCGCGGTAGGTCTGTTTGAAATGAAAGGATGAGACAGATGAAAACTTATGATGTTGTAATTGTTGGCGGTGGTTCTGCCGGGTTGAGTGCCGCGCTGCTTTTAGGACGGTCGCGCCGTCGCGTTCTCGTTTCTGATACGGGAAAAACACGGAACGCGGTCGCTCACGAATCACACGGCATTTTCAGCAAGAGCATTTTTCATTGTCCGTACTGTCACGGCTGGGAAGTGCGCGATCAGCCGCTTGCGCTTTTTGGCGGGATTGAGCTTGCCGAATTGCTCAAAGGATGGAGCGATGACCTAGTGCTTTGCACCGACGGCGCGACACTCTCCGAAGATGAGAGCAGACTGTTATCTAAGAACAATATTGCGATTCGTGAGGAACGGATTGTGCGCGTTGAGGGAAAAAACGGGCAGCTTGAAAATATTGTTTTTGCGAATGGTGAAACTCTTGCCCGCAAAGCTATTTTCATGCGTCCGAAACAACACCAACACTCAGTCTTAGCGAAACAGCTAGGCTGCGAATTTACCGATTTTGGAGCGGTCAAAGTAGATGACTTCGGGCAAACAAGCGTTCCAGGCGTCTACGCTGGCGGCGATATGATACACCCACTGCTCGGACACTTAGCTCGTTGTCGAGCTTTCAGAGTTCTAGCTCCGAGTTTTTCAGTAACTCAACGCAAACGCCTACCATGCGATGCAGCTAACAGGCTCCGCCTGTAGCTGATTTTGTTCTCGTTAGATCCTGATGAACGCTACACCTGATCGCGCCCGAATTATTGCGCCACCGCCTTTGCTTGCTTTAGGCTGTATTCTGCTTGGGTTTATAGCCAGGCATTTCTTCCCGCTGCGATGGTTCGCGCCCGCAAACACCCTTCCCAGTCTCGTTGGTGTCGTCATGATCGCGATCTCTATTGCGATCGTTGTCTTAGCTGGACGCACTTTTATTGCACAGGGCACCCATCCAAATCCTAATCGCCCGACTAAGGCCCTTGTCATGACTGGCGTCTTTAGCGTGAGCCGCAATCCGATTTATGTAGCGTTTCTGCTCTTTGTGCTGGCCTTCGCCCTCCTCGCCAACAGTCTCTGGTTTGTGATCTCTGCCTGCGTGCTGTTGCTCGTTCTGCATTTTGGCGTCGTGAAACAAGAAGAGCGTTATCTCCGGGAGAAATTCGGTGTTTCTTATGAACAATATTGTTCTCGCGTTCGCCGTTGGATCTAACCATGCGCTGCAGGTCTGGAGCGGCTCGATCCAGCCAAGTTGGAGAATTTCACCGTCATGACGCGGGACGGAAAGCCAATCCCTTTAAGCCAGATCGGACGAATTGAAATTCAATCGGAAAATCCACTCATCAAGCGGCGGGATCGCGTTCCCACCATCACTGTGCGAGGTGACAATATCGAGACGACCCAGCCGCCGGATGTCTCCGCCGCGATTTGGGCCAAGCTCGCGCCCCTGCGAAAATCGCTGCCGGAAAACTATCGCATCGAAATGGCGGGTTCGATTGAGGACGCCACGAAGGCCAACTCAGCACTCGCTCCGCTCTTTCCGATCATGATTCTGTTCATGCTGGCGGTCATCATCATCCAGGTGCGCTCATTTTCGGCCATGTGGATGGTGATGCTGACCGGTCCACTCGGATTGATTGGTGCAGTGCCGACGTTGCTGATTTTTCATCAGTCTTTTGGATTCAATGAGGGATCAGTCTTTGTGGGAACCTCCCATGACACACCTGCATTTGCCGACGCCTCCCATCTGCTCATCCTGGCCGACAGCGGGGGAAGCAACGGCGCGCGCGTGCGCGCCTGGAAATATGAACTGGAGCGCCAAGTCGTGGAGCCTTTCGGCTTGTGCCTCACCATCTGCCATTATCCCACAGGAGCCTCGAAGTGGAATCCGGTGGAGCATCGGCTTTTCAGCGAGATCAGCAAGCACTGGG
>Ga0082335_1001090_pt1 | contig 61673 bp, 60 predicted proteins | sample Subgrocontami58m_FD_72375 | JGI IMG/M metagenome (GOLD analysis project Ga0082335, IMG submission 72375) | Subsurface groundwater microbial communities from S. Glens Falls, New York, USA - GMW37 contaminated, 5.8 m (SPADES assembly) (version 2) ... | reverse complement strand
TACACGCTCGCTGACCCTTTGCCTTTAGCGAGCACCTCGGCGGTCGGCACATACCACAACCCCGTGTCGCCGAAGAAGGTCGTCGTCGCGGGCCGCGTCTCCTCCGCGGCGGCCGACGAGGACGCGGGTTGGGATGCGCTCGTACTCTGTCCCGTGGATGTCCCGGAAGACCCGGACTGCGCGCTGGCGGTCGCCGCCACGGCGAACGCCAGTGCCCAGGCCACAGCTACGCGTCTGACCATTGTTAGTCGCCTCCAAAACGTCTGCGCGCACGCGTCATTCACTCCGTACGATCTGCCGCCATACGGTCGCTCGACCCGGCGTCACTGTTCGTGGAACCCGTTGCCGGCGTCATTGCCCCTGACGGGAGCATGAGACGGCCGCGGCCCCCACGGCTGACCTGGCCACCCTTGCGGCCCGCATTGCGAGCCTCGTCTGCGGTCCATTCGTGGGCCGTACCCTTCTCGTGGGCCGCGCGGCCGCCCTTGCTCGCGATTTCGCGCTGTTTGTCAGGCGACATCGACGCGAATCCTCGTCGTTCTCGGCGTTCTCCTGTATTCACTGCTCTCCCTCCGTCTGTTTGCCGACGCTGCGAGCGAACCACGTACGGACCTTTGGTGTCCGGCTCCGGCGGGGGATCCTGTACGCGCGGGGGACGCGGCTCGTCGAGCGGCGTCTCCGGCGCTTCTTCCCCGTCGTCGTCGCGTTCGTCCGGGGGATTCGGCAGCACCATCACACTCCAGCGATATCAAAGTCCGTGCCCACCGGGATGGAACGGCTGGCGCTGTAAATAGCTGATTTGGCGCTAGTTGTCGGGGGGTACGTTGCGGAGGGACAAGACTGGGTGCAGCAGTTTGCTACAGAAGGGCTGGCAGAAGTAGCGAATGACTGCGCGGATCAGCTTCGGGCCCGGAAACCGGCGCGCGCAGGCTTGCAGTCGGGTGTCCCAGCGGTCTCAGCTTTCAGCTCTCAGCTCTCAGCTCTCAGCTGAAAGCTGAAAGCTGAAAGCTGAAAGCTATTCTATTTGGTCTGCTGAGGCACGTACCCAGGCGGCAACGCGGCGCCTTCACCGAAGAAGAAGTCCTCCATGTGCTTGGCGACGAGATCCTGCGCTTCTTTCTGCCACGGCATGAGACGGTACTCGTTGAGGATCATCTTCATGCGTTCCTCCCAGAGCTTCCACGCATCTTTCGAGACGTTGTCGAAGATGCGCTGACCGAGCTCACCGGGCCAGGGCGCCGTATCGAGCCCCGGCAGCTCTTTCTGAAACTTCACGCACATGACCTTGCGGCCGCTCTTGTTGCTCGAGGGAACCGGCGCAGGCGAAGAGTGTCCGCAGGAATCAGCCATGGTGAACATTGTAGTGTACCTGCTCCGGCGCGAGCACCGGGAATTCCGGATCGATGATAAAGGTCAGAGCCGCGTGCGCGGCGCGCAACGCCTGTTCGACGTCGGCGCGGATCGCCGCGCGCGCAAAGATGAAACCGAGGTAGCTCGCGCCTTCCGGCAGCGGTACCAGCAGCTGATCCATCTTCGCCGTAATCCGCACCTCGTCCACGTGCGGCAGCCGGCGCGCGGCGTCGACGCCCTCGACGCCGCGAAAGACGCCCCGCCGCGGAATGGGAATCATCATCACGCCGGAGGCGGTCGCTTCACGCTGGTAAGACGCCGGATCTTCGCCGAGCGCCTGGCGCAGGAGCAGTTCCTCCAACGGGATTTGGGATTCGGGATTGGCGATTTGGGTCCCGACAGGCTCGAAGCGCAACGCGCGAGCGCAGAGGCCCCCGATCGGCCGTCCCGCCACTTCGAGGACGAACACCTCCGGCTGCCCTGAGCGCGACGAAGGGCTCACGCGGCACTCGGCGTGGAGAGGACCGTGCTGCAGACCGATCGCTCTGGCCGCGCGCCTCACGCCGTCGACGATGGCGGCCTGCACGTCAGCTGGCGCGGAGGAGGGCGTCAGGTAGATCGTCTCTTCGAAGAACGGCCCGTCGAGCGGATCGGGTTTGTCGAAGATCGCCAGGGTGTGCAGCCGGCCGTGGTGCAGCAGCCCTTCGACCGCGTACTCGCGGCCGGGGATGAACCCTTCGACGAGCGCGGTTGCGTGCGCCTCGTCGCGCTCGGCGCGGATCTCGGGCGAGCGCATGAGCGCCCGCAGCCGCTCGAACGCCGCGGCAAATCCTGCCGGATCGTCAGCGCGCATCACGCCGCGGCTGCCGGAGAGCGCCACGGGCTTCACCACACACGGAAATGACAAGGGCTGAGGGCTCAGGGCTGAGGGCGCAGGGCTCAGGGCTGAGGGCGCAACGCCGAGAGCGAAAGGCTGAGAGCTGAGAGCGGCGGCGAAGAACCACGGCACCGGGAGCCCGGCGTCGCGCAGCCGTTCGCGCGTGCGCTGTTTGTGGCGCGCGACCGCCGCGGCGGCGTGGGGATGACCGGGGAATCCGAGCGCCTCACACACGCGCGCAGCGATGACGGTCGGTCGATCGCCGACGACGAGCACGCCGTCGAGCGGCCGATCGTTGTCAGCCGCGAGGATGGCGGCCACCGACGCGTCTTCGTCGTAAAAGCGAATCGGAATCGCACCGTCCTGCCAAGGGTCCTCGATTCCGCGGCACCGATCCGTCGCGAAGACGAGCTCCACCCCGAGCCGTTCGGCCGCTTCGCCAAACGCGCGCGTCTGATACCCCGTCGTCGTCGCCAGGAGTAGAACCCTGCCCATCTGCCCTCAGCCCTCAGCCCTCAGCCCTCAGCCCTCAGCCCTCAGCCCTTCGTGATCACACCAGAGCAACCTGCTCCGCATTGGGTTCCGCTCAACAATACCAGGGCTCGTTGAGATACGGGATCGTCGCGCGAGCGCGCGCGGGCCTGACATCAACGTCCGGGAGCGGCAGGCCGGCCCGCTCGTGCGCGAGGGCGCGGACCGCATCGAACAGCGTTCCGCGATCGGCGGTCAGCCTGGTGCCGACGAGAGCCATCACGTCGAGCTGCAGCTCGTCCACGCGCGGATCCGGATGGATCCAGCGATAGGTCAGCGTCGCCGGATCGAACGCCCCGGTATGGGGGCGCATCTCGCCGAGCGTCAGCAGGCGCGACCCTTCCGGGACGAGCAGGCGGATGGCGAGCTGGATGGGCGCCACGTGGGTGACCAGATCCAGACTCGCGATCGTGTCGAGGAGCTCGCAGTAGGACTCGAGCGTGAGCCACGGGTGAAAGGCGACGAACGTGGGCACGAGCGTCACGCCGGCCTCGCGGCACAACGCCACGGTCTCGACAAAGTCGGCGCGCGTGTGTCCCTTGTCAAACAGCGCCAGCACGCGGTCGTCGATCGACTCGATCGCGCTCGTGACGAACGCGCAGCCGGTGTCGGCCAACCGCCGGACGAGATCGCGGTGGCCGAGGAGATGCTCCACCTTGATCGTCACGTCGTAGCTGACCGACGGATGGGCGGCGTGCAGCGCGGACACGATCCGCATCGCGTGCGTGGGACCGTTGAAGAAATCCGGATCCCCGAAGGTGATGTGCGAGGCGCCCTCCGCCACCTGCACGGCGACGTCGGCGAGCACGACTTCCGGCTGCACGACGCGGAACTGCCCGTTGTAGATCGGAACGACGGGACAATGGCGGCACAGATGCCGGCAACCGCGGCTCGCCTCGGTGTAGCCCACGGTGCGGCGCTGACCGTCGGGCATCTGCAGCGTCGCGTAGCGCGAGAGGGCCGGAAGGCCCAAGCGATCGGGGACGAGGAAGTGAATCCGCGGCAACACGGTGCCACGAACGTTAACCGCAGAGGCCGCGGAGACCGCAGACAAAGCTTTGCTCTGCGTGCTTGGCGTGCTCCGCGGTTCGCATTCCTGAACTCGGCGCGCGATCGCGGCCAGATCCTCTTCGAACTCTCCGCCGAGGACGTCGTCCACGCCGATCGACCGCAACCAGTCACTGTTGAGCGGCGCATACAACCCGAACGCGCAGATGCGCGCCGCGGGGTTCACGCGCCGCGCGGCGGCGATCACGGGACCGGCCAGGCGCGTCGCCGTGTGCATCGGGAGATGAAAGGCGACCAGGTCCGGCGAGGCGAGGCTCTCCTCCCGCAGCCTGTCCTTCGCGGCGTCGAGGCACGCGACGGTCCAGCCCTCCGCGCGCAGCCACGCCGCGGCCGACGCCAGACCGAAGGGCTGGCGCCCCATCTCGTAGGTGCTGATCAGGACCGCGCTGCGCATGACAACACAATCATTGTATTCTTCCGGGCATCATGTCTGTTGCCGTCGCGGCGTTGCGTCCCTACGACCGGTCGTTCTTCGGTCACCCGCGCGGGCTGTCCACGCTCTTCTTCACCGAAATGTGGGAGCGGTTCAGCTACTACGGAATGCGGGCGCTCCTCATCCTCTTCATGACGGCGCCGATCGCCGCCGGAGGGCTCGGGTTCGACACGGCGGTGGCCGGCGCCGTGTACGGGCTGTACACCTCGATGGTGTACATGACCAGTCTGCCGGGCGGCTGGATCGCGGATCGCCTGATCGGTCAGCGACGCGCCGTGCTCTACGGCGGCATCGTGATCGCGTGCGGCCATTTCAGCATGGCGTTTCCCTCGCTCACGACGTTCTATCTCGGCCTCGCGCTCATCGTGGTCGGGACCGGCCTGTTGAAAGGCAACGCCGCGGTGATCGTCGGCGGCTTGTACGGGCAAGAGGACACGCGTCGCGACGCGGGGTTCTCCATCTACTACATGGGCATCAACCTCGGCGCGTTCGTGGCGCCGCTCGTGTGCGGCTACCTGGGCCAGCGCGTCAACTGGCACGTGGGGTTTGGCGCCGCGGGCATCGGCATGGTGTTCGGCTTGATCCAATACGTCGCGGGCGCCAAGTACCTGGGGGATGCCGGACTGCATCCCGCGCCGGCCGCGTCTCCGGCGGCGGCGGCCGCACTGAAGACGCGCGCCACGATTGGCGGCGCCTCTGCCCTCGTCGCGATCGTGGCGATCGCGCTCGGCATGTATTCCGGGGCCCTGCCGATTTCGGCCAAGCAGGTCGCCGACGGCGCCGGCTACGTCCTGCTCGCCATCGTCGTCGTCTTCTTCGGCTGGCTGTTCTTCGCGGCCGACTGGACGCCGGCCGAGCGCCGGCGGCTCTGCGCGATCGGCGTGTTGTTCGTCGCGTCGGCGATCTTCTGGTCCGAGTTCGAGCAGGCCGGGTCGACGCTGAACCTGTTCGCGGATCGCGCCACGCGCACGTCCGTGCTCGGCTGGACCTTCCCGAGCAGCTACTTCCAGTCGCTGCAGCCGCTGTTCATCATCGCGTTCGCGCCGGTGTTTGCGTACTTGTGGGTGCGGCTCGGCAGACGCGAGCCGTCGAGCCCGGCGAAATTCGGTCTGGGGCTGCTCTTCGTCGGCTCCGGTTTCGCGCTCCTCATCGTCGCCGCCAAGCTGGCGGAGAGCGGCATCACGGTGGCGCCGTGGTGGCTGGTGGCGACGTATCTGCTGCATACGTTCGGCGAACTGTCGCTCAGCCCCGTCGGCCTCAGCGCGACGACGAAGCTGGCGCCGGCGCGCGTGGCGGGCCTGATGATGGGCGTGTTCTACCTCGCGATCTCGGTCGGCAACTTCATCGGCGGCCGGCTCGCGTCGCTCTACGGATCGATGCCGCTGCCCAGTCTGTTCGGCGCGATCGCCGCGGTCGGTCTTGCCGCCGGACTGGTGATGTTCGCGCTGACCCCGCCGATCAAGCGCCTGATGGGAGACGTCAACTAATGGCTCTCGAAGAATACAGACGCAAGCGCGATTTCAGGACCACGCCGGAGCCGGACGGCACCGTCGCGGCGAAGCGCACGGAACGATTTTTCTGTGTGCAGAAGCACCTGGCGAGCCATCTGCACTACGACCTCCGCCTCGAGCACGACGGCGTGCTGCTGTCCTGGGCCGTGCCGAAGGGACCGTCGCTCGATCCGAAGACGAAGCGGCTCGCGATGCACGTCGAGGATCATCCGGTGGCGTACGGGGATTTCGAGGGCGTCATCCCCGAAGGCTACGGTGCGGGCATCGTGATGCTCTGGGACCGCGGCACCTGGACGCCGGACGTGGACGAGGTGGACGCGGCACTGAAGAGGGGCGACCTGAAGTTCACGTTGAACGGCCACAAGCTGAAAGGCTCGTGGGTCCTCGTGCGGACCGGCGGGGGCTGGGCCGGGGCGCGCGGCGGCGGCGATCGCGCCTGGCTGCTGATCAAACATCGCGACGACTGGTCCGGCGACCTCGACATCACCGGGCTCGCGCCGCGCAGCGTGAAGAGCGACGGCGATTTCGAGGACATTCTCGCCGAGGACACGCCCGCCATCTGGCTTCTAAACAGGCCCGCGAAAGGCGGCGACACCGGCGCGATGTTCGCGACGATCATCAAGCGCGCGGCCCGGCTGAAGGCCGCACGCGGATCGAACAGAAAGGACACAAAGGACACAAAGGACACAAAGAACACAAAGAATAGAACCGCTACGAAGGCCGTGACGTCGAAGAAAAGAACGCAAAGCCCGCGAAGCCCGCAGAGAAAGAAATAGCTTCCCACGCCGACTCGCCATCACGCTCGAGGAATACGTGCACGCCGGCCTGACCTGACATTCCTCGGCAACGATCCGCTGCTGGACATCCGCAACACGCGGGATGTCAGACGCGTCATGCGCGGGGCGCCTTTTCACGGTGAGCGATCTGATCCCGAAGAGATAACCGCTCTCGATCTCCGCTTTGCCTTTCGTCCGCGCGCGATACGGCTGGTAGGCCCGTGGCGTGTGGCCGTGGTACCTCTGCGGCGACGTTCTCGAGCGGGGCGACGGTGTCGAGCCTGCCGCTCCTGCGATGACGAGTGCCGCCCGTCGTGACGCTGGTGGCAAACCGGCTCGTCTGGTAGCCTGTCCTGGCCATGACCCCTCTCCGCGCGGCGAGCCTTGCGACCGTTCTGACGAGCGCGGCCCTTCTCGGCGGGGCCTGGGTCGATGCTGGAGACATTCGCACGCTCGTGGCCGGCACGATCACGGTGGCGGTCACCTCGGCCGCTCCCACCAGCCCATACGATTCGCAGGTGTGGATTCGCCGCTACGTGGAGCGGTTTGCCGGCGAGCATCACCTCGCGATCGCCTGGGTCGTCGTGCCCTTCGACCAGTCGTGGCTGCGCGCCAGCCGGGACGAGGTGGACCTCGTGGCCACCAACGTCGCCAGTTTCCCGGACCGGGCCCACGCCGGCGCCACGTTCTCGGCGCCGTTCCTCTTCGAACGGCGCGCCCTGCGGATTCACCCGAAAGACCGGGGCCACTACGCCCGCATGAACGATTTCGTGGGCAGGACCGTCGGCGTCGTGCAGGGGATGGCCGCAGAACGCGACGTGCGGCGCCGCGCGCCGGAGGGCGTCACGATCACGGTTGCGGGGACGTTCGACGAACTGTACGAGCAGTTCGACGCCGGCCGCCTCGACGCCATCGCGGAGGCCGAGTACTACGCGGTGGACGGTCAGGTGATCCCGTCGCACGGTCCCGAGGTGGTCCTCATCGACTTGCACGACCTCAATCCGGGCCAGCGCGAGGAATCGGTGTTCGTGGTCCGCGACAACAGCACGAACCTGCTGACCGCTTTGAATGCGTTCATGGCGAAGACGCCGCTGCGCCCGTAGCGGGTTTCGACGACTGACGACCCCGCGCGATGTGCGCGGCTGGCCGAAGCGTCCGGTCAAGTCGGATCGTCAGTTGGATCGAACATTACTTCGGCGTCCCAACGATTGTGGCGCAACCGTTCGCAACGCCGGGCACGAGCAGATTATGAGACCGAGACGTGTTTCCGGCATTCTTCTCGCCGCCCTCGCGGTCGGCCTCGTCTCCGTGCGTGCCGAGCGGCAGCCGGTGACGCACCTGGTGATTGTCGTGGACGGCCTGCGGCCGGATTACGTCACTCTCGATGTGATGCCTCGGCTGGTTCGGCTGGGGCAGCGGGGCATCGTGTTCGAAGCGCATCACTCGGTGTTTCCCACGGTCACGCGCGTCAACGCGGCCTCGTTCGTGACCGGCGCGTATCCCGAGACGCACGGGCTGCTGGGGAACGCCATCTACATCCCGAAGGCCAACGCCACGCGCAGCCTGGACACGGCGGAGCGCGAGAACCTGGAAGCCGTCGCGCGCGCCGAGGGCACCCTGCTCACGGCGCCGACGCTGGCCGACAGTCTCCAGCGCCACGGGAAGAAACTGCTCGCCGTCAGCTCCGGATCGAGTGGCTCGGCGCTGCTGCTGAATCCCACCATCGCCAACGGTGCGATCATCCATTCGGACTTCACACGGCCCGAGTCGCTGGCGCCGCTCGTGCTGGAAAGGCTCGGTCCGGTCCCGCCGCACGCCACGCCCAACGACGGCCAGAACCAGCGGGCGATCGATGCGTACCTCAAGATGGGCCTGGATGACCTGCACCCTGACGTGACGTTCATGTGGCTGAACGATCCGGACGGCACGGCGCACGCGAACGGCATCGGCGCCAACCTCACGAAGAAGTCGCTGTCGCTCGTCGATGCGGGAATCGGCCGCGTCGAGGACGCCTTGCAGTCAAGGGGCCTCCTCGACCGCACGAACATCCTCGTCACGTCCGATCACGGATTCTCCACCCACACGGGCACGCTCAGGCTCGCCGTGCTCGTCGCACCGTTCGCCAGACCCATGCCCGACGGCTCCCCGGACATCGTCGTTGCCGAGGGCTCGATCAATTTTCGCGCGGGCGCAGACGCGGCGCGCGTCGCCGCTATCGTGGCCGCGCTGCAGGCGCGGCCGGAAGTCGGCGCGATTTTCACGCGGACGCGTCCGGGCGGCGGAAAGGAAGGCGTCGTGCCCGGTACGCTGTCGTTCGAGCTGGCTCGATCGAACCATCCGCGCTCCGGCGAGATCCTCGTGTCCGGGAACTGGACGGCCGACCTGAACGACGCCGGCTTTCCGGGGAAGACGACGCAGGGCGGCGTGGCCGGACACGGCACATCGAGTCCGTACGACATCCACAACACGCTCATCGCCGCCGGCCCGGACTTCCGCGCGCATGCGACGAGCGACGTGCCCACGGGCAACGTGGACATCGCGCCGACTCTGCTGCGGCTGCTCGGCATCGCCATTCCGAGCACGATGACCGGGCGGGTGATTGAAGAGGGGCTGCGAACAGGCCCTGCGCCTTCGTCTGAACGGGTCGAGCGCGTGAACGAGACCGTGAAGACGCCAGATGGGTCGTACGAACTGACCGCGCACATTTCGGTGGTCGCGGGCCGGCGGTATCTGGATTCCACGGAGGTGAAGCGCCGCTAATCGCCGCCGGCGCCGCCGTGAACGGCTTGTTGAGGAAGGGCACCTGCGTGTCCAACACTCCGTAGGCGAGGCGCATGCGGTCGTGCCGCGCGATCTCGCCCGTCCAGAATGCTCCGTCGACCAGCTCGCAGTGGTCCGGGAGCCTCCCCGGCGCCAGCGGTTCCTTGTGCTCCTGCGCGTACCGGCCCAGCACCTGAGGCGAGGGCCAGTTCGTGTTCGCGATGACGACGTCGACGTTGCGCTGCGCCGCGTCCTCGATGCGCGCGACGGCATCGGCGGCGGTGAAGCCGAGCATGCCGCGCCCCTGACGGAGTCGAGCAGGTTCACCACGGCGGAGACGTCGTGCCGGCCGCGCCCGACGTGAAGGCGACCGTGCGCGCTGGCCTTTGCATCAGATTGACCTCTGTGGCAAGATGCCCTAGAATGTGGGCAAGATTGCTGACCTGAGCAGACATGACCACGGCCGCCGTTATCGAAGCCCCAATCAGCGAACGGCCAGACTTCCTGCGACGGATTCAGGAGATGCTTGGCATCCGGCGATTCAAATCCGAACAGGATCTCGTCAAGCTGGTCGAGCAGGGCTTATCGACCCAGGCAATTGAGTCCTTGCGTCGCCATGGGTTGACTGACGACGAGATCTATGCGCTCCTGCTGCCGAGGCGCACGCTTGCGCATCGGCGTGCGCGCCGAGAATCTCTGAGTCGGGACGAATCCGACCGAGTGGTCCGTCTCGCCCGCATCGCCGCGCTGAGCGAGCAGGTCTTTGGGGAGCCAGAACGTTCTTGGCGGTGGCTTCGGGACGCCAAACGGCAGTTTCGGGGCCGCAGTCCCCTTCAGCTCGTGGCCACTGAGGCCGGCGCGCGCCTCGTCGAGGAGTTGTTGTACCGAATCGACGAGGGCATGGCCGCGTAAGTGATTCTTTGGCGCATCAGCAATCATCTGTCTCTGACGGGTGATGGCGCGCTACGCGCGTCAGGACGCTGGCACACGCGTGGTCGACGGATTGTCTACTGCGCCCGAACTCCGGCCGCTGCACTCCTCGAGATCCTCGTCCACTCTGAGATCAAGGTCCGTGACCTTCCGACACGCTACCGGTTGTTGAGAATCGAAGCCCCTGAAGGCGCCGCCGTCGAGCACGTGCGGCCTGACCAGCTTCCGACAGACTGGGTCGCGCGCTCTGACGTGACTCGCGTGCTTGGGGACCAGTGGCTTGCCAGGAATCGATCACCACTGTTGCTCGTCCCGTCGGCCGTAGTACCTGAGACACTCAACGTCTTGCTGAATCCAATTCACCCCGACGCTGACCGCATCGTCATTGTCCAGGCGAGCGACCACGTGATCGATCCGCGTCTGCTCGAGTAGTTCGGATGCGAGGCGCACTGCGACGAGCGTCGAGATCACGTCAGCGACTTCCGTGCTTGCAGAATGCCGGTGATTGATCCTGTTTAAACGCGGGTTACGTCTCGGCCAGCAATCGCTCGGATAAAACACTCCAGACCGCGTACGCGAGGCGCATGCGGTCGTGCCGCGCGATCTCGCTCGTCCAGAATGCTCCGTCGACCAGCGCGCAGTGGTCCGGCAGCTTCCCCGGCGCCAGCGGTTCCTTGTGCTCCTGCGCGTACTGGCCCAGCACCTGGGGCGAGGGCCACGTCATGTTCGCGATGACGACGTCGACGTTGCGCTGCGCGGCGTCCTCGATGCGCGCGACGGCATCGGCGGCGGTGAAGCCGAGCATGCCGCGCCCCTCGGTGAGCAGGTTGGCGATGAGAATGACCGGCCCCTTCATGCCGGCCAGCGCCTCGGACACGCCGCGCACGAGGAAGATCGGCATCAGGCTGGTGTAGAAGCTGCCGGGCCCGATGATCACGGCGTCGAACTCGCCGATCGCCTGCGCGACCGTCGGATGAATGGACACCGGCGGCTCGAGCCAGATGCGCCGCACGAACCGGCCCGACGACTGCCCCGCGTCCACCTCCACCTCGCCGCGCGTCGCCGATCCGTCGCCGTACTCGGCGCAGACCGACGCCTGCTGCACGCTCACCGGCCAGACGCGGCCGCGGCAGCCGAGCAGCGCGCGCAACCCGTCGATCGCGTCCAGGAAATCGCCGCTGTACCGCTGCATCATCGACAGCAGCAGGTTGCCGCCGGTGTGGCCGCCGAGCTTCGCGTGCTCGAGCGTCGGCAGGCGCGCCAGCAGCACGCGGCGCGCCTCGCGCGCATTGCGCGACAGCGCGAGCGCGCACTTGAGGATGTCGCCGGGCGGCAGCACGCCCAGCTCGTCCCTCAACTGCCCCGAGCTGCCGCCGCTGTCGAACATCGTGACGACGGCGTTCAGATGCAGCCACGGGTTGTGTTTCAGCCCGCCGAGCAGGCTGGGCAGTCCGGTGCCGCCGCCGAAGCAGCCGATGTTCAGCTGACGCAGTGTCACTCCGCACATTCTATACAATGAGTCATGGTCATCCCCGACGCGGGTCTCCGGCTCCAGCGCGAGCTGCAGAACATCTTCAGCGGCCGTCTGCAGTCGATCGTCATCTACGGACAGCGCGCGCACGCCCACCAAGCGCAGGATCAGCATCACGGCCACTCGGCACACGGCCGCGCCGCGCCGATCCGGACGCTGGCCGTCGTCGAGTCGCTGACGAAGGACGACCTGCAGGCCTGTGCGGCGCTGGTCGCGTCGTGGCACGACGCCGGCCTGGCGACGCCGCTCCTCATCGCCGCCGGGGAGTTCGGGCAGTCGCTCGATGCCTTTCCGCTCGAGTTCGGCGCGATCCTCGCGGATCACGTCGTCGTCTCCGGCAGCGATCCGTTCGCGTCGCTCGCCGTTGACGCGGCCGACGTGCGGCGCGCGTGCGAGGTGCAGGCGCGGAGCCATCTGCTCCATCTTCGCGAAGGTTTTCTCGAAACCCGCGGCCGTGCCGACGCGCTGTCCGTGCTGATCGTCCAGTCCGCGCCGGCGTTCGCCGCGCTCGCCACGAGCATCGCGCGGCTCGAAGGGCGCGCGAGCGACGACCCCCTGGCGGCGGCGCGTCACGTGGAACGGATCCTCAATCTGCCCGGAGGCGCCGTCACCGAGGTGACGAGCCTCGTCGGCGTCCAGGAAATCACGTCAGAAGAAGCCGAGCGGATCTTCCCGGCCTATCTCCACGCGGTCGAGCGGCTCGTCGCTTACGTCAACGGCTGGGGCGCTCGATGACGCTTTCGCGAGTCAGAGCTCAGGGCTCAAGGGTGCGGGCTCGCAGGCCTCGAAGCCCTCTGCCCTCAACCCTCCGCCCTTTCGTGGCGCTCATCGCAGCGGCGCTCGTCTTTGCATTCGCCTCGGTCCGCGCCGCGGACCAGCTTCCCGAACTCACCCAGCCGGTCAACGATTTCGCGCACGTGATCGATGCGGCGAGCGCGCGGGAAATGGACCGCATGATTCGCGCGCTGCAGGCCGCAGGCGGCGACGTCGTCGTGGTGGCCACCGTGCCGACGATCGAGCCGTACGCCGACATCCGCGAATATGCCAGCAAGCTGTTCGAGAACCACGGCCGCGGCATCGGACAGACGGGCAAGAACAACGGGCTGCTGATCCTGCTGGCGCTGAAGGAACGCCGCGTCTGGGTCGAGGTCGGCTACGACCTCGAGCAGTGGATCACCGACGGCTTCGCCGGCGAAACGAGCCGCCAGGTGATGACGCCCGAGCTCCGAAACGGCCGCTACGGCGCCGGCCTGCTCGCGGGGACCGAGCGGATCATCGGACGCATCGCACAGGGGCGCAACGTCACGCTCGAAGGCGTGCGGGCGCCGCGCGAACCCTCGGGGGAGCGGGGCGGCACGCCGCTGCCGGTCTGGCTCCCGTTGCTGATCTTCATCGCGATCCTGATCATCAGCCGCCTCGGCGGCGGGCCGGGAAGCCGGCGACGGTTCTGGGGCGGCGGCCCCTGGAGCGGCTGGTCGAGCGGCGTCGGCCCGTTCGGCGGTGGCTGGGGGGGCGGCGGCTTCGGCGGCGGGGGCGGTGGGGGCGGGTTTGGCGGCTTCGGCGGCGGCCGCAGTGGCGGCGGAGGCGGCGGCTCCAGTTGGTAGAATGCTTGTATGAAGATGACACGAAGAACGGTGATGCAGCTCGTCGCGCTCGCGCTCGTCGCGATGCCGCTGACCGGATGTTCGTACAACAGATTCGTCGGCCAGGAAGAAGCGATCAAAGCGCAGTGGGCGCAAGTCGAGAACCAGCTGCAGCGACGCAACGACCTCATCCCGAATCTCGTGGAAACCGTGAAGGGCTACGCACAGCATGAAGAAGGCGTCTACAAGGAGATCGCCGACGCCCGGTCGCAGCTCCTGAACGCGAAGTCGCCCGAAGAGTCGATCGCCGCGGCGAATCGTCAGACCTCCGCCCTCGGACGGCTCCTCGCCATCGTCGAAAACTACCCGAACCTCAAGGCGAACGAGCAGTTCAACCGCCTGATGGACGAGCTCGCCGGCACGGAGAACCGCCTCGCCGTCGAGCGTCAGCGCTACAACGAACGCGTGCAGGAGTACAACACCTCGCGCCGGCAGTTCCCCGCGAACGTGACGGCGAAGATGTTCGGCTTCAAGGAATATCCGTTCTTCCAGGCACCCCCCGAAGCGAAGCAGGTGCCGAAGGTCACCTTCGAGAAGCAGCCGTCGTGAGTAGTCCGACTTCTGAGACCCGCCCGTCCTTCGTCGCCGGCTCAGCGCTGCTGCGGACGTGGTCCGAGCACGACTGGCAGGGTGGCGTCCGCGTGGACGAGCTCTCCTCTCTCGATCGCCTGATCGTCGTCACCGAAAACAGCACCTATCACATCGTTGTCGTCGCGCCGGCGACGGCGGATGTGCTGGTCCGCGGAGGCGCGTTCTTTCCCGTGTACACGCCGGTGCGCGTGGCCGGCAGCTCGCTCGGCGGCAGCTTCCTCAAGCTGCGAAGCGTGCACGCCGGGTTCCGTCTGGAGCTCAGCACCGGCGACGGATTCATCATCACGAGCACCGTCCGGACGGTCGTGATCGCGCCGGCCGTCACCAACCCCGGCGACCTCATGTAACACATGTCGCGTTGGCGCCAATTCGGCATGCTGCTGGCGCTTGCGCTCCTCGTGTCGGTGCCGTCGGCGCAGCCGCGCCACGGGACCGAGCCGATCCTGATTCTGATCTCCTTCGACGGCTGGCGCTGGGACTACATCGATCGAATGCGGGCACCGAATCTGAGAGCGCTCGCCGCGCGCGGCGTGCGCGCGCAGGCGCTCGTTCCGTCGTTTCCGGCGCTGACCTTCCCCAACCACTACACGATCGTCACGGGTCTGTACCCCGAACATCACGGCGTTGTCGGCAACACGATGACGGATCCGTCGATGCCGCAGCGCTTCAGCATGTCGGCCGAAACGGCGAAGGACGGCCGGTGGTGGGGCGGCGAGCCGGTCTGGGTGACGGCGATTCGCCAGGGACTCCGCGCGGCCACGATGTTCTGGCCGGGCTCGGAAGCGGCCATCGGCGGCGTACGACCGACCTACTGGCGGCCTTTCAAGCAAGCGCTTCCGAGCGCCGACCGCGTGGCGCAGGTGCTCGCGTGGCTCGCGTTGTCCGAGGCGGAACGCCCGGCGTTCGTCAGCCTCTACTTCGACGAAGTGGACACGGCGGGGCACGACTGGGGCCCGGACTCGCCTGAGCTCGCGGCGGCGGCCCGCCACCTCGACGACGGGCTGGGCCAGCTTGTCGTGGGCGTGCGGACGCTTGGTCTCGAGGATCGGACCACGATCGCCGTGGTGTCGGACCATGGCATGACGCCGCTCTCCTACGATCGCCTGATCTATCTCGACGCACTGATCGACCTGAGCACGGTCGACGTCCTCGAATGGACCGGGGTGCTGGAGCTGAGTCCGCGCGACGGCGATGTCGAGTCGCTCTATCGCCGGCTGCACGGCAAACATCCGCGGCTCGCGATCTACACGCGCGGGCAGATGCCCGCGCGATTGCACTATCGCTCCAACCCGCGGATTCCGGCAATCATCGGCATCCCCGACGAGGGGTGGGCGGTGACGTCGGCCGAGCGCCTCGAGGAGCACGAGCTGAACGCCGCCGCGCACGGCTACGATCCGAAGAACCGGGCGATGCACGCAATGTTCGTCGCGGCGGGACCGGATGTCCGGCGTGGGCTCGTCGTCAAGCCGTTCGCGAACATCCACGTCTACGACTGGCTCTGCGCGGTGCTGAAGATCACGCCGGCCGCCAACGACGGCGACCCCGCCGTCACCCGCGGCTTCATGCGATAGCGCGTTCGCGCGGGCGGATCTACCTCACGGGCATCAATGTCAGCGTCGTCGGCGCGGCCGCCTGGACCGCCGCGTCGGAAAACAGCAGCGGCACCCGTTCGCCGGCCGCCCACAGCGTCGCGAGATCCGAAAAGTGCGGGCTCTCCGGCGACTCGGACTGTCCCGGCGCGTTCATCGCGCGCGTGCGATCCCAATCCGACGGACTCGATGTCAGCGCGAACGGGCTCCCCGGGTCGCCCGAGGGCGCGATCGGCCCGATGTTGAACATCTGTCGCGCTGCCGGGGTGACGCCGAGCGGATGCGCAAACACCAGCGGCGTCGCGCCTGGTGCGCGCGCCGTGTCGTCAGCCGCCTCGGCGACGAGCGCCTGCTGCGCCTTCAAGGAGCCCGCGGCAGACCCCGCAGCCTTGAGCTTCTCCAGAAGCGCGTCGGCGCGATCCGGGTGAGCGCGGACGAGCTGCCAGACCCGCCGCGCCGTACTGATCGCCGGCGGAGCGGCCTCGATCGCGCCGCGCGCATCGAACGCGTGTGGCAGCTCGTCGAGCGTCCGCCAGCCGCTCCACTCGCAGGCGCCGGTCCAGCCCGGGGCCGGCAGCGCGCCGCGCCCCGGCCGCCGGATCGGCATCAGCGCGGCCGCCTGAAAGCCGGCGTGGCCGTCGGCATCCGCGTACTCGACCGTCGTCGCCGGCATCTTCCAACGTGCCAACGCGGCGCGAAACTCCGCCCACGAGCGCGCGCGGTCCAGCGCGAGCGCGCCAAGTTCCGCTGCGGCGCCCGGCTCGAAGCCGCTCCATCGCACGGCGTACGCGAGATGCCGCCCGCGGTCGGAGGCGACGATGACGCCATGCCGCGTGAGCTCGCGAACGAAGGGGACCGGTTCGGCGCGGCCTCTCACCCGGATCGAGTCCTCGACGATCGTCGTGTCGACCCACTGGCCGTCGTATTCCACCTGATGCGGGTTCGACGGGTTGACCTTCTCGACGCAGACGTCCTGCGCGTCGGCGTCGAACGCCGTCAGATTCCAACTGATGCGGTCGTTGTGCCCGGCGGCGACGCCGGGCAGCCAGGGCGCGGTCGCACCGATGACGTTCCACCCCGGCGCGGTCAGGTGGACGAGATAGCGCGGCGAGGGGTGATCGAGCACGCGTGCGGTCGATCGCGTGTCGGACCGCGTGGGCGCCTGCAGCCGGAAGGTGGAGGCCAGCGCGACAAAGAACGGCGCCGTGCCGACACGGCGAACCGCATCCGCGACGACGGGACTGATCGTCGTCAGGTCGAGACCCTCCGGAACGCTCGTCGGACGATCGCGCGGAAACAGCGCGTCGACGCGGCGCGCGCCAAGCGCGGCCACCAGTCGCGCGCGAAAGATCTCCTCGATCGCGTCGCCGCTCGAGGTGAACGCGTCAGTTCGATTCAACAGATCGAGCGGCGACCAGCGTTCGGGCTTCCAGCCGGCGAGCACGAACGCCTCGGGCGGCCGCTCGCGCGCGAGCGCCACCCACGCGTTGATGCCGCGCACGAACGCCGCCGCGATGGCCCTCGTGTCCGGTCCGTAGCTCGCCCACTCCGCGTCGAGATCGCCTCGGTACTGCATGCGGCGCGTCATCGTGTCGCGCTCCATGAAGTTCGGTCCGAGCACCTCGGACAGGCGTCCCTGCGCCGAGCGGCGCCAGAGGTCCATCTGAAACAGCCGGTCCTCGGCCTGCACGAACCCCTGCGCGAAGAAGAGATCGTCCGGGCTCTGCGCAACGATGTGAGGAACGCCCCAACGATCGCGGACGATGCGCACCGGCGCGGACAGTCCGGCGGTCTCGAAGGTGCCGGACACCTGCGCGACGAGCGGCGGCGGTGGAGCTGCGCGGCTGCGACGGCAACCGCCGAGAACACAGAGCGGACAGAGGACACAGAGGAAAACGAGCCACTGAGACACAGAGACACAGAGCTTGTTCTTCTCTGGGTCTCCGTGTCTCTGTGGCTGATCCCGTCTTTGTGGCTGATCCCGTCTCTGTGTTCTCACGAACCTCCGTGTCCCGAGTGTCCCGAGTGTCCCGAGTACAAACGACCCGGTCTTCGATCTGGCGGGCGCGCCGCCGGACCCGCAGGAGAAGACGCCACGCGCCGAGATCCTCGGGTCGTTCGACGAGACGCGGACGCGGACGCGCGCCGCGATGGACAAGACCGACGCCGAATACCTGTCGCCCTGGACCCTGAAGCGCGGCGGCCAGGACATCTTCTCGGTGCCGCGCGTGTCGGCGTTCCGCAGCTTCGTGCTGCATCACCTCATCCACCACCGCGGCCAGCTCAGTGTGTACCTGCGGCTGAACGACGTGCCGGTCCCGTCGATCTACGGTCCGTCCGCTGACGAGGGGTGGCCGTCAGGCTAGCACGAGGCGCCGGCTGCGGTGCGGCATCGGTCGTTAATTCCTTGCCTCAGGGGCGCCAGGTGACGACAATGCCCCACCATGCCTTCACGCCTGGCCTCGACGCTCGCGGTCCTGATGCTGGTCTGCGCCGGCGCGCAGACATTGCGGGCGCAGACGACGACGCCGGCAGCGCCCGCTGCCCAGAAAAAGAACCCGCTGCTGAAGCTGATCGAACCGTGGCCGGACGCCGAGGCCCTCAAGGCCCTGCGCGCGGAGGCCGAGGCGCGACCACTGTTCTCGAGCGCCGCCCCGCTCGAGCTCACGCTGACCGCGAATTTCAGCGCCATCAACAAGGACCACGATCCCGAGAGCACGACGCGATACCCGGGCGTGCTGACGGTCACCGGCCCCGACGGCGCGCCGCGCAACATCTCCGTCAAGCTGAGCGCTCGAGGGCACTTCCGCCGGATGGCGCGCAACTGCGGCTGGGTACCGCTGCGCGTCGAGCTCGCCAGCGAGAGCGCCGCGGGCACGGTGTTCGCAGGACAGACGACGCTGAAACTCGGCACGGGTTGCGAGGCGTCGAAGGAATTCGAGCAGTACACGTTGCGCGAATACCTGGCCTACCCCCTGTTCAACATGGTGACGCCGCTGTCGTTTCGCGCCAGGCTGGCGCGCGCCACCTATGTCGACGAGCAGTCCAAGAAGAGGACCAGCGCCCGCTACTCGCTGTTCATCGAGCACGAGAACGACGTCGCCCGCCGCAACGAGGGCCGGGTCGTCGTGCTGCCGCGCGTCGAGTTCAAGGCCCTCGACGCCGACACGCTGACGCGGATGATGCTCTACGAGTACATGATCGGCAACACCGACTTTTCGATCTGGGCGCTCCACAACGTCCGGCTCGTGCAAACCCCCGCGCGCACGCTTCTTCCGGTGCCGTACGACTTCGACCTGTCTGGATTCGTGCACGCGCCGTACGCCAGCCCCGATCGGCGGCTCGGCCTCAGGAGCGTGCTCGACCGGCTGTACCGCGGCCCGTGCCGGACCACCGAGGAGCTCGACGCGGCCGCCGAGGCGTTCCGCGCGAAGCGCGCGGACATGCTGTCGCTCGTCGACTCGATGCGCGATATGGATGCGTCCGGGCGCACCGAGGCGAAGGACTATCTGGAAGGGTTCTTCAGGGCGATCGACCGGCCCGCGTCGATCAAACGCCAGCTCGTCGACGGATGCAAACCGGGACCCACAATGTAGAGGTCGATCGCACGGCGCCAACGCGGCATCATGTTCCGTGGATACGCGCGAGGCCGCGCGTATCCGCGGAACGACTCCTTCATGTTCGCGGGTATCCAAGGCGACGACCCATGCGCTCGGACCGCGCCAAGCTCCTGCATTCTTTGCGCATTGCCTTAATGGAACTCGTGATCGCTCTGGCGAAGTAGCCAGCGAAGGGTCCGCTCGGGGGCTACAACAAGTTGGGCCGACACGAATTAGGAAACACGGCGATCACGATGACGACGGAAATCATGGTGTAGGGGGCGGGTCGAGGACTCGGGTTAAGCGGCAGGGCGTGGGGCCGACCGAGCGCCAACGACGAGTCTGGGCGTAGAATCGTCGTATGAAGATCGAAGATCTTGAGGTGGCGGCGCTCGGTCTCGACCCGAAGAACCGGGCCCGCTTAGCCGAGCGACTGCTCGAGAGCCTCGAAAGCCTGTCGCCTGAAGAGAATGCGCGCATCTGGGCGGAAGAGGCGCAGCGTCGAGCCGACGCGCTGGAATCAGGCACGCTGTCGAGCCGTTCGGCAGACGAGGTGTTTCGCGAGGCGCGCGCCCGGATCTGACCGGTGCGCATCACCTTCAACGAGTTGGCCGAGCGCGAACTCAACGACGCGGCTCGGTACTATGAACTGGAACAGCCGGGGCTCGGCGCCGCCCTCATCACGGAAGTGCTCCGCTGCACCGAAGCGATCACCGATCATCCTGAGGCAGGTCCGACAGTCTTGGGTGCGATCCGGCGAAGACTGTGTCAGCGGTTCCCCTATGGACTCCTGTACACCGTTGCCGGAAACGAACTGCGTATTCTCGCGGTCATGAATCTCAGACGCCGACCTGGGTACTGGGTTGGCAGAACATGACGGACGGCCCAACATGGCATGCAGCCGACAGCGCGCGCGATCGTGAGCGCGCTGCGGCTGATGCCTGACGTTAGTCGGCTGATACAGGCCTGGTTACAGGACAACTCGATTCTTGGAAAATCAGTTCACGAAGCTTCAAGGTCAGTATTTGGCATTCATCGTGGCGTACACGAAATTGAACCGTCGCGCTCCGGCCGACGCCGACTTGCAGCGCTACTTCGACGTGACACCGCCGTCCGTTCACAACATGATCGTCACCCTCGAACGGCGCGGCTTGATCAAACGTGCACCAGGGCGGGCTCGTTCGATCGAGATCGTGGTGCCGCTCAACGAGGTTCCGCCGCTCGATTGAAGCAGACGATGAACGCCACCTCCGATGGTCACCGTCAACAGCTGCTCGACGGGCTCCGCCGATTCGTGGTATCGGTCCGACAGCTTGCAGGCGTCCGGCGAATTGCCGTCTTGGGTTCGATCGTGACGACCAAGCTGGATCCGAAGGACATCGATGTGCTGGTGGTGGTAGCCGACGATGCCGATCTGGCACCACTGGCCATATGCGCGCGCCGCTTGCAGGGGCACGCCCAGAGCGTCAATCGGGGCGCCGACGTGTTTCTCGCCGACGAGCGGGGCGCCTACATCGGACGGACCTGTCATTGGAAAGACTGCCGGCCCGGCGTGCGGCGGTCGTGCGACGCGCTTCATTGCGGTCGGCGGCCATATCTCCACGACGATCTTGATGCGATCACGTTGAACCGCACCTTGGTTCTCGCCCCAGCGGTCACGCTATGGCCACACGTCGAGCGCCGTGGCCAGTTGCCGCCGGATGTCGAAGAAGTAGTTGCGTCGCTCGAACTGAGCCGTCCAACATCGCATGCACCAGACGGCGCTTCGTGACGCGTGAAGCGCCGCTGGTGCCTGACGTTAGGCAACTTTCGATCTACGGCCGACGACGATCTGAACGCGGACACCGGCGTGGCCAAGCATGGCGACCAGGGTATCGATACTGAAGCGGTCGATCTTTCCTCGGACAAGGTCGCTGACCCTTGGCTGGGTCACTCCAAACAGGCTTGCAGCCTGAGCTTGGGTGAGCCGCCGAGTCTCAATCACCTTGCTGAGCCGGATCATCAGATTTGTCCGGATCTTGAGATTCTCAGCCTCCTCCTTGGAGAATCCGATGTCGCGGAATACGTTGCCGGTGGAACGTCGAACGTTGACTGTCACTGAGCCTCCTTCTTCTGCTCTCGGAGACGGAGGAAATCGGCGAGGCGCTTGCGCGCCAAGGCGATGTCGGCCTCTCTGGTCTGGGGCGTGCGCGGTGCTCGAGCTGGGTGTGTATCCGGATCTCGTACACGCCGGCGCCTACGGTCGTCATCGGCTTCCAATCATCGGGCATGAGGCCCTGCTGGACCCGCCCCAGTTGGTATCCGGCGGCTCGTCTGGCTTCGGCCGAAAACGCGCGCACGTCCTGGAGCGACGATCCGAGCCAGGCCAGCGGCTTCTCGATCATGGTAGAGTATACACCTATTTATATGTCGCGGTAGGTTGCCCAACATCAGCGGATGAGCGGCAGCTCGCGCCGAAACGGTGCACACTCGGCCGGAATTCCTGCGTGGTCCGCAGCCCGTAGATCAAGGAGGGCATATGCGCCTGATGTTAGGCCTGACGGTGGGAGTATTGTTCGTGTGCGGCAGCAGCGTCGCTTCCGCTCAGACGTGGCAGCCGCCCGCTGACACCCAGCGGTGTCCCTCGAAGTGGGGTACGGGTGACCAGCGAGGTTCGGGTAATCACATGCGGCCCGAGACCGTGCTCAGAGCCGCGCGGCTCATCAAGACGGGCGAGGTGTTCGAGCTTGGCCGCGTGTTGTCCGAATCGATGCCCCTGCCCGCTGGCCGGCGATTCGAGGTGTTGACAAAGCGCACGAGGAACGATCCAGGAACGAATCGTCGTGGTTCCAACGAGGAGCTCGTGGTGGCCGAGATCGGACAAGTGGGCACGCAGTTCGACATGTTCAGCCACCAGATGATCGGCTCGAGCATGTACAACTGTTTCACGCTGGACGAGACGGCAAGCCGAACGGGCTTTACCAAGCTCGGCGTAGAGCAAGTGGGCGCGCTCGTCACGCGAGGCGTGCTTCTCGACATCGCCGCGCTCAAGGGCGTGCCAATGCTTGCGGATACGTACGAGATCACGCCGCAGGATCTCCAAGAGGCGCTGGCGGCACAGAAATTGACGCTGCAGCCCGGTGACGCGGTCCTCATCCACACCGGCTGGGGCACGCTCTGGGGCAAGGACAACGCGCGCTACCAGCGCGGGAGTCCTGGCATTGGCGCCGCCGCTGCTGAATGGCTCGCACGGCAGGATCCCATGCTGGTGGGCGCCGACAACACCGCAGTGGAGATCTCGCCGAATCCGGATCGCCAGCTCGCCGGCCCGGTCCATCAGATCATGCTCGTTGTGAACGGCATTCATCTACTGGAGAATGTCAGGCTCGACCAACTGGCTGCGCGACGGGCCTACGAGTTCGCCCTCATCGTCGAACCACTCAAGATTCAGGGCGGCACAGGATCCACGGTCGCGCCGGTCGCAATCCGGTGACCGCGAGCCTCTTCGGCGGCTCCTTGGCGAGGATGATGGCGATGCTCGTCCGATCGGTGTCCGCGGTGCCGTTCGTCGTGTAGTACATCTGCAGCACGATGTCCGAGCTCGCGCGCAGCAGCCTCGCCACGCCGGGCTCGAACACCGCGCCAGGCTTGTTGGGCGTCGTGCCGCCCAGCGTGCCTCTCGTGGTACGAATCTTCCTTTGGGAGGGCCCAAAGCTGGAGATCTGCCGGGTTTTCGGCAGATCGACGTAGAAGCGCGCCCCCAGGCGCCCAAGTGACGCATAAATGCACACTATTCGCGCCAAGGAGACGCTCGCGCCCGACGTCGTCCGTCTGTGGATCGACGCGCCGGTAATAGCCCGGAAACGCCGGCCCGGGCAGTTCGTCATCGTCAGGACCGACGACACCAGCGAGCGCATCCCGCTGACGATCGCCGACGCCGACCCGTCGAGCGGCAGGATCGCGCTGGTCATCCAGGCGGTCGGCAAGAGCACGCACAAGCTGACGCGGCTCGAGCCCGGCGATAGCGTGCGGGACGTCGCCGGCCCGCTCGGGCAGCCGACACGCATTGCGCCCGGCGCGAGCGTGTGCTGCATCGGCGGCGGCATCGGCACCGCGGTCGCATATCCCATCGCCGCCGGCGTGAAGGCGGCCGGCGGGAAGGTGGCCGGCATCATCGGCGCGCGCACGCGCGATCTGATCATCCTCGAGCGCGAGATGGCGGCGGTCGCCGACATCCGCGTCGTCATGACCGACGATGGGAGCTATGGGCGGAAAGGGCTGGTGACCGACGCCCTGCTGCTGCTGCTCGAACAGGGCTGTCGGTTCGACGAGGTCGTCGCGGTCGGTCCGCTGCCGATGATGCGCGCGGTATGCGAGGTCACGCGACCGCTGGGACTGAAAACGATCGTCAGCCTCAACCCGATCATGGTCGACGGCACCGGGATGTGCGGCGGCTGCCGGGTGACAATCGGCGGCGAACAGAAGTTCGTGTGCGTCGACGGACCGGAGTTTGACGGTCACCAGGTGGATTTCGCCGAGCTGGCGGCGCGCCTGAAGGCCTACCGCGACGACGAGATCGTCGCCATGGACCGGTACCGCGCCGACCTGGCCGCCCACGTGTGACGCCCATGGCCAAGAAAATCTCACAGAAAACCAAGACAGCGATGCCGGCCGTCGATCCCGCGGTACGGCGGCACTCCTTCGGCGAGGTCACGACCGGGTACTCCGTGGCACTCGCGCTGCAGGAAGCCAACCGGTGCATCCAGTGCAAGAACATGCCGTGCATCGAGGGCTGCCCGGTGGAAATCGACATCCCGACATTCGTGGGTCAGGTGGCGGAGGGCGATTTCTCCGGCGCGTTCCACACGCTGAACAGCAAAAACCTGCTGCCGGCGGTGTGCGGACGCGTGTGTCCGCAGGAAGATCAATGCGAGAAGCGCTGCACGCTCGGCGTCCGCTTCGAGCCGGTCGCCATCGGCCGCCTCGAGCGATTCGTCGCCGACTACGCGGCCCTGATGCAGCTGACCGACGGCGCCGAACCGCTCCCGCCGACCGGTCACACCGTCGCGGTCGTCGGCTCCGGGCCGTCGGGGCTGACCGTCGCCGCCGATCTCGCGAAGCTCGGCCACAGCGTCACGATCTTCGAGGCGCTGCACAAGCCGGGGGGCGTGCTGATGTACGGCATCCCGGAGTTCCGGCTGCCGAAGACCATCGTCGAGCACGAAATCGACAAGCTCACGACGCTCGGCGTGGAGATCAAGACCAATCATGTCATCGGCCGCACGTTCACCGTCGACGAGCTGTTCGGCGAGCTCGGGTTCGAAGCGCTGTTCATCGGCACCGGTGCGGGGCTCCCGCATTTTCCGTCGATTCCCGGCGTCAATCTCGTCGGCGTGTACTCGGCGAATGAGTATCTGACGCGCTCGAACCTGATGAAGGCGTATCGCTTCCCCGAGCACGACACGCCGATCGTGCGCGGGCGTAACGTCGCGGTGATCGGGGGCGGCAACACCGCCATGGACTCGGTCCGCACGGCGCTGCGCCTGGGCGCGGAGCACGCGTATCTCATCTATCGGCGCTCGCGCGACGAGATGCCCGCCCGCGCCGAGGAAATCGAGCACGCGGAAGAGGAAGGCGTGGAGCTGGTGCTGCTGGCGGCGCCGGTGGAGCTGCTCGGCGACCAGCGCGCCCGCGTGCGGGCGATCCGGTGCGTGCGAATGGAGCTCGGCGCGCCAGACAAATCGGGACGTCGCAGCCCGGTCCCCATCGCCGGATCGGAATTCGACGTCGACGTCGACATGGTCGTGTTCGCGGTCGGCGCGGGCGCGAACCCGCTCATTCGGTCCACCACGCCCGACCTGCCGGTCACGCGATGGGGTTACATCATCGCCGACCAGGAAACCGGCGCGACCGAAAAGCCCGGCGTGTTTGCCGGCGGAGACATCGTCACCGGTGGCGCGACGGTCATCTCGGCGATGGGCGCGGGACGGCGCGCGGCGCGCGCCATCCACGCGTTTCTCGAGCGTCCGCGGGCCGACGGCCGCTCGGCGACCGATGCGTTGTGAGCCCGGGTGACCTGCCCTACGGCTTGTCGCCGGACGGCTTGGTGGCCGGGCGCACCGTCGGATACGTGATCCCGAGCTGTTCCAGGTACGACTTGTACTTCGTCGGGTCGTAGTAGTACTTCTTCATCTCCGGGCGGTACTTCTCCATCCGTTCCTTGTTCAGCCAGATGGCCGGCTTGTCTTCCGGCCGGATCAGCGGGACGTACTTCTTGTCTTTCGTCTGCACGTTGAAGTAGTCCCACGCCTGCGCGACCAGTTCCGGACGCGTCAGCAAGTCGATCACGGTGAGCGCGACGACTTTCGCGCCGCTCTGGATGCCCTTGTGCGCGATCGGGGTCGCCATCGAGATGGCGTTGGCCCAGTTGTGCCCGGGGCCGGCCTGGATGTTCGACGGGTAGTTGATCGTCACCGTCGGCACGTTCCACGAGATGTCGCCGATGTCGTCGGAGCCGCCGCCGCGCTTTTCCTCGTCAGGAATCGATTCGCGGCCGCGCAGCGGGTTGATCTTGGTCGCGAGACCGGTTTCGGGCGCCTTCATTTCGCGCTGCACGGCTTTGGCCAGCGCGATGTCCGCCTCGCTCCATTGCGGGAGTCCCACCTTTTCGATGTTCGCGTGCATGGTCTCGGCGACTGTCTTGTTGAAGTGGCCCGGCCATGCCGAGCCGAGCACCTGCATCGACACTTCCGTGTCGGTCATCATCGCCGCGGCCTTCGCCATGTTGTTGCCGATGTCCCACAGCTTCTTGATCTCCTCGTAGGTGGTTTCGCGGAAGTAGTACCAGACGGACGCGTTCGGCGGAACCACGTTCGGCTGATCGCCGCCGTTTTGGATCACGTAATGGGAGCGCTGCTGGAGCCGCAGGTGCTCGCGGCGGAAGTTCCAGCCGATGTCCATCAGCTCCACCGCGTCGAGCGCCGACTTGCCGCGCCAGGGCGCGCCGGCCGCGTGCGCGCTTTCGCCCTTGAAGTCGTACTCGACCGACACCATCCCGTTGCCGCTGCTGTCGCCCCAGCTCACCTGCATGTTCGCGCCGACGTGGGCGAAGATGCAGATGTCCACGTCCTTGAACGCGCCGGCGCGCACGTAATACGCCTTGGTGCCGAGTAGTTCCTCAGCGACGCCGGGCCAGAGCTTCAGCGTGCCCTGCAGGTGTTGCTGCTCCATGACCTTCTTGACCGCGAGCGCGGCCGCGATCTGGAGCGGCATGCCGGAGTTGTGTCCTTCGCCGTGGCCAGGCGCCCCTTCGATGATCGGCTCGTGCCAGGCGACACCGGGCTTCTGCGACGCCTGTGGGATGTCGTCGATGTCGGAGCCGAGCGCGATGACCGGCTTGCCGCTGCCCCACGTCGCCATCCACGCCGTCGGAATTCCCGCGAGGTTCTCCTGAATCGAGAAGCCGTTCTGCTTGAGGATGCCGGTGAGGTACTTCGACGTCTCGAATTCCTGGAACCCGGGCTCAGCGAAGCTGAACACCATGTCGTTCCACGTCTGGATGTTCTCCTGCATCGCGTCGACTTCGAGGCCGACGTCCTTCTTGTACTGGTCGGTCTTCGGATTCGAGGCCGCGGGCGCGGATGCCGGCGCCTGCTGACCGGGCGCGGCGGTGAGAGACACGGTGACAGCGGTCGCAAACGCGATCGTGAACAGTCGGGACACGCGCATGAGGGCCTCCCAAACGGGACTCGGGATTCGGGACTCGGGATTCGGGACTCGGGATTCGGGACTCGGGATTCGGGATTCGGGATTCGGGATTGGCAACGGCACATTCTAACGAATCCGAAGGCGCGGCGAAGCCCAAATCCCCAATCCCCAGTCCCGACAGGTATCATCGTCAGAGATGGATGCCTTCGAGCCCCGCGCTTCCCTGCACAACGGCCACTGGATGACCCTCTACAGCTGGGGCAACCCGCGGTATTTTCCCCAGCTGCCGAAGCCAGCGCGCCGGTACTTCGACGTCGCGCCGGACGCCCGGGTTGTCGCCGATTGCCACTGGCAGGCGCGCGCGTGGGAGCGTCCGACCTTGGTGGCGCTTCACGGCCTCAACGGATCGAGCGACGCGCACTACATGAAAGGACTCGCCGAGAAGGCGTTCGCGCGCGGCATGAACGCCGTGCTGCTCAATCAGCGCAACTGTGGCGACACCGAGCATCTGTCCAGGGGGCTGTTTCACTCGGGGCTCACGGCCGACGCGGCGCACGTGATCGACGAACTGTCGATGATCGATCGCCTGCCGGCCATCGTCGTCGCCGGCTATTCGCTCGGCGGGAATCTCGCGTTGAAGCTCGCCGGCGAATACGGCGCCTTCGCGCCGCCGGCGCTCGTTGGCGTGGCGGCCGTGTCGCCGATCATCGAAATCGGGGAATGCGTCGGGGCGCTGGAACGTCCCGACAACGTCCTCTACGAGTGGAATTTCGTCAACGACCTGAAGCGGCGCATGCGCCGCAAGGAGCACTTCTGGCCCGGCACGTTCGACTTGCGCAAGGTGCGCGCGATCCGGACCGTGCGCGAGTTCGATCGCACGTTCACGGCGCCGCATTTCGGCTTCGCGGACGAGGATGACTACTATCACCGCGCGAGCGCCATGCGCATCGTCGATCGCATCCGCGTTCCCACGCTGGTCATCACGGCCGAAGACGACCCGTTCGTGCCGCCGGGTCCCTTCCGCGAACCGCAGCTGACCGGGAATCCATCGGTAACGACCATCGTCTGCGCGCATGGCGGCCACTGTGCCTTCGTCGGCGTCCCCGCGCCGGGAGACGACGGGTACTGGGCGGAACGCGTCATCGTCGACTTCGCGGCGCAACAGGTGGACCGCGGGAATCCTGCCGGGTTGAATCGATGAGCGCCGCGCAACCGCTCCGGATTGGGGTCGTCCTCACAGGCGGAGGCGCGAAGGGCGCGTACCAAGTCGGCTGCCTGCGCGCGCTGCAGGAGGCCGGCCTCTCGCCGGTCGACGCGATTTCCGGCGTATCGGTCGGCGCGATCCATGGCGTCATGCTCGCCGCCGGCAAACTCGACGAGGCCGAGGCGATCTGGCGGCGCGCACGCTGGCGCGACGTCGCCGCGGTGGCCACTCACCGTCTGCGGCTGCTCCCCGTCTGGCTGCTGGCCGGAGTGGTTTCAGAATTCTCGCCGTTCAAAGTGTGGCGATTATCGGAGTCGGTGACGCATCCGGTCAGATGGCGTCGGTACGTCTATCCGTTCGCGTGCCTGGCGACCGCGCTCGGCCTGTGGGCCGTGCGCCACGTCGTCCCTGGCGGGGGTGTCGTCCAGGGGCTCGCGATCGCCTTCGCTGCGTGCGCGTTGCTGGCGATCGCTCACGCGTGGCTCCGGACGCATTTTGTCGGCTCCTCGCCCATCTCGCACGGGCCGCTCGTCGCGACGCTCGAGCAGGCCATCACCGAGGAAGACTGCGCCCGCATCCGGTCGCAGCGCGTTCCGGTGTACGCCACGACGTCCAACTTCCGTCCCTACACGCACGAGGCGGTGCCCTGGGGCGGCTGGGCGCCTCGATACGTGCGTCTCGATCGGCTGGAGCGCGCGAACCTGCTCGACGTGCTCGTGCGCGGATCGGCGCTGCCCGGTTTCTCCAGTTCCCCGGGCCGGCCCGTCACCACCATCGTGGACGGCTCGTGGACCGACAACGTACCGGCGGCGCCGCTCCTCTTCGATCCCGCGGCCGATGTCGATCTCCTGTTCGTGATCTATCTCAAGCCGCGCATCCGCCACCGCTCACGGCACAACTCGCTCGTCGGTCTCGCGTCGTTTCTGATGCACAAGGCGGCGGCGACGCGCACCGACGAGGTCGTCGATCTGCGGCGGTGGGCCGCCGTTCGCTGGGAGGCGTCGCGACGGTCGGCGCCGAGCACCGCGACCAGGTCCCCCCGGATCGTCCTGGTCGCTCCGTCCACGCGCGTCGGCAATTTCTTCACCGGGACCATCTGGTTTTCGCGGGCGCAAGCCGCTCGGCTGATCGCCCTGGGGCATCGCGACATGAACGAGGCGATCTCGACGCTGGCAGCGGGCGCCGACCCGATCGCCGCATCACTGCACGCCCGGCTCGCCGTAGATCCCGCGGTAGGCCTGGGGCAGCAACTGCGCAAGCGCGCTCATGATCCCGGCCGCATGGTGCTCGAGCTCGCGCGCCGTCGCCGGACACGCCGGGGCGCCGATCGGATCGCCGATGCGGACGCGCACTCTGACGCGTGACAGCCGCATCCACGACGCGCCGGCGCGCTCCTGCCCGTACGCGACGAGCGGAATCACCGGCGCACCCGATTGACTGGACAGATACGCGATCCCGCTCTGCCCCTTGATGAGGCCGCCGGTCGGGCTGAGCCGGCCTTCCGGAGCGACGGCGACGGCGCCGCCGCCGCGCACGATCGCGACGGCTCGTTCGAGCGCCTCCCGATCCGCCCGCCCGCGCGCGATGTAAATCACGCGGCCGGCGGACAGGAGCCGTCCCACGACGGGCTTGGCGCGGAACTCCTCGGCGACCAGAAACCGCGTCCGCGGCGGCAACACGGCGGACATCCAGAGTGCGTCGAGAATGTGCAGGTGATTCACGGCGAACAGGGCCGGGCCGGCTGAGGGAATCCGCTCGCGGCCATCGACCTCGACGATGCTCGACGCGCGCACGGCCAAGCGGGCCAGGCGTCTGACCGCCCGCTCGCCCCATCCCGGGCGCTCGTCGTCGGGGCCCTCGGATCGGGGCGGCGGCGCGGGCGGCGGCGCGGGATGGCCAGCCGCCAGGCGCGCGGCGAGCGCATCGATGGTGGGATGTTCGACCAGCAGGTCCGGCGGGATCTCGCGTCCGAGCCAGTCGCCGAGCTCGCCCGACAGCGTCGCCGCCGTCAGCGAATCGAGGCCGTAATACGCAAACGGCCGGTGCGCATCGAGCGCCGCCGGGTCCAGCCGCAGCTCGTGGGCAATCGCCGCCCGCAGCCATTCCCGAATCTCGGCCGCCGACTTCACGTCGATCCGGACTCGAGCCACCGCGCGAGCGCCGGCCGCGCGGCGTCATAGCCAGCCTGCGCAATCTCGTCGAGCCGGTGCCACTCGAACATGCCGAAGCGCGCGATCTGCGGCGCGACGAGCAGATCGATGTCGCGGCTGACGCGCCCGCGGTAGTGCGCGCTGCTCAGCATGACCGTCCGCATCATGATCGCGAGGATATTCGGCAGCTCGACGCGCTTGCGGTTCAGGAGGAAGCGCCATCCCGACGCGGCCTCCGGATAGGGCCCGCTCACCGCCAGGTCTTTTTCCGGGGTCACGTCGACGGCGATGACCTTGCCGCCGCACCGCTTCTTCATCACGTCGGCCGGCACGTTGTTCAACACACCGCCATCGACGAGCAGCGCGTTGCCGTCGCGAATCGGAATGGCCATGCCGGGCAGCGACATGCTCGCGCGCACGGCGCGTCCAACGGCGCCCCGGTCGTGCACACGCACTGCGGCGTGCGTCAGGTCGGTCGAGATGCAGAAATACGGCAGCCAGAGGTCCGCAATCTCCAGGGTGCCGAACATGTCCGTCACCATCCGATCGAGACGCCGGCACGCCAGCAGCGCCACCACAGGGAGCGTCTTGTCCTTCAGCGGATTGGCGTCGATCCACGTGCGGCGGTTCAGGGTCCGCAGGGCCGCCTCGTCGCACCCCATCGCGTACTGCGCGGCGATGACCGCGCCCATGCTGGTGCCGCCAATCGCGTCGATCGGCACGCCGGCTTCGCGCAGGGCACGGATGACGCCGATGTGCGCGAAGCCCCGCGCCCCGCCGCCGCCGAGCACGAGGCCGACCGCCCGGCCCGTCAGGAAACGGGCCAGCCGCTCGCCGTCGGGCTGGCAGCCGCGGCGCACGTGATGGTGGACCTGCAGGCCGGTCGCCGACAGCCACGGCTCGGTGCCCTGCGGCGTCCGGCGATCGGCCGGCTGCACGAGCACCAGCTCGGCGCGGATGCCGTCGCGCGGGAGGCCGAAGGCGGCCAGGCGCGCGGCGATCCGTGCCGGATCGGGGGCCGCGTCGGCGCGTGCCACGAGGAGGATGCGGTCCGCCTGTCGCACGCAGCGCGATGTCCACGCCGACGGTCCGCGATCGCCAACATAGAGCATGTGGTCGTGACGGCGTTCCTGGTCGTCCAGCCAGCCCGCCCGCTCGTCGTCGGTGCACCCCGCGAGCTCACGATCGATCCAGGCGCTGGTGAGCTCACGCGTCCGGCCGATCGGTTGCAGGGCCCGCTGCAGCTCCGCCGCGATCTCGACGTGGTCATCGTCCTCGTCGAGCGCCAGCACGGCGATCGTCGCTACGCGCACCGGGGGCGTCGTCGAGAGGTTTCGCTGCTGCAGGCGACGGATGATGCGCCGCGTCACGGCGAGCATCGCGTTCGGATTGCTTTCGGCGATCTTCTCGAACGCCTGCTTGGAGAAGCGGACCAGAGCGCTGTCGCGCACGGCGAGGATCGTCGCCGAACGGGGATCGCCGGTCAGCACCGCCATCTCGCCGACGATCTCGCCGCGCGAGATTTCGCCGATCTCTTCCGGGTCGCGCCCCGGGACCTCCACGATCGCCTGCAGGCGACCGCGGATGACGACATACAACGAGTCGCCGGCGTCCCCCTGCCGGAACAGCGTGTCGCCGCCACTGATGCGGACCCACTCGACTTCCGCCTCGACGGCGCGCCGCGACGCCTCGTCGAGCCGCGCGAACAGGCTACCCTCGCCCGTCGCATCGTCCACCGCCGCGAGCGGCGATTCCCGATCATCCATCATGGCTGTGTCAATCGGCTGAACGCCCAGGCAGGGGCCCCTCGGTGTACGCGAGCCGGCACGCTTGACGCCGGATCTTCCCGCTCGACGTGCGCGGCAACGCACCCGCCCGGAGAATCACGACATCATACACGTGAACTTCGTGCGCTTCAGCGACCGCCTGCCGGATGCGGCCCGTAAGGTCGAGCGGATCGGCGCCGCGCGCCTCGCGCTCGACCTCCTGCGCGACGATCAGCCGTTCCTCGCCGTCGACGTCGACGGAGAACGCCGCGCACCCGTGCGATCGGAGCGGCGGGCCGAGCGACTCGACCGTCTGCTCGATGTCCTGTGGGTAGTGGTTCTGACCGCGGATGATGATCAGATCCTTCAGGCGGCCGGCGATGTACAAATCGCCACCGCTCAGAAATCCCAGATCGCCGGTCCGCAGGAAGGGCCCCCGATCCTCATCAGCCAGTCGGGCGGCGAACGTGTCGGCGCTCTCGGCGGGCCGGTTCCAGTAGCCGGCGGCGACGATCGACCCGGCCACCCACACTTCGCCGACCGCGCCGGCGGTGCACCGCCGGCGTGCCTCCGGATCGACGATGACCACGTCGGTGTCGATCGCCGTCATCCCACAGGAGACGAGGGTCCGGGCGCCGGGATCGCCGGGCGGCACGGCGGCGACGCGACCGCGATCCAGTGCGGCGCCATCGACCGTCAGGTACACGGGCCCTCGGCCGCGCGGCGTGGCGGTGACTTTCAAGGTCGCCTCGGCGAGCCCGTATCCGGGACAGAACGCCGTGTCGCGAAACCCGGCGGCACCAAACGCCGCGACGAACCGGTCCAGCGTCTCGGCGCGGATCGGCTCGGCGCCGTTCACGGCCACCGCCCAGCGGCTGAGATCCAGGGCCAGCCGGTCCTCGGGCTTGATCTTTCTGGCGCAGAGGTCGTACGCGAAGTTCGGCGCGGCGCTGTGGGTGGCCTTGAACGTCGAGATCGCCTGCAGCCAGCGCAGCGGTTTCTGCATGAACGACACCGGCGGCATGAGATAGCAGGGCACGCCGGCGAAGATCGGCGCGAGCAGGCCGTAGACGAGCCCCATGTCGTGGAAGTGCGGCAGCCACGACACGATGACGCTGTCCGCGTCGTGCCTCCAGCCAAGATCCATGTCCAGCAGATTCCGCAGCAGGTTCCCGTGGGTGACGATCACGCCCTTGGGCGTCGCGGTCGAGCCCGAGGTGTATTGCAGGTGCGCCGGGGTGTCCGCCGCGGGATGCGGATGGCGCCACTCGTCGGCGGGTCCCGCCATCTCCTCGCTCGTGCCCCACTGCACGCCGGCGAAACCGGCCTCGTCGCGCGTCATCGCGCTGAGGCGCGGCAGCAGATCCGCTGTCGTGAGCACGACGGATGCCTGCGCATCGGCGGCGATGGCCCGGATGCGCGGATCGATGTCGCGTCCGCGCGGCGGGTAGGCGGGTACGGCGATCACGCCCGCGTACACACAACCCAGGAACGCCACCACGAACTCGATCCCGGGGGGGTACAGCAGCAGTGCGCGCGCGCCGGCGGGACACCTCGGCTGCAGCCACGCGGCCGTTTCCCTGGCCCGGCGATCGAGTTCGGCCACGGTGACCGTCTCGGCCGGCGTCACGCCATCGCGAAGGAATGTGAATACCGCACGGTCAGGAGTGTCGGCCGCACGACCGCGGAGCAGGTCGATGAGGTTGGATGCGCCAATTGGTGTCATATGGACAAGGTCAAAGCGTTCAGTGTGGAAGAGATGACGAAACGGCCGGCATCGGCGGCGTCCCTCCAGAATCGATCCGAGCGCGCCGCGAAGGATCGCACGGCCGACGCCGGAGCCGACCGCCGAGCGGTGCTCTGCTCGCAGTGGCCACCAGGCGATGATTGCGCAACGTCCCGTTGAGCGCGATGGTGCGGTTGATCTTGGAACGCGCTGTCGCATCGAGCGGGATAAGGGGATGAACGTGAAGATCTACGGACTGCCTGATTGAGAATGTCAGGTCTGAGACCATCGCCTGGCATTTCTCCGCCGAGACTCCGCTCGGGCCGGCGAGCACGTCGCGCCATTCCGTGGCAGGGCGGACAATCACAGCGGACTCGATCGGATAAACGCGGGCCAACTACCCCCATCGGAAACACAGAAAATCATGCGCCGCGCAGACGGCGATGAGCGCGGCGTAGAACGCGTTGAACTCATCCAGCCGGTACGTGCCCAGCGACAGCGTGTCCGCCCTTCGCGCGAGCGCGTTTACCCTTTCCTGGTACTCAGGCAGCAATTCGCGCCAGAGGTCCCACGGATCGCCGTACGAAAAGCTCCGCGCGCCGGTCTCGAGACAGCTGCGTAGTACCCGCTCGAATTCCTCATGAACGCGGGGACGTTGAGGCTGCTGTGCGGCGCGCTGCCCTCGGAACCTGTCTTCGCGCGGACGATGGCCCTTCTGGTACGCGCTCACCTGCCGGTCGCGGCCGCCGCCCGGAGTCGTGAACCGCAACGATGTTGGTGTCAGAACGTCGACGGCAATGCGGCCCTTGTGGAATGCCTGGAAGCAGACTTCGAAGTGACTGTAGGCCGTCGCAACCGGCATCGCCTGATCGACTGCCGCAGCCAGTTCATGGATCCAGCCTCTGTCCACGCGCCCGGTGACCGGCTGGCCATGCCTGAGCGCCCACTTCACTTCGATAGCAAGAACGCGATTGAGGTTCGCGAGCATCGCGTCGAAATGCGGCGTGTTGCTGCCCCGGGCGGCCGGCACGGCATCGAGCAGTTCCGACGGCAGGTCCATTTTCAGCGTGGGCATTGGGATCGCGAAGAGTCGCCCGGGCGGCTTGCGCCTAGCGCCCTTCCTGCTGCGCGCCCTGTTCCGGAAACAACCCCGGCATCCACCGCGCCGCCAGCACCGCCGGGAAGGTGATGAACAGCGGCGCGCGGGTACTTTCGGAGGACAGCACGCCACGATCGAGCAACGCGGAAACGACGCGCCGCGCCGCGCGTTCGCTCGCTCCCAGGAGCGCGGGGACCTCGCCGCGCGGCAACTCGCCGCGGAAGAGAACCGCTTCGAGGACCTGACCTGACTTCGCCGGAAGCATTCCTGCGCGAATTTCCTCCTGCGCCCAGAGCAGAATGCGGTCCCTCAGACGATCGGGCTGCACCAGCTGTTCCATGAAGCGAACCTGGTCCAGACACGTTTTCAGGAAGAACTTGGTGAATTCCGCCAGCGCTTCTTCGCTAAGCGCGCCGCGTCCGTCAAGATCGTTGCGGCGCGGAGAATCGCAATTCATCAGGTGCTGTTTGTATTCGGCAGCGTTCCACGCGAGACCGCGCGCGACCGACCACACGCTTCCGGTGTCGAGCGCTCCGAGCAGGCTTGCGTGCGACATGAGCCGCGCCACGCGCCCGTTCCCATCCGCAAACGGGTGAATCCACAGTAGGCGGTGATGCGCCGCCGCCGCCGCAAGAATCGTTTCCGAGCGGCCGAGCGCGGCGTAGACCTGCTCGAAGCGCGTCATGAACCGCGGCACCGCGCCGGGACTGATCGCGAGGTGTCGTCCGACCTTCACGTCATCGCGGCGCAGCTCTCCTGCCGCAACATTGATCGTCCGCCCGCTGTCCGGGTCGGAAACCACGAGCAACTCTTTCGGGACCAGCTCGCTGAAGCGCCGATGAATCTCGCAGATCGCTCCGACCGTCGCCGCGCGGCCTTTTGCGCCGCCCTCGTCGACCCAGCGCTGCACGGCGACGTGCGCCTTGGCCTCAAGCTGCAGGTTGCGCTTTTCGGGATCGCCGCTGTAGTCGTTCTTCATCGCACGCTCGATGTCGACCGGGTGCGTGTTGTGACCTTCGATCAGGTTGGAGTAGTAGCAGTTCATCGCGCGGACGAGTTCCGCCAGCGGCCCGATAATTCCTGGAGGCAGACTGCGCCGGAATCCCGAGGACGCTGCGGCGAGCTCAACCGCGAGGTCGCTCAGCGGCCCGCGATGACGCGATCCTTCCGACAGGACCAGCGGTGCCATCATTGAGGGGGGCTCCCCCCGGTCCTTGACCGCATTTGTGGCCGGTTCAATGGCCGGTTCTTCGTCGCTCACAAGTAACGGTATAACAGTTATTTGTAGCACTTTCAACCATTGGATTGGCCGTTTTGATGGCCGGTTCAATGGCCCCAGGGATCGACATGGCCTCAAAACGCCGCGCCGGCGGCCGGCCCGAAATGCGCTCGCGCAACGTCGCGATCTCATCATCATCCAGGACCAGCGTCCGTTTGAGCGCCACTCACCGGCGGGGTGAAGAGCCCGAAATCGAGAGCCAGCCCTGGCTCGAGTTGCAGGGTCAGGCGACAGAGTCCATCCGCGGCGTATCCGACGTAAAGATCAGCCTGTATCCAGGGAGCCGCTGCAGGTAGGAAACGCGCGGCCAGCATCCGTGGGTGCGATCATCCAGGCAAAGCCGGAGTTGTCAGTCGTGCTCACTTGGTCGCACGTTGATTTTGACCGCGTCTGGGCGCTCACTCTCGCCGGCCATCTGAAATGCAGCCACCTGTACTTCACGAAGCCGCACTACAACAGCGGCCTTGTCGTCAGCGCGTCGCCCGCACTTCCTTCTCGTGGACGTGGCATTCGCGTCTTGTCGAGATGTTGACCATCAGGTTGCGGCGCGGATACTCGGCCAGGTGCTTGTTCCCGCAGCGAATCAGGCCCTGGAACTTCCAGAACTCCATGAAGCGCCAAATGGGCGTGTCTGGATCCTCTGGTTCGATGCCGGCGGTGAAAAGCGACACGGGCATGGCTACGCGCCCAAGAGCTCCTTGACCCTCCGCCGCTTCAGGACTTCGCCGGGGCTGACTGCCACACCATCGCACCATCGGCGAATCTGGGCGACCGTCACTGTGTGCTTCGTCTCCGGCTCACGAACTGAGATCTCGTCGAATGGCGCGCATTTTCTCTGCGGACGCTGCGAGCTCTGCGTTCACGTCGTGGAGAGGTCCGGCTGAAGCCGGACACTACCGGACTGGCGATTCGATTCGCCAACTCACCAACTCGCCAACTCGCCAACTGTTCCGACGGCCTGACGAACGGTTCACTCATGTCGTGAGCCCGAGATGCCTCATCAGCAGCTTCGCGAGCTCGGGGCCTTTGCCCTCGTCTTCGTGCTTGAAGTAGACGAACACCTCGCGGCACGACGCAGCCGCGCGCGCGATCGTGTCGGCCCAGCGCTTGATGTCGTCTGGTGTGTATCCTTCATCGCGCAGGCGGAAGTAGGCGTAGTCGGCCGTCACCTTCACCGGGGTCGACATCTTCTCGCTGTCCGCGACGCACAGCGCGAGGTTGCGGGCGGCGAGCCGCGCGAAGATCTCCTCGTCCAGCCACGACGCGTGCCGGAACTCGAACGCCGCACAGACCTTCGGCGGCAGCTCGTCCAGAAACGCGTCGAACGTGGCCAGATCCTTCTTGAGGTTCGGCGGCAGCTGAAACAGCAGCGCGCCGAGCTTCTCGCGCAGCGTGCCGGCGACCTGGCAGAACCCCTTGACGAGGTCGCCGCAGGTCCGGAGCCGGCCCTCGTGCGTGATGCGACGCGGGGCCTTCAGCGTCAGCTTGTAGGGCGACGGCGTCTGCGCCGCCCACCCGCCGAGGAGCTTCTCGGTCGGCATCCGGTAGAAGGTGTAGTTGATCTCGACGGTGGGAAACCGCGCCGCGTAATACGGCAGCATCTTCGCCGCGGGCAGATCGGCGGGATAGAAGCTGCCCTTCCATTCCGGGTAGTTGTAGCCCGACGTGCCGGCCCAAATCATGGTGATTGGTCCCCGATCGTCAGTCGACTGTAGACTAGAAGACATGCGCGCTCGTATTGTTTTCTTCCTCTGCCTGGCGCTGGCCCTCCCGGCGTGCAACAAGCAGCCCGATCGGCGCACCTTCACGCTGCAGGGCCAGGTGCAGTCGCTCGACCCCTCGAGGAAGATCGTCGTCGTGAAGCATGAAGAGATCAAAGGCTTCATGCCGGCGATGACGATGCCCTACGACGTGCAGGAGGCGAAGGCGCTCGACGGTCTCGCCCCGGGCGATCTCGTCAACGCCACGCTCGTCGTCCTGTCCAACGGCGCGTATCTGACGAACATCAAGAAGGTGGGGACTGCGCCGCTCGAGCAGCCGCCCGCCGAGGCGCCCAACCCGCCGGCCGCTTCGTCGGGCTTCGAGCTCCTGAAGCCGGGTGACGCCGTGCCCGACGGCGCGTTCGTGGATCAGGACGGCAGGAAGCGCCGCTTCAGCGCGTTCAGAGGATCGCCGGTCGTCATGACGTTCATCTACACCCGGTGTCCCCTGCCGACCTTCTGTCCGCTGATGGATCGCCACTTCGTCACGATCCAGAAGACGCTGAAGCAGGATCCGTCGCTGAAGGCCGTGCACCTCGTCACCGTGAGCTTCGACCCGGCCACCGATACACCGCCTGTGCTCGAGCGGCATGCGAGGACACTGAACGCCGACCTGACGCGCTGGACCTTCCTGACCGGCGATCGCGACGACATCGATCAGTTCGCCGCGCGGTTCGGCGTACAGGTGTCGCGGGCGCTCAACGACCCGCGCGACATCACCCACAATCTGCGGACCGCGATCATCGACGCCGACGGCACGCTGGTGAAGGTGTACCCGGGCAACGACTGGTCGCCGGAGCGGCTAGTCGCCGACCTCAAGAGCCTTGGCTCGCGGGCGTGACTTGGGATTCGGGATTTGGGATTCGGGATTCGGGGTTCGGGGTTCGGGGTTCGGAGGGATTCGTGACGCGCAAGACGCGAAGCCCAAGTCCCAAATCCCAAATCCCGCCGCGGTTCACCGCGCGTGAACGCCGTCTCATCGCGAGCCTGCGCTCACCACGAGCGGTCCAGACGTTTCTGAACGCGCTTCCCTACAACCAGGAGCCTGGCGGGCGCGCCACGCTGCGCTCGTTTCGCGGCGTGGTCCGCGAGGGGTGCGCGCACTGCCTGGAGGCGGCGTTGTTCGCCGCCGTCGTGCTCGAGGCTCACGGCTACCCGCCGCTGGTCCTGAGCTTCGAATCCATTGATCAGCTCGATCACGTGATCTTCATCTACCGGCAGGGCGGGCGATGGGGCTCGGTCGCGCGCTCGCGCGACCCTGGACTGCACGGGCGAAAGCCGGTCTTTGCCACGCCACGGGCGCTGGCGCTCAGCTACGCCGATCCCTACATCGACTTCACGGGACGGGTCACGGGCTACGCCGTCGTCGATCTGGCCGCGATGATGGGCGATTACGACTGGCGGACGTCCGATGGAAATGTCTGGAAGGTGGAGCGATTGCTCCTCGACTATCCGCACCGGCGGGTCCGGTCGTCGTACCGGCGCGCGGACGCCCTGCGCGCGCGGTATCGCGCGTTCAGAGCGGAGTTTCCCGGACGCAAGCCGCTGTACTACCGACAACGCGAGCGCTGGACGCCGCTGCCGCCGGAATTTCGTTACGAGGGTTGATAGTTATTCGGGAGTCCGTTACTCTTCGCTGATCCCCGTGCTGTCCATCGTCTTAATCGCGGTGCTGATCGCCGGCATCTTCATTGCTGACATCGCCGGCCGCTGGTGGCGGGAGAACGAATGGCGCCGGCGCTGGCGGGACCGCCGCGACGACGATTGAGGCACGGATCGCCCGCGGGTCGCGCGCTCAGTCGAGATCGAAATCGCGCATGGGCTTGGTGACCGGTTCCTCGCGCGCCTGACGCAGCGCCTCGTCGAACCGCTTGGAGAGCGCATCCCCGCGCGTCTTCTCCGTGTCCACCGAGTGCTGGAAGACGGCCTCCCGGCGCGCGGCCTCTTCCGCGAGAATCCGCTGCGCGTTCGACAACTCCGGCTTGTTCCCGCGATCGGGAACCTCGTGCGAGACGACGCGGCCGAGATTCGTGTCGATGACGAGCGTGGCCTGACAACACGGGCAGGTCACTTCGAGCTCCGATTTCAGGCGCGCCATCAGCGTTTCCCTCCGAAGGCTCCCAGGACACCAGGCAGGCCGCCCACCTCGAACTGCTTCTTCAGCTCGAGCGGCGTCCCGTCGGACAACTTCGCCGTGAGCCGGAGATCTTTCACCTGCACGCGACGGACGTCGAACCGCTGACCGAAGCCGGCCACGAACGTGTCGAGCGGCGCCTGAAAGCGTCCGCCCGGCGGAATCGACGGCGTCGTCACGCGAAAGTACCAGTTCAGCCAGACTTCGACGCCGGTCCACTCGCGTGACGTGCCGTTGGTGACGGTCAGCCGGTTGCCCTCGAGCTTCAGCGGCTCGATGGGCGGCCGGTTCCGGCACCCGGCCATCAGCGTCGCGCAGACGACGGTCGCAAGAACGCCGGCGCCTGGCGCGCGCATCACCACGGACTATCATAGCCTGAGTGACTCAGGCCGCGCGGCCAACGCTGCGCATCGCGACGTACAACATTCATCGCTGCCGCGGCCTCGACGGCCGCGTGCGGCCGGAACGCACGGCGGCCGTGCTGCGGGCGATCGACGCCGACGTGGTCGCGCTGCAGGAAGTCGTCGGCGCGGGACCGCACGGCCGCGGCCACGCCGAGGAGCTCGGCGCGGCGCTCGGCATGGGATGGGTGATGGCGCCGGCGCGCCAGCTGCGCGGCCATATCTTCGGCAACGCGGTGCTCAGCCGGCTGCCGATCACCCATCACGTCGAGCACGACCTCTCCTGGAAGACCTGCGAGCCGCGCCGCATGCAGCGCGTGGACATCGCCGCGCCCGGCGGCACGCTGCACGTCTACAACGTGCATCTGGGCACGGCGATTCTCGAGCGGCGCCACCAGGCCGAGCGCCTGGCGGCGATCGTGTCGGACCGTCACGTCACGGGCCCGAAGCTGGTGCTCGGCGATTTCAACGAGTGGATGCGCGGGCTCGCGACGACGCTCCTGAGCGCGAAGCTCAACAGCGTGGACTTGCGGAACTATCTCCGGCGCCGGCGGACCTACCCCGGGCTGTTTCCGATCCTCCACCTCGATCACATCTACTTCGCGGGACGGCTGGAGATTGTCGGCATCGAGCTGCCGCGGACGCGGCAGTCGCTGGTCGCGTCGGACCATCTGCCGCTCGTCGCCGACGTCCGGATCGGTTGACGACTCGTGGGTCGCGGCCGCCTTCGGGCATTTCTTCTCTGCGGGCTCCGCGGTCTCTGCGTTCAAGTTGATGTGTTCGCCATCTCTTCAGGCGGACTCCGCGTCGTCGGCGAGCCCGAAGGTGAGCGGCGTGGATTCGACCACGCTCGGGATCGGGCGGGTCGCGCGCCCGGCTTTCACGAGGCGGGCCTCCTCGTAGATCCGCTCCGGCACCGGCTGAATGTCCCACGCCAGACCGACCGCGGCCATCGCGCGGATCGTGTACCACGTCGGATCGAATTCCCACCAGTAGAAGCCGTTCCGCGCCGCGCGCTGATAGCGGTGGTGGTTGTTGTGCCACCCCTCGCCCACCGCGAAGAACGCGGTCAGCGGGTTGTTGCGCGACTCGTCCAGCGTGTCGAACCGGCGCGATCCGAACATGTGGTTCACGGTATTGATCGCAAAGGTCGCATGCGCCAGCGTCATCGTCGGCAGGCAGAAGCCGTAGACCAGCCATGGCCACCCGCCGGCGAGGAAGAGCGTCGCCGCCAGCGCCGCCGGCGGCAGGAAGAAGTAGCGATCGAGCCAGGCGATTTCCGGCACCGTCGAGAAGTCGCGGATGACCGGGTTGGTCGCCTCCACGCGGTCGTGCTTCGTGTCGTGGAGGAACCAGCCGACGTGAGCGTAGTAGAAGCCGCTGATCATCGGGCTGTGCGGGTCGCCTTCGCGGTCGGCGAACCTGTGGTGGTTCACGTGGTGGCCTGCCCACCAGAGCGGCCCCTTCTGCATCGCGGCGGTGCCGATGAACGTCCAGACGAACCGCGCGACGCGGTTCATCCTGAACGCGCGGTGCGCGAGGTATCGGTGGAAGACGAGCGTCAGGCCGATGGCGCGCAGGAAGTGCGACGCGGCCCACAGGCCGAGGAACGCCCAGCGAAACGGGACGGCGAACACGAGCAGCGCCGACGCCTGCACCACCCAGAAGATGGTCGCTTGCACGATGTTTGACAGCACGGAATTAAATCTCTCGCAGCGCTCGGGCGACGGGAATACGGGCCGCGCGAATGGCCGGGAGCAGGCCGCCGACTGCTCCCATGAGCGCGGAGAACAACAGTCCGCCGGCCAGCAGGCCGGGTGTGATTCTGAACTTGAACGCGAGCTCGCTGAAGCTCGCCATGTTCATGGCGCCGGTGGACAGGCCGTGAACCGGCAGCGCGAGGAGGCAGCCGATGGCGCCGCCGACCATCGCGAGCGCGACCGACTCCGCCAGAAACGCCGTCACGATGCGGAGCCGCGAGAAGCCGAGCGCCCGCAAGGTGCCGATCTCGCGCGTCCGGTACGCGACCGCTGCGTACATCGTGTTCATCGCGCCGAACACGGCGCCAATCGACAGAATGGAGGTGACGAACGTGGCGAAGATGCGAATCAGCGTGCCGGTGGTCGCCGACTGCCCCTCGTAGTAGTCGCGTTCCGGCTGCGGTTTCAGATCGAGCCTGGGATCGGCCTCCACCGCCGCCTGGAACGACTCGAAGGCCGACGGGTCGGTGAGCTTGACGGTGACCGACTGGTAGCCGCCGCGCTGGAAGGCGGGCATCATCAGGTCGATGTCGCCCCAGACCTCCGACTCGAACGAGGCGTCTTCAGCGGTGAAGATGCCGACGACCTTCCACGTGGTGCTCCCGAACTTCACGTCGCGGCCGAGCGTGAGGCCCTTGAACCGGCCCATCGCCTGCCGGCCCACATTGATCTCGCGCATGCCGGGCGTGAAGCGGCGGCCTTCGACCAACGTCAGCGTGTTGCGGATCTCGTAGGCTCGCGGTCCCACGCCGCGCGCCGGCACGTTCGCCGGCTTGCCGTCCGATACGCGCGGCAGCGAGATGATCACGACGAGCTCCGCGGAGGCGAGCGGATGACCGTCGAAGCCGCGCGCCACCTGCGGCAGCGCCTCGATGATCGGCAGCTGCGGGCGCAGCACCGCGCTGACCGTTTCCGACGTCGCGCCCTTGCGCAGGAGGATAGCGTTCTCGTTCGAGCCGCTGGCGACAAGCGCGCCGCGGAAGCCCTGCGCGATCGCCATCGTCATCACGAACACCGCCACGACCATGGCAATGCCCATCGCGGTCATCGCGGCCGTCCCTTTTCGGACGACCATCGAACGCAGGTTGTAGTTGGTGATCAGACCCATAAGAGACGTCTAACCGCAGAGGGCGCAAAGATCGCAGAGCAAGCTTTTCTCTGCGTGCTCAGCGTGCTCCGCGGTTTGCATTTCGTCACGCGACGCGCCGCAAGGCATCGACAATCTTGAGCCGCGACGCCATTCCCGCCGGGATCACTGCGGCGAGCAGCCCGATCAGCGCGCTCAGTCCCAACCCGACCACGACGTTGCCGTTGCTGACGCCGAACGCCGGAATGAAGCCGCCGGTCATCTCCAGGAACTCGCCGTTGATGGTCAGGCGCGCGAGCAGGGCGCCCACGGCACCGCCGGCCATCGCGACCGCGAGCCCTTCGCCCACCACCAGCAGGAAGATGGTCGCACCGGGAAAGCCGAGCGTTCGCATCACGGCGATCTCCGTCGTCCGCTCGCGGACCGACATCGCCATGGTGTTGCCCGCGACGAACAGCGTGGTGAGCACCACCGCCAGCGCCACGCTGCCGAGCAGGAGGTTCAGGTTGCCGAGCATCGACGCGAACGACGCGGCAAACGCCTGCTCGGTGTCGGTCTTCGTCTCGTACGGCGAGTTGGCGAACTTCTCGTCGATCGCCGTCGCGACCTGCGCGGCCTGGTCGGGGTTTGCGACCTGCGCGACGTACCAGCCGACCTGTCCTTTCACGGCGCCGCGCTCGTCGATGTACTTCCACTGGAACAACAACGTCTGGTTGTCGACGGCGCTGCTGCCCGCCTGGTACACGCCCCGGATCGTGAACGTGTAGTCCTCGGTGCCGTAGTAGGGAATGCCCGGCTGGATGACGATCCGATCGCCGACCGTCCAGCCGAACCGCTTCATCAACCCGTCGCCGGCCAGGCACCCGGTGCGATCCTCGAGGAAGGCGCGCTTCTCGTCAGGCGTGACGACAATCTCGGGATACATCCGCAGGTAGCTTTCCGGCTCGATGGCGAACTGCGCGAAGAAGTTCTTCGGATCCTTGTAAATCCCGCCGAACCAGTTCGCCCACGTCACGTCCCGCACGCCGGGCGTGCTCTTGATGACCTCGGCGTGGCTCGTCGGCATGTTGAAGATCATCGACGTCGACCGGATCGTGACGAGGCGCGTGGCGGAGCTGGCGGCGGAGACGGCGTCGAACCCGTCCAGGACGGCGCGCAGCGCGGCGAAGAGGAACACCGCGATCGCGACGCTCAGCATCGTCAAGGCCGTCCGCCGCTTGCTGCGGCGCGCGCTCTTGAAGACGAGGCCGATGAACTTCACGACGCGACCTCCACCTGCTCGACGAGCGTGCCCTTCTCGAGGTGCAGCAGGCGGGAAGCGCGCTCGGCCGCGTGCGGGTCGTGCGTCACCATCACGATCGTCTTCTTGTAGTCGTGGTTCAGCCGTTGCAGGAGCGTCAGCACCTCGGCGGCGGACTTGGCGTCCAGGTCGCCGGTCGGCTCGTCGGCCAGCAGGAGCGTCGGATCGGTCACGACTGCGCGCGCGATCGCCACGCGCTGTTCCTGTCCGCCTGAGAGCTGACGCGGGTAGTGCTTCTCGCGGTCGCCGAGACCGACGATACCGAGCGCGGTCATCACGTGCTCGCGGCGCTGCTTCTTCGACAGATTCGTGAGCAGCAGCGGCAGCTCGACGTTCTCGAACGCCGTGAGCACCGGAATGAGGTTGTACAGCTGGAAGATGAAGCCGATGTGGCGCGCGCGCCAGCCGGCCAGCGCGCGCTCCGACAGGCTGCTGATTTCGGTGTCGCCGATGCGGATCGACCCGCGCGACGGACGATCGATGCCGGCGAGCAGGTTCAGCAGCGTCGTCTTACCCGACCCCGACGGCCCCATCAGGCCGAGGAAGTCCCCTTCGTCCACCGTGAGGGAGACGCGGTCGAGCACGGGAATGTCAATTGTGTCCCGACGGTAGGACTTCGTGACGTCTCGCAGGTCGATGAGCGCCATGGTGCGTCTAGGTTCCTTTCACCCGGACGAGCGCGTGGTCGGTCAGGCCGGCGGGCGGGTTCAGGATCACCGCTTCACCCGGCACGAGGCCGCTCCGGACCTCGGTCTGGTCGAGGCGCGCCGGGCCCAGCGTCACGACACGGCGCGCCGCGCTCCGGCCGGTCACGACCCACACCACCGACTGCCCGCCCTGCTCGGTCACCGCGCGTTGGGGGACGAGCACGATTGGGGACGGAGTTGAGGACGGAGTTAGGGACGGAGTTGGGGACCCGTTGGCTCGGCTCTCCTGGAACGTGACGCTGGCGGTCATCTCTGGCTTCACGTGTCCGTCGGGGTTGAGAATGCTGACACGGACTTCGACGATCGCCTTGGCACGATCTGCCGACGGAAAAATCTGCCGCAGCCGGCCTTTATACACCTGATCCTGATACGCCTGCAGCTTGACCTCGGCCGGCATCGCGGACGCCAGCTTGGCCACGCTGTTCTCGCTCACCTCGGTCTGCACTTCGAGCTCGCTGAGGTCCGCGATCGTCGCAATGGCGCCGCCCTCGCGCGACGCCTGCCCCGCGACGCCGAAGGGCGACACGGTCTCGCCCACCTCCGCGCGCTTCTTGATGACGACGCCGTCGAAGGGCGCGCGCACGTTGGTGTTCTCGAGCGCTGCCTCGATGACCTTCACCCGCGCGCGGGACGAGGCGATCGCCGCTTCCGCCGACTTCACGCGCGCGGCCGACACGGCGACCGTGGACTCCGCGCCGGTCAGCGCCGCGGTCGTGGTGATGCCGTCCTTCATCAGCGCGCGCTGCCGGTCCAGATTGCGGACGTCCTCGTCGCACGCCGCCACGGCCTGCCCGAGCTGCGCCTCGGCCTCCGCGACCGCGCGCCGCGACGCCTCGAGCTGCGCGTCGATGTCCGCGTGCTCGATCTCGGCAATCACCCCGCCCCGGCGCACGCGCGTGCCCTCTTCGAACCTGAGCCGCGCCAGGCGCCCGCCCGTCTTCACGCCGACCTCACTGCTGCGCCGCGCGACGACGTAGCCGGTCGCCACCAGGACGGGCAGGTCGGTCGATCCGCCGGGCGCCGTCACGATCTGGGTGGCGCGCACGATGTCGACCTCGGGTGCCCGGCGCTCGGCAACCCACGCGCGGGCCATCGGGTACACGGACGCGCCGGCGGCCGCGAGGACCGCCAGAGCCGCCCACGGAACCCAGCGCCGCCGCGGGGCGGCATCACGATTGATGCGCAGCCGCGACAAATCGCCGGCTGGCGGGTCAGAATGGATTGACACGGGAAAGAACAGGATCGCCAATCACGCGATCGCCGACGCGCGCGCCTAACTTTCTTCTTCGAATTCTTCTTCTTCCGGCGGGCCGAGACGCGTCGACGGACGCAGCGCTTCGCGGTAATCGAAGAGCGGCAGGTCGCGCACATGGAGCGACAGCGTGCACGCCGGCGACTTCGCATCGACCACGACGGTGACGGGACTGCCCTCGACCCCCTCGCGGAACGTGATACGGCAGCCGCAGGCCAGCCGCGCGTGCGTGAATCCCTTCAACATCGCCTCCGATCATACTACAGGAGGGACTTGATCTCCTTCTCGAAGGCGTCCTTCGAGGTCAACCCCGTGTGCTTCGCGCACACCTTGCCGTCGCGCGAGATGACCACGGTGACGGGGATGCCGAAAATCGGACCGAACGCGTCCTGCACCTCGTCGTGATCGAGCCCCTGGAGCACCAGGTAGTTCATCTTCATCTGGCCCACGTACGGCTTGAGCTTGTCCAGCGCATCGTCCACCGACACGCCGACGACCTGCAGTCCGCTCTTGCCGTACTTCTGCTGGAACTCGATGAACCAGGGAATCTCAATCTTGCAGGGTCCGCACCACGTGGCCCAGAAATTGAGCAGGATCACCTTGCCCTTCAGCGACCCGAGCGTCACGTCCTTGTTGCCCACGTCCTTGAGCGTGAAGTTCAGGTTCGCCGGTTTCGCGTTCGCCGGGCACACGGACGTCGCCGGCGCGCCCGCCGCGGTCGCGTCGGCAAAATGGAAGGGCCACTCCGGCGCCGCGTTCAGCGTGAGCAGCGCCAGCGCCAGGGCGCCCACGGTCGCGATCGCCCATCGGATCTTCATGCGGAGACTCCTTGTCGACACCCTGAGGTTGCCGTCTAGTGCAGCGAGGCTTGAATGAACGAGGCCAGGCGCTCGACGTCCTGCCGCGGCTCGCGCGCGATGAGCACGAACGTCCGGTCGCCCGCGCACCAGATGGCCGCTTCGTGCCCCAGCACCTCGACGAGCTCCTGGGGGCGGGCGCTCTTGGGCAGCATGAACAGCGACACCGGGCGTCCCTGGTGGCGATACATGATGTGCGCAACCCTGCCTTCGCCGTACAGACACGGCCGCGACCCGACCAGCTCGAGCCCGGCGCGCGACGGATCCGACGGCAGGTGCATGCGCCAGTCGAAGCCGGACATCATCGAGCTCTCGACGGCCGCCGGCACGTCGTGCGTGCCGAGCGCGCTGTTCATCGCGAAGCACTTCACGTGATCGGCGGTCAGCTCGGCCGCCATCACCCGCGCCGACTTGTCGGTCGCCTGATACAGAAACGCGCCGCCGACGACGAGCACGAGCGAGGCCGCGAGCGCGTACGGCCCGACCCGCGTCGTCCAGGACGCGGGCACCGCGGCAGGCGGCGGGGCGATGGCGGGCGGGCGGGAAGACCGCTCCGGCGGCGCGTCGCCGGCCGCGCGCGGCGCCTGTCGGGCGAGGTCGGCGCACGCGGCACGCAGCGGTTCCGGCGCCCGGGATGCGAGCAGCGCCGCGCGGCGCGCGTGCACGAGGCCGTGAATCGCCTGTTCGGCGGCGACCCGCGAATGACACGGCGCGCAGACGCGCAGGTGGTCGTCGACGAGGCGGCGGTCCGCCTCCGGCAGCTCGCCGTCGACGAACGGGGTCACGAGCGGATCGATTGAATGGCAGTTAGGCATTGACAGGTCGCAGATGATTCAAGCGTTCGAACAACAGGTGCCGGCCGCGCGAGATGCGCGACATGACGGTGCCGACCGGGATCGACAGCATCTCGGCAATTTCGGCGTAGGAAAACTCTTCCACGTCGCGTAACCAGACGGCCTGCCGGAACGCCTCCGGAAGCGCGTCAATGGCCGCCTGCAGCTCCGGCGCGAGCGTTTCGCGCAGCAGGAGCGTTTCAGGCGTCTCGCCCCGGGAGCCGACGCCCCCGCCCGGCGCGGGCGCGTCCGCCGCGCGGTCGACGATCTCGCTGTCGATCGAGACCGTGTCCCGGGCCCGGTCGCGGGCCCGGTTCCGGGCCGTATTGTGGAGGATCGTGAACAACCAGGCCCTCAGGTTCGTCCCGGGCTCGAACCGATCGGCGGCGCGAAACGCCTTGAGATAGGTCTCCTGCACCAGATCCTCGGCGTCGGCCGGCACACGGGTGAGCCGCAGCGCCGCTCGATACAGGCTGTCGAGCGACGCCAGCGCCTCGGTCTCGAACGCGGGCGACACCACTCGTAAACCCTGGCGGGGCTTCATTTATTCCAGCCTTCGCATCGCTCGTCCTCGTGGCTTCCTCTGGCAAGCCCTCGCGGCTGTCCGCCGGAGCGCGCGCACGCAAGGAAACACGCGGAGGTTGACCAGTATAGCCCTGTCGCCCAAAAGGGTCGGAGCCCGCCGTCGCGAGAGGACAAACCCCCCGCAGGAACAGGCGATTGAGCGAGCACAACGTTTGCAGGTGCCTCGGCGTCAACAGTAAGATCGCAGGCGGTTCCCAACCGCTGCCGCCTTTCCGAGGTACTGCATATGCGCCGCCGCGTGCCGCTGCCCTCTCTGTTCGTGGTCCCGCTGGTGGTCCTGATGACCGCCTGCGCCGGCGTCGCGGCCGCGCAAACCGCGATGGTGCCGTACTTCGGCAAGAACAACATTCACTACGACAGGTTCGACTGGCACATCTACGTGACGGACCACTTCGAGATTTACTACTACCCGGAGCTCGAGCCGCATCTCGAACGGGTGGCCGGCTACGCGGAAAGCGCGTATCAGCAGATCAGCGCCGACCTGAAGCACGATCTCTCGTTCAAGATTCCGCTGATTCTGTTCAAGACGCACAGCGAGTTCGAACAGCAGAACGTGGCACCGGGCGCCGTGGACGAGGGCGTGGGCGCGTTCGCCGAGCCGGAACAGCACCGCATGGTGCTGCCCATTGACGATCCCCCCGACCAGCTCTACGGGCTCATCGTCCACGAGCTGACGCACCAGTTCGAGTTCGACATCATCCCGACGGGGCTCATCCGCCGCAGCACGCCCCTGTGGGTGAACGAAGGGCTCTCGGACTACGAGCGCGGCCAGTGGAGCCCGATCGACCTCATGTCGGTTCGCGACGCCGCGGTCGCCGACATCGTGCCGAAGATGACGGACGTGGAAGGCTACTCGGGCAGCAACCCGCGCCTCATCTACAACCTCGGTCACGCCGTGTTCGAGTTCATCGAGGCGAAGTTCGGGAAGGAAGGCGTCCGGCAGTTCCTCTTCTCGCTGCGCAAGAGCGTCATCGGCGGCGGCGAGGACGCCTACGAAGAAGCGCTGCGGATGACGAAGGACGAATTCGACCAGGCGTTCGAGCGCTATCTGAAGGACCGCTTCAAGCCGTTCCGCGACAAGGAGCGGCCGGCCGACTACGGCCGCGACCTCTCGCCGAACAAGGAGAAGACCCACTTCGCCGAAGCCCTGTCGATCGCGCCGTCGCCGTCGGGCGACCTCATCGCCGTCGTCACGGTGAACCGCAAGGACCGCGAGTACGACATCGTGCTGATTTCGTCCAAGGACGGCTCGATCGTGCGGAACCTGACGAGCGGCTTCGACAAGGACATGGGCTTCGAGCACATCGTGCAGCTCGGCGGGCGGTTCGAGATGCCGTGGATGTCGTGGTCGCCCAAGGGCGATCGCCTCGCCTACTTCGTGCGGACGGAAAAAGAGCGGACGCTCGTCATCCAGAACGTGCTGACGAAGAAGATCGAGGTGCGGGTGCCCATGAAGTCGGTGGACGAGCCCGAATCGCCGGCCTTCGCGCCCGACGGACAAACGATCGCGTTCGCCGCGCTGCGCGCCGGCATCGGCGACATCTACACGATCACCCTTTCGACCGGCGCCATCACCAACCTCACCAACGACGCGTTCGCCGACGCCGCGCCGGTGTACTCACTCGACGGCCGCTTCATCGTCTACAACGCGCGCGTGAGCGGGAATCAGAAGCTGTTCCGGCTGGATCCCGGCACGAAGACAACGACGCAGATCACCTTCGGCACGCAGGACGAGACCGCCGCGCAGTTCATCGACGACCACACGATCGTCTTCTCGTCCACGGCGACCGATCCGACGGTGCCGCTCGAACCGGACGTCGCAAAGAACGGGAACATCTACAACATCTGGACGCTCGATCTGAAAACGAGCGAGCTCAGGCAGTACACCGACGCGCTCGGCGGCAACTGGTCGGCCATCGTGCTGAACGACGGCAAGACGAGCCGCATCGCGTTCGTCGCCTACTACAAGGGCGAGTTCGGCATCCACACGCTCGAGCGCAAGGAGCCGCTGCACACGGCGGCCTCGTCTGATTTCGGCGCGCCCGGGCCGATCATCGATTTCCAGGCGCCGCTGCAGCACACGCTCGTGAAGGAGAACCAGCGCAAGAAGGGCACGTGGGAAAAGATGTTCCTCGAGGGGCGGCCGCCGATCAACGTTGGCGTCACCAGCAACGGCGACCTCTTCGGCGGCACCCAGGTGAGCTTCGGCGACGTCCTGGGCGACAAGCAGGTGAATTTCTACGCGGCCTCCATCTCCCAGTACCGGACGATGGCGCTGTCGTACGTGAACCTCGCGCGGCGGTTCCAGTACGCGCTGCAGGGGTTCTCGCAGACCCAGTTCTTCTACGGCCAGGGCACGCAGTTCTACGCGTCGGTCTACAGCGACCTGATCCCCCGGGATCAGGCGATCGCCACGCGCACCGTTCGCGGCGGGTCGGCGATCGGCATCTACCCGTTCAACCGCTACCGGCGGGTCGAGCTCTCGGGGAGCCTCTATCAAATCAACGAGGAATACTCCGACCCGAGCCTGCAGGACTATTCACAGCAGTACCAGCAGTCCGCCTACGGACAGCAGATCTTCCAGAACGGCACGCTCACGCCGTTGAGCGCCGCGTTCATTCAGGAAACGACGGTGTTCCGTGAATTCGGGCCGCTCGCCGGCAACACGATGCACCTGTCCTACGAAGTGGCCCCGAAGATCGGCCCGACACTGTCGCGCCAGACCATCGACGTCGACCTGCGCCACTACCTGCGGCTCGGCGGCAGCGGCCTCCTGGCGACGCGGTTCCGCGGCTTCAAGAGCTACGGCGACTTCCCGAACTACATCTACTTCGGCGGCAATTCGGAAATGCACGGCTACGACTACCTGCAGTTCGCCGGCCAGAACGTGGTGTTCGCGGACGCCGAGCTGCGGTTCCCGCTCATCGAAGCGGCGCTCACGCCCATCGGCGTCATCGGCGGGATTCGCGGCGTCTTCTTCGCGAACATCGGGGGCGGCTGGTTCGCCAACCAGACGTCGAACAACGCCTGCTCGACGTCGGGCGGATACGAGTTCTGGACCAACCAAACCGAGCAGTGCCGGGCGCTGACCGGCTACAGGACGGACGCGCTGGGCAACTTCGTCTTCGACCCGGCCGGCAACCCGATCGCGACCTACGGACCGGCACAGACGGTCAACGGCTTCCGCCTGAAGGACGGACGCGCGTCGTACGGGATCGGGCTCGAGACCTTCGCGCTCGGCTTCCCGATCCACTTCGACTGGTCGTGGCGCACGACGTTCAACAAGACCTGGGAGGACATCGTGTTCGCGTCCGACGGCGGGAGCGCGAACTTCCGCAAGGCGCGCTTCGCGGTCTGGATCGGCTACGACTTCTAATGGATCTGACACCGAAGCGTGCGGCGGAATCGGCGACCGAGATGGTGCAGGTGGTGCTCCCGAACGACGCCAACCCGCTGGGCTTCATCCTGGGCGGCACGGTGATGCACCTGATTGACATCGCGGGCGCCATCGCATGTCATCGTCACACCCGGAGCCTGCTCGTGACCGCTGCAGTGGACGGCCTGCAGTTTCTCCATTCAATCAAGGTCGGCGACCTGATCATCCTGAAGTCGCGCGTCACCTGCGCCTTCACGACCTCGCTCGAGGTCCAGGTGGATGTGTTTTCGGAAGAGACGCTGACCGGCAGGCGTCAGCTCACCAGCCGTGCGTTCCTGACCTTCGTGGCGATCGATCGCGATGGCGGCCGGGTGCGGGTGCCGCCGCTGATTGTGGAGACGGACGAGGAGCACCGCGTGTGCGACGAAGCGCACGCGCGGCGCGCGGAGCGGCTGCGACTCAGACTTACGAGATCGCCTTGAGCCGCAGGACGCTGCGGTCCATGTCGATGCCGACGCGGTACTTGCTCAGGAACTTGTGGCCGACAATCCCGCCGAGCTGAAACCCGAGGAGCGCACTCGGCGCGTTGAGATTCAGCACGACCACCGGGAAGTTCTTGTAGGGAATGGCGTCGAACATCAGGTCGACGCCCGGCATCAGGAACGCATCCGGATCCCAGCCCGACGTCCCGTACACTTTCAGCGCGATCCGCCGGCCCTTTTCCGGCCTGCGGAGCGCGGTCGCGGTCGCCGAGCTGATGGAAATCACTTCCCCGCCCGTGTCGACCACGAAGTTGACCATCCGGCCGTCGACCGTGCCGCGAACCGTGGCCAGGCGAGTGATCCGCATCGGCAGCTCGAAGTCTGTCGGCTCATCGGGCAGGTGCTTTCCGAAGGTGAGCTTGTGCGTCTTGTAGTCGATGACCATCGAGTAGCCGAGAGCCAGCGGCGAGAGCCCCTCGGTTTCCTTGATCGGGATGTCCTGCAGCGGCGGGTTCTTGATGAGGCACGGTACGTTGCGCAGCTTCAGCGAGCCGAGCTCGAGTGAGTCGATCCGCGCCAGCTGCAGGCCGCGGAGGCCGATCCGGCCGACGCCGGCGCTGAGCGTGTAGGTGACCGGCGTGATGCCCAGGCGCTGCGCCGTCGTCCGCGTGATGACGGTGTTCTCCGACCCGGTGTCGACGACGAAATCCTGCGCGGAGGCATCGTTGACCTTCGCGCGGACCACCACTTTCTCGTTCACCAGCCGGAAGTCGACGGTGTAGAGCCGGTCGTCGGTGCCCGGTTCGCTCTCGAACGGCACGCGCTGACCGAACGACCGGAGGAAGCGGATTTCGGCGCGCGACCAGTCGGCCTTCTCGCTGTGGTCCTTGTTCGGCAGCAGGTTGACGTAATTCGAGTAGGCGCCGGCCGCCTCCTCGTACTTGTGCATCCGCTCGAAGATCGTGCCGACCGTATGGTGGATTTCGAGGTCCCGCGGCGACAGCTGCAGCGCGGCCTGCGCCTCGTTCATCGCGTCGGTCAGATGGCTGCGGGCGGCCAGCGACTTGGCCATCCCGTGGTGACCCCGCGCCAGCTCCGGCGCGGCGACCAGCGCGTCGTGATACATGGCCTCAGCCTCCGGAAACAGGCCCGACGACCACAACGCGTCTCCGTAGAGCGCGATCGAATCGGGGCGCTTCGGATCCGCCTTGTAAAGCTTCTCGGCCTCCTCTCGGACGAGGTCGAACTCCGCCACCCGGAGGGCCGACGCAATGACGCCCATGCGCGGGCGCCGCACGGCGTCGGACGGGGCAGTCTTCAGCGAGTTTCGGTACGCGTCGAGGGAATCGGCGTATTTGCCCTCGGAGAAGAGCAGATCGCCAAGCTGGAGCTGGATTTCGGACGCCTGCGACGGCGGCGTGACGTCCGCGCGAATGACAAGGCAGGCCGCCGCGACGATGGCCGAGACTGCGGCGAGCCGAATGGCGCTCTGCATTGACCCCTCCATGAGACCGACGACGTTCCGGATCCGGCCACGCCCTTTCAAGAAACGATCCGGGCGCACACGGCACGTAATCGGACTATGCGCCCATTGAAGGCTTTCGAGAAGCGAAAAATGCTTTCAGTGCGTGTACTGCTCGATCGGCACGCCGTCGTACATCTCGTCGACGCGGAGGATCTGGGCGTCCCGGCTGTAGGTCCCCAGCTCGTAATCCTCGCTCATGACGAGCGCCTTGATCGGCTTGGTGGGGCACACTTCCGCGCACAGCCCGCAGAAACTGCATCGCGACAGGTTGAAATCGAAGTAGTCGAGGACCTTGATCTTCTGCCCGGGCTCGCGGTGGCCGCCGAGCGCAATCAGGTCGTCGGGACAGGCCTTGGCGCACTGGTCGCAGACGATGCAGGTCTGCGCGCCGGTGCCGGGCTCGGTCTGCAGGCGCAGCACGCCGCGGAAGCGGGGCGCCGTGGGCCGCCGCTCCGCCGGGTACTGGAACGTGAACGCCGGCTGTGGCGTGTACTTCATCGTGAGCCACATGCCCTTGAGCAGATCGACGAGGAAGATCGTCTTGAAGAACGTGATGATGGTCTGCATAGGATTCGCCCGGCTGAAGCCGTCGCGCTACGACCGCTCGCCCCTCGACTGCGCTCGGGGCGACCTTGAGTCCATCGAAAGGTCGCTGTTGAGCGTCGGCTCGGTGTCGCCCGACATGATCGTGCGCTCTTTCCGCAGCACGGTGCCTTCCTTGCGAATCTTGTCCTGCAGGCGCATCAGGCCATACAGCAGCGCCTCGGGACGCGGCGGGCATCCCGAGACGTACACGTCCACCGGCACGACCTTGTCGACGCCCTGCAACACGCTGTAGGTGGGGAACGGACCGCCGGCGTTCGAGCAGCTGCCCATCGAAATCACCCACTTCGGCTCCGGCATCTGGTCGTAGAGGCGCCGCAGGACCGGCGCCATCTTCTTGGTCACCGTGCCGGCGACGATCATCAGGTCCGACTGTCGCGGCGAGGCGCGAAAGACTTCGGCGCCGAAGCGCGCGATGTCGAAGCGCGACGCGGACGCCGCCATCATCTCGATGGCGCAGCACGCCAGGCCGAATCCCATCGGCCAGATCGACGACTCGCGCGCCCAGTTCAGCACGCGGTCGATGCTCGTGGTGATGAAGTTGTCCTCGAACTTGTGGTCGATGAGGCCCATCGGCTACCTCGGATAATATTGCGCGTTTTTCGAAATGAAATCCGCCCACTTCTGCGGCGTTTCGTCGAGCGAGAAAATGGCGTCGACCGGGCAGGCCGGCACGCAGGCGCCGCAGTCGATGCACTCGTCCGGATGAATATAAAGCATCTCAGCGGTGGCGAACGCGGCTTCGTCCTTCCGGGGATGAATGCAATCCACCGGGCACACGTCCACACACGCGGTATCCTTGATGCCAATACACGGCTCGCAGATGATATACGCCATCGCATTGATGATACTAGTGTCCTGCGATCCGGTGCTGACGGCGCTCTTCACGCCGGCGCGCCCGCAGCTGGGCCGGTACGAGGTCTGCACGACCGGCGATTCGATCGAGGCCGTGACGGAGGCCGGCGGCGCTGAAGGCCCGCATTACAGCGACGTCGAAGCCCTTGAAGCGCTGGACGCGTTCGGCACCGCGGGACTGTACGACCGATCGAAGCTGGCCCGGCTCTACGGCGGCACTCGCGTGCGGGTCGCGCGCGGCTGGACCGAGTCCGCCGGCCGCTTCGAGTCGGTCACGCTGCTCTCACCCTACCCTGACGCATCACTCACCCGCCTGATGCCTGGCACGATGGAGATCCGCTTCACCCTGGCGCGTTGAACCAGAACGGCTTCGGGCTCACGGCCGCCGCTCAGGCGCGGACTATAATTCGGCGATAGACATGACAGTCTGGAGAACGGCCGCACGGCTGACTGGGCTGCTCGTGCTCTCGGCCGCGGCCGCCGCCGGCGCGCAGACGCTGCCGTCCGAGCCGATCGCGCTGGCCGATGGCCGCGTCACGCTGGGGGGCGACGTCTCCGCGTCGTTTGGATCCGCCGACCCCGCCTTCTTCAACTACACCGACTACGATCACTCCGCGCTGCGGATGCTGCGCGTCGATGTGTCGGCCGCCGTGAAGGCCGGCCCGCACTTCACGCTGCTCGGCGAGCTGCGGACCGAGAATCTCGGCAGTGTGCGGCCCTACGCCCTGTACCTGCGGATCAGGCCGTGGACCTCGCGCGACTTCGACATCCAGGTGGGGCGCATCCCCCCGACCTTCGGTGCGTTCGCACGGCGCACCTACGCCAGCGACAACCCGCTCGTCGGGTATCCCCTCGCCTATCAGTACCTGACCGCGCTGCGTCCGGACTCGCTGCCCGCCAGCGCCGACGAGCTGCTGCGCAAGCGCGGGCTCGGCTGGCTCACGCGCTACACCATCGGCAACGTGGTCGCCGATCACGGCGTGCCGCTCGTGAGCGCGTTCCGCTGGGACACCGGCGTGCAGGTGCACGGGACGGCCGGCATCCTCACCGCCGCCGCCTCGGTCACGACCGGCACGGTGTCCAACCCGCTCTTCGCCGACGACAACGCCGGCCGCCAGCTCGCGGGACGCGTCGAGCTGCGTCCGGTGGCCGGCCTCATTGTCGGATCGTCGATCGCGCGCGGCCCTTTCGTGACCGACGCCGCCGCGCGCGCGGCGGTCGGCGACGGGCATGGAAACGAGCTCACGCAGACCGCCTGGGGCGCCGACGCCGAGTTTTCGCGTGGTTACTACCTCCTTCGCTTCGAAGCCATCGTCAGCGACTGGCGGCTGCCGATCGTCCGCGCGCCGGCGATCGGGCTGCCACTGCGCAGCGCATCGACATCGATCGAAGGGCGCTACAAGATTCTGCCGGGGCTGTATGCGGCCGCGCGGGTCGATCATCTCGGGTTCAGCGACGTGGCCGGCACGCTCGTGACCGAGCCGTGGGATGCCCCGGTGACGCGAGCGGAGGTCGGCACCGGCTTTTCGATTCAGCGCAACCTGCTGCTGAAGCTGTCCTACCAGTACGATCGCCGCGACGGCGGTCCGCTGAAGCGCGACGGCCGTCTCACGGCGGGACAGCTGGTGTTCTGGTTCTAATGGAACGAACACAAAGGACACAAAGGGTACAAAGGACACAAAGGGAAGGCCGCGTGCCCGTGATGAACGCGTGGGTGTTGGCCTTTGTGTCCTTGGTGTCCTTTGTGTTGATTCAACCTCCGAGCAGGCTGGCCGCGGCGAGGAACGGCGCCATCCGCGGCCGCGTCGAGCTGCGCCGTCCCGCGACGCCGATGGAGCGTCGTCCCGGCGTGGCCGATCTGGGCACGGCGGCGGGCCGTGACATGCCCGACCTGCTGCGGTCGGTGGTGTACCTGGAGTCGGCGCCGCGCGGCGCCTTCGAGACCGACCAGGGCGGACACGCGGCGATGGACCAGCGGAACGAAACGTTCGTGCCGCACGTGCTGGCGATCACGACCGGGACGACCGTGGATTTTCCGAACTCCGACAAGTTCTACCACAACGTGTTCTCGCTCTCGAAGGCGAAGCGCTTCGATCTGGGACGCTACGCCGCCGGACACTCGCAGTCGATTCGCTTCGACCGGCCGGGCATCGTGCGCGTGTTCTGCGACATCCACTCGCACATGAACGCGTTCATCCTCGTCTTCAGCCATCCGTTCTTCGCGCTCACCGACGCGGAGGGGCGCTACCGGATCGACGACGTGCCGCCGGGCCCCTACGGCGTCATCGCGTGGAACGAAGGCACCTCGTCGGAGCCCCGGCCGGTCACGGTGCCCGACGGCGGCGTCGCCGAGCTGGACTTCACGCTGCGATGAAGATGCTCTCCTCGCTGCGGAGCCGGATTTTTCTCGCGAGCGCGCTGCTCACCGTGCTCTGCATCGGCGTCGCGATTTACCTGGTCAACCGGACGGTCACCGGCGAGGCCGAGCGCACGCTCGAGCGCGAGATCGTCGCCACGGGGGCGCAGATCGACCAGCTGCGCGCCGAACGCACCCAGACGTTCACGCTCATGGCGCGGCTCATCGCCGATCTGCCCAAGCTGAAGGCGGCCGTCGAGACCAACGACCCGCCGACCGTACAGGACATCGCCGGCGGCTACCGCTCGCAGCTGAACGCCAGCCTCGTGCTCGTGACCAACCGCGTCGGCGATCTGCTCTACAGCGCCGGGGGCTCGCCGCGCGCGGCCGCCATCGCGGCGAACCAGCCGGCGGTGCGCGAGGCGCTGGCGGGCCGGGACAGCGTCAGCCTGCTGCCGCAGCCGAACGGCCTTCTGCAGGTCATTACCGTGCCGATCGCGATCGGCCTGACGCGCCCGGAAATGCTCGGCACGCTCAGCGTCGGCTTCCTGCTCGACGATGCGCTGGCCGCCCAGCTCAAGCGGATCACCGGCAGCGATCTCGCCTTCGGGATGGATGGTCAGATTCTCGCGTCGACGCTGCCGCGCGACACGCACCCGGCGCTGGCCAATCGGCTTCGCGCCGCGGGCATCTCGCGCGTGCTGCTCGGCGCGGAGGAATACGAGTCGCTGTCGCGGCCGCTCTCGGCGGCCGGCGATCGCGTGCCGCCCTCGGCGGGACCGGTCGTCCTCATCCTCCGATCGCGGACCGGGCAGCTGCAGTCGCTCGAGGCGATTCACACGGGCCTGGCCGCCACCGCCGTGCTCGCCGTCGTCCTCGCCACGGTGCTGAGTCTCGCGGTCGCGCGCACCATCGCCCGGCCGCTCGCCGCCATCACCGACGTCATGCGGGAGGTCGCGGTCACCGGCGATCTCACGCGCAAGATCGCGCTCGGTCACGGCAACCGCTGGGACGACGACGACGCGCGGCTGCTGGCGACGACGTTCAACACGCTGACCGACTCGATTGCCCGCTTCCAGCGCGAGATGTCGCAGAAGGAGCGGCTCGCGTCGCTCGGACGGCTGTCCACCGTCATCGCGCACGAGGTGCGGAACCCGCTGATGATCATCAAGGCGTCGCTGCACACGCTGCGGCAGCCCGACATCAGCGCCGACGCGGCGCGCGAGGCGGTGGGGGACATCGACGAAGAGGTCGTCCGGCTGAACCGGATCGTGAACGAGGTGCTCGACTTCGCCCGTCCGATCCGCTTCGACCTGTCGGCGGTGAACGTGAACGCGCTGTGCCGCGAGTCGGCGGCCGCCGCGATGGCTTCGGGGCCCGGGTCGCGCATCGACCTCGACCTCGATCCGGCGCTGTCCTCCATCACGACCGACGCGGAGCGCATGCGCATCGTGCTGGTGAACGTGCTCGTCAACGCGCGGCACGCCGTGAACGGCAACGGGCCGGGCGTCACGCTGTCGAGCCGCGCGAGCGGCGGCCACGTCCTCCTCGTCGTCGCGGATCAGGGCGCCGGCATCGCGCCGGACGATCTCGCGCAGGTGTTCGATCCGTACTTCACCACCAAGCGCGGCGGCACCGGTCTGGGGCTGCCGATCGCCAAGAACATCGTCGAGGGCCTCGGCGGCACGATTACCGTGTCGAGCGCGGCGGGCCGCGGCACCGAAATCCGCATCACTCTTCCTGTCGACTCCTCTCATGGGAGGCCGGTCCAGTCATGATCCACCGCGGCTCGATCCTCCTCGTCGACGACGAAGACAAGATTCTGAAAGCGCTCGGACGCGCGCTGCGGGACGCCGGCCACGCGGTGGTGGAAACGACCAGCCCGCGCCACGCGCAGCGGCTGCTCGCGGAACGGAGCTTCGACGTGCTCCTTGTCGACAACATGATGCCGGAGCTGAGCGGCCTGGATCTGATCCGCGAGTTCGTGGCGTCCACGCCGGAGGGCGAGCGGCCGCAGATTCTGATGATGACCGCGCACGCCACCGTGGAGAGCGCGATCGAGGCGATGAAGCTCGGCGCGCTCGACTACCTGCAGAAGCCGTTCGAGATCGACGAACTGCTCGTCGTGGTGCGCCGGGCGCTCGACCACCAGCGGCTGCGGACCGAGTACCGCTATCTCGTCAACGAGCGCGACGAACAGTTCGACCATTACGGGATCATCGGACGCAGCCGCGGCATGGAGGACGTGATCCACCGCTCCGAGCTCGTGGCGAAGACCAAGAGCACCGTGCTCATCACCGGCGAGACCGGCACCGGCAAGGAGCTGGTGGCGCGGGCCATCCACGACCGCAGCGCCCAGCGCGACATGCCGCTCATCAAGGTCAACTGCGCGGCGATCCCCGAGACGCTGCTCGAATCGGAGCTCTTCGGCCACGTGCGGGGCGCGTTCACCGGCGCGACGACGAGCAAGAAAGGCAAGTTCGCGCTCGCCGACGGCGGCACGATCTTCCTCGACGAGATCGGGACGATGAGCCCGACGCTGCAGTCCAAGCTGCTGCGCGTGCTGCAGGAGCGCGAGGTCGAGCCGCTCGGCTCGGAGCGGACGGAGACGATCGACGTGCGCGTGATTGCCGCGACCAACCGCAACCTGCGGCAGATGGTGGCCGACGGCAGGTTCCAGGAGGATCTGTTCTACCGCCTCAACGTGATTCCGATCGAGATCCCGCCGCTGCGCGATCGGCGGGAGGACATCCCCGCGCTCGTCGAGCACTTCGTCCAGAAGCACGCGCAACGCACGGGCCGGCGCATCGAGCGGATCGACGATGGCGTGCTGGCCGGGCTGCAGCAGTACGACTGGCCCGGCAACGTCCGCGAGCTGGAGAACACGATCGAGCGGGCCGTGGTGCTGTCGCAGGGACCGGTGATTACCGCGCGCGCCGTGTCGGTGCTCGGCGCCGCGACGCAGCAGGTCACCGGCCTGCCTTCGCTCAAGCTCCGGCAGAACATCGAATGGGTCGAGCGCGAAACCATTCGGCGGGCGCTCGAGAATGCCGGCGGCGTGAAGAAGGACGCCGCGGAGCTGATGGGCATCAGCCAGCGCGCGCTCTCGTACTACCTGGCCAAGTACAGACTGGAATCGTAGCGACCTGTCCTGGCGCAAGAGATTCGCATGCGTACCCTCGGACACCTCGCGATCGGCGGCGTGGCGGCTGCGGCGATCGCCCTCGCCATCAGTTGCGGCGGGAGCTCGGCGAGCCCGACCTCGCCGTCGGGGTCGTGCTCGCCCGGCTCGAGCCTCACGACGATCGTGATCATGAACAACAGCGTCTGCCCGCAGAGCCTCACCGTTCCCCGAGGCACGCAGGTGACGTTCTCGAATCAGGACTCGCGCGTTCACGAGATGGATTCCGATCCGCACCCGGAGCATACCGACTGCCCGGAGATCAATCAGGTCGGCTTCCTCGGTCCCGGCCAGAGCCGCCAGACCGGCAACCTGAATGCCGCTCGCCGATGCGGCTTCCACGATCACGGGAATCCCGACAACGCCGCGCTGAAGGGGACGATCACGATTCAGTAGGGCCTGGGCTGAGCCATCCCCTCATTTCAGACCGAACGCATGGACATACACCGATTGCCCGAGCACGTATTCACCGAATCGCTGCACAAGCGGCTCCAGCCGTTCCTGCTTCATCGCCCGGATC
>Ga0082335_1001089_pt1 | contig 61723 bp, 68 predicted proteins | sample Subgrocontami58m_FD_72375 | JGI IMG/M metagenome (GOLD analysis project Ga0082335, IMG submission 72375) | Subsurface groundwater microbial communities from S. Glens Falls, New York, USA - GMW37 contaminated, 5.8 m (SPADES assembly) (version 2) ... | reverse complement strand
CCCCCGGGAGCTGGGGGCAGGACAACGCCCGCGCCTGCGACGCGGCCCTGTCCCTGCGGCCCCCCACCCCCGTGGGCGATGCAATCGTCATGGGCGGGGCACGGGCGGCCGCCCGCCGATCGCTGGGGGGCGGCGCGCAATGACAGGGATTCTCGCCGGACGCATTGCCCTGGTTACCGGCGCTGGGCGCGGAAACGGGGCTGCCATCGCCCATGGCCTGGCACAGGCCGGGGCCAGGGTGATCGTGACCGACATCGACCGCCAAGCGGCGCACGATACCGCCGAGGCGATCGTCAAGGCAGGCGGCGATGCGCGCGGGTTTGCCCTCGATGTGGCCGACGAGGTCGGCTGCGGCAAGCTTGCCGAGGACATCGCCCTGCTGGTCGGGCCGATCCGCATCCTGGTGAACAATGCCGGCATTTTCTTGCGCGGCAATCTTGCCGCGGCTGATGGGCGGGAACGCTGGGACCGGACCATGGCGGTGAATGTGCAGGGCACCTTCAATGTCACGATGGCTTTCGTCGAGCAGCTGAAGCAGACGAGGGGGACGATCGTCAATGTCGCCTCGACCAATTCGTTCGTGGCACCGGCCGGCAGCGGGGCCTACCCGGTCTCCAAGGGCGCGATCGCCCAGTTCACGCGCGGCCTGGCGAGCGAGCTGGCGCCCGACGGCGTGCGGGTCAACGCCATCGCGCCCGGCATCATCGCCACGGCGATGACCGAGGTGACCCGGGCCGACCCTCAGCGTCTCGACGCCTTCCTGGCGCATGTGCCGATGAAACGTGTCGGCCAGCCGGATGAACTTGCCGGTCCGGTGGTTTTCCTCTGTTCCGATGCCGCGAGCTATGTGACGGGCGCGGTTCTTGCCGTCGATGGAGGCTACCTTGCCGTCTAGGTCAGTCGTGGTTTCGGTCCGGCCGGCGACCGTTGACGACGTCGATCTCCTCCATCGATTCTCGATCGATCTCGCGACCTACGAGGACGAGCCCGATGCCGTCACCTCGACGCCCCAGACGCTGGCCCGTGACGGTTTCGGCACCGACCCGAAATTCTCGGCCCTCATCGCCGAGCGCGGCGGCACGCCGGTCGGCTTTGCGCTCTACACCTTCAACTATTCGGTGTGGACGGCGGCGCGGGGCATTTTCATCGAGGACATCTGGGTCGTGCCCGAGGAGCGCCGCGGCGGGGTCGCCCGCGCGCTGATGGCGGCTCTCGCCTGCGAGTGCGTCGCCAAGGGGTTCAGACGCATCGACCTCAACGTGCTCGACTGGAACCCGGCGCGCGGCTTCTACGAGCGGATGGGCTTCCGCTGGATCCGCAACTGGCTGCCCTATCGCCTGAGCGGCGAGGCGCTGACGGCGCTCGCTACTGCTTCTTCGAAAGACCCATGACTCGGCCGGCCTTGGCCGGCTTGGGCAGCAGACAGTGCGTCGCCCACAGGGTCTCCAGCCGTTCGGCCACCGGCACCGGCCAGGGCGCGGAGCGGCGCGAGGCGTAGTCGATGTTCATCACGATCGCCTCGTTGGTCGCCGCCAGGTAACCCTGCTCGGCGTGGAACATCTCGTGGAAGAGATGGACCTTCTTGGCGTCTCGCTCGAGAAGCTGGGTGGCGAAGCGCATCGGCGCGCCTTCCTTCATCTCGCGATCGTAGGTGACGTGGGTCTCGAGCACGAAGGTCATGCCGAGCTTGCCGTCGACGTAGCGTCGACCCAGCCCCATGTTGCGCATGAACGCGCCGGACGCCTGGTCGAAGGCCGTGACATAGAAGGCGACGTTCATGTGGCCGTTCCAGTCGACCCATTCCGGCAGCACGGTGGAACGGTGGGTGTCGAGCGGCGCGCGCGTGACGAGCTCCGGCAGCTCGTAGGGCAGTGAATCCAGCATTGAGGGGGAATCTACTTCTTCCTGGGCAGACCGATGAGGCGGCCGGCCTGTTTGGGTGCCGGCAGCCTGGCGTGTGCCGCCGTCATTTTTTCGATGCGCTCCATGGCGAAGTCGGGCCACGGCGCGGAGCGACGGCTCGCATAGTCGATGTTCATCAGCATCAGCTCGTTGGTGGCGGCGAGATATCCTTCGTCGGCGTGATACATGACGTGGATATAGTGCAGGCGCTTGGCGTCATGGTCGAGGATCTGGGTGGTGATCCGCAGCGGATCGCCCTCCTTGACCTCGCGGTCGTAGGTGACATGCGCTTCGAGCACGAAGGTCATGCCGATCTTGTCGCGCGTGTACTCGAAGCCGCAACCGAACTGCTGGCACAGCGTGTCGGTCGCCTGATCGAAGGCCACGACGTAATAGCCCACGTTCATGTGGCCGTTCCAGTCGATCCATTCGGGTTTGACGATGGCGCGGTGCTGGTCGAACGGGGCGCCGGTATCGAGTTCGATCATAGGGTATGGAGCTAATTTCATGCGGGCGGACCGTAGCGAAAGCGCCTACTGCACCGCAAGTTCTCTTCGCAATCGTCTGAAGGAGCATCGAGATGGTCAGGAAGCCGAAAGCCGTGGTGCTGGGCGTGGGAGCGGAACGCGGCGTGGGTGCAGGCTTGAGCCGCCGCTTCGCGAAAGAGGGCTATCACGCGCTGGTGGCCGGCCGTACCGCGGCCAAGATCGAGAAGGTCGTCGAGACCATTCGTGCCGCCGGTGGCTCGGCGTCGGCCGTCGTGACCGACGGCACGAAGGAAGCCGACGTCATCGCCCTGTTCGACCGCGCAATGGTGGACGACGCCGAGGGAATGCCGGCCGATCTGCTGGTCTTCAACATGGGCAACAACCAGGCCGTCGAGTTCCGCGAGATGACGGCGCAGCACTTCGAGGACTCCTGGCGTGTCGGCTGCTTCGCTGGCTTCCTGTTCGCCCGCGAGGCGGCGCGCCGGCTGGCGCCGCTCGGCCGCGGCACGGTGATCTTCACCGGCGCCTCGGGCTCGCTGCGCGGCCGGCCGCGATTCGCCGCCTTCAACGCGACCAAGGGCGGGCTTCGCCTGATGGTCCAGTCGATGGCCCGCGAGTTCGGCCCGCAGGGGATCCATGTCGCGCACGTCATCATCGACGGCGGCATCGAGGGCGAGCGGCTGCTGTCGCGTATGCCCGACCGCAAGGAGAAGGCCAGCCTGGATGGTTTGCTGGGGATCGAAGCGATCGTCGAGAACTACTGGCACATCCATCGCCAGCCGCGCAGCGCCTGGACGCACGAACTCGATATTCGACCGTACAAGGAGGCGTTCTAGGATGTCGGCGTCGTGTCGCGCTTCCGCGCCCTTTCGTACCAGCGCGACATCAGTTCGATGGCGAGCCAGGTCAAGATCGAGCAGGCGAGCAGCGCGTAGAGCGCATTGTGCCAGCCGACCTGGTCGACGATCAGCGCGAACAGCGCTGGCGAGAAGGCATTGACCAGCAGGATCGGCGTCGCGATCAGCCCCAGCACGGCGCCGTAGCCCTGGGCGCCGAACAGCGCGAGCGGCACCGCGCCGCGCACGATCGTGATCACGCCTTGCGAGGCGCCCAGCAGCAGGGTGAAGGTGACGAGCAGCCAGAACTCGCCGCGCGCCAGCATCAGCAGCAGCAGCGCTGGCGGCAGAACGCCGATGGCGATGCGCGCGATGGTCATGGCCCTGAGGTTCCGCCCGAAGAAGATCTCGACCAGACGGCCGCCGAACTGGCCATGGCCCTTGAGCGAGGCGACCCACACGGCTGCAGCACCGGCCAGGCCTGCCGATTCGAGCAGCGGCACGAGTTGCAGTGACACGACGCCAAACACGAAACCGTTGAGCGACATGATGAGGGCGAACAAGGCGATACCGACCGTGCGCAGGCGGCCTTCCAGCGCCGGGCCGTCCTGCGCTCTCTCGGGTGCCTTGGTTGCCGCCGTTTCCGTCGCGGGCTCGCGCCGCGAGAGGCCGAGCCAGTTCAGCGGCAGGCAGATGGCAAGGTTGATGGCGGCGAAGGTCAGCAACGTCCCGCGCCAGCCGTAGGCCGAGTTCAGGTAGTGGCCGATTACCCAGAAGACCGTCGAGGCGTAGGCGCCGTATAGGGTGAGGTAGGAGATGGCGGCACGCCCTCGGCTCGGCACCGCCTGCACCAGGGCGGCGAACGCCGCGTCGTAGAGGCAGCAGCGCATGCCCACGCCGATCACCAGCCAGGCTGCCAGATAAGAAGCGACGTCGCGAACCTGCGACAGGCCGAGCAGGCCCGTGGAGACGATGATGGTGCCGATCGACATCACCGTGCGGGCACCGATGCGGTCGATCAGCCGCCCGACCCAGGTCGAGATCAGGCCCATCGTCACCAGCGCGACGCTGAAGCCGAGAAAGATCGTGCTGACGCCCCATCCGGTCTCGGCCGCGATCGGCTTTGCCAGCACGCCAAGGCAGTAATAGCTCGTGCCCCAGGCCGTGATCTGGGTGATGCCGAGTGCATTGACGGAGATGACCAGGGGGTCGCTCCGCCACCGGCGTTGGTTGCCTTTCATGAGTCCCTAGTACCAGATTTCGCAATCTTGACATCTATATTTCTAGTGATATGGATGTTAAATGAGTGGACGCAGGCGACAAAGGGAGCAGGAGGCGGCCGACGCCCTGGCGGCGTTGGGCAATCGCACGCGTCTGCGCATCTTCAAGCTGCTCGTCCGTGCCGGGCGCGAGGGGGCCAACATCGGCGCCATCCAGCGTATGCTCGGAGTCCCGGCGACGACGCTTGGCCACCACCTCGGCGCGCTCGCAAAGGCGGGCCTGGTCGACCAGGAGCGCCGCAGTCGTGAAGTCGTCTGCACTGCCAACTATAAGGCCGTGAGAGAAATCCTCGACTATGTCAGGGAGGAATGTTGCGCTGGCCTCGACTTCGGCGAGGCCAGCGAGGCGGCGTGAAAATTTTCGACGGAACATATCCATAAAACTAGTGGAATAGGCATATGTCGATCCAGACCATCCTGACGGAGGTTCGTGCCTGGCGGTCGCTTCGAATGGACCCGGCCTGGGCCGCCGTCGCCGCGATTTTCGCCGTGCTCGCCGCCTTCATGCCACAACAGGCGGCGGTCTCGGCGGGGTTCACCGCGAAGGCGGTGGGGTCCGTGCTGCCGTTCTTCACCATATCGATCGGTCTTGCCGCCTATGCCAAGGCGACAGGCGCGGAGAACCTGATCGCCAAGGCATTCTCGGGCCGCGTCGAGGTGATGATCGTCATCGCGGGGTTGGTGGGCGCGCTGTCGCCGTTCTGCTCGTGCGGCGTCATTCCCATCATTGCGGCCCTTCTTGCCTCGGGAGTTCCGCTCGCCCCAGTAATGGCGTTCTGGCTGGCATCGCCGCTCATGGACCCGTCCATGTTCGCTATCACCATGGGGGTGCTCGGCCTCCAATTTGCGATCGCCAAGACTTTCGCCGCCATTGCCGTGGGTTTGCTCGGCGGCTTCGGCGTGTTGGCAGCGCAGCGCCTTGGCGTCCTGGCCGGGCCACCTTTGCGCGACGGCGTTGGCAACGGCGGCTGCGCCGGTTCGAAGATCCGCAATCCCAAGGAGGTGGTTTGGCGCTACTGGCAGGAACCCGCCCGCCAGGAAACCTTCTGGACCAGCGCGCGCCAGAACGCGCTCTTTCTGGGCAAATGGCTCGTTCTCGCTTTTGTGGTCGAAAGCCTGATGGTTGCCTATGTGCCGGACGACCTGGTGGCGGGTATCGCCGGCGACGGCGGCTTTCTGTCGATCTTGGGAGCCACCCTCGTTGGAATCCCGAGCTATCTCAACGGCAACGCCGCGTTACCTCTGGTCGCAGGGCTGATGGACAAGGGCATGGCTCCTGGTGCGGCGATGGCGTTCCTGATCGGTGGCGGCGTAACTTCAATACCTGCGGCTCTCGCCGTATGGGCGGTGGCCAGCCGGCAGGTCTTCGTGGCGTATCTCGCTTTTGCCATTCTTGGGGCCGTCCTCGCCGGTATTGCGTTTCAGGCCGCTGCAGGCTGATCGGCGAAAGCTATGGACGCCTTGATGCCCATGACGGCCGAGCAGCTCAACAGCTCGTGCTTCTGCATCGCGCTCGACCGGGAGCGACTCCATGCCGCCATGGCGCGGGAGGCGCGCGATCCGGAATTTCCGGCTCGCTATATCCAGCCTCGCGAGCACCTGTTTTCCAACGTGCCCCTCTTCCACGCGGGGCGCGATCTGGACGCGATGACTAGCGTCGTCCGCATGATCGAGACCGCATCGCGTCTGCCGGCTTACCGGGACGCGGCTCTGGTCTGGGCGCCCGACATCGCCCGCTTCGATCCGGGGCCTCGAGGCGTGTTCATGGGCTATGACTTCCATCTCGGCGAGGCCGGCCCGAAGTTGATCGAGGTCAACACCAACGCGGGCGGGGCATTTCTCAATGCGCTGCTCGCGAAGGCGCAGCGCGCCTGTTGCCCGGAGGTGGAGCAGGCCTTCGGCCTGCCGCTGCTCGGCGATTTCGATGCCGCGCTCATGGGCATGTTCGAGGCTGACTGGATGCGTCAGCGCGGCAAGGCGCCCCTGCGGCGCATCGCCATCGTCGACGATGATCCCGAAGGTCAATATCTCTACCCCGAATTCCTGTTGGCGCGCGAAGCTTTCCGGCGCCGGGGCGTCGATGCCGTGATCGCCGATGCGCCGGCCTTGCGATATGCAGGGGGCCGGTTATGGGCCGGCGACGCGACCATCGACCTCGTCTACAACCGCGTCGTCGACTTCTCGTTCGACCGGCCCGAACACGCGGCCCTGAGGTCGGCATATCTGGATGCCGCCGTCGTGGTGACGCCCAATCCGCGCAATCACGCGCTTCTCGCCGACAAACGCAACCTTGTCCTGCTTTCGGATCGCCCCAAGCTCGAGAGCTTTGGACTTGATCCGCACCTCGCGGAACAGTCGCGCCTGATCCCGCGCACGGTTCGCGTGTCTCCGGAGAATGCCGTTGCGCTGTGGGAGGCGCGCAGGGCCTATTTCTTCAAGCCGGCGGCCGGCCATGGCGCCAAGGCCGTCTATCGTGGCGCCAAGCTTACGCGCGGCGTGTGGCGGCAGATCATTGCGGGAGACTACGTCGCGCAGGAATTCACCGCACCCGGCGAACGCATGGTCGAGATCGATGCGACGCGCGAACCGCGCAAGGCCGACATCCGCCTGTACACCTACGATGGAGCCGTGCTGCTGGCTGCAGCGAGGCTCTACCAGGGACAGACGACGAACTTCAGGACGCCGGGCGGAGGGTTCGCCCCGGTGTATTTCATCCGCCCGATCGATCCATGGAGGGGTCGGGCGTGTCCGCCTGGACCGGCCTAGACGCGCTTGCGTTCAGGTATCTCCGACAGGTCAAGGAAGATCCGCTTTCCGAGACGTTCACCCGTCGCGACCATGTCGTCGGCGCCGGTCGACGAGCCGCCGATGCGCAGCACGGCATCGCATTTGCCGATCAACTCGCGGGCGATCGGATGGAAGATCTCGTCGAAGACCGCATCGCCGATTTGCTGCGAGCCCGCGCGCTTCAGGAGCGGCAGGGCGAACCATTCGCCCAGCAACGGCAGATGACCGAGCCGGAAGACGGCGAGTGCCATGTCCTCCATGGCATGGACATTGCGCTGGATCAGGACGGGATCGTCGTTGGTGCCGGAGCGATAGGGGCCGGCGATCAGGATCATCATCTGCTCGGTCATCGCGGGATCTCCAGCAGTTCGTGCGCCACCAGGTCTGGCGCTGAAATGATGCAGTTGTGGCCGGCTTCGATCGGCCTGTAGCGGATATGAGGCATCGCCTGAACCTTCTCGTGCATGCCGGCCGACACTGGATAGCGTGGCTTGGTGCAGGCGATGTAGGTCATCGGCCGGCCATTGCCGGCGGGATGGAACAGGCGGATTGGTTTCGTGTAGCAGGCGACGGGATGCGGCGTGAGATGGCGGTGCGTCCAGGCGGCAAGGTCGGGATCGTCGATGATCAGGCTGCCGACCGGCGCGAAGGGCAGCACTTCCGTGCCGTTCACGATCTTCACCAGCTTCTTCCGCTTGGCCACGATCTCTGCCGGAATGCGGCCGAAGATCGACTGGCCGTCGGCCGGGATGCCGCCATCGATGATGACGAGATGGCTGACGCGCCCGGGCATCCGGTCTGTCGTCAGGCTGGCGATCAGGCTGCCGAAGCTGTGGCCGACCAGCACCGTATTGCGCAGGTCCTCCTTCTCGAGATAGTCAATGGTGTCGGCAAGCAGCACATCGTTGTCGATGTCCGGCGCGAGTTCGGCCGCGCGTTCGCCGACGCCACGAAAGGGCAGGGCACGGGCGTCATGTCCGGCGGCCTTCAGTCGCTCGACGACGAATCTCCACGACCAGGCGCCCATCCAGGCGCCCGGCAGGCAAACGTAGGTGCGCGACTCGTTCATGCGGCGCGCGTCTTAGCACATCACCGCGCCCGTGCTAGCGTCCGGCAAACAGGAGGACCCGATGGTCAACACCAATCGTCGCGTATTGCTGAAGTCGCGGCCCGAGGGCGAGCCGACCCACGCCAATTTCGACGTGGTCGATCATCCGATCCCCGAGCCGAAGGACGGCGAATATCTGTCGCGCACCATCTGGATGTCGCTCGATCCCTACATGCGCGGACGCATGGCCGAAACCAAGGGCTACGCCGCCAACGTCAATCTCGGCGATGCCATGGTCGGCGGCACGGTCGGCCAGGTCGTCAAGTCGAAGAACCCGAGGTTCAGGGAAGGCGATTTCGTCGCCGAGTATTCGGGCTGGCAGAGCTATGCCGTCTCCGACGGCGCCATGAGCATGAAACTCGATCCCGCTGCGGCGCCCCTGTCGCTGGCGCTCTCGGTGCTCGGCATGCCGGGCATGACCGCATGGTGGGGCTTGATGCAGATCGGCAAGCCCAAGGCGGGCGAGACGGTGGTCGTTTCGGCGGCGTCGGGCGCCGTCGGCTCGGTGGTCGGCCAGCTCGCCAAGCTGCACGGCTGTCGAGCGGTGGGCATCGCCGGTGGCAAGGAAAAGTGCGACTACGTGGTGAAGGAGCTGGGCTTCGACATCTGTGTCGACTATCGCGGGGCCGGCGCCAGTCTCTTCAGGGAGATCCGTACGGCGGCTCCCAAGGGAATCGACGTCTATTTCGAGAATGTCGGCGGCGCCGTGCAGGCCGCCGTCGTGCCCCAGCTCAACGACTTCGCCCGCGTGCCGTTGTGCGGCCTGATCTCGCAGTACAACGAAATGCAGATGAATCCCGGCCCCGACTGGCGCCTGCTCCTGGTCAAGCGCGCTACCGTGACCGGCTTCATCGTCTCCGATCACTTCGGGCAGATGGACGGCTTTTGGAAGGAAGTGCCGGCCGCGGTCAAGGCCGGCAAGATCAAGTATCGAGAGGACATTGTGAAAGGCATCGAGAATGCGCCCGAGGCCTTCATGGGGCTGTTGAAGGGCAGGAACTTCGGCAAGCTGCTGGTGCAGGTTGCCGAAGATCCGACCCGGAAGTAGCTAGGCGCGCTTCTTCAGCGCCAGTCCCGTGGTGATCCAGCCTGATCCGATGAAGATCAGGTCGATGCCGAGGAAGATGCCGAGCACGAACAGGCTCGAGGCTGGCCACTGGGCGATGATCATGCAGCCCAGTGCAAAGGTGATGACGCCCGACAGCGCGACCCAGCCCCACGGTCCGCCGGCACTTTTCATGCTGAAGGCGAGGAAGATGCGTAGCACGCCGCCGACCGCCAGGGCGATGCCCAGCATCAGGGTGAGGTAAACCGCAGCGAGGAGCGGGTTCACGATGGCGATGACGCCGGCGGCGACGTAGAGCACGCCGAGCAGCAGCCAGAACAGGAACTTGCCCCAGCTCTTGACGCCGAAGGCGGCGACGATCTCGGCGACGCCGCCCATCACCATCATGATGCCGACGACCAGTACGGCCGTCTCTGTGGCAGCGACGACGCTACCGAGCGCGATGACGCCCGCGATCAGGAAGACGATGCCGAGGGCGACGATCCATCCCCATTTGGCGCGCAGTGCCTTGAGGCCGTCCGCCAGGCTGTTGGGTCCCGATTTGTCTGCCGTCATGGACATGCCGTCCTCCTTCAGTGCGAAACGCACGTACCAAGAATACACTCGGTCGATGACTCTGTCGCCGGTTGTGTGGGAAACTTCGCATCTCACGGAGACACGGATACAAATGAACGATACGCCTAGGAAGGAACCGGCACCGCCGCGTCCCGCCACCACGGTCCTGCTGCTGAGGCCCTCCAAGCGGGGGGACACTTCCTCGCCGCTCGAGGTCTTCATGGTGGTGCGCCATCACCAGATCGATTCCTTCTCCGGGGCGCTCGTGTTCCCCGGCGGCAAGCTCGAGGATGCCGATGGCGACGCCAAGCTCCGCGCGCGCTCCGGCGGCCCGGTGAGCCTGTCCGATTCGGAACTGGCGTTCCGCATCGCCGGCGTGCGCGAGGCGTTCGAGGAGTGCGGCATCCTGCTGGCGCGCAAGCGCGGCCAGAAGGCGCTGATCGGCGCCGCCGATCTCAAGCCGATCGAGGACCGCTGGCGCGCCAAACTCACCAAGGACGAGGCGAACATCCTCGACCTGGTCGAAGCCGAGGATCTCGAGCTCGCGACCGAACTCATGACGCCGTTCGCGCACTGGATCACGCCGACCTTCGTACCCAAGCGTTTCGATACCTGGTTCTTCCTGGCCGACGCGCCCGAGGACCAGGTGGCGCTGCACGACGGCTCCGAATCGGTCGACTCGGTATGGATCGGCGCGCAGGAGGCGATCGACGAGGCCAATGCCGGGCGGCGGACCCTGGTTCATGCGACGCAGAAGAATCTCGAGTTGCTGGCCGAGGGCAACACCGTCGCCGGCGCGCTCGCACAAGCAGCCGAGCGCAAGGTCATCACTGTCCAGCCCTGGGTCGAGACCAGGGATGGCAAGCGCTACCTGCACATCCCGCCCGATGCCGGCTACCGGAACCTGGTGCGCGAGATGCCGGCTCAGCTTGGCATAGTTCCGCAGACCGGAAGATAGTTCCGCGAAAGCGGTAGCCATGTCGAAAACCGGCTCGCAAGGGGCGGGCCGGCGCGCTAAGAGAAAATGAACAAGCGTTCATAAGCCGGCGGGCTCCCGCCGGGCAATCGGAGGAAAGACAAGAATGGTCGGAATCGTCGCCTTCGGCGCCTATGTGCCGCGCCTGCGCCTCAACCGTCAGGCGGCGTACGACGCCAACAAATGGTTCGCCCCCGGCCTGAGGGGCCTCGCCAAGGGCGAGCGCTCGATGGCCAACTGGGACGAGGATTCGATCACCATGGCGGTCGAGGCGTCGCGCGACTGTCTGACCAGCCACAAGGCCGAGGACGTCCGCAACATCTACTTCGCCTCGACGACGCATCCCTTCAAGGATCGCCAGAATGCCGGCGTCATCGGCACCGCGCTCAACGTCGAGCAGAACCTGTCGGCCACCGACATCGGCGGTTCGCTGAAGGCGGGCACCTCGGCACTGATCGCCGGCCTCAACGCCTCCAGGGACGGTGCACCAACGCTCGTCGCCGCCGCCGACAAGCGGATGGCCCGCGTCGCCTCGTCCAACGAGTTGAACTACGGTGACGGCGCGGCGGCGCTGCTGTGCGGCACCGAGAACGTGATCGCCAAGCTCGTGGGCCATCATTCGGTTTCAATGGACTTCGTCGATCACTTCCGCGGCGACGAAGCCGACTTCGACTACAGTTGGGAAGAGCGCTGGATCCGTGACGAGGGTTACTCGAAGATCGTACCGCCGGCGATCAAGGCCGGCCTCGCGGCATGCAAGCTCAAGGGCTCCGACATCACCCATTTCATCATGCCGAGCCTGATGCCGGCAGTGCCGAAGCAGATGGCCAAGATCGTGGGCATCGGTGAGGGCGCGGTCCGCGACCTGTTGGGCGCAACGCTGGGCGACACCGGTGCCGCGCACGCGCTGGTCATGCTGGTCGATGCGCTGGAGACGGCCAAGGCCGGCGACAAGATCATGGTCGTGGCGTTCGGCCAGGGCGTCGACATCCTGGTGTTCGAGGTCACGGCCGAGAAGGACAAGCTGCCCAAGCGCAAGGGCCTGTCGGGCTGGATGGCGCGCCGCAAGGAAGAGAAGAACTACATGAAGTTCCTCGCCTTCAACGACATGCTGCCGATCGACAAGGGCATGCGCGCCGAGTTCGACAAGAAGACCGCGCTCTCCGTCCTGTGGCGCAAGCGCGACATGATCTACGGTCTGGTGGGCGGCAAATGCAAAGTGTGCGGGACCGTGCAATTCCCGCGGACGCAGGTCTGCGTCAATCCCAACTGCCACGCCATCGACAGCCAGGACCCTTACGCGATGGCCGGCCTCGAATGCGCGGTGATGTCGTTCACGGCCGACTCGCTGGTCTATTCGCCGGATCCGCCGGGCTACTACGGCATGATCACCTTTCCCGAGGGTGGGCGCTTCATGGCCGACTTCACCGATTGCGACAAGGATCAGGTGAAGGTCGCCGCCAAGATGCGCATGACGTTCCGCATCCGCGACAACGACCAGATGCGCGGCGGCTTCAAGCGTTACTTCTGGAAGGCGGCTCCGGTTTGAGCCCGTCGGTTCGGATCGCCTTCCACCGATCAAAGGTCTAGCATTCCACCCCCACTATAGGAGGCCTGCAATGGCTCGGGGCATCAAGGACAAGGTCGCGATTCTCGGCATGGGCTGCTCGAAATTCGGTGAACGCTGGGACAGCGGCGCCGAGGAGCTGATGCTCGAGGCTTACAAGGAGTGCCTGAAGGACGCAGGCATCGACGCCAAGCAGCTCAACGCTGCCTGGTTCTCGACCGCGATCGACGAGGTCCATGTCGGCAAGTCCGGCATCCCGCTGTCGATGACGCTACGCCTGCCCAACATCCCGGTCACCCATGTCGAGAACATGTGCGCGTCGGGCACCGAGGCCTTCCGCGGCGCTTGCTACGCCGTGGCCTCCGGCGCCGCCGACTTCGCTTTGGCGCTCGGCGTCGAGAAGCTGAAGGACACCGGCTACGGCGGCCTTCCCGGCGGTCGTGGCGGCCCGCTGCAGGCGCTGTGGAATGCAAACGGCACGGCACCGGGCAACTTCGCCCAGCTCGCCTCGGCGTACATGGCGACGCACGGCGTCGGCTACGACGACCTCAAGAAGGCGATCGGCCACGTCTCGTGGAAGAGCCACCAGAATGGCGCCAAGAATCCCAAGGCCCACCTCCAGAAGGCCGTGGAGATGGATACCATCCTGAACGCACCGATGATCGCTGCCCCGCTCGGCCTGTTCGACTGCTGCGGCGTGTCGGACGGAGCGGCCGCGGCCATCGTGACCACGCCGGAGATCGCCAAGTCGCTCGGCAAGCACGACATCGTCAGCGTCAAGGCGCTGCAGCTCTCGGTCTCGAACGGCTCGGAGTCGGGCCACAACTCGTGGGACGGCAGCTACTTCCACACCACGCGCATCGCCTCGAAGAAGGCCTACGAGGAGGCCGGCATCAAGAACCCGCGTGACGAGGTCTCGCTGTTCGAGGTGCATGACTGCTTCTCGGTCACCGAGCTCGTGACCATGGAAGACCTGCACATTTCCGAGACCGGCAAGGGCTGGAGGGACGTGCTCGACGGCTTCTACGACGCCGACGGCAAGATCCCCTGCCAGATCGACGGCGGCCTCAAGTGCTTCGGCCACCCGATCGGCGCTTCGGGTCTGCGCATGCTCTACGAGATGTACCTGCAGCTTCAGGGCAAGGCCGGCGCCCGCCAGCTCAAGGCCCCGCGCATCGGCATGACGCACAATCTCGGCGGCTCGCCGCGAGAGAACGTCGCGAGCGTGGCCATCGTCGGCCGCTACGAGTAATCACCAGCGACAGGGCCCTCTCTCCGGCACGCGCGGTCGGGGAGAGGGCTTTTCTTTGCATCAGTCCGGGAGGCAGTTGCCATGGAGCTCGACAAGAAGCTTATCGGCCATACGTTCAAGCCATTCACGACCACCGTCGAGGCCGGCAAGATCCGGCTGTTCTGCAAGGCCATCGGCGAGGAAGATCCGATCTACAGCGACGAGGCGGCGGCCAAGGCCGCAGGCTATCGCGGCATCACCGCGCCGCTCACCTTCCTGCGCGCGCTCCAGGCAGACGATCCCAACAAGGGCGGGCTGCTGCGCTTGCTCAACGTCGATATCGGGCTGATCCTGCACGGCGAGCAGCACTTCGAGTACTTCGCGCCGGTCGTGGTCGGCGACAAGGTCACCTGCCAGGAGAAGGTCGTCGACATCTACGACAAGAAGGGCGGCGCACTCTGGTTCGTCGTCCAGGAGATGGAGATGAAGGACCAGACGGGCAAGCTCGTGGCCAAGGGCAAAGGCGTCACCGTCGTGCGCAACCCCGACGCCGCGAAGAAGTGAGGAGGGAAAGATGACAACCGTTCCCAAGTTCGATCAGGTCAAGGTCGGTGACGAGCTGAAGCCGCTCGTCCTGCCGCCGGTCAGCCGCCACCAGCTCGCGCTCTATTGCGGCGGCTCGGGCGACCACAACCCGATCCATGTCGATCTCGACTTCGCCAAGAAGTTCGGTTTCAAGGACGTGTTCGCGCACGGCATGCTGTCGATGGCCTTCCTCGGCCGGCTCGTGACCAGCTACGCCCCGAACGACAGGGTGCGCAGGCTCGGCACGCGCTTCACCTCGATCACCTGGGTGGGCGACGTCATCACCGTGACGGGCAAGGTCACCGGCAAGCGCGAGGAGAACGGCGAGAAGCTGATCGACCTCGAGGTCAAGTGCACCAACCAGAACGGCCAGGATACGCTGCAGGGCCACGCCACCGTGGCCGCGGCCTAGGTTTCCAGGGAGAGTAGTCAGATGGGTCAGATGGATGGCAAGGTGGCGATCGTCACCGGTTCGGGCCGCGGGATCGGGCAGGAGATCGCCTTCCGCCTGGTGCGCGACGGCGCCAAGGTGGTGATCAACGACATTGACGAGGCGCCGGCGAGAGAGACCATTGCGGCCATCGAGAAGATGGGCGGCAAGGCGGTGGCCTGTGTCGGTGACGTCGCCAAGCCCGATTTCGGCGACCGCATCGTCAAGACGGCGGTCGATGCCTTCGGCGATTGCCATGTCGTGGTCAACAATGCCGGCTACACGTGGGACAGCGTCATCCAGAAGATGACCGACGAGCAGTGGTACGCCATCCTCGACGTCCATCTGACGGCGCCGTTCCGCATCCTGCGCGCCTTCCAGATCTACTTCCGCGAAGCGGTGGAGAAGGAGCGGGCCGCGGGCACGCGCATCGTGCGCAAGGTCGTGAACATCTCCTCGACGTCCGGCGTCAACGGCAATGCCGGCCAGTCGAATTATTCTGCCGGCAAGGCCGGCATCATCGGCCTCACCAAGACGTTGGCCAAGGAATTCGGCCGCTACGACGTCACGGTGAATGCCGTCGCCTTCGGCTACATCCAGACGCGCCTCACCCAGCCGCTCTCCCAGGGCGAAGCGGGCGAAATCGAAGTCCAGGGCCGCAAGGTCAAGGTCGGCGTCCAGGGCGGCCGCATCGCGGCCATGAACCAGATGATCCCGCTTGGCCGCGGCGGTCTGCCGGAAGAGGCGGCCGGCTCGGTCTACCTGTTCTGCAGCCCCGACAGCGATTACGTCAGCGGCCAGTGCCTGGTGGTCAACGGCGGACTTTGACAGCGGTCGGGACTCTCGAGGTCGGCATCGTCGGTTGCGGTGTCGCCGGCCAGGCCGCTGCGACGTTTCTTGCCGATGTCGGACACCGCGTCATCGTCTTCGAGCGTTTCGCCGAGGCCCGGCCTACTGGAGCCGGCCTGCTGCTGCAGCCCACCGGCCTGGCGGTGCTGCGCAGCCTTGGGCTTGCCGACCAGGCGGAGCGGCTGGGTGCCCGGATCGACAGCCTCAGGGGCCTGAACCATCTCGAGCACGTCATCCTGGACCTCGCCTATGGCGACCTGAATCCGGCGGCGTACGGACTCGGAATCCATCGAGGGGCGCTTTTCGCGCTGTTGCACGAAAGGTTGCGGCAATCGACTGCCGGCCTGGTCACCGACACGGAGATCGTCGACGTCCTCCGCGATGGCGGGCGCGCCATCGTGGTCGACAAGGCAGGCGGCCGGCACGGCCCGTTCGATCTCGTCGTGGTCGCTGACGGGGTGCATTCCCGGCTGTGTGAGCGCCTCATGCCCCGGGCGCGGGCGCCGCTCTATCCCTGGGGCTGCATCTGGGCGACCGTGCCCGATAGCAAGGGTTTTGCCACCGGGCCCGGCATGCTGCAGCAGCGCGTTCATGGGACCACGACCATGATGGGGCTGCTTCCGGTGGGACAGAACCTGGTCACCCTGTTCTGGAGCCTGCCGGCTGCTGCGCTGGAGCTTGGCCAGCCGATCGATATCGAGGCCTGGCGCATGCAGGCGCTGACGATCTGGCCGGAGGCGGCGGCGCTGATCGAGCAGGCAGCCGGGGCCGGCGATTTCGCCCGCGCCACTTACCGGCATGTGTCACTGCCGCGCTGGTACGAGGGGCCGGTACTGTTCATCGGCGATGCCGCCCACGGCACCAGCCCCCAACTCGGGCAGGGCGCCAATCTCGGGTTGCTCGATGCCCACACCTTGTCACGGGTGCTGGCCACGGGCGACGACCTGGCCGCCGCGCTGGCGCAGTTCGCGCGCCGGCGCGGGCCGTCCGTCCGCTTCTATCGCCAGGCCAGTCACCTGCTGACTCCTTTTTTTCAGTCGGACCAGCCACTGCTCGGGTTGGCGCGCGACGTGTTGATGGGCCCTGCCTGCCGCGTACCGGGCCTGCGCACGATGATGACGACGACGCTTGCCGGCCTGCGGCGTGGCTGGCTGTCGGTCGACAGGCTCGATGCCGAGGGCCGCTACCGGCTCGATTCCTAGGCGGCGCGCGACAGCGTCGCCCAGCGGCCGGGAGTCAGACCGAAACGCGCCGAGAAATGTCGGGTGAGGTGGCTCTGGTCGGCAAAGCCGGTCGCAGCGGCGGTTTCCGACAGCGACGTGCCTTGGGCGATCATCGTCCGTGCCCGGGCGAGCCGCCGACCGACCTGGAAGCGATGAGGCGAGGTACCGAAGGCGGCGCGGAAATGTCTGGCAAGGGCGAAGCGGTCGAGACCGCTCACGCTCTCCAGTTCATGGGATGCGATCGTGCGCGGCGCTTCGGCCACAAGGAAGTCGCGGGCGCGTTCGACGGCCCGGCGAGCGATGGCGCGGCCTGCCGCCGCGCGGCGCGGTAATTGGCGGCCGGCGTCGCCACGCAAGGACAGGCGCTCGGCCAAGCGTACAATGACGGAATCGACCGCCAGCGGCTCCAGGGCACGGGGGAAGTCCGTGAAGGCCTCGTGGAGCGCGGCGGCAAGGGCCGGGTCGTCGGCCACGGCGCTGGCCACGAAGGGCGGGCTCGTGCCGCCGAGCGCCATCGAGATCGCGCTAGGATCGACATAGAGCATGCGGTAGCTAAAGCCGTCGGCCACGCCGGCGTGGCCGTCGTGCGCCTCGTCGGGATGAAGCACCATGACCTGTCCGGCGCGGCTGGCCGTTCGCGCGCCGCGGTAGTGGAAGGCCTGTACACCGCGGAGCGTCAGCCCGACCCCGTATGTTTCGTGGCGGTGCAGATCGTAGGCGTGGCCGCCAAATCGCGCCGTCAGGCGCTGCAGGCCGGCGTGCGGTTCGTCGAAGCGGATCTGATCCGGCGTGGTCATGCACAAACCTTCAAGACGGGCGGGCCACGATGTCTCATATGGGAGGCATGATCTACGATACCAAGACCGTCCTCGTCCTGCGTCGCGACCTCGCCGGCTGGCAGGCGGCGAATGTCGCGGCCTTCCTGGCCGGCGGCCTCGCCGGGGCCCATCCTCACATCGTCGGCGAACCCTATCGGGATGCCGGCGGCCGGGCCTATGCACCCCTGATCCGCGAGCCGGTGTTCGTCTACGGTGCCACGCTCGAGGAACTGCGCCGGACCCATCAACGGGCGCTGTCGCGCGAGCTGGTCCCCGCGATCTACATCGAACCGATGTTCACCACCACCAATGACACCGACAACCGCGCCGCCGTGGCGGCAGCCCCCGTCGACGCGCTGGATTTCGTCGGAGTGGGCATTCACGGCCCGCGCAAGACGGTCGACAAGGTCGTGAACGGGTTGAAGTTCCTGTCATAGCCGCTCAGAAGCGGCTGACGTGGGCCGACACGCAGCGCCAGCCTTCCGGCCGCCGCTGCCAGTCGTCGGTGTAGCGTCCGGCGCCTGCCGTTCCGTCGGGTTTCTTATACGTCGTCCGTGCGTGAATGATGGCGAAGTCACCGAGAAGCCGGATCTTCACGTCGTGCTCGCGGATATCGGTGACGGGCGAGCCGCGCCCGATCTGTGCCAGGAACTGGGCGCGGTCGAGCAGGGTGCCGTCGGGGTTGGTGTTGTGGAAGTCGTCCGCAAGGTGCGCATCGAACCAGCGTACATCGGCGTCGCCGACCGAGCGGACGTAGTTGCGGTTGAGATCGGCCAAGACGGTCATATCGCTCATGTCGTTTTCCTCAGTGTTCCCCAATCAGGCCAGGAAGAGGCGAGCGCCGGTGGGCGCGGCGCGGGCCTTGTCGAGCGCCTCCATTGTGGTGCGGTAGCCGACCTCGATGGCGGCATCGAAGCTTGTCCAGTCGAGCAGGTCGATGTGGTTCATCGGCGGCGTGATCAGCAGGTCGGCGGCGGCACGGTCCTCCTGGGCACGCGCCGTGCTCGCCACCAGCGCCGAGCGCAGCAGGATGCGCACGATGGAGGGAATCGGCAGCGTCTCCTCGCGTCGCCAGATCAGGCGCCGGAAGAATTCCCACGCCGACCACGGTTCCATGACACCGGCGCCAGCCGCCAGCGTACCGCCGGTGTCGATGTCGATACCGATGGTCACGCCGCGGCCCAGGCGGCGCATCGCGCGCACCGGGAAATTGTCGATCACGCCGCCGTCGACATGGACCTCGCCCGCCTGGTTGAAGGGTGGCAGGACACCCGGGATCGACACGCTGGCGCGCAGCCAGCGCCAGAGCCGGCCGACGGTATGGATGTCGGCGCTGGAGGTCGTGAGATTGGCGGTAACGCAGAAGAATGGCAGCGACAGGTCCTCGATGTCGCGCTCGTCGAACGCCGTGCGCAGCAGGCGCCCGACACGACGCCCGGCGAACAGCGAGACCGCTGGAATGGTGTAGTCGCTGAGGGGATTGGTATCGACGAACGACCGCCGGAACCGGACCGCAAGTTCCTCGTCGGTCCAGCGCGCCGCCACACCGGCGGCGACGATGGCGCCCATGCTGGTGCCACCAACGAGGTCGATCGGCACGCCCGAGGCGCGCATCGCCTTGACGACCCCGATATGGGTGAAGGCCCGCGCGCCGCCGCCCGCCATCACGAGGCCCACGGCGTGGCCGGTCAGCAATCGCCCCAGGCGGTCGATGTCGGCGTGCACGTCGAGGCGGACGTGGTGGTGTTGGCCGTAAAGTCCGCCCGCCAGCATCGCCACCGTCGAGCCGGGTGAGGGGTCGCGGCCTTCGTGCAGCAGCACCAGTTCGCGGCGGCGGTGAAACACCGCGCCGACCCGTGCCATCTCGATCTCGAAGGGCAGCTTGGTCGGCTGCTCGGCGTCGGCGCGGCGCACCACCACCAGGCAGTCGGCCTGGCGCAGGCAGAGTTCAGTCCACGGCGTGAGCGTCGGATCGGCGCGATAGAGGACAAAGGACGACTCCATCTCGCAGCGGGCGAACCATTCCGGCTCCTCGCCCAGCGAGTCGGAGCCCAGCATCTGGACCTGGTTGCCGATCCGGCCCAGCGCGCCCGCCAGCAGCACCGCGAAGCGCGCCGCCGGCACGTCGGGACCGGCCGGCAGGATGGCGAAGGTCCGCGGCTGGCGTCGGCGCTTGCTCGGCGGGGCGGCGTTGCGCGCCGCGACATATCGCATGAGCGTCGGCAGCACCTCGTGGTGCTGCAATGTCAGGCTGTCGAAGTTGGCCCGCGACAGCCGCCAGACCTCGCTGTCGCGCAGCGCCGCGACGCTGCGGGTGCGTTCGCTCTCGGACAGCAGGGACATCTCGCCGACGATGTTGCCGGGCGTGATCTCGGCGATCAGGACTGGCTCCTCGGCCTCGTCCTCTTCGTGGCGGAACACGCCGAGGCAGCCGCTCGCCACCAGATAGACGGCATCGGCGGCTTCGCCTTGGCGGAACAGCGGCGTGCCTCCCGGCAGAGCGAGGAGCGCCAGTTCGTGCTCGACCGCCATCAGGCTCTTCGTGTCAAGCTCGGCGAAGAGCGGGGCGTGCTGCAGTGCCCTGCGGAGTCGCAGCCGGGAAGCGTCCTCGCTCGGGGCGACGAGGCTCACCCGCCATTCCTCATGGCCCGATGAGGCCTTTGAGCGCCCAACCGATGGCCTGGTCGGCGCGGGCCCACACCATATCGCGCCACTTGTCGCCGGCCGGGAAGAATCGCTCCTTCATGTCGGCCTTGAGATCGCGACCCAGCGCCGAGCCGAGATCGCCATGCTGGTGCAGCCAGTTGTCGGCGCGCACCGCCCCCAGCACCTCAGGCACGGAATAGGTGCCGTATTCGACCGCGATCGAGGTCACCTCGGCGTCGGGCAGTTCCTGTGGAAAGGCGTCGGTCATGCAGCCCACCACCACCGCCGAAGTAGAGGTGCCGCTCTCCGGCGAGGTCATCTCGTCGCCATACCAGGCCTTGGATCGGGCGAAGGATTTCGCTGCGGGCGACACTGCGCAGATCAGTTCGCCGTGGCCGAACGGGCCGAGGCCGGTATGGAAATCGATGACTCCGACGCGGCGCGCCCGCGACAGTTCCTCCCGGGCGATGGCCCGGATGGTGCGGTTGCTCCAGGTCGGCTTGTTGCCGCCGAAGAAGATGCCGTCGGGGTGGGTGTACTGGCCGGCGCTGATCGCGCTCTGCAGTCCGAAGGCCCCATGCTTCTGGGCGTAGGCCGCGAACACGGCTTCCGTCGACGCCGTGCTCGCCGCGTTCCACTCCCGGGGCAGGATCGCCTCGGCGAGGGCGAGGTAGCCGTCGTTCGCCGGATAGCCCTTGTCGTGATCGACGAAGTTGCGGTTGAGGTCGACATTGTCCTCGGTCACCCGGCGGGTCCAGGCGAAGCCGTACGGATTGATGGCGTGGATCACCAGTGCACCGGTATCCTTGGGCAGCCGTGTCGCTCCGCCGGTCCGCAGCCAGGCGATCTCGGCACCGGATCCGCAGTGGCCCTCGACGCCGTGCGTGCCGGCGATCAGCACCAGCATGTTGGAGGCGTCGGCGGGTCCGAACCGAACCGTGTCGAGATAGAGCGCCTCGCCGTTGGGCCCGCGCGCCTTGGGATTGTGCCAGGATCGCAGCGCGCCGCCGGCCTGGGCCGCTGCACTGCAGAACTTGGGACGAGCCTCGGCGTAGCTTTCGGAAAAGCACTGTGGAACTGAAGTCATAAAGTCCTCCCGCCCCCATCGTACCCGGTTTGATGGCAGCGCGGAAAGCGGCACCCGTGGTGCGCAGCCGCTCCTAGCTGTCGTACTTGAGCAGGGTTTCCACCGGCACGTGGAGCTTCTTGCGTCCCTCGAGGAAAGTGAGTTCGATCACGCAGGCCGCCGCCGGCACCACGCCGCCGACCTGCTCCAGCAGCTTCACCGCCGCCGCCATGGTGCCGCCGGTGGCCAGCAGATCGTCGACCAGCACGACGCGCATGCCTTTCTCGATCGCGTCCTGTTGGATCTCGATCGTGTCGGTGCCGTATTCCAGTGCGTAGGTGTGGCGCACAGTCGTGCCGGGCAGCTTGCCCTGCTTGCGCATCATCACGAAGCCGGTACCGAGCGCGACCGCGAGCGGCGCCGCCAGCAGAAAACCGCGCGATTCAATACCGGCCAGCACGTCGGGCTTGTAGGGCCTGAGTGCGTCGGCCATCCGCTCGATGGTCGCGTGCCAGGCCTTCGCGTGCGCCAGCAAGGTCGAGATGTCGTAGAAGAGGATGCCGGGCTTGGGAAAATCCGGGATCGAGCGGATGTGCTTCTTGAGATCGATGTGCTTGCTCATGTGTCTTCCTGGGCTCAGCCGTAGGCCGGGGGCGGTTCGAAGCTGCGATATTCCTTCTCCAGCAGCTTGGCGAACTGGATGCAGGTGTAGTCGCCGTACTGTGGGCCGATGATCTGCACGCCGACCGGCAGGCCCTCCCTGGTCTGGCCGATCGGAGCCGCCGTCGAGGGCAGCCAGGTCACTCCCGAATAGCCTGCCCAGAAGATCTGGTCGACGACCGGAACCTTCTTGTTGTTGACGACGACGGTGCGCTTGTGGCGCAGGCCTACCTGGTCGTGCGGAAAGGCAGCCGTCACTGCGACGGGGCAGAGCATCAGGTCGTAGTCCTGGAAGAACGCGTCCCACGCCAGCCTCATCCTGTGACGCTTCTCGTTGAGCTGAAGCCAGGTGCGGTGCGGCAGCGAGTTGCCGCGCTGCATCTGCGCGAAATAGCTCCTATCGTCCGGCGCCAGGCCGGCCGCATCCTGGCACGCCTGCTCGTAGACCTGGTCGCTCATGCGCGCCGACGTCGCCGCGCGCAGCAGCCGGATAAAGACGTCGTTCAGCTCGGCCGTATCGATCGCCGGCCGCGCCTTGTCGCTCACCTTTGCCTTGTTCCTGGCGAGGAATCTCGCGAGCTTGGCAATCTGCTCCTGCACCGAATCGTCCACCTCGGCGTTACGGTCGGTGAGCAGCACCGCCACCTTGAAGTCGCGCAGGCTCTTCTTCTTCGAGCGCGGAAGGCCGAGCGTCCAGCCGCGGCCGTCTATGGCGTCGGGACCGGCCATGACGTCCATTGCGATCTCGAGATCCTCGGCGCCGCGCGCCAACGGCCCGACGACGCCGATGTCGCCATAGGCGACATTGCCGGCCAGCGCGTGCCCCTTGGGACAGACGACACCCCAAGTCGGCTTGTGGCCCCAGACGCCGCAATAGTGGGCGGGGTTGCGGATCGAGGCGCCGATGTCGCTGCCGGCCTCGATGCCCGTGAGGCCGGCGGCCAGCGCCGCCCCCGAGCCGCCCGACGAGCCGCCTGGTGTCCGGCCGAGATCCCACGGGTTGTTGGTCGAGCCGTAAACCTCGTTGTGGCTCTGCCAGTCGGCCAGGTTCAGCGGCACGTTGGTCTTGCCGAACAGGGTCACGCCGGCGGCGGTCATGCGCTGGACGACCAGCGAGTCGGTCTTGACGATGGCGTCCTTGAAGGCGGGATCGCCCCAGGTCGTGGGATAGCCGGCGACGTCGAAGGACTCCTTGACGGTCATGGGCACGCCGTGCAGCGGGCCCAGCTTCCTGCCCGCCTTCACGGCCTTGTCCGATGCCTTGGCCCGCTTGCGCGCGCCCTCGATGTCGGTGGCGACGATGGCGTTGAGCTCAGGGTTGTAGGCCTCGACCCGTTTCAGATAGAGGTCGAGCAGTTCGAGGCAGCCGATCTTCTTCTTCCGGACCGCGGCCGCGAGCTGCTTGGCGGTCTGGAAAGGCAGGGCAAGCGACATGGGAGGGTTTCCGTTCCGGCGATGGACGCGTTCATAGCCCGTACCATATTGTCCCGTCCGCCGTGAAGAAACTCCCCGCCCGAACGATGCATTTCGCCCTGCCGCTGGCCTTGACGTTCATCATGACGTTCCTGGTCTCCGGCGTGGCCACCGTCCGCGCCATCGGTCTTGCCGACGGCATGCTGTCGCGCTGGATGGAGTCTTGGCTTGGCTCGTGGCTTCTCGCCTTCCCCATCATGCTGTTCCTGATGCCGGTGATGCGGCGCCTGCTGTCCCGGATCATCGAGCAGAAATAGGTCCTACCGGGGGCGGGGATGACGGACGCGCGCGGTCGGCTCGGCTACCAGCGGATCGTCCGGCCAGTAGTGGCGCGGATAGCGACCCTTCAGTTCCGCCTTCACCGCCTTGTAGCCGCTGGCCCAGAAGCTCGCGAGGTCGCGTGTCACCTGCACCGGACGCCGCGCCGGCGACAGCAGGTGCACGGTGAGCGCCACCTTGCCGCCGGCGATCCGCGGCGTGTCGCTCAATCCGAACATCTCCTGCAGGCGTACCGAGAGCGTCGGCTCGGCCGGGTTGGCGTAGTCGACCGGGACGTGGCTGCCGCTCGGCACCTCGATGTGGGTCGGCGCCAGCCGGTCGAGTTCGCGCTGCCGGCCCCAGGGCACCAATGCCTTGAGCGCCGCCGCGAGATCGACGCGGGCCAGATGATCGCGGCGCGACACGCCGTCGAAGAAGGGCGCCAGCCACGAGTCGAGCGTGGCGACCAGAACCGCGTCCGATAAGTCGGGCCAGGTCGCGTCGTAGGTGCGCACGAAGGCCACGCGCTCGCGCCATTTCGCGAGATCCTCGCTCCATGGCAGGGCGCCCAGCCCGAGCTGGCGGACGCCGTCGAGCATGGCGGCCTTCAGCTTCTCCGCATTGGGTCTCGGGAGCGGCTTGTCCTCCAGCACCAGCGCGCCCAGGTGGCGACGGCGGCGGGCCAGCACTGCGCCATCGCGCGGACTCCATCGCACGATCTCCTCGGTCGCGATGCGACCCGCGTAGAGCTCCTCGATGTCGGCGGCGGTGATGGGCGCCGCGAGAAAGATGCGCGAGTCCTGAGCCGCGCCGTCAAGGTCGGCCACGACCAGGAACTCCTCGTTCGCCAGCGGATCGCCTTCCGGCAGGGCGGCGCCGCGGCCGCCCGACAGCAGGTAGCGCCCTGTCGTGCCGGGGCGCCGGCGGCCGATGCGGTCGGGGTAGGCCAGCGCCAGCAGGGCGCCGGTGGTCGAGCTGTCGGTGTCATTGCCCTGTGTCAGACGACGCGCCGCCTCGAGGATCTGTCGAGGCGCCTTGCCTGATAGGGCGATGTCGACGCGGTGGCGCAGGTCGGCGTCGCGAAGGCCGGGCGGCAGGCGCAGGAAGTCGCGCTCGCCCAGGATGGCCACCAGCAAGGCGGCCACCTTGCCCTGGCCCAGCACGCGACCCTTGAGCACGAGATGCGCCAGCCTCGGGTGCTGGCCGAGCCGCGCCATGGCACGGCCGTGCGGCGTGATCGCGCCGGCCTCGTCGATCGCGCCGAGATCGGTCAGAAGGGCGCGCGCCGTTGCGAGCGATGCGGCTGGCGGTGGAGTCAGCCACGGCAGGCTCGCGGCATCGCCGGCGCCCCACGCCGCCAGTTCCAGCGCCAGCGGCGCCAAATCGGCATCGAGGATTTCCGGCGGCGTGAAGGGCAGCAGCCCGCGCCCGGCCTCCTCGGTCCACAGCCGGCAGCACACGCCGGGTTCGAGCCGTCCGGCCCGGCCGCGGCGCTGGTCGGCCGAGGCCTGGCTGACGCGTACCGTTTCCAGCCGTGTCATGCCCGAGCGCGGCGAGAAGCGCGGCACCCGCATGAAGCCGGAGTCGATCACGATCCGCACCCCCTCGATGGTGAGGCTGGTCTCGGCGATCGACGTTGCAAGCACCACCTTGCGCCGACCGGCGGGTGAGGGGGCGATGGCGCGGTCCTGCTCGGCAGGAGAGAGATCGCCATAGAGCGGCGCGATGTCGATGGCGGGACCGAGGCCCTGCAGCCGCTCCTCGACGCGGCGGATCTCGCCGACGCCGGGCAGGAACACCAGCGCGCTGCCGCTCTCCTCGGCCAGCGCCCGGCGGATCGCGGCGGCCGCCGCATCCTCGATGCGGCCCGACGCCTCCCGGTCGAGATAGCGCGTGCCGACCGGGAACGTGCGGCCCGCCGATTCGATCAGCGCCGCACCGCCCAACCGTTCGGCGACAGGGCCGGGATCGAGCGTCGCCGACATGGCCACGACGCGAAGATCTTCGCGCAGGGCCATCTGCGCCTCGCGCACCAGGGCGAACGACAGGTCGGTCTCCAGGCCGCGCTCGTGCAATTCATCGAAGATCACGCAGCCGATGCCGTCGAGCGACGGATCGTCCTGCAGCATCCGGAGAAACAGGCCGTCGGTCACGACTTCGATGCGCGTGCGCGGCCCGATCTTGCTGTCGAACCGCACGCGATAGCCCACGGTCTCGCCTACCGCCTCGCCGAGGGTGGCCGCCATGCGGCGCGCGGCAGCGCGGGCGGCGAGCCGCCGCGGCTCCTGCATGACGATCCTGCGCCCGCCCAGCCATCGCGCGTCGAGCAGCGCCAGCGGCACGCGCGTCGTCTTGCCGGCCCCCGGCGGGGCGACCAGTACGGCGGCGTTGCGCCCGGCCAGCGCTTCGAGCAGGCGCGGCAGGGCCTCGTCGACGGGAAGGGAATCCATCGGCCGCGCTTATAGCCGTTTCCGGCGGCGCCGGCTGCGGTCTAAAGCGGGATGGCGACCAGCGTGTCGAAGCGGGCGCCGTCGCACACCACGATGCGCTCGGCGAACTTGAGGGTGCCTGCCCCGTCGGCGGCGACCCTGTCGCGGTAGCAGCCCGTGGCGAACAGCGCCATCGTGCCGTCGCCCATGATGCGCACGATCAGAAACGGCGTCTCGACAGTGGCCGCGGCGCCGTCATGGCCCAAAACCACGGGCAGGCCGACGACGTGGCGGTAGCGCTGGCGCTCGTAGATGTTGGCCTTGCGCAGTGCCGACACGCGGTCCTGCAGCATGGCACGCGAATCGGCATAAATGATGCCGGCCTCATAGCCCTTGGCGACGTTTTCGGCCGTCGTCACCTTGTAGAGGCATGGATCGGTGAACAGTTCGGGCCACTGCTCGAACTGCTCGTTGTCGATGGTGCGCGCGTAAGCGGCGTTCAGCTCGACCAGGCGCGCGACGTCCATCCCGGCAGCTCCTAGTAGCCCATGTGCCGGCGATAGGCCTGCCAGAAGCCGCGTACGGCGGTCTCGGTGGCGCGCGTCGCCTGGCTTTCGGCGGTGTTGCCGCCCATCTCGACGACGGAAATCCTGTCGCCGGCTTCGGCGATGCCGCGTTGCACGAAGCCGCCGACGCAACCATCCTCCATCGATACCAGGCCGGCCGGTCCCACGAGATTCTGCTGCTTCAGGCGTCGCTTGTTCATCTCAGGCGTGTCGTCGGCGAAGCCGAAATACGTCCAGCGGAGCTCCATCCCGTCGGTGCCCCGGGGCACCACTTGGCGAACCGCGAGGCAGTTGTGGACCTGCTGCAGCACGACGCTCGGGAAGATCGTCAGCATCTGGAGCTGGATGCGGTCGCCGAACTCGTCGACGGGGTCGAGCATGCTGGGATCGGCGAGCTTGTAGTCGTCGCGCTCCGACCGCAGATCCTTTTCGCGGTAGGCCGCCGCCCCCGGCGCATCCTCGCTGCCGATGGTGTAGCTCGCATGGTGGCCGCCGTCGGGGCTGACCAGAACGCCTCCGGCCTGGGTCAGGCGCGTGATGCGGAAGGTCGCGAAGAACAGGTGCAGCAGGCTTGCGTGATAGGTGTCCTTGACGTTCTCGACGTAGAGCTTCCAGTTGTTGGGCAGGGGCTGGGTGAAGCGGCCCATGATCCGGATGGGCCGGTTGAGCACGCGGCGCAGGCGGCCGAGGATCTCGGTGCCGAGATAGTCCTCGATCGGCGGCGTGTCGGGCGACAGGGTCGCGAACACCAGGCCGCACAGTGTGGCCGTGCGCAGCTTGCGCGGGCTGTGGGTCCCCCGCTCGAAGTCCCTGGGCATGCCGCCCGCGCCATTGATGCCGCGCTCGTAGGCGATGCCGCGGAGGTTGCCGGCGAGATCGTAACTCCAGGCGTGGTAGATGCACTTGAAGTTGTTCTGGACGTTGCCGCCGTCGTCGAAGGCGATCAGCGCGCCGCGGTGGGCGCATCGGTTTTCGAAGCAGTTGATCGAGCCGTCGGCATCGCGCACCACGATGACCGGCAGGCCACCGACCTGATTGGTGCGGTAGTCGCCCTTGGCGGGAACGTCGGTTTCGAGGCAGACGAAATTCCAGGTGGCACCCTCGAAGATGCGGCGCTGTTCCCGGGTGTAGTTGTCGGGGTCCTGATAGACCCAGTAGGGGACGCGGGCGAGCGACTCCTCGGGCCATGGTCGGTTTGGCGCCGTGGCGGGCTCGTGAACAGACGCGTCGTGCCGGATGTCCATCGAGAACCTCCCCCTCACTCCTGCGTGGTGCCGGAGCCTACCGTCGCTTGCCGGTCAGGTCGAGGGCAGGGAAGGCGTCGCTACAGCAGGAATGTGTTCGTCCGGTCGAGGTAGTCGTGCATGTGCACGATCATCTGGTCGGCCTCGAGCAGGCAGACCCCGTAGGCCGGCGGCTCGTGGCTGCCAGGGATACGGCCCTCGATGACGAAGTCGAGCGCCACCTGGTGGCTGGTGGCGCGCAGGGTCGAGATCGGAATGCCACGCCAGGCGCCGGCAATCGGCCGGTGGATGTGGCCGAAGAACATGTGGCGGATGTTGCGCCGTCCCTCGAGCGCCGCGACGAGGTGCCCGGGCTCCAGCAGCGAGATGTCGTCCATGCGCCGGAGTCGCACCTTGAAGGGCGGATGGTGGATGAACACGATCACCGGATCGTCGCCGAGGCGGTCGAGCGTGGCCTTGAGCCAGGCGGCGCGAGTCTCGCAGAAGGTGCCCCACGGCTTGCTGGGCTCGTTGGTGTCGAGGCAGACGCCCGTCACGCCTTCGCCCATGTCCAGCGTGTACTGGACGAAGCCGTTCTCGTCGAACTTCGCCTGCGGGAAGGCCGCGCCGAAATTGTCGCGATCGTCGTGGTTGCCGACCAGCAGATGGTAGGGGATCACAAGTTTGTCGAGTTCGCGCTTCAGCGCCGCATAGGCCTCCGCCTCGCCCTTGTGGGCGAGGTCGCCGGTCAGGATCGCGAAGGCTGCATCCGCATGGTTGCGGTTCACGTCGGCGACGCAAAGCGCCAGCCGGTCGATCGGATTGAGGCCGTAGAGCAGGTTGCCCGGCGGCACGAAATGGGTGTCGGTGATGTGAATGAATTTTTGCATCGGCGCACTTTGTCATGCCGGGTCGCGCAGGGTAACCCTCGCGCTGAAGCGAGGCACCTTTCCGTTGCGGGAAGGCCCTCGCTCCGCTCGGGGTGACAACTTTGGTTACTTCGGCAGCAGCGCCTGCGTGTCGGCCGTCATGCCCTTCAGCACGTCGTCCGGCTTGCCAGTCTTGTTCACGACGGTCTGCAGGCGGTCCTTGATCACGTCGGTGATCTTGAGGCCGTTCTCGCCCGGGAAGGCGTACCAGGCGGTCATGCTCGGGAGCTGGCGGATGGCGACCATGTGGTTGGGGTTGGCGGCATAGAACGCGCCCAGCATGTTCGGATCCTTGGCAGGCAGTGCATTGGCCGGGAAGTAGCCGGTGCCCTTCACCATCGCCGTGGCGCCGACCGGGCCGGTGGCGAATTTGATGTATTCCCAGGCGGCCTTCTGTTTCACCGGATCCTTGGCCGTGATCATCGCGACGTTGCCGCCGGCGGGCAGGCGGGACTCGGCGCCGGCACCCAGCGGGAACGACGCGGTGCGGAGCGTGAACACGCCTTGGCTCTGCTTGGTGACGCCGGCCAGGCGCGAGGTCGAGTGCGCCCAGATGCCGAGGCGGCCGGTGACGAAATCCTGCAGCGCCGTGGCTTGGCTGACGTCGCGCATGGTGCCGGCATTCACCATGCTGGCGAGTGCCGCCAGCGCCTTCTGGCCAGCCGGCCCGTCGAAGGCCACCTTCTTCTCGTCGGGCGTCAGCATGGTGCCGCCGTTGGAGAAGACCAGCGCCTGCCACATCCAGTTGCCGGTGATGTCCCAGTCGAAATGGAAGCCGGCGATCTTGTTGGCCGGGTCGTTGATCCTGTTGGCGAGCGCGAAGATGCCCTCCCAGGTCGTCGGAAAGTTGTCGGGGTCGCCGCCGGCTTTCTTCACCAGGTCCGCGTTGAAGTAGATGATCGGCGTCGAGAGCGAGAAACCCATGCCGTACTGCTTGCCCTTGACCTGGCCGAGCGTCATCAGCGAGCCGTCGTAGCCTTTGCTCGCCCAGTCCTTTTCCGCCGCAATCAGGCCGTCGAGGGGGATTGCGATGTTGCGGTCGGCCAGAATGCGCTGGCGGTTGAGGCCCTGGTAGGTGACGTCGGGAAGCCGGCCGGTGACAGCGTTGCGCAGGATCTGTTGCGTGGCGTCTTCGTACGACTGCGCCGGTTGAAGGAATTTGACCTTGATGGCCGGGTTCGCCGTCATGAACTGCCTGGCGATCTCCTCGTGCACTTCCTTGAAGAGGTCGGGGATGGCGTACTGGACGGTGATTTCGGTTTGGGCCGCCACCGGCCCGACCATGGGACCGACGACGACAGCGGCGGCAATGGCCGCCATTCCTAGTAGTTTACGCATTTTCTGTCCCTCCTGAGACGTTCCCTCCTTCACACGACTGTGTTGCCGTTTTCTTTCATCCCTTCATGCCGCTGAGCGTAACTCCTTCGATGAAGCGCCGTTGCGCGGCCAGGAAGAGCAGGATCAGCGGCGCGGTGATGACCACCGTGCCGGCCATCAGCGGCCCGAAATCGCTGCCGGCCTCCTCGTTGCGGAAGAAGAGCGTGCCGAGCGGCGGCGTCGCGAGGTCTCCCGTCTGGATCACGATCAGCGGCCAGAAGAAATCGTTCCAGTGACTCACGATCGAGATCACGCCGAAGGCCAGCATGGCCGGCATCGCCTGCGGCAGCATGATGCGCCACAGGATCTCGAATTCGCCCAGCCCGTCGAGACGGGCGGCGTGCATGAGGTCGTCGGGCACGGTCTTGAAGAACTGCCGCATCAGGAAGATGCCGAAGGCCGAGAAGACGAACGGCAGGATCAGGGCCGCGTAGCTGTCGAGCAGGCCCAGCTGGTAGAGCATGACGTAGCGCGGGATGGCCGGCGCCTGGGCCGGGATCATCAGCCCGATCAACACCATGGCGAACAGGACGTCGCGACCTCTGAAGCGCAGCTTGGCGAGCGCGTAGGCGCAGGGCAGCGAGACGACGAGCTGCAGGAAGAAGATGCCGCCGGTCACGATCACGCCGTTCAACAGGTAGCGCAGCAGCGGTACCTTGGTGAAGGCCGTGCCGTAGTTCTCGGCCATCGCCCAATTGGTCGGCAGCAGGCTGAGCCTGGTCGAGAATATTTCATTGGGCGGCTTCAGAGAGGTCGAGACCATCCAGACGAAAGGCGCCAGCATGATCACCAGACCCGCGACCAGCACGGCGTGACGCAGTACGTGACCGGGCAGCGAGCCGCGTCGGTTCACGAGTAGTGCGTCCTCTTCTCGCCGGCCTTCACCTGCAAGAGCGTCAGAGCGAGCACGACCACCAGGAACACCACGGTGATGGCGGCGCCATAGCCGGTGCGGAAAAAATTGAAAGCCTCCGTGTACATCGTGTAGAGCAGGACCTCGGTCGCCTTGTTCGGCCCGCCCTTGGTCAGAACCTCGACGGTGTCGAAGACCTGGAACGAACGGATACCCGACACGACTGTGACGAACAGCGTCGCCGGTCCCAGCATCGGCCAGGTGACGCAGCGGAAACGCTCCCACGCCGAGGCGGCGCCGTCGATCTCCGCGGCCTCGTAGAGGTCGGGCGGAATGGCCTTCAGTCCGGCCATGAACAACACCATATTGAGCCCGGCCGACTGCCAGATGCCGATGCCGGCGAGCGTGAACAGAGCGCGGGTGGGGTTTTTCAGCCAGTCGCCGCCCCTGATGCCGACCTGTTCGAGCACGACGTTCACCAGCCCGACGCTCGGATGCAGCAGGAACTCCCAGACCACCGCCATGGCGATCAGGGTCGAGGTCACCGGCAGGAAGTAGGCGGCGCGGTAGAAGGCGCGGCCGAAGGTGGCGCCCTCGATCAGGAGCGCGAGGCCGAGACCCAGGAACACCGAACCCGGCACGACGACCATGCAATAGACCGCCGTGTTGCCGAACGACTTCCAGAACACGCGGTCGGCGAAGAGCTGGGCATAGTTGTCGACGCCGATGAAGTTCATCGTCGGTGCGCCGAGCTGCCAGTCGGTAAGCGACAGAACGACGACCGCGAGCGAGGGGCCCGCCAGCAGCACGGAGAACGTTACCCATGCTGGCGAGATCAACGTGTAGGCGGCGCGGCGCTCGCCGGGATTCCCAGCGGAATTGGCGTCAGCCACGCACCCGTCTCCCGGCCGCATCGAACTTCAGGACACGGCCGGGCAGGGGCCGCAGCCCGATCGCCTCGCCGCGCCTGGGGTCGCGCGCGCTCATCGCCTCGAGCCGCGCGATCAGCGGCAGATCGAGGCCCGGCACGTCGACATGCACCAGGCTTTCGGAGCCGAGATGCTCGACCAGGCGAACGCGGCCGGTGGTCGCGCCGGGTGCGTCGGGTGCCACGACCTCCATCGCCTCGGGCCGCACGGCATGGAAACCGCCGCCCCTTTCATTTCCCACCACCAGAACGTTGATCTTGGGACTGCCGACGAACTCCGCGACCGCGAGCGTTTCGGGATCGTCGTAGAGCCGCCGGGGCGGTGCCACCTGCTGCAGCTTGCCCGCCAGCATGACCGCGACGCGATCCGACATGGTCATCGCCTCGGACTGGTCGTGCGTGACGTAGATCATGGTCGCGCCGAGGCGGCGCTGCAGTTCGGTGAGTTCGGAACGCATCTGTACCCGCAGCTTGGCGTCGAGATTGCTGAGCGGCTCGTCGAGCAGGAAAGCGGCGGGATGGCGGACCATGGCGCGGCCGAGCGCCACGCGCTGCTTCTGGCCGCCCGAGAGCTGCGACGGCTTGCGCTGCAGCAGCGGACCGATATCGAGGGCGTCGGCGGCGTCGGCCACGTCCTTGGCGATGCCTTTGCGTGCCGTCCGTGTGCCGGGCAGAAGCGCCCCCAGTCCCGGCAGGCGCTGCCAGACGTTCATGCGCCGCATGGAAAGGGGCAGACCGATGTTCTCGGCCACCGTCATGTGGGGATAGAGCGCGTAGCTCTGGAACACCATGGCGACGTCGCGGTCGCGGGCGGGCAGGGTATCGACGCGGCGGGCGCCGATGGTGATCGAGCCGGAGTCGTTGCGTTCGAGACCGGCCACGATTCTGAGCAGGGTGGACTTGCCGCAACCCGATGGACCCAGCAGTGTCAGAAATTCACCGTCGGCGATATCGAGCGAGACGTCCTTCAGGACTTCGACGGCGCCAAAGCTCTTGCGCACATTTTCACAGGCAATTGCCGCCACGCCCCGATCACTCCCCGATCCGGGCGCACGCTTAGCCGAACTTTGTTACAGTCTTGGTTCGGCGGCCGTTTCGCTAGTAGAGACCGTACTTGGTGGGCTTGCCGGGGTGATTGACGCAGAGCATCTGCGTCGCCAGATCGCCGCCTATCTTGGCCCGCTCCTCTTCGCATTTGTCATACGAAAACGGCCCGCCGAAGACCTTCGGGCCGCCGAGGACGATCAGATACGACTTTTCCAGGTACCAGCCGGGCCCGGTATAGGCTTCGCTCGCGCCCGGACCCGAACAGGCGGCCACGGCGCCAACCAGCGACACGGCGGCGGCAAAAGCCGACAGGCGACGAATAGACCGAAGCGACATCTTGTTCCCACCTTTGAGGAGAGCTGGGACCAAGTTACAGGGCCTTTTGCGCCGCAACAATTGCTTTCACCCTGCCCGGCTGCCGGGCTAATAATGCCCGGGCGGACGCATCCGGGGGGATGCTGCCTCCGCGCCAGCAGGACAGGGTAGATGGGATTGCCTGAGAAACAGGGACTGTACGACCCGCGCAACGAGCATGACTCGTGCGGCGTCGGCTTCGTGGCCGATATCAAGGGTCGGAAGTCCCACGACATCGTGCGCCAGGGGCTGCAGATTCTGGTCAATCTCGACCACCGTGGCGCCGTCGGAGCCGACCCGCTGATGGGTGACGGGGCGGGCTGCATGATCCAGATTCCAGACGCCCTGCTGCGCGACTGGGCGCGCAAGACCGCCGTCGACCTGCCACCGCCCGGCCACTACGCGGTCGCCATGTGTTTCCTGCCGCAGGACGAGGCAGCACGGAAATTCGCCGTCAAGCGGCTGGAGCATTTCGTCAAGGTCGAGGGCCAGAAGCTGGTCGGCTGGCGCGACGTGCCGACCGATCTGGCCGGGCTCGGCAAATCGGTCATCGAGAAGATGCCGGTGATCCGGATGGCGATCGTCGGCCGCAGCGCCAAGCTGGCCGATCAGGACGCCTTCGAGCGCAAGATCCTGACCATCCGGAAGCAGACCCAGAACCCGCTCACCGACCTCGAGAAGAAGCACAAGCTGCCGGGCCTGGCGCAGCTCTACATGCCGTCGTTCTCGTCGCGCACGGTGGTCTACAAGGGCCTGCTGCTGGCACCGCAGGTCGAGAGTTTCTACCAGGACCTGCGCAATCCGCTCACCGAGTCGGCGCTCTGCCTCGTGCACCAGCGCTTCTCGACCAACACCTTCCCATCGTGGAAGCTGGCGCATCCCTACCGCTTCATCGCCCACAACGGCGAGATCAACACAGTGCGCGGCAACGTCAACTGGATGTACGCCCGCCGGCGCACGATGGAATCCGACCTGATCGGCGCCGACCTCGACAAGATGTGGCCGATCATCCCGCACGGCCAGTCCGACACGGCCTGCGTCGACAACGCCCTCGAACTGCTGGTCGCCGGCGGCTACTCGCTGTCGCACGCCATGATGATGTTGATCCCGGAGGCGTGGGCCGGCAACCCGCTGATGGATGGCAAGCGCAAGGCCTTCTACGAATATCACGCCGCGCTGATGGAGCCTTGGGACGGCCCGGCCTGCATCGCCTTCACCGACGGCCGCCAGATCGGCGCCACCCTCGACCGCAACGGCCTGCGTCCGGCGCGCTTCATCGTCACCAACGACGACAAGGTCGTCATGGCGTCCGAATCCGGCGTGCTGCCGATCCCCGACGCCAGCATCGTCCGCAAGTGGCGCCTGCAGCCCGGCAAGATGCTGCTGATCGACCTCGAACAGGGCCGCATCGTCGAGGACGAAGAGCTGAAGCGGACGCTGGCCGAGGCCGAACCCTACGAGGAGTGGCTGAAGGAGACACAGTACAAGCTTGAGGAGCTGTCCGATCTCTCCGAGCCGCCGGTGCCGGTGCCGTCCAACGATCCGACGACGCTGCTCGATCGCCAGCAGGCCTTCGGCTACACGCAGGAGGACATCCAGTTCTTCCTCGAGCCGATGGCCAAGGAGCCCGACGATCCGATCGGTTCGATGGGCGTCGATACGCCGATCGCCGTGCTCTCGAGGAAGCCCAAGCTGCTCTACAATTACTTCAAGCAGAACTTCGCCCAGGTCACCAACCCGCCGATCGATCCGATCCGCGAGGAACTGGTGATGTCGCTGGTGTCGATGATCGGCCCGCGCCCGAACCTGCTCGGCCGCCATGCCGGCACCCACAAGCGGCTGGAAGTGGCGCAGCCCGTGCTCACCAACGCCGAGCTGGAGAAGATCCGTTCGATCGAGGAGTTGCTGGACGGCGCCTTCCGCACCGCGACCATCGACACGACCTGGCCAGCGTCCGAGGGTGCCGCCGGACTGGAGAAGGCGCTCGACCGTATCTGCGCGGAAGCGACCGACTGCGTCCTGGCCGACCGCAACATCCTGATCCTGTCGGATCGTTCGGTTTCGGCCGAGCGGGTGCCGATTCCGGCGCTGCTTGCGACCGCGGCCGTGCACCACTACCTGATCCGCCGCGGCCTGCGCACCCAGACCGGGCTGGTGATCGAGACCGGCGAAGCGCGCGAGGTCCATCACTTCTGCTGCCTGGCGGGTTATGGCGCCGAGGCGATCAACCCCTACCTCGCGTTCGAGACGCTGGAGCAGGTGCGGGTGCAGAACGGCCTGCCGCAAAAGGCCTACGAGGTGCAAAAGAACTACATCAAGGCGGTCGGCAAGGGCTTGCTGAAGGTGATGTCCAAGATGGGCATCTCGACCTATCAGTCCTACTGCGGCGCCCAGATTTTCGACGCCGTCGGCCTGCACTCCGGCTTCGTCGAGAAGTACTTCACCGGCACCGCCACTACCATCGAGGGCGCGGGCTGGAGCGAGATCGCCGAAGAGACGGTGCGCCGCCACCGCGACGCCTATGGCGACAACCCGATCTACCGCACCATGCTCGATCCCGGCGGCGACTACGCCTTCCGGATGCGCGGCGAGGACCATGCCTGGACGCCGGAGAGTGTGGCCAGGCTGCAGCATGCCGTGCGCGGCAACCTGCCCGAGGAATACAAGGCCTTCGCCGCCACCATCAACGAGCAGAGCGAGCGGCTGCTGACTATCCGCGGCCTGATGGACTTCAAGTGGGCCGACAAGGCGATCCCGCTCGAGGAGGTCGAGCCGGCCGCGGCCATCGTCAAGCGCTTCGCCACCGGCGCCATGAGCTTCGGCTCGATCAGCCGCGAGGCCCACACCACGCTCGCCATCGCCATGAACCGGATCGGCGGCAAGTCGAACACCGGCGAGGGCGGCGAGGAGGCGGACCGCTTCAAGCCGCTGCCCAACGGCGACTCCATGCGTTCGGCCATCAAGCAGGTGGCGTCGGGCCGCTTCGGCGTCACGGCGGAGTATCTCGTCAACGCCGACGACCTGCAGATCAAGATGGCGCAGGGCGCCAAGCCCGGCGAGGGCGGCCAGCTCCCCGGCCACAAGGTCGACGAGAACATCGCCCGCGTGCGCCGCTCGACGCCTGGCGTCGGTCTGATCTCGCCGCCGCCGCACCACGACATCTATTCGATCGAGGACCTGGCCCAGCTCATCCACGACCTCAAGAACGTCAATCCCAAGGCCCGTGTCTCGGTCAAGCTGGTCTCCGAGGTCGGCGTCGGCACGGTCGCGGCCGGCGTCAGCAAGGCGCGCGCCGACCATGTCACCATTTCGGGCTTCGAGGGCGGCACCGGCGCCTCGCCGCTGACGTCGCTGACGCATGCCGGCTCGCCGTGGGAGATCGGCCTCGCCGAGACGCAGCAGACCTTGGTGCTGAACGGGTTGCGCGGCCGCATCGCCGTGCAGGTCGACGGCGGGCTCCGCACCGGCCGCGACGTCGCCATCGGCGCGCTGCTGGGCGCCGACGAGTTCGGCTTCGCCACGGCGCCGCTGATCGCCGCCGGCTGCATCATGATGCGCAAGTGCCACCTCAATACCTGCCCGGTCGGCGTGGCGACGCAGGACCCGGTACTGCGCAAGCGCTTCACCGGTCAGCCGGAGCACGTCATCAGCTACTTCTTCTTCGTGGCCGAGGAGCTGCGCGAGATCATGGCGCGGCTGGGCTTCCGCACGCTCGCTGAAATGACCGGCCGGGTCGATCGGCTCGACATGCACCGTGCCCTCCATCACTGGAAGGCGGGCGGCGTCGACCTCAGCAAGCTTCTGCATCAGATGCCGGCCCGCCCCGGGGTCGCGATCTTCAACAGCGAACGCCAGGATCACGGCCTCGACAAGGCCCTCGACCACGCTCTGATCGAGGCGGCGCAGCCGGCCCTCGAGAACGGCCAGCCGGTGCTGATCGAGCTTCCGGTCTCCAACGTCAACCGCACCGTGGGCGCCATGCTGTCGGGAGAGGTCGCGCGGCGCACCGGTCACGCCGGCCTCGCCGACGACACCATTTCGGTGAAGCTCGCCGGCACGGCCGGCCAGAGCTTCGGCGCCTTCCTGGCGCGCGGCGTGTCGATCGAACTCGTGGGCGATGCCAACGACTATGTCGGCAAGGGCCTGTCGGGCGGCCGCGTCGTGGTCCGTCAGCCCCAGGGCTCGACCCGCGATCCGCTGTACAACATCATCGTCGGCAACACCGTCCTCTATGGCGCCATCGCCGGCGAGGCCTATTTCGAGGGCGTCGCGGGCGAGCGCTTCGCGGTACGCAATTCGGGTGCGGTCTCGGTCGTCGAAGGCACCGGCGACCATGGCTGCGAATACATGACCGGCGGCGTCGTCGTGGTGCTGGGCGACACCGGCCGCAACTTCGCGGCCGGCATGTCGGGCGGCATCGCCTATGTCTACGACCCGAGCGGCCGCTTCACGCAGCTCTGCAATCCGGCGATGGTCGATCTCGAGAAGATCGGGCCGGCCGAGCCGGCCGCGTCCGACGATGCGGCCAAGGATCCGGGGCGGCCGCGCCAGCGCGCGTACGACGTCGAGGACAACGGCATGGGCGATGTGCTGCGCTTCGATGCCGAGCGCCTGCGCATCCTGATCGAACGCCACCTCCTGCATACCGGCAGCGCCCGCGCCCGCGCGCTTCTCGAAGACTGGGACAATGCGCTCGGCTGCTTCGTCAAGGTGATGCCGCGGGACTACAAGCGTGCGCTGTTGCAGGCACATGAACGGGCGACGGCCAAAGCCGTCGCGGCGGAGTAGCGTAGATGGGTCTGCCGACGGGGTTTCTGGAAATCGAGCGCAAGGACCGGCCTTACGAGAAGGTCGAGAAGCGTCTGAAGAGCTGGAAGGAATTCGTGCTGCCGCTGCCGCCGGCCGAGATCGGCCGGCAGGGCGCACGCTGCATGGATTGCGGCATTCCGTTCTGTCACAACGGCTGTCCGGTCAACAACCTGATCCCCGACTGGAACGATCTCGTGCGCCGTGACCGCTGGCGGGATGCGCTCGAGATGCTGCACTCGACCAACAACTTCCCCGAGTTCACCGGCCGCGTCTGCCCGGCGCCGTGCGAAGCGGCCTGCACCCTCAACATCGACGACAACCCGGTGACCATCAAATCGATCGAGTGCGCCATCGTCGATCGCGGCTGGGAAGAGGGCTGGGTTCCCCCGCTGCTGCCGGCACGGAAGACCGGCAAGCGCGTCGCCGTCGTCGGCTCCGGCCCGGCCGGCATGGCCTGCGCCCAGCAACTCGCGCGCGCCGGCCACTCGGTTGCGCTGTTCGAGAAGTCCGACCGGATCGGCGGCCTGCTGCGCTACGGCATTCCCGACTTCAAGATGGAGAAGCGGCTGATCGACCGGCGCATGCGCCAGATGGAGGCCGAGGGCGTCGAATTCCGCACCGGCGTCGAGGTCGGCGCCACGCTGTCGATCAAGTCCCTGCTCGAAGGCTATGACGCGGTGGCCCTGACCGGCGGCGCCGAGCTGCCGCGCAACCTCGAGGTGCCGGGCCGCGAGCTCGACGGCATCCACTACGCCATGGATTTCCTGGTGCAGCAGAACAAGCGCGTCGCCGGAGACGACGAAGCGCGCGCCGCCCCGCGCGGCACGCTCACCGCCAGGGGCAAGCATGTCATCGTGATCGGCGGCGGCGACACCGGCTCGGATTGCGTCGGCACGTCCAACCGTCAGGGCGCCGCCTCGGTCACCCAGCTCGAGGTCATGCCGCAGCCGCCGGTGCGCGAGAACAAGGCGCTGACCTGGCCGGACTGGCCGTTGAAGATGCGGACCTCGTCCTCGCACGAGGAAGGTGTCAGCCGCGATTTCGCCGTGCTGACGAAGCGCGCCGTCGGCAACGACGGCAAGGTCGAGGCGCTGGAGTGCGTCCACGTCGAATGGGTGAAGGGCGCCGACGGCCGGATGGTGATGCAGGAGGTCGCGGGCAGCGCCTTCCGGCTCAAGGCCGACCTGGTGCTGCTGGCCATGGGATTCCTGGGTCCGCGCAGGCCCGGCATGGTCGAGCAGGCGGGCGTCGCCGTCGATCCGCGCGGCAACATCGCGGCCGACGTCCGGGACTACAGGACCTCGGTGCCCAGGCTGTTCGCCGCCGGCGACATGCGCCGCGGCCAGTCGCTGGTCGTGTGGGCGATCCGCGAAGGCCGCCAGTGCGCGCGGTCGATCGACGAGGCGCTGATGGGCGCTTCGACCCTGCCGCGATGAGCGGCCTGCCGTCGAGCAGCCTTCAGTTCCTCCGAAAATTGTTATAGGAGTCCTTGAGACAACCGATGCGGGCCTGTGGGGGTGATGCATCGTGTATCTTGGGGACGCGATGAAGCTGCTGCTGATTCAGGGCGCCAATATGGAATATCTGGGCCGGCGCCAGCCCGAACTCTACGGTACGACGACCGCCAAGGAACTGGACGCTCTGCTGCGCCGGCAGGCGCGCCGCCTCGGCGTGTCGCTCGAGATCATGTACACCAACACCGAAGGCACAGCCGTATCGGCGATCTACAAGGCCGATCGCGCCAAGATCGACGGCATCCTGTTCAATCCCGCGGGCTTCCTGCATGCCGGCCATGCACTGCGCGACTGTCTGCGCTCGATCAGCGCGCCGGCGATCGAGATCCACATCACCAACATCGAGAAACGCGGCTACGGTTCGGTCACTTCGGACGCCGTGGTCGGCATGATTGCGGGCTTCGGCGTCGACTCCTACGTCCTCGCCCTCGAGGCGATGGTGTCCCGCCTGCGGGCCGGCAAATGACTCACCACGTCCCGGTTTTGAGCGTGGTCGGCGCGTAGTTGCCGAAGGCCCAGGCGAACGGGAAGGCGCCACGCCGGCGCCAGCCGCGCTCGACCTTGACCCGCCACAGCCGCTCTGCGCCGGCGGGGGGCGCGCCGCCCGCCGTCCCGTCGATTTCGACGCGGCCCTGAAGCTGAACCAGGTCGCCCGAGGCGAAGTCGACGAACAGCAGGCCCGCTCGCGGATCGCCCAGCAGGTTGCCCAGGGTGTTGTAGAATCGATTGCCGCGAAAATCGGGAATGGCGAGCGTATTGCCGTGCGCGCCGACGAAGCCCGGCCTGCCGCCGCGATGTGACATGTCGAGGCCGCCCTCGGCGCCGACATCTGGGCGCGAACGGCTGGCGACGAAGAACGTGTCCGCTGCCGCGACCAGTTTCCGCGCCGTGTCATCCAGCCCGTCGAAGCGCTCGACCGGTCCCGGCGTTCCCGCCACGGCCACCGGTTGGCGCGTCTGGATGTACTGGGCGCAGTTGCCGAAGCTCTGGGTGACACGCACCGCCAGCCCGCCCGGGTCGACGGCAGTGAGATGCCCGTTGGCGCGATTGCGCCGCCGGGTTGCGAGATCGAGGCCGAGCAGGCCGACGCCGCGCCCGGCCGCCAGGCCCGCGGCGGCCGGGTCGCCGGCGCCGGGGATGGCGTCGATGCGCAGCGTCACCGGATCGGGCGACTGCACGAAGCCGGGAAGGCCGGTCAGCACCGACGCCACCGGCCAGCCTTGCTCATCGGCCACGGCGAAAAACAGGTAAGGCAGCAGCGCGAAGAATTCGCGATGCTGATCGGGCATGAACGGGCGGATGGGCGCGCGCCCGGCACCCTGGCCGGCAAGCGCCTGCGCTGCCAGCTCGTCGCGATGGAAGGGCAGGAAGTCCATCGTGCGATCCTGCGGGTTCAGGACAATCCTTCCGGCAGCTCCCCGAATTGCGCTTTCGGGTCGTACCAGGCGGCTCCCTGCGATCGCCAGATATGGACCTGAGGCCGCTCGCCGACGGCCGTGTCGAGGCAGCCCAGCCGCAACAGGACGTTGGGCTGGGCCGTGCGCTCGGCCATGACGTGCGACCCGCAGCGGGTGCAGAAGTGGCGGAACTTGCCAGGCGAGGACTCGAAGCTGCCGAGAAGTTCCGTGCCGCGCGTCCAGCGGAATTTTTCACGCGGCACCGAGGTCACGGACGAGAAGGCCGTGCCGTGGGTCTTGCGGCAGGTCGGGCAATGGCAATGCACGATCCGGCTCAGCCCGGCGTCGACCTCGTAGGCGACGCCGCCGCACAAGCAGCTTCCATTCAACATGTCTGGTCTCCTCGCTGTGATCCAACAAAAGTAGGCCTCCCGGATTGCGCCGTGTAGAGCATGAATATACAAATCATAATTCCATTATATGGAATAATAAGATGGATCGGCTCGATGAACTCGGCGTCTTCGTGCGCATTGTGGAGGAGGGCAGCCTGGTCCGTGCCGCATCCAGGTTGCGCCGCTCGCCGCCCGCCGTGACCCGCGCCCTGGCGGCCCTCGAGGACCGCATCGGCGTCCGCCTGATCGACCGCACGACGCGGCGGCTCGCGCCCACCGAAGCGGGCCGCGCGTTCTACGACAAGGCACGCACGCTGGTGCAGGACTACGAGGCCGCGACCTCGGGCGCTCGCGACGCACCGGTGCGCGGCCTGCTTCGCGTCACCGCGCCGGTGCAGTTCGGCCGCCGGCACATCGTGCCGATCGTCTCGCGGTTCCTCGACGACCACGAGGGAGTCGAGGTCGAGCTGCTGCTGAACGACCGCAACATCGACCTGATCGAGGAGGGTGTCGACGTCGCGCTGCGCATTGGAGCGCTCGCCGATTCGACGCTGACGGTGCGGCCGGTCGGCCACGTGCGCCGGATGTGGGTCGCGAGCCCGGCCTACCTCAGGCGGCGCGGCACACCGCGGGCGCCGGGCGATCTGGCCGGGCACGAGGCCATCCTCGGGACCTCGCGCGTCACGATCGACTGGGTCTTCGCAGGCCCACGGCGCGGTGCGCCGCTGCACATGACGGGGCGGTTGCGGGTCGACGATATCGAGACGCGGCTGCGTGCGGCACGCGACGGACGCGGCATTGCGCAGCTCCTGTCCTATCAAGTGGCCGAGGACCTGGCCGCCGGCCGGCTGGTGCGCCTGCTGCAGGCCTGGGAGCGACCGCCGCTGCCCGTTCACCTCGTCACCAAGAGCCGCGCCCATCGTGCGCCCAAGATCGAGGCGTTCCTCGACTTCGCCGCCCGGCGTCTCCTCGCGTTGCCGGTGCTGCGGCCGGATTGACGCGCCGCGCGCCCAACGCGACAGGATCAACGCCAGGGTGATGGCCACTCGGCGGCTGCAGAAGATGCCCAAGGTCATGCCGCACGATCCGAGGCGCATGGCCTACGGCGGGTTCAGGACGCTCGCCTCGGTCCAGGGGCGCCGGCTGGGCCGCGCGATTTTTCCGGGCTACAAGGTTGCATGATCGACATCTCGCCGCTTCGCCCCGACGATCGTGACGGCTGGCAGCCGCTCGCGGTCGGCTACAACGCATTCTACGAGCGGGTGTTGCCCGACGCCGACTACGACCGCGCCTGGCGCCGTCTGATGGAGGCCGACGAGCTGCACGGCCTCGCCGCGCGCCTCGATGGCCGCGTGGTCGGCATCGCGCACTACCTGTTCCATGCCAGCGTCTGGTTCGACGACGTCTGCTATCTCGCTGACCTCTTCGTCGACGAGGTGGTCCGTGGCCAGGGTGCGGCGCGGGCGCTGATCGAGGCGATGGCGGCGGCAGCGCGGGCGCGCGGCTGTCCCCGGTACTACTGGCAGACCCGGGTCGACAACGTCCGGGCGCGCGGCCTCTACGACAAGGTCGCGCGGCACGTGGGCTTCATCCGCTACGACTACCCGATGGCGTGATCTTCAGCGGTCATTTGATCGAATCGAGCGTCGGCAGGCGGTAGCGGTCCTCGGGGTCGTTCCAGCCCTTGAAGTTGGGCTTGCGCTTCTCGGCGAAGGCGGCGCGTGACTCCATCAGGTCGCTCTTGGCGCCGTGCTCGTGCAGGGCGGCGGCCAGGCGCTGCATCTCGGGGCCCGGCGCTGGGCGCATCTGGCGCATCATGTGGACGGTGTTGACCCGGGATGCCGGCGGCAGGGTCAGCAAATGTTCCGCCATGGCGAGCGCGGTCGGCATCAGCTGGTCGGCCTCGACCAGGCGATTGAGGAAGCCGATCTCGTAGAAGCGCTGGGCGCTGAAGCGGAAGCCCAGCGCCATCTCCATGGCGATGGGATAGGGCACGTTGGCGATATGGCCGTGGTTGTAGCCGCCCAGCAGCCAGCGCTTGGCTTCGGAGACCTCGAAGACGGCCTCTCGCACGGCGACGCGCAAATCGGTGCGCTCGACCAGCATGAAGCCGCCGCCCATGGCGAAGCCATTGATCGCGGCAATCACCGGCTTCTCCAGGGTCCCCGACATGAACGGGTCCTCGATCGCCGGTCGCTGTCCGCCGGCCACGCCCTTCTGCAGCGATTCCTTCATGTCCTCGCCGGCGCAGAATCCGCGGCCGGTGCCGGTGAAGATGGCCACTTCGAACTCCTTGCTGTGCCGGAATTCGGTCCAGGCCCTGGCGAGCTCGGTGCGCATCTCGTGGCTCAGCGCATTGAGGCGCTCGGGCCTGTTCATGCGGACGACGAGCACCTCTCCGTGACGTTCGGTTTCGACGACGGCCATGGTTCTGTTCCTCGATGCTTGGATCGGTATTCGGCTCTGGAGGCTGCCGGCCAGCCCGGCCGATGGCAACAGAATTGACGTCTACCTGGTGCGGGCCTCCATCCTGGAGATCGCCTGAACGATGGAGTCGGCATCGATCGGGCTTTGCCCCTTGAAGGGCTGATCCATCAGAAAGACGAAACCGATGAAGCCGCCCAACACGGCGGCCTGGGCCGCCAGCACCGTGGTGCGGAACGGGGTCTGCTCGATCGTGGCGCTCACCAGGATGACGATCATGACCGAGAAGAGGACGACCTCCCAGTAGATCCCCCGCAAGGCCAGCGAGAGGGCGTTCAGCCGCCGGTCGCGCATTTCCGAGATCGCATCGATGGCCTTGAGCATTTCGGCAAAAATCTGGATCTGTCGCGGCGTGGCCGGGTCGATCGCCATGATTCCCTGCGCGACCGGGACATAGAGCGATCGCGTCTTGTCGCTGCCCCGGTCGGCCAGCATGGCGGGCCACTCGTCTTCGACGATCGACTTGGCGTAGGCGTGCAGATGCGGCCTGATGGCGGCGGCGCCGTTGCCGGCGTCGCCGTCGCCGTAGCGCGTGAGAAGGCGGTCGAGGCTGTTGATCTGCGACGCCTCCGCCTGGACCAGGGCATCGGCCTGGCGGGAGTTGAGATCGGCCTGCACCAGCGTGAAGGCCACGACCAGGCTGGTCATGGTGAAAAGCGTGGTCTGGATGCGGATGACGAAATCGGTGTGGAAGTCGCTGGGCGTCATCCAGGGCAACCGGCTGATCGCGCGCGGCAGGACCACCATGGTCAGGGCCAGGATCGTCGCCGACATAGCCAGCAGAGCCGTTTGGGGGATGGAGTAGAGCCAGTCGATCATGTGCCCTTTCTGCTGCGAGTGATGGCCGCTCGAAGCGCGTTTCAGGCCGCTATAACACAACCTGCTATTGACGGGTCGAGCCTCGCATCCCAAAACCGCCGCTCCGCCCTGCGGGGCCTTCATCGAACGGAAATCGCGAGAGCGACCATGGCGCCGCGTCAGGCCGTGCTGGGCATGGAGAAAGCGAGCTTCTACTACGGGGCGGGGCGCGTCTTTGACGATGTCTCGTTCCTGCTCGATGACGCGCGTACGGCGCTGGTCGGCGAGAACGGCGCGGGAAAGTCCACCCTGCTGAAATGCCTGACGGGCGAACTCGAGCTCAACGGTGGCCAGGTCGTCCGCTCGCGCGGGCTGCGGGTGGGAAGCCTGCCCCAGGACACTCCCGAGGGGCTGGCCGGCCGGACGGTGCGCCAGGTGTTGGGCGTTTCCCTCGAGCGCGCCGGCCTCGGCGGCGAGGAGTGGCGCATCGACGTCCTGCTGGACGAGGTCGGCGTCGCGCCGGAGGTCGCCGAGCAGGTCTTCGGCACCCTGTCGGGCGGATGGCAGAGGCTGATGTTGATCGCCGCGGCTGCGCGGCTGGAGGAGCCCGACCTTCTCATCCTCGACGAGCCGACCAACCATCTCGACCTCGCCAACATCAACACGCTGGAGCGTTGGCTGACGGTCGACTTCAGGATCCCGATGCTGATCGTGAGCCACGACCGCGAATGCCTCGACCGTGTGACCGAACGCACGCTGTTTCTCCGCAGCGACGGCGTTCACGCCTTCAAGACCCGCTTCTCGCTGGCGCGCGAGGAGCTGTTGCGCCGCGATGCGACAGCGGCGGCGCGCAGTCGGCTGGAAGCCAGGGAGATCGAGCGGCTGGAGCGGGCGGCGGCGCGCTACAAGGTCTGGGCGGTCAAGAATCCCGACCTCAACAAGCGCAAGAACGCCGTCGAATCGCGGATCGCGCGTATCGAGGCCGAACGAACGCAGACCTACGTGACGCGTGAGCGGCGCCTTGAACTCGGCGACGGCGAGATCGATGCCCGGGTGGCGCTCAGGGTCGCCGGTCTCGACGTCATGGTGCCGGGTGGCGGCCGCAAGCTGCTGGCCATCGACCGGCTGGTGGTCGCCGCCGGTGATCGCGTCGCCGTGCTGGGTGCCAACGGCGCCGGCAAGTCGACCCTGCTGTCGGTGCTTGCCGCCGCCTACGATCCGGCACTCGAGCATTACGACAGCCAGGCCGCCATCCGTTTCAACCCGTCCTGCCGGCTGGTCTATTTCGACCAGACGATGCGCGACCTGCCGCTCGATGCGACGCTTCTCGACTATGTTGCCGGAGCGGAGGGTGCCACGGAGAAGGAGGCGATCCCTTTGCTGGCCCAGGCAGGCTTCGCGTTCGCCCGCATCCGCCAGCCGATCGGCGTGCTGAGCCACGGCGAGCGGGCGCGGCTGGTGTTCCTCCGCATGAAGCTGCTGCGGCCCAACATCTACCTGCTGGACGAGCCGACCAACCATCTCGACATCGAGGGCCAGGAGGCGCTGGAGGCCGAGCTGGAGCAGGGCGAGGTTTCCTGCCTGTTCATCAGCCACGACCGTTACTTCACCCGCACGGCGGCGACGCGGTTCCTGGAAATCCGCAAGGGCCGGCTGGTCGAGGTCGAAAGCGCCGACGCCTTCTTCGACGCACAGGGCTGATGATTCAGCGCCGCGGGCCGGGCGCCCGACTGATCCGATGAACCTCGGCCTCGCCCTCGGTGGTGGCGGTATGGTCGAACCCCGGCTCGATCCGCCAACCGGTCAACCCGATGATGCCGTTCTTGCGCCGTATGGCCTTGGCGGTGGCGATCCGCGAGGTGGCGCCGCCCCGGCCGACGTAGACGACGGCGGTGCCGTCGCCCGCTTCGACGGTGAGTGCCGTCGCCCGCACCAGAACGGCGCGGGCACGCGTCCCGATCAGCGGCGCATTGGACGGATGATCGACCACCAGCCGCAGCTCGCCGTCACTGGCGTAGAACTCGGCATGCTGGTCCCGGCAAAGACCGATCGAATCGTTCCGGGCCGTGCTGCCTCCGTCATGTTGGGGCTTCTTCAACGGCCGACGACCTTTCGGAGGGCGTCGAGCGTCGTTTCCGGCTCCGGGCGATATCTGTAGTCGGGATCCGCCTGGACCAGGCGGACGATCCCGGCGCCGCCGATGCGGTATCCGCGGACTGTGGAGACCTGAGACATCGGGTGACTATCTCTTCAAACCCGGGTCAACCGATGCTTCTCGGTCGCCGGGATCAAGGTCAGGTTGCCGAGGATCCTGTGCTGGGTATCGGTACTGGCCGAGAGTTTCGGCTGCAGCGCCAGCAACGACTTCGCCAGGATCGTCTCGTCCCACAGCCACGCCTTGCGCGTCCGCGAGGTGCCCGGATCGGGAAAGGCCGACGCAGCCTCAAGGTAGTAAGCCTTCAGATCGTCGATCGCCTGCTTGAGCGGCTGCGCGGCCGGCAGCGACTCCGCCAATGCCGCCGTCACCAGCTTTCCGGCCGCCGACATGTCGAGCCCCGACACGCCCACCGTGGTCCGGCCCTGGGCGACGACCGCGCGGTCGTACCAAACGGCGAGCCGCTCGATCTCTGCCGCCAGCGTGTCGGTCGGGCGGGGCGCCAAATTGATCGGGCAGGCCCATCCGGTGAAGTCAGCTTCCTCGGCGACATGCTCGGGATAGTCTGCGATCAGCGGCCCATCGGTGCGCTCCAGGAGGCGAGCCGCGGCGTGCAGCACGCGGCGTTGAAAGGCCGGGTCGTTGGGAACGCCGAGCGGCCGGCCCAGTTCGAACGTCACCCACAGCGCGCGCGGCGGCCGGATCGTTTCGGTGTGTTCGCGTACCAGGCTGATGCCGACGGTGGGAATGCCCGCGCGCTCCAGAAAGTGGCCCAGCGCGCCGACGGCGCGCGTGCAGGCGGGTCAAACCGGAACGAGGATGGCGGCATCGACCCTGTCGTTCTTCAGGAGGCCGGCGAGGTGCTCGGCGTGCGGCGCGGCCGCTTCGGGCGGAAAGGCGCCCATGAAGGAATAGTGCAGGGCGGCCATCGAGCCTATGACGCCATCGGCAGCCAGATCGCGCAGGCGATCGATCGGGAAGGCGACGTTCAGGTCCTGCTGAAAGCCGGTACGGTCGAAGTTGACCGAGATGTGGCTCATCACCAACTCGCCCGCCGGCGTCTCGGCCGGGATGACACGATAACTACCGTCGCCCGGCTGGAAAGGCCGGTCGCCGCGCTTGTGCAGGCCCGCGGTCGAGATCAGCACGACGCGCCGCCCGGCGAGCGGCTTGCCGGCGATCAGGGGCGTGTCGTCGTAGGTCGGGCACTCGATGTGGGCGAGGTGCCGTGCCTCGACCTCGGGCATGTCACTCAGACGCTTGACCATCTTTTTCGTTCTCCAGGCACTATGGACGGCATCAACCCGATACGACCTTCCGGAGGGCGTCGAGCGTCGTTTCCGGCTCCGGCCGGTATCTGTAGTCGGGATCCGCCTGGACCAGGCGCACGATCCCGCCGCCGTCGATGACGAAGCGCGACGGCACCGGCAGGCGCCACGACGGATCGCCGTTGCGGACGGCGAGATCGTTGCCGAAGCCCAGATAGACCGTCCTCAGGTCGTCGGGCAGGGTGAAGGCGAGGCCGAAGGCTTCGGCGACTTCGGAGTTCCTGTCCCAGACGATCGGGAAGGTGAGCTTCTGCTTGGCGGCCATGTCTGCCGTGCGTTCCGGCAGCTCGGGCGAGATCACGATCAGCGAGGCGCCGAGGCCCGCGATGTCGGTGTAGATGGTCTGCAGAGCATCCAGCTCATGCCGGCAATAGGGTCACCACGACCCTCGGAAGAACGAGACGATCAGCGGCCCGCCGGCGAGAAGGTCGGCCGACGAGACACGGCGGCCGTCGTGGTTGGCCAGTTCGAAGGCTGGAGCGGGCTTGCCGACCGGCACGATACGGTCGAGGATTCCCGACTTCCGCAGATCGTCCGTCGCACGATGCATGATGGCCTGTCGGTCCTGCGGGATCCGGCCCGTGCTCGCGGCGCGGGTTGCGGCCAGTTTGTCTGCCAATGACATGATCTAGTCCTTCCTCCAGAGAGACATCAGGCCTGTTCGCTCATGACCGGCCCTGCCGGGCGCGTGGCTTGACCGGCATGTCCAGCAGGCCGAGCGCCGGGCGGGCGACGCTTTCGAGGAGTGCGCGGTCGGGTTTGGTGCGCACCAGTACCCGGATTCCCATCAGCACGCCCAGGAAGTGGGCGGAGACGGCCTCGGCGTCGAGGTTGCGCGGCATCTGGCCGGCGCGTCGGCCGGCCTCGATGTTGCGTTGGAAGAAGGCACGGATCTCGTCGAGGTAGCCCGCGACGACGGCGCCGATTTCGGCATCGTGCGGCGCCACGTCGAGCGCCGAATTGACCAGCAGGCAGCCCTTGCGGTCGCGGTCGGCAAGAGACCGCTCGATGATCTCGGCAAGAAAGGCCCGGATGGCCTCTTTCGGCCGGCTGCCGCCCTCCAGCCGGGCGATGCGTTCGCGCATCGAGCGGTCGGCGTAGCGCGCCAGTGCCTTGACGAACAGGGTGCGCTTGCCGCCGTAGGCGTTGTAGAGGCTGGCGCCGCCGATGCCCATGTGTTCGGCGAGGTCGCGCACCGACGTCGCCTCGTAGCCGCGCGCCCAGAAGCAGTCGACGGCGCCATCGATGGCTTTGGTTTCGTCGAATTCCTTCAGTCGGCCCATCTCGCAACTAGAGCACGATATTAGAGCGAACGATACAAAATACTTTGGCGGCGATCGGACGCTAGGCGCCGACGAACTTCACCGGGTCGGCCATGCCGGCCCCGGTTGCATCGGGTGCGACGCCCAGTACTTCGGCAGGCAGGTAGGCGCGGTTGACCCAGAACGCCGGATAGCCGAACGCCTTGGCGCCCGATGCATCCCACGACGCCGATGCCGCGAAGGCGATCTCCTCCCGCGCTAGCCCGAACGCATCGAGGCCCATCCGATAGGCGCGCGGATCGGGCTTGTAGGCTTGTACGCGGTCGGTGCTGAGGTGCTCTTCCAGGAGGCCTTCCGGGCCCGAGTTTCGGATCACGGCATCGAACATCTTCGCCGTGGGATTGGCCAGGAAGGCCATGCGGATGCCCTTGGCCTTGAGGTCGCGTAGCGCGGGCGCCACGTCGGGCCATGCCTTCAGTTCGAGGAAGGTCTGCATCAACCGGTCGCGCTTGTCGGCGGTGAGGTCGAGTTTGGTTGCCGTGGCGGCGAAGACCAGCGCCTCCTGCGTGATCTGCCGGAAGTCGACGTAGCGGCGCGAAAGCGTGCGCAGCCACGTGTACTCGAACTGGCGCGAACGCCAGAGATCCATCAGGCGCGGGCCTTGGCCGGGAAGAGTTCCTCCGCCCGCATCGCCACGGGCCGTGGATCGATGATGACGAATCCGTCGAAGGCGATGGCCTTGATGCTTTTCGACTGAGCGAACGACCGGCGTACCGGCTCGGCGAAGAGGCCGACGGCAGCGCCGAGAAGAAGGCGACGGTGAAGTGGGGACGAGGCGTGCATGTCTGCTCAGCGCACCGGCGTCAGCGTTTCGGCGCCGGCGGCGGGACTGCCGGCATGTACCCACGTTCCCTCGAGCACGCCGTCGGCGCGGGCGCGGTACAAAACCAGGTATTCCCCGGTAAAGACGCTGTTGTGGTCGCCGCGCAGGGTGTCGCCGATGAAGATCGCCAGCGTGTCGCCCTGGGCCAGGCCCTTGCCGACATAGGTATGACGGGTATCGGCATTGAAGCAGGAGACGTCGTAGCCCCCGCCCGCGGAACTTATCCTGCAGGTCCCGGTGCAGGCGCTGTCGCGGGGCCCCGAACCCTTGCCTGCCATTCCATAGTCGCCGGAAAAATCCCGCGCGGGCGGCTCCAGCCCGCTCGCCCCTGCGGTTCCGTTCAAGGCGATGACGCTGGCTGCCAGCACTGCGATCACTCTCATGTCTGTTTCTCCGCGATGTTCGACCGCGCGCACGCTATCTCGCGGCGGTCTTCACGCGCCTTTCACGACCGGGTGCTTCACCGCAACGTGACGGCAGGGTGATCGTCGGCGGTTTTCCGGAAGAGAGGGTCGGATCCTTGCAGACGGGCGGCTATGGGTTGACGACATGATAGGAACGTACGATATTTCCTCTTGTAGAATCCGATCTTGTGGAGGGCGAAGGATGGGCGTGGAGGTAGGGGAGGCCTGGAGTGCCTCGGAGTTGTTGTCGCGGGTGCTCCGCGGGCCGGTGAAGCGGCGCACGCCGCCGCGCCTGCGGGTGTTCTTCCTCCGCCAGTTGCGCCAGTGCGGCGAGGTCAGCCTGGCCGCCAAGCGCACTGGCGTGCCGCTGTCGACGGTTTACCGCTGGCGCAAGCGCGACCCGGCGTTCCGCGAACGCTGGGACGATATCCTGCTGCAACGCCGGCAGATCGTGGAGGACCGGTTGATGGCGATCGTTCGAGAGGGCGAATTGCGCTCCGTCTACCACAAGGGGCTGGAGGTCGGCTGGCGGCGGACCTTCACCCATCTCGCCTCCGTTCGGGTGCTCGACTATCTCGACCGGCGGACAGCTGGTGAAATGTCCCACGCCGTTTCCCGTTCCGCGACCGCGGAACCGGCGAAAAAGCCAGAGGAGTCAGCGGCTTGAACGGCAGGGGCATCGCGCAAGATAGGAAACGCTCAGTCGGGCGTGACGCCAAACCGGCGCTGCCAGAATTCGCGGCTGCGGCGCTCGCCCACGTCGCAGCCGAGCTCGTACTCGGGCCGCACGAAGCGCGTGTAGTCGTCGGGGCCGCCGCTTGCCCGGCGCGGCGTGGCCTGGGCGAGTTGCACGCCCTGTCGTCCCGCGGACGAGGCGGGCAGGCCGAGGTCGCCGACGTCGAAATCGTGGCCGAACTCGTGCCGGGGGCCGATGTCGGCCACCTCCTGCAGGAGCTTCTTGCGCACGGCACGGGGGAAGTCCTCGAAGTTGACGGCGACCTCGACGAAGGAACGCGGCCCGCCGATCACGCAGTGGAGGTAGTAGCGGTCGAGGTCGGTCTCGCTGGGGAAGCCGTAGGGATTGGGCCGGTCGTTCATGATCGGGAGCCCGTTGATCACGATGCGCTCCTTGAGCGCGTCGTGGCGGAGATCGGTGACCAGCCCGCCGTCGTTGTTCGAGCCGTCGCCCGAGATGTCGAGCACTTTGCGCTCGGTCTCGTATGGCGCCCGGCCGAACAGCGGGATGGCGTAGCGGATGGCGCCGCTGATCGACGTGCGGCGCGCGATCGAGACCGGCGCACGGGAGAGGCGGGCGGCGAAGTCGGCGATCGCCGCCTCGGAGTCGAGCAGGGTCCAGTCGATCAGGAGCTTCTGTACCCAGGAGTCGGACCATTCGTAGTAGGCGACGGCGATCCGGCCGTGGTTGCCGCTCAGGATCGCCTTGATGATCACGGGATCCCGAAAGGCATCGACATAGCCCTGGCGCTGCAGCCGCGCCTCCTCGGGGTCGATGCTTCCCGAAATGTCGATGGCCATCACCAGGGCCAGGTCGACTTCCTTGCGGTCCTGGCCGGCGGCCGGCAGGGCGAGGAAGAGGAACGCGATCAGACACAGCAGCCTGGCCATGGCGATCTCCGCGGTCGGACTTAGCGGGACATGCTCAAACCATACCGCCCGTCGGAAGCTTCTGTCAGCCGCGCTCTGGACGGCCGGGCGCGACGACCGCTAGCTTCTGTGGACAGTCCAGCCGGAGGAAGCCCGTGGATCTAGCACTCAGCGCCCAGGACGAGGCCTTTCGCGACGAAGTCCGCCGTTTCCTCGACGACAACCTCACGGAAGACCTGCGCGAGGCCGGGCGCAAGACCGGCGGCGTCTTCGCCGACTTCGACGCCGGCGTGCGCTGGCACAAGGTGCTGGCGAAGAAGGGCTGGTCGGCGCCGACCTGGCCCACGGAGCATGGCGGCACCGGCTGGAGCGCCACCCAGCGCTACATCTTCTCGCGCGAATGCACCGCCGTCGACGCGCCGCGGATCTTCGCCATGGGGCTGCGCATGGTGGGGCCCGTCATCATGAAGTATGGCACGGCGGAGCAGAAGGCGAAGTACCTGCCGGGCATCGTGTCGGGCGACATCGTGTTCTGCCAGGGCTATTCCGAACCGGGCTCCGGTTCGGATCTCGCCAGCCTGAAGACGCGGGCGGTGAGGGACGGCGACGACTACGTCATCAACGGCACCAAAATATGGACCACGGGCGCGCATGTGGCGAACCACATGTTCTGCCTGGTGCGCACCGCGACGGAGGGCAAGCCGCAGGACGGCATCTCGTTCGTGCTGATCGATTCGATGGAGACGTCTGGTCTCACGGTCAAGCCGATCGTGACGCTGGCCGGCGATCACGAGGTCAACCAGGTGTTCTTCGACAATGTGCGGACACCGGTGGCCAACCGCATCGGTCCCGAGAATGCCGGCTGGACGGTGGCCAAGTACCTGCTCGAGTTCGAGCGCGGCGGCGAGGCCTATACGCCCAACCCCTATGCCCGCCTCGACGATCTGCGCCGCATCGTCCGCGAAGAGGCGGCCGACGGTTCGGGCAAGCTCGCGACCGAACGCAGCTTCGCCGAGCGTCTGGCCGAGGCGGAGATGGACATCCAGGCGCTGGAGATGATCGAGCTGCAGGTGCTGTCCGACCTCAGCAAGGGCAAGAATCCGGGAGCCGCGTCGTCGGCGATGAAGATCAGGGGCAGCGAGACCTCGCAGAAGATCGACCATCTCGGGGTCGAGGCGCTGGCCTGGTATGCGGCACCCTTCGAGCCCGAGGCACGGCTGCTCGGCCACAATGAACCGACGGTGACACCGGAGTGGGGCATCACGGCGATGCCGCTCTATCTCAACAACCGGGCCGCCTCGATCTACGCCGGCTCCAACGAGGTCCAGCGCAACATCATCGCCAAGGCAGTGCTGGGCCTGTGACGGAGACTGTGAGCGGCGTCTATACGCTGCACGGCTTCAACCCGTCGCCCTATTCGGTGAAGGTGCGGGCGCTGATGCGCTATCGCCGCCTGCCGTTCGTGTGGCACGCCACCGGCAATCCGCGCGACGTCGCCGTGGCGGCGGGCCTGCCACCGGTCATTCCGGTGCTGCGTTTCCCCGATGGCCGGGTGATGAACGATTCGACGCCGCTGGCCTACGCCCTCGAACGCGAGCACCCCGGCCGGCGTTCGGTGATCCCCGACGACCCCGGCCTCGCCTATCTCAGCGACCTGCTCGAGGATTTCGGCGACGAATGGATCACCAAGATGATGTTCCATTACCGCTGGTACTACGCCGCCGACCGGGAGTTCGCGCAGGTCTGGGTCGTGAGCTCGCGCGATCCGGTGATGGCCAAGGACGCACGCCGGCGGGCGATGCAGATATTCAACGACCGTCAGGTCGGGCGAATGGCGTTGGTCGGCTGCACCGAGCAGAACCGTCCGGTGATCGAGGAGAGCTACCGCTTCGTGCTCGACACGCTCGATCGCCATGTAAGGACCTTGCCGTTCCTGCTGGGCTCGCGGCCGTCGCTGGCCGACTTCGGCTTCTACGGCCAGCTGCAGATCCTCTCGGTCGATCCGACGCCGGCCGCCGAAATGCGCTCCCGGGCGCCGGACGTCTTCTGCTGGCTGATGCGCCTCGACGATGCCTCGGGTGTCGAGGGGACATGGATCGACGACGCGGCGCCGCTGCCCGAGGGAATCGTTGCCCTCCTGAAGCACGCCGGGCAAACCTACGTGCCGTTCCTCGCCGCCAATGCGCGCGCGTTGCAGGACGGGGCGGAAACCTTCGAGGTCGAACTGCTCGGCCGGCCCTATGCACAGGCGCCGTTCCGATACCAGGGCAAATGCTTCGACGCGCTCCGCAAGCGCCTCGCCGCCCTGCCGGCGGCGGTCCGGCGGCGGCTCGACCCGGTGCTCGAGGAAGCGGGGTGCCTCCGCGCCCTTGCCTGACCCATTGCCGGCCGCCGCCTTGATCCCGATCATGGGACACGGGCGGCGACGATCCTAGGATTGCAATATGGCGGCGGTCGAGAGTTGGCGGACGGTCCCGGGCCGGGCGGTGAGGCTGCCGCGGACGATCATGGGCTATGTCCTGCAGAAGAGCGGGGGGCACCAGGCCGCGCTGGCCATGCTGGCGGTCACGGTGTTCGGGCTGAGTGCGGTGCCGCTCGAGCTGCAGCGCCGCATTGTCAACGATGCCATCGGCCGCGGCGCCGTGGACACGATCTTCCTGCTGGCACTGGCCTACGCCGGAGTGGCGATCCTCGAACAGTCGCTCAAGCTCATCCTCAACGTCTACCGCGCCTGGGTGAGCGAAACCGCGGTGCGGGCACTCAGGCGGACCCTCCACGTCCGGCGCGCCTCCCTGGAGGCCGGCGCGCTGCCGCCCAACGTCACCGGGGTGAAGATCGCGATGATCGTCGAGGAGGCCCAGCCGATCGGCGGCTTCGTCGGCATCAGCATCTCGGAACCCCTGCTGCAGGGCGGCATCCTGGTGAGCGTCATCGGCTACATGATCTATCTCGAGCCGTGGATGGCCACCCTCTGCCCGCTGTTCTTCCTGCCGCAGCTGGTGTTCGTTCCGTTGATGCAATGGGCGATCAACCGTCGTGCCGAGGCCCGCATCCGCACCATGCGCGAAGTGAGCAGCGGCATCGCCGGCGCGGCCGTCGATGTCCTCGACGTGCCGAGCGAGAGCGAGCGCATCGATCGCGTCTTCATGCTCAACATGGGCATCTACAAGTTCAAGTACTCGATGAATCTGGCGATGAACCTCATGTACTACTTTTCCGTCGCGGCGGCGCTGGGCGTCGGCGGCTGGTTCGCCGTCGAGGGGCGCCTCGAGGTCGGTACGGTGGTGGCGATCGTCTCGGGGCTGGGCAAGCTCAACGACCCCTGGGGCGACCTCGTGAACTGGGGCCGCGAACTCTCGGTCGTCGGCGTCAAATACCGCCTGTTCTCGGACGTCGTGAACGGATTGAACGGGGTGCCGCGCGGCTAGCGCGCGGGGGGCACCAGGACGGCGGCGCCGCGGAGCGTGCCCGAGCGCAGGGCCTGCAGCGCTGCGTTGGCGTCGGCCAGGGCAAAGCGCTCGACCTCGGTGCGCACCGGCACCTGGGGGGCGATGCGCAGGAAGGCCTCGGCATCGGCTCGCGTCAGGTTGGCAACCGAGACGATCTCGCGCTCACCCCACAGGTCGGCATAGGGGAAGGAGGGAATGTCGCTCATGTGGATGCCGCCGCACACGACGCGACCGCCCTTGCGCACCGCCCGCAGCGCCAGCGGCACAAGATATCCTGCAGGAGCAAATATGATCGCGGCGTCCAGCGGCTCGGGCGGCGTCTCTTCCGACGCGCCGGCCCACGCGGCGCCGAGTTCGTGGGCGAAGCGTTGCGCCGCCACGTCGCCGCCGCGGGTGAAGGCGAAGACCTCGCGGCCCTGCCAGCGCGCCACCTGGATCACGATGTGCGCTGCAGCACCGAAGCCATAGAGGCCGAGCCGCTTGCCGTCGCCCGCCTTGGCCAGTGCGCGATAGCCGATCAGGCCGGCGCAGAGCAGCGGCGCGGCGTGGAGATCGTCGTAGGCGTCGGGCAGGGCAAAGCAGAAGCGTGCGTCGGCCACCACGCGGTCGGCGTAGCCGCCGTCGATCTGGTAGCCGGTGAAACGCGCCTGGTCGCAGAGGTTCTCGCGGCCGGCAAGGCAGTGCTCGCAGGTGCCACACGCCCAACCCAGCCAGGGGATGCCGATCCGAAGCCCGGGCGGGAAGCCCCGAACATCCGGCCCGCAGCTGAGTACGCGGCCTACGATCTCGTGGCCGGGAATGAGCGGCAGCTTCGGCCGCGGCAGTTCGCCGTCGACCACGTGAAGGTCGGTCCGGCAAACCGCACACGCGGTCACCTCGATCAGGATCTGGCCCGGCCCGGGCGACGGGTCGGGCAGCCACCGCGCGCCCAGCGGCGTTCCGGGGCGGTCGAGGACCATGGCGAACATGGTCAATCCGGCTGCGGCGTCAGCACGACGCGGCGCTCGTTCTTGCGATCCAAAGCCGCCTCCAACCATCCTTCTTCACGAAGCTCGTGATTTCGCGCCGACTTGGCTTTTTCGTCTTTGATGGGCATCAACCGGGCCGGCTCCGGTGGATAGCGTTGACACATAGGTTGCAGCGATAGTGTGATATGTTGTAAACTAGATCTATAGCCTGTAGCCAGGTGGGGACCGCTGCGGGCTTTAGCTTGTTGTCGAGCATGTGGGTGCTCTGGGAAAATGTTTCTGCCGACGATGACGATCGCCGAGGTGGTTTCACGTCTTGGTGCAATTGAGAATGACTCGCCGGCACTGATCGCCTCAGGCCTAGCGCCGCTGTCGTTCGGCGGGCTCGGGCGTCTCATCCGGCAAGTCGGCGCGCAGTTGCAGGCGGCCGGCCTCGGTCCGCAGTCGCGGGTGGGTATCGCCCTGCCGCGCGGTCCGGAAGCGGCGCTGCTGAGCATCGCGGTGTGCTGCAGCACGACGCTTCTCCCTCTCAATCCCACGCTCAATCCGGGCGAACTCGCGTCGGAACTGGAAGATATCCGTCTCGATGCGCTGATCGTGCCGGGCTGGATGGCCATTCCCGCTTGGGCGTCGACCGCGCACGGCACCTTCGGACTTTTCCAGGTCTCCGAGGCGACGTCGTCGTTCGATACCATCGCGTTGACCCAGGTCCGACCGGTCGCCCGGCGTGCCTTGAAGCCCGGGACGATGAACGGCCAGTCGATCGCGGCGATCTTCCGGACATCGGGCACCACCGGAGCGGCCAAGCGTGTGCCGGTCACCCACGAGAACCTGCTCGAGATGGCCAACAAGATGCAGCGCTGGCTGAAGCTGTCGCCGGCCGATCGCTCGGCTTGCGTCATGCCGATTTATTACAACGCAGGCTTCAAGGCGACGCTCGTCGTACCGCTGCTGATCGGCTGCAGCGTGGCGTTGCCGGCGGCGGCAGGGCCGCAGGATTTCGAGCGCTGGGTCAGTGAGCTGCGTCCGACGTGGCTGACGGCCGCGCCGGCCTATCTGCAGTCGATCCTCGACAAGCTGCGGTCGTTGCCTGCCGGCGAGCCCGAGCATTCGCTCCGCTTCGTCCTGTCGACGGCATCGTATCTGCCCGATGCGGTACGCACCGAACTTGCACCCCGCCTCGGGGTACCGGTGCTCGAATTCTACGGCCTGTGCGAGGCCGGCATGATGACGGCGCCCACTCTGCCGCCGGCCGTGGCAAAGCCAGGAACGGTTGGCAGCATTCCGCCCGGGGAGCTGGCGATCCGGGGCGACGACGGCACGTTGCTGCCGCCCGGCAAGGTCGGTCAGATCGTGCTCCGTGGCCGCAGCGTCATGCCGGGCTATCTCTACGACATCGACGACGTGCCCTCCGGCCTGGTCGACGGCTGGCTCGCCACCGGCGATCTCGGTGTCGTCGATGCCGACGGCATTTTGACCGTTGTCGGGCGCACCAAGGAGATCATCAACCGCGGCGGCGAGAAGGTCTCACCGTACGATGTCGAGAAGATGCTGCTGCTGCATCCCGCCGTGCGCGAAGCCGCAGCTTTTGCCGTTCCCCATCCCCGGCTGGGCGAGAATGTCGCCGCTGCGGTGGTCCTGAACGACGGCATGAAGGAAACATCCTCGGCGCTGATCGGGTTTCTGCGCGACCGGCTGGCGCCGTTCCAGATGCCCAGGCACATCCATTTCCTCGCGGCCCTGCCCAGGGGGCCGACCGGCAAGATCTCGCGGTCGACCCTTTCCGCCGACTTTGCCCGCGAGGTCCGCGAGGTCGTGCCGGCGAATGAGCCGCTGCAGATTCAGATTTCCGAGGTCTGGGCGCGGATCCTTGACCGTACCGATTTCGGCATCGACGACGACTTCTTCGAGGCTGGCGGCGATTCGCTGCAGGCCACCGAGATGCTGCTGGAGCTGGAGGCCATCACCCGTCAGGCGATCGCGCCGTCGGACATCAAGGCCGAACTCACGATTCGCCATTTGGCGCTGACGCTGGCCAACGCGGCGGCGGCCAAGGACGAGCTTGTCACCAAGGTCAAGGATGGCAGCGGCCGGCCGCTGTTCATCTGCCATGGCGATTTCGACGGCTGGGGGATTTATGCTCTTCGACTGGCCGAGCTCATCAAGGACGAGGGGCCGATCTACCTTCTTCATCCCAATCTCGACAAGGCGGCGGGAATCGGCACGATCGAGGCGATGGCCGGGAGCTACGTGCCCTACCTGCTGGCGGCGCAGCCGGAAGGAAAATTCCGGCTCGCCGGCTACTGCAATGGCGGCCTCGCGGCGTGGGAGATCGCCCACCAACTCGAGGCGGCCGGCCGCGAGGTCGAGCAGATCGTGCTGGTGGATACCTTCTCGATCAACGCCCGCCCTGCGGTGCGCCGCATCGCACGAGCGGTCGGCGCCCTGAGCGAAATCGCGCCCAAGCGCGTCGGCGAACGCGTCAGGACCCAGGGCATGCCGGCCGTCTGGTCGGGCACTCGGCGTTTGATGCAGAAGGACCGCACCGTCCTCTGGCGCGTGGCCAAGCGCCTTTACCGTGGCACGACGGCGACCGGGACTTCGCAGCGGACGGCCTACTATCGCGCGATGTCGCACTATCTGCCGCCGCGTATCGGCAGCCGTGTAGTCTGCCTGTTGAGCGACGAGTATTCGAAGCGAACGGAATTTTCGGCAACGGCGTGGAAGGGACTGGCACCGCGGGTTGACTATGAGCAAGTGCCCGGTGCGCACAACACGTGCATCACCAGTCATGTCGATGACCTTGCCGGAACGTTGAACCGGCATCTGAGTCCCGCCAAGCCCTTGTAAGAGGGCAATTCACACCACATTGTAGGGGCATGAGTGACCCCTATTCAGTGCTCGGCGTGCCGCGAACCGCCTCCGAAAGCGACATCAGAAAAGCGTTCCGCACACTCGCCAAGAAGCACCATCCCGATCTCAATCCGGGCGACAAGGCAGCGGAAGCGAAATTCAAGGAAATTTCGCAAGCCAACGATCTCCTGTCCGACCCGGAGAAGCGTCGCCGCTTCGACGCCGGCGAGATCGATGCCACGGGGCAGGAGATGCCGCCGCGCGGCTTCTATCGCGACCAGGCGGGGGGGCCCGGCGGCGGCAAGTACGCCCACGCGGGTGCCCACGAGTCCTTCGTCGACATGGGTGGGATCTTCTCGGAGATGTTCGGTGATCGACGTGGATTCGGTGGTGCCGAGGGCGGCTTCGACATGAGCGGGATCCCGCTCACCTATACGCTCCGTGTGCCGTTCCTCGTCGCCGCGCGCGGCGGCAAGCAGCGGGTCGGACTGCCCGGCGGCAAGACCCTCGATATCGACATTCCCGAAGGCGCGACCGACGGCCAGACCCTGCGCCTGAAGGGACAGGGCATGCCGGGGGCCAATGGCGGACCGCCGGGAGACGCATATGTCGAACTGCGGGTCGAACCCCACGCCTTCTTCGAGGCGCGCGACAATGACATCCATGTCGAATTGCCGGTGACGCTCACCGAGGCGGCGCTGGGCGGCAAGGTCCGGGTCCCCACCGTTGGCGGCGCGGTCATGCTGAACGTTCCGGCCGGTTCGAACACCGGCACGTCGCTTCGGCTCAGGGGGCGCGGCCTGCTCGACCGCAAGTCCGGCCAGCGCGGCGACCAGTATGTGAAGCTGAGGGTCACGCTGCCCGACAAGTCGGATGACCAGCTGAAGGAGTTTCTCGAGAAATGGGTAGCGGGGCGGGCCTACGATCCGCGCAAGGGCATGGAGCAGTTCACATGACGACGCTCGAAGACCTGCTGCGCCTGCACGGTGGTCTCACCACCGTCCATGTCGAGCGCTGGGTGGCGCGCGGCCTGCTGCGGCCTGCCGGCAATGCCGATTCCTGGATGTTCGAGACGATCGATGTGGCCCGCACGCACCTGCTGGCCGAACTGACGGGTGATCTCGGCCTCGACGACGAGACGGTCGAGATGGTGGTCGATTTGATCGATCAGGTGCACACGCTGCGCGGCCAGCTCGACCTGATCGGACGGGCGATCGCAGAACAGCCGGTGGCGACCCGCGAGGCGATCGCGGCGGCGCTCGCAAGGCTGGGCGGACGCTAGCTCAGTCGGCCCGGCGGCCCAGTGCCTTCATTTCGTCGAACCACCGCGCGATCTGGGGCTTACTGCGTGTGCCGACGCGGCCGAGCACGGTGTTGCGCACCGGCGAGAAGCCCACGAAGCGCAGGATGTTGCGCTCGAGGTTCTTCAGCCCGTGGGCGCCGAAGTACCAGCGATAGATGATGGCGGGCATCCCCATGGTCACGACGATGCGCGCCGACCGCCCCTTCAGAAACATCTCGGGAAGCCCGCTCGGACGATAGGCGAATGCGAAGCCAGGGCGCAGCGTCTGCTCGAAGAAGGCCTTCAGCACCGCCGGCATGTCGCCCAGCCAGAGCGGAAAGATCACCACGACATGACCGGCCCACTTGATCGCTTCCTGCGCGGCCGCGATGTCCGGCGGCGCGCCGCCGTGCTCGAACTCGCTTTGCGAGTGGACGAAGCCGAAGCTCAGCGTCGCTACGTCGAGGCGACGCACCTCGTGGCCGCCCTCGACCGCCCCTGAAGCGTAGCCTGAACTCACAAACGAAGTGCAACACCAGACTAGGGTGTTGCGATGGGGAGACATTACGGCCACCTCAGCCTCGAAGAGAGGTGCACGATTGCCCAGCTTCACCAAGCCGGCCAGTCGGT
>Ga0082335_1001088_pt1 | contig 61749 bp, 62 predicted proteins | sample Subgrocontami58m_FD_72375 | JGI IMG/M metagenome (GOLD analysis project Ga0082335, IMG submission 72375) | Subsurface groundwater microbial communities from S. Glens Falls, New York, USA - GMW37 contaminated, 5.8 m (SPADES assembly) (version 2) ... | reverse complement strand
TGCATTTGTTGCTCCTGAAAAAATGGAACTGCCAACAAAACATCAAGCTTTAGAAAACCTTTGCTTTGTCACAATGACTTCATACATGCCGGATCTTAAAGCTGATGTTGCTTTTGGACCAATTACAATTGACAATGATATTGCAAGCCTTGTTTCAAAAGCAGGCTTAAAGCAATTCCATGCTGCAGAGAGCGAAAAGTTTGCACACGTTACATCTTTCTTTAATGGCGGTAAAATGGATCCATTAGTTGGAGAAGAACGTGTGATCATTTCAAGCCCTGATAACTCAAACAACTATGCTGACCGACCAGAAATGTCAGTTGCTAGACTCGCTGATACTTTAGTTGATCGCATCACTCATGGTGATGATAGTTTCTATGTTGTTAATTTTGCAAATGCAGACATGGTTGGGCACACAGGAAACCTTAATGCAACTATTGATGCGATTAAAGCGATTGATGAAGAGATTGGTAAAATTGCAGCAGCAATTTTACCCCTGCAAGGCGTTTTAATAATCACAGCAGACCATGGTAATGCAGAGCTGATGAACAACACAAACACAGGGGAGATTAACAAAGACCACACCACCTCACCTGTTCCCTTTGTTCTAATTGCAAATGAGTTTAAAAGACCAAAGCCCGCACTTGTAGAATACGACACCTTAGCAGGGTTTATGCCTGAAGGAGCACTCTCTGATATTGCACCAACAATACTTGAACTTTTTGGTATGCCTAAACCAGAGCAGATGACAGGTGTTAGTTTAATACCAATCTTAGAAGAAAAGCTCGTATAGTCTGAGTTTGTTGAGAAAGCTGGATGCTTGACATCCGGCTTTTTTTGTGGCATATTAGTTTGTTCAGTTATTGGGCTCAGGGTTTTAGATATATATCGTATATATGTTTGAAACTCTTAGCTCACTTCCGAGCAGAGTACTTTGGCACGAGCCAGAGTAGCAGTATCCTTCAGGAGGATATGACGATGACACAGACTGTGATCACGTCGGAAACCCCGGTGGAAATGGCACGCGATGAGCAGATCGGACAGGTGAAGGGTCTTTTGGACCCGATCCTCCGCAAGCTCACCAAGAACCAGATCCAGATGATCATTCACGCCGGCGGCGAGCTTCAGAAGATGTTCAACGATGGTGTCGCACAGCTTTTCCCGAAGCTGGTGGTCCAGGAGGCAATCATGGACGGCAAGTTCGACTACACGTACGTGAACCTGCCGATCGACAATTTCCCGTTGACCGAGGAGCCCATCGAGAGCGTCAAGGAGATGCATCTCAACGCGTACCTCACGACGCGCAACGCGATGGCGCGTGTCAACGACGAGGGCAAGAAGTTCGCCTCGCCACTGACTGCTCTCCGTTACGTCGCGAAGTACCCGAGCAGGCAGCTGGAGTACCCGATGGTCGTGATCTTCGAGATCGACGGCTGGTTCTGGGGCATCTTCTTCGGCAGGCGTGGCTCGGTGCTACGTGGTCTGGATGTCGACCATTTCAACTTCAGCCGCATGTGGCACCACAGCTTCCGCTTCCTGGTCGTCGACAAGTAGCTTGCGCACGTTGTCATTCGTCAGATGTTTGGATCCTCCGTGGGTCCGAAGCTAGAACCGCGTTTCTGTTGATTGAAACGCGGTTCTTCCTTTTGTATAAATAACGGGGGATTTGATATGCTACAATGAAAACATGAATCGTAAATGGAATCTTAAGAAACAAACAGAAAAAGACCTCTTTGCTCAGCTATTAGCAAATCGCGGTATTTCCGGTGAAAAGGAAATATCGGCTTTTTTAAATCCCACATACGAGCAATTAAACGATCCTTTTCTTTTTTTAGAAATGCACAAAGCAGTTGATAGGATTTGGAGTGCCATTGAAAAAAAGGAAAAGATTTTAATATATAGCGACTACGATGCAGATGCTATTACTGCAAATGCACTGCTCTTTAGAACTTTTGAAGCTTTAGGGATTAATGTTGGTACATATATCCCAGATCGTTTTTCAGAGGGCTATGGTTTAAACTTGGAAGCTTTTAAAAAGATTAAAGAAGGTGGAGTTTCTCTGGTCATTACAGTTGACTGTGGTACAAACTCAGTTTCCGAAGCAGAGTTTTGTAAAGCAAATAACATTGATTTAATCATTACAGATCACCATGAAATTACAGGGGAGGTTCCGGATGCTTTTGCTTTAATTAATCCAAAGAATCCAAAAGAAAAATATCCATATCGCGAGCTTGTTGGTGTTGGTGTTGCTTTCAAGCTTGCTACCGCAATTCTTTCAAAAAAAGAAAAACATAATCTTGCTGCAGGCTGGGAAAAGTGGCTTTTGGATTTAGTCGCCATTGGTACAGTTGCAGACTGTCATTCCTTGCTTGGTGAAAACAGGTTGCTTGTTAAGTTTGGTTTGAAAGTGCTTTCTAAAACAAAGTGGCTTGGTTTAAGAATTTTGTTGCAACTTGCAGGCATGACCTCAAAAACCTTGGATACATATACTCTTGGTTTCATCATAGCTCCTCGTATAAACGCGGCGGGGAGGATAGAGCATGCATCTCAAGCCTTTGATTTGCTTGTTGCAAATGAATACCCTGAGGCTTCCGAAGCTGCAAAAAATCTTGAAGCATTAAATACCAAAAGACAAAAAATTACTGAGGTAGTCATTTCCGAAGCTCGAGAACAATTAATTTTAATCTCAGAAAGAAAAATACTTCTTGCTTCTGGAACAAATTGGCCAAAGGGTGTGGTTGGTTTAGTAGCTGGAAAACTTACCGAAGAATTTGGTAAACCGGTTTTAGTAATGGAGCGGGGTGAAACAGAAAGCACTGGTTCTGCAAGAAGCGTTGCAAATTTTAATATTGTTGAAGCACTGAAATATTCTAAGGAGCACTTAGTTAAGTTTGGTGGACATGCTGCAGCAGCTGGTTTTACAGTTAGAACAGAACACATTGATCTGTTTTACAAGAATCTTCTTGATTTTGCAGACCAGAATTTAAACACTGAAGATCTTTCAAAAGAAATTGAGATTGAAGCAGAAATAAACGCAGAAGATATAACCCTAAGGAATGCGGAGATGCTTGAAGCTTTTGAACCGTTCGGTGTGGATAACCCAAAACCAAAGCTTTTGTTAAAAGGCTTAGAAGTTAAAGATCAAAGGATTGTGGGTAAAGATCAGAAACATCTGCAGTTAAGCCTAGCTTCTGTTTCGGGTAAAATCTTTAAAGCAATTGCTTTTGGCTTTGGAAAATCAGCGCATGATTTGCAACAGGGTCAAAAGATTGATATTGTTTTTGAGATGAACCGAGATGAGTGGAATGGGAACAGTAATGTTAAATTAAGAATCATTGACTACAAAAAATAACATGAACATCCAAGAAGAACCAACGCACTTAGTAATGTTTACAGATGGCGGAGCTAGGGGAAATCCAGGACCTGCTGGTATTGGTGTGGTTTTTTACCTTGAAGATGAGAATGGTAAAAGATTAGAACTTGAAACCCTTAAAGAATACATTGGTGAACAGACTAATAATTTTGCTGAATACACAGCTTTGATAAAAGGGTTGCAAAGAGCTTCTGGTATAGGAAAAAAGATTGTTCTCTGTTACTTAGACAGTGAGCTAGTTGTTAAGCAGTTAAACGGTTTGTACAAGGTTCGAGAAGAATCTTTAAAGCCTTTGATTTCAGAGGTTTTAAAGCTGATGCATAATTTTAAAAATGTTACGTTTACACACGTACATCGAGAAAAAAATGTTCTAGCAGACAAGCTTGTTAATGAAGCTATTGACGAGGCAGTCGGAAAAGTGTAATATTTCACTATGATTTCTAAAAGATTACAAACAGCTGAATACGCAATGCCAAAGTTTTGGTATTACTTTACTTCCTCCAGGGTTGTTTCGCTGCGGTAATTTTCTATTTTCTTAAAAGATTATCCCAGCGAGCCAACGCTGGGATTTTTGTTTGTTGGTTCGGCGTACTTAGGGCGCAACCCTAAGACCTATTGGAGGAATTGCTAATGCTGCAAACACAGACGTCTGAGGGTCGTTTCTGGGCAGTTGTCTTGGCGCACATTGAAACCTTGAAGGTCATGCACCGCAACCGCAGGGGCAGGGAGCGTCGCCACTACAGCGACATCAACATCCCAAAGGAAGTTGCTTTGCCTTGCGCTTGTAATCCACGGCCTGATCAGTGCTTGGTCTTCCGTCTCTTTGAGGACGGGGAGCTGATTCACCTCGGCTGCAAGTGCTCTGTGACGAACGAGCTTCAGAAGGTCATGTTCCAGAAGGATATCTGGACGCGCCAGATCGAGCGCCTGAGGGTTTCGTGCACTCGTCGTAGGCCTGCCAGTGCTTATCGGTGGCCCTATGCTACTGATCAAGGTCTCTGGTTGCGCTAGCAGCACCAAACAACAAAGGTCTTTTGTTCCCTTCGGGGAACTCAAGACCTTGTTTGTTATCTAACCGTTATTAGTGTGATTATTCCTTGATTTAAAAGGAATATTTTTTTTGCCTCAGAATCAATGTAGAACTTAGAGTCTTTGGAAGCTTCTGTAAAAGTGTAATTGTTCTGGTGGTCTCTGCTATCTAGTTCAATGTTTTGTAAACGATTGTCGCTGATGAAGAAAACCCAACCAACTTCAGTGTTGCCAACTGCGTTAGAAATTCCTTGAAGTGATCTTGTGATTTGTCTTGTCTCTCTACTAGCCATGTCATATGAGTTGATTTCATTGCCAGTATTAAAGAAAATATTTTCGTTGTTTTCAATTTGTACTGTTTCTACCTGTTCAGCGATTTTTTCTAACTCTTGATTCAGAACATACAAAGCATTGTTGCCTAAGACCAGTAACTGATTGTTTTCAGTAAGATATATTTGTGCTTCGATGAATGGCGGGACGTTATCAAGCAAAATATTTTCTGTGTAGTTTGGAAAGTTTGCATGGGCTAATGATCTGCGAATACCTAAAAGAGATTCTTCAAGTTTAATGTAATATATGCCAGTGGAATTAGCTTCAAAAGCAAGCACATTATCTATAACCACTTCTTTCTCATTTTTGCTCCAGTCCAGAAGATATATTGAGCCTTCTAAAAGCTGGAAGAGTTTGTTGTCAGAAGAAAATTTGAAGTTTCTTTCTGAGGCTTGAAAAGATGTTTTTGATGAGAAAGCAGCTTGTTTTGAAGCGAGTTCTGTAATATCTGTTAAGCTTTTGTTTCTAGTATCTAAAACAAAGTTATTCTCCCCAGCAGTTATTAAAAAGTAGTTTTCATCAGGACTAGAAATGATTTTTCCGTTTTTGATTCTTTCTTTGAAATTAACAGAGGTTTTTTGATCTGGACTACTAATGTCAGCAAAGCTAACTTGCTCTGCTTGTAAATATATGACTCTTTTTTTACCAGCGGAAAAATCTAAAACATTTTCAGCAAGCTTTTCTTTTAGAGGATTTGAAAAGAAAAGAAAAAGATTGTCTGTCTCTTCAAAGTTCCAGGTAACAAACTGCGGTCTGATTGTTAAACGTTTGTTCCAATCAAAGTAATCTTGCTTTTTAATACCCAGAGTATAGTCACCAGGGTTTAGAAATCTGATGTTTTGATTGGTGGTGCCGTGCTTAGAACCATCAATGAAAATGCTGGCATTTTTTGGTTCTGTTTTAATGCCTAATATTCCTGTTTTAACAAAACGGCCATTTTTAAAGTCGTACTTTTTACCGCTGACAAAAAGCACTATGAACGGGGTTAGGATAATAAAAGCCACAATTCCTGCGGCAATCAATGAGTACCTGGCGCGTGATTTCATAACAGTATTTTACTATGATATAATAGCGAAGTCTAATAATTATATTATTCCATGGCAATATACAAAATAAAAGGGGCAAAAGAGCTCTCTGGAACAGTAACTGTCGGGGGTTCTAAGAACGCTATTTTACCGGCAATGTGCGCAACACTTTTAACTAAAGATGCCTGTGTCATTAGGAATGTTCCTGAAATATCCGATGTATATAACTTAAAAAGTATCTTAGAAAAACTAGGTTCAACAGTAACTTTTGAGGACCATGTTTTAACGATTGATAATTCTAAGGTAGAGTCTTTTAAACCAGATCCTGAGCTTGTTAAAAAGCTTCGTGGTTCTATCCTTTTACTTGGTCCACTGCTTGCTCGTTTTGGTAAGGTAGTCATGCCAATTCCAGGCGGTGATTTAATTGGCAAAAGACCAATTGATGCACACTTAGTTGCTTTAGAAATGCTTGGTGCTAAGACTAAGATTGATGGTTTGTTAGAAGTTTCAACGAAAAAACTTGTTGGTGCAAACATCATCATGGTGGAGTTAAGCGTTACTGCAACAGAAAATGCGATCATGGCCGCAGTCACAGCAACAGGCAGCACTGTCATTCATTTAGCTGCAACAGAAGGACACATCCAGTCTCTTTGTCATATGTTAAACTCCATGGGCGCTATGATTTCAGGAATTGGTACGCATGATTTAGTCATTGCTGGAGTTGAGAAATTACATGGTACTGATTTTAAAATCATTCATGACAACGAGGTTGCTTGCAGTTTCATAAACCTGGCTGCTGCAACAAAGAGTGAGCTAACAATTCAAAATGTTCATCCAGAGTTTTTAGCCGCTGCTTTTATCCAGTTTATGCAGATGAATGTTAACTTTGAAGTAGGTGATACCTGGGTTAAGGTTTTAAAGCCAAAAGAAGAGTACACTGCATTTAAGATCACATCGAATATATATCCTGGGTTAATGAGTGATTACATCCCTCCATTCGCAGTTTTAGCAACTCAAGCTCAAGGAACAACGCAATTGCATGAATGGATGTATGAGGGTAGACTTGGGTATATTCATGAGCTTTCAAAGATGGGCGCTAAAGCTCATATCATAGATCAGCATCGTGCAGAAATTACCGGACCAACTGAGCTTTCTGGAACAGACGTTAGTTCTTTGGATGTCCGTAGTGGTATGGTTTTAGTTATAGCAGCTTTGGTTGCAAAAGGAGAAAGCACACTGCATGAGATTCAGCATATTGAAAGAGGTTATGAAGACATTGTTAACAAACTTAAAGCAATTGGAGCAGATATAGAAAGAGTGGATTAGTATGTTTTCTAAAAAAATCGGTATAGATTTAGGCACAGCAAATACTTTAGTCTATCTACCAAAAAAAGGCATCATTTTAAACGAACCTACAGTTGTTGCCATAACTTTAGATGACAACCGTGTTTTAGCGGTTGGTTCTGAAGCAAAAGAAATGTTAGGTAGAACTCCTGAAACAATCGTTGCCTCCCGCCCAATGCGAGACGGAGTCATTGCTGATTACAGAGTTACAGAAGCAATGCTTAGATATTTCATTAACAAAGCTTTGGGTAATGTGCACTTTTTCCGTCCGGAAGTCATGATTTCAGTTCCAGGAGGTATAACCTCAACAGAAAGAAGAGCAGTCATAGATGCGGCTAGAGCAGCTGGTGCTAAAGAAGCCTATGTCATCAAAGAAACAGTTGCTGCAGCCATTGGTGCTGGTATTCCTATTGCTTCTGCAACCGGTAACCTAGTTATTGATATTGGTGGTGGAACAACAGATGTTGCAGTTTTGTCTTTAGGTGGAATTGTTACCTCAACTTCAGTGCGTGTTGCTGGAAACAAGATAGACCAGGCGATTGTTGATTATGTCCGTAGAAAACATGGTTTAGCAATTGGTGATAGGACAGCTGAAGAGATAAAGATAAACATCGGTTCTGCAACCTTGGTTGATGAAGAAGAATCTATGGAAATTAAAGGGCGAGATATGATCCAGGGTTTACCAAGAAGTATTAGTATTTCAACAAATGAAATTGTTGAAGCAATTCAAGATGAGCTTAGAGAAATAATCAGAGCAGTTAGGACAGTATTGCAAGAAACTCCACCTGAGCTTGCTTCAGACATCATTGATAAAGGGATGGTTTTAACAGGTGGCTCGGCATTACTTAGAAATATAGACAAAATGATTTCACAAGCAGTCGGTGTACCAGCATATGTTGCAGAGGATGCAATCCTTTGTGTTGCTAAGGGTACTGGTATTGCTTTAGAAAATCTTGAAAGTTACAAAAAGAGTATTTTAAGCGCAAGATAGCAGAAGATTAAACTTGCCGGCTTGTTTTAGAGCCGGTTTTGTTATCTAAGTTTTTACATCGCAATATATGCTATACTTTAGGCATATGTGGAGTGTTAAAGGATACGAAAACCAAAAGCTTTTTTTAGAGAATGCGCTGGCAAATAACAAGTTGGCACACGCATATCTTTTTACGGGTTCTGATCGAGAAAAGAAAAAAGAACTAGCTGTTGAATTTGCAAGAATGATTTTGAATGTCTCTGATAAGGACAAAGATCGTTTAAATCCCGACCTGATAGTTATTGATCAGAGCAAGATGAAAATTGAAGAGATGCGAGCTTTGATCTCTGAGCTTTCTTTGAAACCTTTCAGTTATCAAAAAAAAGTTGCGATCATTCAAAACTTTGAAAGTGTTACAGATGAGGCTGCTAGCAGTATTTTAAAGACCTTAGAAGAACCAAATGCCAGCTCAGTCATAATCTTGCTTTCCAGAAACCAAAAGTCTTTGATGCCAACAATTGTTTCAAGGTGTCAGAGTATATATTTCCATAGTCCAAAGCAAAAGCTTGTTAATGCAAACACTGAGTCTTTAAAAATGGTTTTTAAGTTGCCATTAGCTCAAAGAATTTTAAGCATTAAAGAATATGCTGAAAAAGAGAGCGAGGAGCTACAATCTTTGTTTGAAGACTGGATCAGTGCAGAAAGAGAAGAACTGCTTTCAGGAGAAGCCCAGAAATATTCAAATCTTCAAGTTTTGCTTGATTCCTTGCTTGGTTTAAAACAAAATCTAAACAAAAAATTAATTTTAGAACGTTTGTTCTTAAGTTTAAAATAGTATGAAAAAAAATATAATACTCTTTTCTGCAATTTTCTTTCTTTCAGCTGGCTGTGGTATTTTTGGCAGCAGCGGTATTTTAGGCACAATGAAAACAACAGATGGTGGCAGTTTTTGGCAACAAAGCAACGCTACTGACAAATCAACGATTAACATATCAAATCTTTTAGTCTCTGAAATGGGTTTTGAGCCTGGTAATCACGAGGTCATATATCTCGCCTCTGTTAACAATGGTTTTTGGAAATCAAGTGATAGTGCAGGCAAGTGGAAGCAAATCCTTTCTAAATTAACTGCTTACGACTATTTCCTTGATCCAACAAATACTCAAAACATTTTTGTTACTGGTACCTACAACAACCACGGCAGAATAGTTAGATCCAGAGACGGTGGTTTAACTTGGGAGGAAGTATACAGTGAAGCTAGTGTTAACAATTCTGTAAACAGTATTACTGCAAACCCAGCTAATCCCCGAGAACTTTTTGCCGCATTAAATTCTGGTGTCTTAATTAAAAGTGTTGATGGTGGTGATACCTGGCTTGTAGTCTATGATTTTAAAGACCAGATCTTGAAAGCAAGATACAGTGATAAATCTATTTATGTTCTTTCAAGGACAAAAGGACTTTCTAAAAGCACAGACAATGGTGCTAAGTGGAATGCTTTAACAGATTCCTTAACAGGACTTAGTAGCATATTTAGCTATACTTCAAGAGCAGTTGAACAATTCTACAAATTAGCGCTTGACGATCAATCTGCTGGGGTGATTTTCTTAACAACAAATGCTGGACTCTACAAGAGCACTGATGATGGCAAGAATTGGCAGCTGCAAAAGCTACCTGTTAAAAGTAGTGCTCCAAGAGCAATTGCTTCAACTCGTGGCGGTATGTTAGCATATACCAGCATCGGGAATATAATTTTTAAGACCTTAGACGGCGGTAAGAGCTGGCAGACCCAGCCACTAACCACAACCAACGTCATTAACAAGATCATCATTGATCCGTTACTTGCTCAGGTTGCTTACGCCGGATTAATTGAACAATAAAAAACATATGCACAACGAAAAATTTGATAAAGCAATAGATCACTTTAAACAAGAACTTGGCGGTTTAAGAACCGGCAGAGCTAACCCTGCTTTGGTTGAAAATGTCATGGTTGAATCATATGGCAGCAAAATGCCTTTAACGCATGTTGCTTCTGTAAGTATTCCAGATGCCAAAACCATTGCCATTCAACCATGGGATAAAGGAAACATTGGTCCAATAGAAAAGGCAATTCAAGCTGCAAATATTGGTTTAAACCCAGTTAATGACGGTATGCTCATTCGCTTAAGTATCCCTTCAATGACTGAAGAACGTAGAAAAGAAATGGTTAAGCTTTTAGGGCAGGTTTCTGAAAAAGCAAAGATTTCGATTAGAAATGTTCGTGAAGAAATACTTAAGGAATTTAAAAAACAACAAGAAGAAGAGAATCTCACAGAAGATGATCTTGCTGGTATGAAAAAAGACCTTCAGGAAGTTGTTGATAAGTACAACGAGCAGGTTAAAGAAATCACTGCTGCAAAAGAAAAAGAAATAATGACCATATAACTTAATGCTTGCTGTAATAATCTTTGTAATAATTCTTGGCTTACTCGTGTTAGTACACGAGTTTGGTCATTTCATAGTCGCAAAAAAGAGCGGCATGCTTGTAGAAGAGTTTGGTTTTGGTTTCCCCCCAAGACTTTTTAGCTTTCAGAAAGGGGAAACCAGATATTCTTTTAACCTAATTCCGCTTGGTGGTTTTGTAAAGATCCTTGGGGAGAATAACAAGGATGGTCAAAATCCAAGAAGTTTCATAAACAAATCTTTCTTTGCTCGTTTTTCAACTTTAGTTGCCGGAGTCTTAATGAACTTTGTGTTGGCTTGGGTTTTGTTCTCAGTTGGTTTTGCAATTGGTTTACCTACAGTAGTACAAAGCGGACAAACAGTTCCAGCACATGGCACCTTACGTTCTGAAGCAATAACAATCTTAGAGGTTGCAGCTAATTCGCCAGCAGAAAAAGCAGGACTTCGAGCAGGTGATCATATTTTAGCTGCTGATGGGTTTGTAGTTAGTGGTGAGCAATCCCTTGATCAGTTCATTGAATATGTTAAATCAAAAGCTGGTAAAGAGGTCTCTGTGCATTTGCGTCGAGGTAATGAAGAATTATACTTAACTCTTTCTCCGAGATTAAACCCACCGCCTGAAGAGGGAGCAATTGGTATTGCTTTGGGTAATGTTGGTAAACTTTCTTTTCCGTGGTATTTAGCGCCCGTTATGGGTCTTAAAGCAACAGGTAGTGTCATTTCAGGGACAGCAACTGCTTTTTGGAACCTAATTGTGCATGGAGATGGTCTTAGCTCAGTTGGTGGTCCTGTCAAAATAGCATCACTTACTGGTCAGGTTTCAAAGCTTGGTTTGGCATATATTTTACAGTTTGCAGCATTTCTTTCTGTAAACCTTGGTATTTTGAATATTGTACCGTTTCCAGCACTGGATGGTGGTAGAGTTCTCTTTTTAGTTATTGAAAAAATTCGTAGAAAAAGAAACAATGAAGCCTTTGAACAATATGCTAATGCGATTGGCTTTGGCTTGCTGATTATGTTAATCCTTGTGATTACAGCCAGGGATATTAAAGGGCTCTTTTAAAAAACTCCCCGGTTGGGGAGTTTTTTAATATGCTTTTGCAAAGATAACTTTTTTCTTGGATTCACCGGAACATTTGATACATTTTCCGGTTTCTTGTTTTTGATCTAGAGGAATACAACGAATTGTTGCTTGGAGTTCATCGTTGATTTCTTTTTCACAGGTTTCACTGCCACACCAGTGGCTGTAAACAAAACCTGGAATTTCTTTTTCTTGAAAGTGTTTTTTAAACTCCTGCCAATCATCAACCTGGTGTGAGTTTTCTTTACGAAACTGGATTGCTTTTTCAAAGATCTCCTTTTGCATTTGTTTTAAGAGATCGTTGACCTTGTCTTTTAATTCCTTTGTTGGAACAGAGATTTTTTCTTTGGTGTCTCTTCTTGCGATAGTCACTGAATTGTTCTCTAAGTCTTTTGGACCAAGCTCTATTCTTAGTGGTATGCCTTTCTTTTCCCATTCATTGAATTTAGAACCAGGAGTTTCATAATCCCTGTCATCTAAGAGAATATTTTCATCAATGGATTTAAGTTCTTCTTTGATTGATTTTGCAACATCAAGAACTTTCTTTGCTTCTGCTTCAGTCTTGTAAATTGGAATTATCACCATTTTAACAGGAGCAATTCTAGGTGGCATGATTAAACCAGCATCATCGCTGTGCGCCATGATTAATGCACCAATCATTCTGGTTGAGACACCCCAGCTTGTTTGCCAAACGTATTTTTCTTTACCGTCTTTGTCTGTAAATTTTACTTCAAAAGCTTTTGCAAAGTTTTGTCCAAGGTTGTGCGAGGTTCCGGTCTGAAGCGCTTTACCATCTTGCATCATTGATTCAATGCTGTATGTTCTTAAAGCTCCAGCAAACTTTTCGGATTCTGTTTTTAGTCCTGGAATTATTGGAATTGCAAGATAGTTTTCTACAAAGTCTGTGTAAACTCCGAGCATTTTTATTGCTTCCTCTTCTGCGTCTTCTTCAGTTGCATGCGCAGTGTGCCCTTCTTGCCAGAGAAATTCTGTGGTTCTTAAGAATGGTCTGGTGCGCATTTCCCATCTAACAACATTTGCCCACTGATTGATTAATAGTGGCAGATCTCTCCAAGAGTGAATCCATCTTGAAAAGGTATCGTACATGATTGTTTCAGAGGTTGGTCTGACAATCAGTTCTTCTGAAAGTTTGGATTCAGGATCAACAACAATTCCTTCTGGAGAATCTTTTAAACGATGGTGTGTGACTATGGCGCATTCTTTGGCAAAACCTTGAACGTGCTTGGCTTCTTTGGTTAAAAGAGACTTCGGGATGAAAAGAGGGAAGTAAGCATTTTTGTGTCCAGTATCTTTAATCATCTTGTCTAAAACTTTTTGGAAGCTTTCCCAGATTGAATATCCGTATGGTTTTATGACCATACTTCCTTTAGTAACAGAGTTTTCAGCAAGCTCTGCAGCTTCGATTATATCCAAGTACCATTGAGAGTAGTTTTCGTTTCTAGTCGTTATTTTTTTCATATTGCAATTATACCGAAAATATGGGTTTTGCAAAAGCGCGTTATTCAGTTAAAATATACTAGTTATGGCAATACTAGACTCATTTTTCGCAAAATTCAGTAAGGATATAGGGATTGATTTGGGGACAGCTAACACTCTGGTCTATGTAAAAGGCAAGGGTATCGTTATAAATGAGCCCTCTGTTGTTGCTCTAAACATCAAAACCAAGCAAATCTTGGCTATTGGTAATGAAGCTAAAAGAATGGTTGGTAGAACCCCGCCGCACATTGTCGCCTCAAGACCCTTGGTTGATGGAGTTGTTTCTGACTTTGAAATTACCGAGCAGATGCTCCGATATTTCATTAACAAGGTACATCAACAAACATATTCTTTCTTAAGAAGACCTCGTGTAGTTATTGGCATTCCCTCAGGAGTTACTGAGGTTGAAAAGCGTGCTGTACAAGACGCTGCTTTAAACGCAGGCGCGCGCATGGCATTTTTGATTGAAGAACCAATGGCAGCAGCCATAGGTGGGCGCTTACCAGTGCAGGATGCTGCTGGATCAATGATTGTTGATATTGGTGGTGGTACCGCAGAAATTGCTGTGATCTCTTTGGGTGGTGTGGTCATTTCAAAATCTTTGCGTATGGCAGGGGACAAGATGAATGAATCAATCATTGAATACGCTAGAGACAATTTTAATTTGCTCTTAGGAGAAAGAACAGCAGAGGATGTAAAAATTAAAATTGGTTCAGCATATCCTTTAGAGCAACCACTTGAAACATCAATGCGCGGACGTGATTTAGTCACAGGTTTACCTAAGGAAGTCTTTGTAAATGATACTCAAATCCGTGAAGCATTAGCTCCGTCAGTTCGGGTGATCGTTAACAATATCAAAGCTGCGGTTGAAGAAACACCACCTGAGTTAGTTGCAGATTTAATGCAAAAAGGCATCACCTTAGCTGGTGGTGGCGCTTTACTTAGAGGTTTGGACCGTTTAATCTCAGAGGTTACAGAAATACCAGTACATGTCACAGATGATCCTTTAACTGCTGTCTGTCGAGGTTGTGGTGTTGTTGTTGAAGACCTTGAAACCCTTAAAGATGTTTTAGTAAACACAACCTTTGAAAGAATCCCTAGATAGCTAGAAAATTGTTTTTAAATCCTCAAGCTTGCTAATGGTTTTCCAGGCAAGCTTTTTTATTTCCGAGTCTTTGAAAGTAATGCCATGTTTTGTTTTCAAAAACAAAGTCCTGTCGTTATCACCGTCACCAATTGTGACGCAATTATTGGCTTGTATTTTTAAATCTTTGCAAAGCTTTTTAAGCATCAAAAGTTTAGCTTCTGGATCATCAGCAATTGTCTGAATGTTTGTTAATTTTGTTTTTGCGTTAAAAATAAAAGTGTTGTTTGCTAAAGCATGCTTTTTAGGGATACCTAGCTCTTTAGCAACGTGTTCTACTAAAAGGTTTACTGATCCTGTGATGATTGCAATCTCATAGCCCTTAGTTTTTAGATACTTTACTATCTCTCTAGCTCCTTTTTTGTATTTGTATCTTTTTAAAACAGTTAAGACATCTTTTTTAGAAGGTTTATAGTTTTTTAAATACAAAAGAAGTAGTCGTTGGATCCAGGAAACATAGCCAAGCTTGCCTTGCTTGTATTCTGAAAGCAGGGTTTGGTCTTGTTTTTTACTGAGTCCAAAAGCATAGTTTAGTCTTTGCCAGGAGCTGTTCTTGATCAGTGTTTTGTCTAGATCAAAGATAATGAGTCTGATTTTTGATTTCATGCTAATATTATATCATCAAAGGAGCAAAAAGATGCGTTCCAAAAGGCAATTAGGAGTTTTTTCTTTACTCATATTTTTAGGCCTGGTTTTGTTGACTTTAAGCATTAACGGGCTTTCTAAACCAATTCAAAGCACTGGTGTTCAACCAAGTCGTCCTTTGGTTTATGTTTTTTCCGGTATTGGTAATTCTTTTAAAAGCTTTTTTTCTTACTTTTCTTCAGTTGGTTCTGTTAACAAGAAGAACGCTTCCTTAAGTGAACAAGTTAGAAAACTGCAACAAGAAAATGTTGCTTTGCAGCAATACAGATTAGAGAACGAGAAGCTACGTGCAGAACTAGATTACAGACAAAAAAGTGCGCACAATTTGGTTTCAGCAACAGTCTTAGGGAAAGATCCAAGCGGCTTTAGTCAGAACTTAATTTTAAATATCGGAAAAGGTGCAGGAATTAAAGTAGGCGCTGCTGTTCTTTCTGAAGGATTTTTAATTGGTAAGATAGTTAGCGTCGATAGTTTCACTTCTAAGGTTTTGTTAGTTACAGATCCACAAAGCACAATCGATGCGCAGATCAGTGCAACTGGAGACAATGGTATAGTCCGTGGCTCTTATGGTTCTGGGATGATTATTGAAAATCTTTCCCAGAGCGCTGTTGTAAACAAGGATGATCGAGTAATGACAGCAGGCTTAAGCACAGAGATTCCCAAGGGCTTATTAATTGGTAATGTTGGCCAGTTACAATCACAAAAAAGCGACCTTTTACAAAGAGCAACAGTCATTTCCGGAGTTGATTTAAAGAACTTAGAATTTGTTTCAGTCATAAAGGAGTAAAATGGCAAAAGTAGTCATTTATGCAATCACAGTTATTCTGCTGCTTGCTTTAAGCATTGTTTTCCCAAAAGTTGGTGCTTCTGCTCCTAGTTTCTTGTTTTTGTTAACAGTAGTTTATGCTTTTAGGAAAGATGATTCTGACTATCTTTGGCTAGCATTTTTTTCAGGTTTAGCCTTAGATCTTTACAGCAATACTTTTCTGGGTATCTTTGCACTAGCCTTTTTAATTACCGCCTTGATCATTAACTACACTACCAGAACATTTTTTAGCTCTGATTTAAGCTTTGGATATATTGGAGTAATTGTTACTTTAGCGTACTTGTTGGTTGTTGGTTTAGTGTATATTTTAAACTCCATGGCAATTCGTTTTGATACTACTTTACCGATTTCCGGAGAATATTTAACAACAAAAATTTGGTTAGATATTTTTTTGAATCTAATCTTTGTAGCGCCAATATATCTTCTTTCTTTGCTCACTGATCGATTAATTAATTACTACTCAAAAGATGAAGGATCCTTTTAGCGTTTACAATTCAAATTTTGAGAAGAAAACCCGTGGCCCAAAGCTTGATTGGGAAGAGGGTGCTTTGTTTCAGGCAAGTGAACCTGACGACTATTACGAAGGACAAAACGAAGACTCCAGAATTTCTTTTTATGTAGCTGTAGTCGTTCTCGTTTTTATGGTACTCTTCGGTCGTTTGATTGTTTTGCAGATTGTACAAGGACAACACTTTAGAACCCTTGCTGATCAAAACCGTTTAAGGGTTCAAGAAATCATTGCTCCCAGGGGCATTATCTATGATTCTGAAGGAAAAGAGTTGGTTCAAAACGTTCCCAGTTTCGAGTTAGTTGTCACTCCAGCAGACCTGCCTAAGGACTATGAACAAAGCCTTAGAACACTTTCAGAATTGATTGGCTTTGAAGCAGACCCTTTACTTACTGAGATTTCAAAGAAGGGTCTTAAGTCATATCAACCAATTAGCGTTATGCAGAATCTGCCAAAGGATTACGCACTTTTGTTTGAATCTAAAGCAAGTCAGTTTCCAGGCTTTGCGGTTGAACATAACCCGATTCGGGAATACAAAGATCCTCTAGTATTTTCGCATTTGTTAGGTTACACCGGAAAAATTACAGATCAGGAACTCTCGAATCAAGAAGAGGGTGCGTATGCACAAAACGATTACATTGGTAAGACTGGTATAGAGGCAGAGTATGAAAAGTATTTACGCGGGGTTGCTGGTAAAAAGCAGGTTGAGGTAGATGCTAAGGGTAACTTAAAATCATTGCATGGTCAGATTGATCCAGAACCAGGCAATCCTTTAATTTTAAATATTGATTCAGAATTACAAAAAGAACTCTACAAAAATATTGTTGCGCATAATGGTAACAAAAAAGCTGCAGCCATAGCCCTAGATCCTCAAAATGGTAAAATTCTGGCATTAGTTTCTTTACCAGGGTTTGATAACAACCTCTTTGCACAAGGTATTTCTCAGAAAGACTATTTAAAATTAACAACTGATCCAAAGAAGCCACTTTTTAACAGAGCAATTTCAGGAACATATCCTCCTGGTTCAACAATTAAACCAGTGATTGCTTCTGCGGCCTTACAAGAAAATGTTGTTGATGAAAAAACAGTTATCTATGACAACGGCGATTTGGTTTATGGCGGTTTCCATTTTAGAGGTTGGAAAGAAAATGGTTTAGGTCCAATGACCGTGCGTACTGCAATTGCAATGTCTTCAGATATATATTTTTACACAGTAGGTGGTGGACAGTCAGCTTTAAACATTGCAGGATTAGGTCCTGAAAGACTTGCTAAGTATGATCTGCTTTTTGGCATGGGCACACCGCTCGGAATTGATTTACCTTCAGAAGCTGCAGGTTTGGTTGCTGATCCTGACTGGAAGAAAAACCATTTTGATACTAAAGAAATGCAGATTTGGTATCCAGGAGACACCTATCATGTTTCGATTGGACAAGGGGATATGTTAGCTACGCCTCTACAAGTAGCAATGTGGACCTCTGTAGTTGCTAATGCTGGCACCTTGTATCGTCCGTATATTCTTGATAGAGTTAGTGATGCAGAAAACAAAGTGATTTTCAAAAAAGAACCTGAGGTTATCCGCTCTGCTTTCATTGACCCAAGAAACATAGAAATTGTTAGAGAAGGCATGCGCATGACTGTCACAGAAGGAACTGCTCGAAGCTTAAACACTTTACCGATAACTGTTGCGGGTAAGACTGGAACCGCACAATTTGATTCAGCAAACCCTAGTGCAACGCATGCTTGGTTTACAGCTTTCGCGCCTTACGAAAATCCTAGGATAGTTATTACAGTTTTAATTGAAGCTGGTGGTGAAGGTTCTGCCGCCGCATCCCCAGTTGTTAAAGAAACATTATTATGGTGGGCAAATAACAGGAACAAATGATAATAGACGGAAGAAAAATAGCTGCTGAAATTTTAACGCAGCTTAAAGAAGAAGTTTCAAAGCTCAGGTTTAAACCAAAGCTCATTGATGTTTTTGTTGGTGCTGATCCAGTGATTGAATCATACGTTAAGATCAAAGCCAAGCGAGCTTTAGAAACAGGTATTGATTTTGAGATACGAAAATATCCCGCAGATGTTTCAGAAGATCTTTTGGTTGCTGATATTAAAAAAATGAACACTGAAGAAAATGTTTGTGGTCTGATTGTACAGTTGCCTTTACCAAAACATTTAAACAAGCAGCTAGTGATGAATGCGGTTAATCCGGAAATTGATGTGGATATGACAACCTCTGTAAATCTAGGTGATCTTTTTACAGGGCAGCAAAAGATTATGCCAGCAACTGCGTCGGCTGTTTTAAAAATGATTGAGGATTTAAAGATCGAGTTACCAGGTAAACACGTTTTAGTTGTTGGTGCAGGGGACTTAGTAGGAAAACCAGTTACTTTTTTGTTAATGCAGGCAGGCGCTACAGTTACTGTTGCTAATCAATCAACCCAAGATCTTGCTAATCTTTGTTTGTCTGCAGATATAATCATCAGCGGCACAGGTGTTCCTGGTTTAATTAATGGATCAATGGTACGTTCAGAAAGCATTGTTATTGACGCAGGCACTGCTGAGTCAAATAGTGGTATTTCAGGAGACATTGATTTTGAATCAGTCAAAGACAAAGCTTTTGCTGTTTCTCCAGTTCCTGGTGGTGTTGGTCCGGTGACCGTAGCTATGCTTTTAAGCAATGTTGTTGCAGTCGCTAAGAAACGCTAGTCTTTATTGACAATAGCGGTAAAATCGCCTAATATAATCCCAGCGCAAAGCAGTACAGTCCCCGCGCTTTTATATTTAAACTTACGAAAATGAGCTTAAGAAAATTTTTGTTAACCCCAGAAGGTTTAGAAAAACTAAATGAAGAATTGAAGGTTTTGATCAATGAGAAACGCAAAGAGGTAATTGAACGTATTCAGGAAGCAGTTGCGCACGGAGACCTTTCAGAGAATGCTGATTATGCCCAGGCTAAAGAAGAGCAGTCTTTCATTGAAGGCAGAATTCAGGAAATTGAAGACATGATTAAAAATGCCGAGATCATTGATACTCACGGCAAGCACAACACAGTCATGGTTGGTTCTACAGCAACGGTTTCTGTTTTAGATGACAAGGGACAGAAGAACGAAAGAAAGTACACCATTGTTGGCGCAAATGAAGCAAATCCTGCTGAAGGCAAAATTTCAAACGAATCTTTAGTGGGCAAGGCCCTGCTTGGACGTAAAGCTACGGACAAGATTAAAGTACCGACTCCGGCCGGTGAAATGACCTACGAAATTACACATATTGAATAACAGAGAAAGCCCCAGCAACCCTGGGGCTTTAATTTTGCCCAAATGACCCTTAATTGGTATAATTTGAAAGTATTAAATCAACAAAATGTCTGAAAGAATTGAAGATATCATAGACTTTCGAAAGAAAAAGTTAGCAGCTCTTAAAGCCGCTGGCATAGATCCGTATCCTTCTTCGACAAAACGAGACCATTCAAACCAAGAAGCTTTGGATAACTTTGAAGCACTTGCTGAAACTAAGAAAGAAATAACTGTTGTTGGAAGAATTCGAAGTTTAAGAACCCAGGGCAAGATCACTTTTGCACACATTGAAGACGGTAGCACAAAAATTCAGTTGTTTTTCAAAGCAGATAACCTTGCTTCTAAGTTTGCTTTGCTAGAAAATTTTGATTTAGGAGATTTCATTGAAGCAACCGGTTTCTTGTTTAAAACAAAGACTGAAGAAAAAACATTGGATGTTGCAGACTTTAAAATGCTTGCAAAGTCTTTAAGACCATTGCCTTCAGAACACTATGGTCTTTCTGACATGGAAACAAAATTGCGCCAAAGATACTTAGATCTTTTAATGAACCCTGAAGTTAGAGAAATGTTTGTAAAGAAATCTAAGTTTTGGGCAGCAACTCAAAAGTTTTTGGTTGACCAAGGATTCTTGCAAGTTGAAGCACCAGTCTTAGAACCAATTCCAGGTGGTGCTGAAGCAGAACCTTTCATTACACATCACAAGGCATTGGATCGTGATTTTTACTTACGTATTTCTTTAGAGCTTCCTTTAAAAAAACTCATTGTTGGTGGTTTTGAAAAAGTTTTTGAAATTGGCAGAATATTTAGAAACGAAGGTATATCCACAACGCATCTTCAGGATTACACCCAAATGGAATTTTACTGGGCTTACGCAGACTTTGAAATGCTAAAAAAGTTTTTGCAACAAATGTACCAGTATATAATCCAGGAGACACTCGGGACTTTGAAGGTTGTCTCAGAAGGACATGAAGTTGATTGGAGTGGTACCTGGCAAGATCTCGACTATTTCGCAGTATTTAAAAAACACACCGGCTTAGATTTAGAAAGTGTTTCAGACCAAGACTTAGAAGCCTATGCACGTAAAAGCAATATTAAATTTGAAGAGTTTGCCGGACGTGGTCGTTTGATAGACCTAATTTTCAAAAAGATCCGTTTACAACTAGGCTTAGACAAACCGGTTTTTTTGGTTAATCAGCCATTGGAATTAGAGCCTTTAGCAAAGCGAGACCCAAAAAATCCAAAAGCAGTTCAGCGTTTGCAAGTAATAGCATACGGCACGGAGCTTGGTAAGGGTTTTGGCGAATTAAATGATCCAATTGATCAAAGAACGAGATTTGAAGATCAGATGAAGCTTCGTGAAAAAGGCGATACAGAAGCTCAAATGATTGATGAAGACTATCTCCAAGCCATGGAATATGGCATGCCACCACTTGCTGGTTTTGGTATGTCAGAAAGACTCTTTGCGGTTTTGTATGATAAGTCAGTGCGTGAGACTGTGATTTTTCCACCAATGAAAGATTAACCATATGTCAGGTCAAAAGCAATTTACAATTGTTTGTGCGATAATTACGAACGAAAAAGGAGAGATATTATTCACTAAGCGAAATGATCCCGGGACAAGTGTACATGGTAAATGGGAGTTTCCTGGAGGAAAAGTAGAGTTTAATGAGGATTTGGAAAAAGCAGTTGTTAGAGAAGCAAAAGAGGAAACAGGATATGATGTTGAAGTCATAAAGCTGTTGCCAAAAATATACTCAAGTTACTATCCTGCTGATCCAAATGACGGCGAGTTTCCTAACCAAGAGCTACATGTCATCATAGTGTCATATCACTGCAGGATTATAGGAGGGGAGTTTAAACCAAACGATAGCGAGATTCTTTCCGGAGCTTTTTACAAAAAAGAAGATGTTGATTATTCAAATTCATTGCGATATTGCAAAGAAATAGCAGACCTATTAGATAAATAACGAATATGTTAGATATAAAATACATTAGGGAAAATTCTGATTTAATCAAACAAACTGTTGTAGATAAAAAAGGCAAGGTTAATATTGATCGTCTTTTGGAAGTTGACGAACAACGCAGAAAGTTAAGAACAGAGATTGAGAACTTAAATCAGGAAAAAAACATTGCTGCAAAAGAAAAAGATGTTGCCAGAGGCAAGTTGGTTAAAGAAAACCTTGTTTCTTTGGAAGAAAAGTTTGCAACTTTGGATGCTGAGTATACAGAGTTAATGTATGCAGTACCAAACGTTGCATCACCTCAAACACCAGTTGGTCCTGATGAATCTGCAAACACGGTCATTTCCAAACACGGCGATGTTCCTAAGTTTTCCTTTAAACCAAAAGAGCATTGGGAGTTAGGCAAAGAACTTGGAATAATCGACACAGAAACAGCAGCAGAAGTGACTGGTGCACGCTTTGCATACTTAAAAGGAGATCTTGCTTTGTTAGAGTTTGCAGTAATTCAGTTAGTCTTGGGTATTTTAACCAATGAAACTGTTATTTCCGAAGTTGCTAAAAAAGCCGGATTAAATGTATCGACTAAGCCTTTTACCCCTGTACTACCACCTGTAATGATTAAGCCTGAAGTAATGCAGAGAATGGGACGTTTAGAGCCAAAAGAAGAGCGCTATTACATCCCAAGTGATGACTTGTATTTAGTAGGTAGTGCTGAACACACCCTTGGCCCAATACACATGGATAAGACTTTGAAAGAAGAAGAATTGCCAATCAGGTACATTGGTTTTTCAACTGCATTCAGAAGAGAGGCTGGTTCATACGGCAAAGACATGAAAGGTATTTTAAGAGTGCACCAATTCGACAAGCTTGAAATGGAAACATACACCACGCCTGAAAATGGGCAAGATGAACAAATGTTAATTGTTGCGCTTCAAGAACACATTAACCAGACTTTGGGTTTACCGTATCAAGTTATAGAAATATCAACAGGTGACATGGGTGCTCCAGATTATCGCCAGATTGATGTTGAAACCTGGCTGCCTGGACAAGACCGATACAGAGAAACACACACCTCTGACTATATGACAGATTTTCAATCAAGAAGGTTGAATATTAAAGTTAAGAGAAAAGATGGTAAAACTGAATTGGTGTACATGAACGATGCAACAGCTGCAGCTGGCAGGACTTTAATTGCAATTCTTGAAAACTATCAACAAGCAGACGGCACAATTAATATTCCTGAAGCATTACAACCTTTGATGTTTGGCAAAAAGAAAATTTCAAAAGTTTAGTTTTAAAAGAAAATAGCTAATGGATACAAAACGCTTTCATCAGCCGGAATACAAAAGCCAAATTCAGGGCGCTCGAAAATACAAGCGCGAAGTACACAATGCTCCGGAAGAACTCTCCCAAAGATTACTTTACTATCTAGGTTTAGATACTTGGCAGAGAAAGACCTTAGCTTTTTTAATTTTTGCTTTCTTTGTATATTGTATATATTTTGCCCCATTTTTTAAGTTAAACAGTATAGAAGTTAGTGGAGCAGACACTCAAGCTGCAGTCAGTGTAGAAGAGAACTTTAAGGAGTACATTCAAAAATACAGAGTTGGTATATTTCCAAGAAAGAACATTTTCTTTTTTGGCACACGTTCTTTTACACAGTATTTGTTAGATAATAATTATCAGGTGGCAGCAGTTTTAGAAATACAAAGAAAACCATTGCACAAGGTTTTAATTAACATAGATCAGAGGGTGCCAGAGTTTGTTTTAGAACAGGGCATGAACAGATACATTTTAAATTCTGATTCAACAATTGGTAGCACGATAACTGAAGAGCAGCTTGCTTTAGATTTCAAAGGGTTCAAAAAGGTTTTTGATACTGCAACAGATGAGATTAAGTCTGGAGAAAAGTTTTTAGATAGCCAGAAAAATGACTTTTTACAATACTTAAATGACAATATTGAAAAGAAAATGTCTTTAGGTATAGAGTCATTTGAAGTTCCTGGTAGAGCCTCAGATCAATTAATCGTGCACTTACAAAAAGGTTTTGTCGTATATTTTAACTCAACTACAGATTCAAAGATTTTCCTTGACCGTTTCTATACCCTCTGGATCCAGTTAAACCCTGATCAACAAAACCGTTTAGCATATTTTGATTTACGTTTTGAAAAGAATGCCTATGCTTGTTTTAAAGGGGATAAGTGCTCATTTAACGATACTAATTTAAATTCTAATTAACTAAAAATGCTTAAAAAAACATTTGTACTCTCACTTGGTGGTTCTGTGTTTGTGCCAGACAGTATTGATACGACATTCTTAAAAAAGTTTCGAAGCTTCATTATAAAAGAGATTAAAAAGGGTAACCGTTTCATCGTTGTTTCAGGAGGGGGAACAACCGCAAGGAAATATCGAGATGCAGGTGCTGCTGTGGTTAAAAGTATGCCGATCGAAGATTTAGATTGGCTTGGTATTCATGCTACTCGTTTAAACGCTCAACTTTTAAGGACAATATTCAGGGGTGTTGCTTACCAAAAAGTCATTAAAGATCCTACTAAGAAACATAACATCAAGGCGGATTTAATAATAGCAGCAGGTTTTAGGCCAGGTAACTCCACAGACTATTGTGCTGTGATGATTGCTAAGAATTACGGTGCTTCTGCAGTTATTAATTTAAGCAATATTGATTACGTATACACCAAGGATCCAAAATTAGCTGGCGCTAAAAAGATAGAGCAGATTTCTTGGCCGGATTTTAGAAAAATCGTTGGTAACAAATGGGATCCAGGCTTACACGCACCTTTTGATCCGATCGCCAGCAAACATGCACAGCAGAACAATTTAAGGGTTATCGTTACAAATGGCAAAGATTTTAAAAATCTCGAGAAGATTATTTCAGGAAAGAAGTTTAAAGGAACCATCATAGAGTAAGTATGACAGAACAAGATTTCCAAAAAGAAATATTACAATACACCGAGCTTGCTAGCAAAGACAAGAATGTTAATGCTAGTGCTCTTGTAATTAATGCCTTAGAGCATCATGAGGATGATATTGTTAGTGTTAAAAGCAAACGCTATGCGTATTTGTTTTCTTTTCTGTTTATGCCTTTGGGATTGTTTGTTGCAGTATATTATTTTGTTTTTAGCGAAAAAAAAGATGCTAACAAAGTTGCTTTATTTTGCATCTTGATATCAATATTTACTTTCGGAGTTTTTTTGATACTTTTCCAGATAATTTTGTCATCTTCAAACGTTTCTACAGAACAGCTTCAACAAACACCTCAGTTATTAAATGATTTGTTGCAATAACAAAAAAACCGCAGAACGCGGTTTTTTTCTTACTTTACTAAATATTCATTAACCATAATCCAGGTACCGGCAAAGGGTCTGACATCTTCCCAAGAATGATCTTGCCCTATTTGCACCCAGTTTTCAGGAACCTCCGGTCTTATGCCTCCAAAAGCATTGGTCCAGAGCGCCCAAACTGTGTCTCCCTTTTTTACGATTGTGTTTAAATCATGCACCAAATCATTGTTTGTAAGTAGCGCTGTTCCTGAGAAATGTGGCAATTGTTTAACTTCTGAAATGCCAGGGATGTATAGCAGAGGAGCGGCTGTTGATTTGTTGTAGTACTTGAAATTGAAATATTCAGACGAAGCGCCGATTATTAAATGATCTCCAGGTTCAATATTGTTGTTTAAGTATGATGAAGCAGAAGACATACCGGTTTTGTGTTGTATATCCATTGAGCTCCAAAAAAACCACCAGTTAAATATGGAGATAGCTACCATCAAGAAATATATGCTGTATTTCAGTTTTTTGTTTGGTAACTCAAAGATGAAGAGACAGAGCAGTATTGTATAAAAAAGAGCTGCAAAAAGGAAATACCTATCAAGATATATTGATTGTTTCAAAGAAAGAAGCAATGCTCCTAAGAAAGGAATGATTGTTCCTGAGAGCGCTAACCATTTGTATATGGTTTTTTCTTTCTTTATAACTCGGTAGATTAAGAAAAGAGTAAACAGGGAAGCAATAATCAAAAAGATTTTTGTTGTTGGGTTACTACTGTCTGCACCAGTGCCAAAGATTAAGCGCCAGTTTGTAAGTGGTACTGACCATTCATGCATCTTTGGAATCCAGTAGTTATCCTGGACCTGAGTAAATTGAAATTTAAAGGTTTTAAGCCAAGGAATGTATAGTAACAACACGACTATGTATGAAAGAACTAGTTGAGAGTATTGTTTTAATTCAAAACGATAATTTTTAAAGAGATAGTAAAGAGCAAACAAACCAATGCCTAGAATAGAGAAGAAGAGGTAGTAGTGTGTATACATTGCAGCGCTAGTTGAGAGGATAAAGCCAAGCCAGTAGCGGTATTTTTTCGTATCAAATGCTTTAACCAGGTAATATGCTGAAAGCATCAACAAGAAACTTCCTAAGGTATACATTCTTGCTTCTGTGACATACTGGATTTGAAAAGGGTTAACTGCAAGCAAGAGTGCTGCTGCAAGTGCTAAGTTTTCTTTTTTGAAAGCAACTTTTACAAAAGCATAAGAAGCCCAGACTGTGGCAATGCCAAAGAAAGCTGAGAAGCCTCTTAAAGCCCAGAGCGAGTCACCAAAGAGATCAGACCAGATCCTTAGAATTACATAGTAAAAAGGAGGGTGTACATCTAACCCAATTCTGTAAAACATTTCTTGCCAGTTGTAATTAATCAGTAGTGCGGAGAATGCTTCGTCGTGCCAAAGGGAGATTGCGGTTAAATTAAACAGTCTTAGAAGCGTTGCAAGTAGAAGAATTAAGCCAAGCAAGAGATGGTGTTTTTTCATTTGTTTTAGTGGAAAAATTAATTGTTTTCTGGTATAATCAAAACCATGAATAAGGTCTTAGAATACACAAGAAATATTTTGTTTCAGATCGCTCTTAGCGCTCTCCTGAATATTATATCATGGCTTGTGATCATCTTCCAGATAAAGCCAAATTCTGAGATGCTGCCCTTGCATTATAATATTTTCTTTGGGCCAGATATTGTTACCAAAGGTTATTACCTATATACCTTACCTTTGGTTGGATTGTTAATTCTTGGCGCTAATTACGCTTTTTACAGATACACTAAAGATCGTGAAAACTTTGCTGCAAAGATAGTTATAGCTATAACCATGCTTGTACAAGCTTTCATTTTGATTGCTGTTTTGTTTCTAAAGTCAATCATTGTAATTTAATGTCACTTAAAAAAAAGAGCTTTCAGGAGCGTATCTTTGAAATAATCCCAGGCGCGATGTTCTGGGCTACTTTGTTTTTTGCGCTTTTCTTTTCTAGAAACCACCCGGTCTGGGTTTCTGTGTTTATCATTCTCTTTGATCTGTACTGGCTTTTTAAAGCTATAAACGGAGCATTACATTTAGTTTCTTCTTACAGAAGGTATCGTTTCTTTGCAACCTTGGACTGGCGTTTTTTAGTTGATCAGTTGCATGATTTTCCTAAGTACATTGAATACCTTGCTGATGCTTTTAAGAATGCAAAGACTTTTAGAGCAAAACGATATTTTAAAGAAGAAATTGAGAGAATTGGTAAGCTTTTAACAATAGGTAGAAGTGGTTCAAGCTATTTAGATTACTATCATTTAGTTTTGTATCCTTTTGTTGATGAAAGCTACGAAGTTCTCGAAACAACAATTAGATCATTAGAGCAAGCAAACTATCCTAAGGAAAAGATGATAGTTATTCTTGCAAGCGAAGAAAGAGTAGGAGAGTCAGCGCAAGAAGTTGCCCGAGCAATTAAAGAAAAATTTGGCAAAGACTTTTTTCGTTTCTTCATTTCAGTGCACCCTGATGGTTTAGCAGGGGAGATTAAGGGTAAGAGCGCAAATGCTTCCTGGGCTGTGCAGTCTGTTTTGCCAGAATTAGAAAAACTTAACATTGAAGTGGATCAGGTTATTGTTTCAAACTTTGACTCAGATACAATGGTACACCCACAGTATTTTGCTAGAGTCATGTATGAGTTTTTAACAGCAGAAAAACCATACCGCTCAAGTTATCAACCAATCGCAGTCTACAACAACAACATTTGGGATTCACCCGCGTTTATTAGAGTTGTTTCTGTAAGCAACACTTTTTGGCAATTCGTTGAATCTTCAAGACCAAATCGTTTGAGAACCTTTTCCTCTCACAGTATGACTTTGCGGGCTTTGAAAGAAGTTGGTTTTTGGCGCAAAGATTTAATTAACGAAGATGGATATATTTTCTGGCAGTGCTATTTACACTACAGTGGTGATTACAGAACCGTGCCTTTGTTTATGTCAGTTTCTCTAGATACTTGTTTAGCAGATACATACACCCAGACATTAATTAACCAGTACAAACAAAAGCGTCGCTGGGCTTATAATGTTGAGTATTACCCTTCATTAATGCCAGCTTTGTTTAAATCTAAGGCACCACGCTGGGACAAGTGCTACAAAGCTTTTCAATATATTGAAGGAAATTATAACTGGGCAACAGCTTCCATCGTTATTTCCGCCCTTGGCTGGTTGCCTTTAGTTATTGGTAGCGGTAATTTTGGAAACACAATTTTTGCGGTCAATCTTCCTTTTATGACAAGAATTTTGATGACCACAGCAACAATATTCTTAATCTTTTCTGTTTATGTAAACATGTATTTGTTACCACCTAGACCAAAGAAGTACACCATCTGGAGAACTGTAAGCATGTATTTGCAATGGATTTTTGTGCCAATAATCTCAGTGTTCTTTGGCAGCCTTCCAGCAGTTGATGCTCAAACAAGATTAATGCTTGGAAAATATATGGGTTTTTGGGTTACACCAAAAGCCAGAAAATCATCAAATACTCCTGATGCAATGTCAGCTAATTTAATTGAGTAATATGCAGTATACATTTTTTTTCTTCGTTGCATTTTTAATAGCATTGTTTGTCACCCCAGTAATTCAGAGGCTTGCTTTTAAAGTTTCGGCTGTTGATCTGCCAAATCATCCAAGAAAAATACATACTAAACCAATTCCTTTGCTCGGTGGTTTTGTTATCTTTATTGCATTCATGGTTACTTTAACAATCTATTTACGTTTTTTTGAAGTTGATTTAATTGTTATCCCAATGCGTTTTTTCTGGGGCATGATTTCTGGTGCAACTCTTTTGATGATAGGAGGATATTTAGATGACAAATATTCTTTAAGCCCTAAGCTCCAGTTTATTTTTCCGGTCTTAGCAGTACTTGCAGTACTTGCTTCTGGAGTAGGTGTTGGTATTAACTTCATCTCAAACCCTTTTGGTGGGGTTATTAACCTAAACTTTTTAATATTAGGTATTAAAGCATCCGGAATATTGGTTTTTCTTTTTTTGCTTGGCATGATCTATACCACTAAATTTTTAGACGGCATGGATGGTTTGACCTCAGGAATTTCTTTGATTGCAAGCTTAACGCTTTTTGTTCTTTCTTTAACTGACAAGATTAACCAACCAGTAACTGCAAGTGTTGCCATAATCCTATGCGGAGCAATTGCAGGATTTTTAGTTTTCAATTTTAATCCAGCATCTATTTTTCTTGGAGAATCAGGTAGTACTTTCCTTGGTTTTATGCTCGGAGTTTTTTCAGTCCTTTTGGGAGGAAAGATTGCGACAGCTTTGCTAGTTATGGGCATTCCAATACTTGATGTTGCTTGGGTTATTGCAAGAAGATTGTGGTATGGTTCATCTCCCTTTAAAGCAGACAGGAAACATTTGCATTTCAGGCTTCTAGATTTAGGGTTTAGTCAGAAACAGACAGTTTTAACTTTATATGGTATAGCCGCGGTTTTTGGCGCTGTCGCTATATCCATGCAATCCATGGGTAAGCTCGTTTCTTTGCTAATCCTGTTTGTATTGATGATATCCATAGCTTTAGGCACTGTTTTTGCTTACAAGAGGAAATATCCGCATATACCAGGAGAGTCAGATTGACGTGGTTTCAAGTTTTTGCTATGATTAGTTCGGCTTTTAAAGCCTTTTTAATTTATACGTTCCCAATACAGGAAAGAAATTAAACCATGAATTTAGCAATTATAGAATCAGGTAGCAAGCAGTACTTGGTTAAAAAAGGTGACAAGATACAGATTGAAAAGATTGCCGGTGAAATCGGTGATTCAATCAAGCTGGAAAAAGTTTTGATGGTAGCAGATGGTGCTAATGTTACAGTTGGTAAACCATTCATCTCCGGAACTTCTGTTGATGCTAAGGTTTTAAAACAAGCTCGTTCTAAGAAAGTGATTGTTTTTAAATACAAAGCAAAGTCTAAGTACAGACGAAAACAGGGACACAGACAAAATTATACAGAGTTGGAAATCACCAAGATTTAATAGATTAACAAGACCGACAACAATGTCGGTCTTGTTTTTTGTTTGAATATTTGATATACTGTTTTTACATAAGAGCTTTAAAAAGGGTTTCTAGTGTACCCTTTCAAAAAAATACACGGGGCAGAACAACCAAATATATTTCAAAGAAAGAACGCACAAACGCGAGTGCGCCTTTTTGGTTTTGCCTTGTTAGTCATATCACTCGCGGGGTTAATGTATTTTCAAAGAATTAACCAAAAAAAGAATCTCTTCAAACGAACAGATTCTTTTCCTGGGTTGTTAGTTCAAGGTTTTCCAAACCAGCTTTTGTTGGATTTCAAAAATCCGAATGTTATCTCAAGTTACGCTTTAGATTATGGCAAGAATCAAAAGCAGTATACAGCGCTCCTTTCTTTAGAAGATAATTTCTTTTTAATCTACACAAAATACAGGGCATATTTAAAACAAAATCAATACTATATTGCTAATGATCAGATAGACTCCAGTGAGTTCAAAGCTATTTTGTATGGCTTTAAAAAAGATGGGGATATAAATATAACCATTCAAAAAAAAGATGCTGAGGCCTCTGATTTAAATATTACGTATTTAAAGAAAGGAGGGGAATAATTATGTTGAAGAAAAGAATATTCGTTTTCTTGATGTTAATTTTAGTTCCTTTTTTTCCTTCAAAAGTAAAAGCAGCGAGCTGTGAGATAGCTTCGTTCTCTGCGTTTCCGAATGTGATTTATGCGTCATCATATTTAACTCCAGGGCAAATGTCTACTCTAACCTGGCTTACTACAGGATGTAGTTATGTTGAGTTGGTAAATCCCGATCAAAGTATCGGTATGGGTACTACTGTTTCTTTAGAGGGTAGTGCTGAGGTTGGACCATTTAGTTATACATACCCAAATACTAAAGACTACACTCTTGTTGCTTATGGTGATACAGGACAAGTCAGTTTGTCTTTAACAATATACCTGACGCAGTATCCGGCAAATTGTGAGATTACGTCTTTTCGATCTGATTCGTACCAGATTAATGCTGGTGCAAGTACAAGCCTTTCTTGGAATTCTACAAATTGCAATTCTTTGTATTTAAATGGCATTTTAGTTTCTTCAAATGGAAGTCAGAGCATATCTCCTCAAACAGATACAACATACATACTTTCTGATAACCAGGGCCGAAGCAGAAGTTTAACTGTTGCTGTGGCACAAAATACAGGTTGTTCTTTAGTGTATTTTGGGTCTGAGCCAAACTATATCGATGAATTTGGCAATGCTTCTGTCACTTGGTCGATTAGTGGAGACTGTGCTGTTTCTTTAAGAGGGCCTGGATATCTTGATCAAGGTGAGTCAGATTATGGCACGCATAATATTACGAATGCTTCTGAAGGAGACACTTGGACACTGTCTTTCGGAAGCTTTAGCCATTCCATTGTTTTGCAAAGACATGTTAATTGTTCAATCAACAGTTTTTCAGCTAGCAGTTTTGATCCAGGAGCTCAAACAAATATATCCATATTAACAAGCGCTTGTGACCACGCAGTTGTCTCGGGTGGTAATTTTGGGAATGGGTTAGATGTTTCAAATAGATTGGTTGCTGGAAATTTTCAGATTACAGATACTCCACAAACAACTACGACATATACTTTGTTTGCCTGGAGTTCTCGAAACGAAGCTTTATCCGCAACAGCCATCGCCCATGAGAATGTGTCCAGATGTAGTGTGGGTATATCACGAAGCATTAATTCGCCCACTGAAACAAGTTTTAATGAACATGAGTATGTTGTTGAGGTATTTGGTATAACCTCTCTTGTTATCTCAGCTAATGACAACAGGGAAAATAGGCTTGATAGCCTAGAATGCAACACTGCTTATTTTTTTGCTCCTAGGAATAATCATGTGGATGTTTCGGTTAATCAGCGAACTGGTTTTAAGGCAACAAGCACTCAGGTAAGCATAACCACTGCAGCAAACTCAGTTTTACAGGTTGTTATTCCATTCAGAACAGATGCAAAGCTTGAGATTTATTGATTTTATATATGAGTCAGTAACGATTTTTTACAGAACGGAAACCACAAGGGGGAAACATGAAAAAGATACTTACTCTTTTGGTGTTGTCTATTGCCTGTGGTGAGGGCACTGACAACATCATTGAGCCAAGGCCTGTGTGTCAGGCTCAGGTTGTACCAAGTTCACCTGTTACGGTTGTATATGGTGGCTTGGTTGTCTTTGGGGCTCCGAATAACGGATTGTGCACCCAAGCATTCGTTGTGCTTGATCCGGCTGGACAGCAGCTTGCTGTAATCGGTTCTTCGGGAGCAGAGATAGCAGCTACTGTGAAGGTCAGCGGTTCATACCAGGTGAAATATCTGGCTGACAACACTGTTATTGGTTCTGTTGTTGTCACAGTGATTCCGCCACCAGCACCAAGGGTTTTGTTTGACCAAACCTTTGCTGATAGCTTGATGTTAAATACTGAAGTACGCATCAAATATCAGGCAACCAACTGTGGTAGCCTTTCCTCGACGATCTTGCCGGGAACCCCGCAAAGCGCTGATCCTAAAACCGAGAAGATTGTTTTTTCGGCTAAAGACAGCTTGCTCAAAACTGGTAGTACAATGCCAGTTGGAAAGTGGCAGCAAACCTTGTTGTTAATCTGCACTGGTTTTGATGGAGCAAGGGCAGACACAGCGAAGCTAAGTTTTTTGTTGAAAGTTCCGAAGATGGATGTGGATTCGCTTTCGCCAAGAACAGCTATTGTCGGTGTCTGGGGGACGCACTGCTTTTATAGCAAGAGCCGTACTTTTGTCTCCAATAACGGTGTAGACTTCAAGGGGACGGTTTCTGGGGGCAGCCGTTATGGCATCCCGAGCACGGAAAATATGATCACCAATGTTGGATACTTCCAATCTTCGGGAAAGTTCTGTCATGGTTATCTACCGGGGTGGAATGGGGAGATCGTGCATTATATAGCAAACCGAGAGCGGCGCGAAGGCCCGTATCCGGATGCCGAAATTTCCCCGGACAAGCTCCAGCTCTTCACCGTCACAGTCAAAGACAAGTAAGCTAAGTATCTTTTAAAGCAGAGCCGCCAGCAATTAGTTATTGTCTGGCGGCTTCTGTTTGTCTTCTGCTATGATACCCATATATTCATATATGCAAAGATACAAAAAAACAATTCTCTTTGGCTTACTTTTTCTACTTGCAGCTGCTTGTAATGCCAAGCCTGTAAGTATAAAGACAACGGTTAAAGAAAATAACCAGTCTTTGCTTAATGAAAGAATTCGAGGAGGTTCGGAAAATACATATTCAGAAATTAATATAGTTGAACCAACACCAGCAAGCAAAGCTCCAGATCAAGCGCAGAGTAAACCAGTCTCAATTCCACAGACTTTTTCAATTCCAAAAACAGCAGAACAAACATGTAATTCTGATTTAGAATGTTTAGTTAAAGCTGTTAAAAATAACTGTCAGGTTTTTTCTGCAACATTGAATTTTTCAGGAGATCATCCGCTAGCACCAGCAATTGCAAGCTACAGTACCACAAGAGCATACGAGATAAAAGGTTCTGTTTCTGGAAAGTGTGAGATCATAGAAAAATATATCAGCGGTAAAATGCAATACATTCAGAGTGCGTTAGATGCTGAAATTAAAAAAGGGGATTTAACCCAAGAATACGCTGATCAGTTTAAATCCATACAAGAAGATGCAATTAAAAAAGCAGCTTCTAAAAGTGCGAGCTGCATAATTTCTTCTTTAGATTTTGTTCAACATCTAACTGATTATACCCAAGGCTATCTGTATTCTGATATTCCCATCTTAATTCCTGTTTCAGTAAACAACGATCCATACTCTTCTAGCTGCAAAGGAGCTTTGTACAACAATTAGCTCCTGCCTTGCAGTGCTCTGGTTATAGTTATCTCATCTGCGTATTCTAGGTCACCACCAATTGGTAAACCCCTTGCTAATCTAGTTACCTTCAGCCCCAGAGGTTGGAGGAGTTTTTGGATATGGTTTGCCGTGGTTTCTCCTTCAAGCGATGGGTTAGTTGCAAGGATTACTTCCTTAAAGCCACCTTTTTCTAATCTTTGCATTAGAGATGCGATATTTAGGGTGTCTGGCCCAATTCCCTCAAGTGGGTTTAAAACACCTCCTAGGACGTGATACATGCCCTTGTATGCGCCTGTAGCATCAAGAGCTTGTGCATCCAGAGGTTCTTCTACGACACATAGGATTGTTTGGTCACGGTTTGAGTCTGTGCACACTGCGCAGGGTTCTGTTTCTGTCATATTGTGACAAATAGAACAAAAGAGAACATCCTTTTTTAAATTAGAAACAGCTTCAGAAAGCATGGTTAAATCAAGGTCTGGTTTCTTCAACAAATACAAAGTTAGGCGACTGGCACTTTTTGGACCAATCCCTGGAAGTTTAGAGAGTTCATTGATTAACTTCTCAATTGAAGAAGGAAGTTTTAACATTACAGATCCAAGCCTCCTTGATCAGTAGGCGCAATTATTTCGGCTGGTGAAGGAATTGATTGACTGAAGTTTTTATCAAGGTTTCTAAATGAAGTTTTTTCGCTATCAAAGAACAGCTCTATTTTTCCGGTTGGTCCATTTCTGTGCTTAGCAATATGGATTTCAGCAATGTTAGGATGCTGTGATTCTTTGCCTTTGTACATATCTTCACGGTAGATGAACATAACTACGTCTGCATCTTGTTCAATGGAACCAGATTCTCTTAAGTCCGCAAGCAAAGGTTTTTTGTCAGGTCTGTTTTCAACAGCACGGTTTAACTGGGAAAGAGCAAGCACAGGAATATTTAATTCGCGAGCTAATCCTTTTAATGCTCTCGAGATTTCTGAAACTTCTTGCACTCTGTTTTCAGAACTATGTCCTTGCATTAACTGTAAATAGTCGATGACGATTAAACCAAGCTCTTGTTCTGCTTGTAATCTTCTAGCTTTGGTTCTAATTTCCATGATTGTTGAACCTGCAGCATCGTCAATATATATCGGAGCTTCTGAAAGGCGACCCATAGCTTCACCAATCCTTGAAAAATCATTGTTTGGACCTTCATCTGAAAGATGGCCAGTTCTTAATTTCCAAAGGTTAACATCAGCTTCTGAAGAAAGTAGACGGTCGACTAATTGATCTTTGCTCATTTCAAGTGAAAAGAGTCCAACACCCATCTTGGAGTTTACAGCTACGTTTCTTGCAATATCCAAAGCTAAGGATGTTTTTCCCATGGAAGGACGAGCTGCAAGAATAACTAAGTCTGATTTTTGTAAACCACCAAGCAAGTTATCTAAGTCGATATATCCGGTTGCAATACCACGAAGCTTGCCTTTGTTTTTATGTAAATCATCAAGACGATCAAATGTTTCGTGCAAGACCTGAGTGATTGGAATGAAGTTTTGTTTCAGGAACTTCTGAGAAACACCAAAGAGTTTCTGTTCTGCAGTATCTAAGATGTTTTCAATATCACCATCTTCTTTAAAACCCATGTTTGTGATTTCATTTGAAGCATGGATTAAGCGTCTAAGAGTCCCTTTTCTTCGAACTATGGAAGCGTAGTGTGTGATATGTGCTGCTGTTGGTACTGAGTTTACTAAACTAGCAAGGTATGAGGAGCCGCCAATAAAATCAAGTTTTTTTTGTTCGTCTAAAAGGTTTGAGACAGTAAGTATGTCTATGGAAATGCTTTTTTCGTAAAGCTCGAGCATTACTAAATATATTGCTTTGTTTCGTTCATCGTAGAAGTCGTCTGAATGTAATATGTCTGCAATTTTAATGACCGCGTCTTTATCAATCATTAAAGAGCCTAAAACGCTTGCTTCAGCTTCTAGATTTTGAGGTGGTAATCTGTCTATTTGTCCGAGATTTGGAGGGTTTTCCATAGTCATTAAATTTTCATTAAAAAGAGGTTAAAACTATATTAACAGATTAGGAAAGTAGGGACAATTTCCCCATAGGTGGACAAGGTGGATAACAAGGGCAGGGGATTTTAGTTAATCAAAAATTAAGGTATTTTTAATCTTTTTTGAGTATTAATAGCATGAAAAAAATTATTCATGCTAGTTTACTTTTAGTCATCTTAGCGTCCTTTTTTAGTGTCCCAGTCTCTCGGGCAGAGAGCATTGCTCAGTGTCGGACGTTTTTTGCAAATGATGGGTATTTCTTTGATAACTATGAAAGCCATGATTACAGCAGTGGCTTTTTAGCTATTCATTTTAGGTTAAAGTCAGACTATGCTGATGGTCGAGGTTGGAATGGAAACTTGTATTTGCACAAACCGGATTGTTCTACTGACAGTGTTGTAACACTTGGTTTAAGTAGAGAGAATGGTTTGCCACCACATGTGCTTAATTTTAGTTTACGTTTTCCTGGCGACAACAAGGTTGAATTATGGAACGATGAAGTTGATTTGCCAATAGTGTGTGATACTTGCAGTTATTTAATTGAAAATGCGTCAAGGTATACAAGTATTAGTTTTTTTGCAGGAATAGACGGCAATGCTTCTTTTTTACACACTGGCTCTTTTCCGATCACTGAAAATTTTGTTCCTAAAAATCCTGTAATATTAATCCCTGGTTTATTAGGCACTCAATTAAATACTTCCAATGGTGATATCCTTTGGCCGAATATCGAGAAAACTATTCAAGAGCAAGCAGATCGCTTTATGGATCCATTGGGCTTGAATGCTGATGGAAGCGGACCAGTTATAGCTGTTGGTCCTGTTTTGCAGGATATTAATTACCCCTTAGGAAGTTTTGATTATGTAAAAAAGCTTCAAGAGCGTTTCATTTTAGGCGGTTATGCAGTAAATAGCGATTTGTATTTGTTTAATTATGATTGGCGTTTGGGTATAAAAGAGAATTCAGTAAAACTTGCCCAGAAAATATCTGATGTACTCAGGAATACAGGTGCTTTTAAAGTGAATGTTGTCGCGCATAGTTATGGCGGCTTGATTACTAAAAAATATATTTTTGACACTGGGGCAGAACAAAAAATAGATAAGGCTGTATTTGTTGGTGTGCCTAATTTAGGAGCACCTCAGGCTGCAAAGACTTTGATGTTTGGAGATAATTTTAATTTCCCGCTTTTAAATCAGGATGAGATTCGAAGTCTTGCGCAAAATATGCCAAGTATCTACCAAGTGTTACCTTCCAAAGAATATTTTAAGCATCAGACTGGATTCTATGATGACATAACCAATATAGCTAATCCTGGGATCTTGGATTATGATCGTAGCAAAGCAATGCTGGTTTCCCTAAGCAAGAACAGCAGATTGTTGGATGAAGCCGAAGCTTTACATGATGCTTTAGATAATTTTGATTACAAGACACTTGGTGTTGATCTTTATAATATTGTTGGTTGCGGGACTTTCACGGTTAAAACTATAACCAAAATGTTTTCTGGAGCACCTTCGCTTTTGAAAAGGTTCTTGAATCAACCAAAGTATCGAATTTTCGGTGATGGTGGAGATGGAACTGTTCCTTTAGCCAGCGCTAAGTTTTTAAACACAGATAACCTTAAAACCCTCTTTGTTTTAGATGCAAAACATTCAGGAATGTTAAGCTATGACAAAATTCCAACATATATCTTTGCTTTGACGAGAGGAACAAATATTGTGAATCTCGCTCCAGGTTATTCGTTTCAACCAGATTTTTGTGGTTTACAAGGAAAGTTAGTTAACTTACCTAGTGATTTGGAAATATCGGTTAAAGACCCAGCAACCCAAAGAGATTTGAATTCGGGTTTTGACTATACAGAAACCCAGGTGGGTAATGATAGCTATGTTTTTTTGCCAACTAGGAATAACCAGCAATATGCTTTAAGTGCAAAGCCCAAGACTATTGCCAGTGCTCGTCCGGTAAGCGTTGCTGTAAAGAATTATGTAACTAATTCTGGTAATACCACTGAAACAACCAATAACTATGAAAACATAACCATTAAACAAAATCTGGTTTTAAATATTAAGGACGATAACGGAGTTTTGCAAAATTATGATGCAGATAACAACGCGGAAGAGATAGTTCCGACATATCAGCAAAATAATACCGTTGAAGACATTAATGCTCCGCAAAGTAATCTTTTGAGAATGAGTAATAACCAGACAGTGACGGGAGGTGATATAGTGCTTAGTCTTAATGATAAAAAGTTTCGTTTTAAAGTTAGTGATAACAGTTCAGGAGTTTTTCAATCAGCTTATTCTTTAGATTCAGGTGAAACGTGGAAAACAGTTTTGAACGAGACCTTAATTGATATACCAATTGATACTCAACAGATCCTTTTCTACAGTAGTGACAAGGCAGGGAATATAGAAGATTTGCATGTTTTAAATTTTACTTGGGACTATCCTGTTCAAAATCAACCAGCACCAGCTACTCCACCAGAAAATTCTCCCCAACCAAGCGTTTATTACATAACAAATTCGTATCCGCAAAATATTGAAACCCCAGAAGTTGAATCGCAAATAGAGGACTTGGAAGATTTAGAGCTTGAAGAACCTGCTCCAGAAGATATTGAAGAGGATAGCACTGTTTCTTTTTCATACGAATTACCAGAAATGGTTATGAGTCCTCTAGAGATTCATATAACCCTAGAGCTTCCTGAAAGCTTGTTTATCAGAGAAGCGGCTGTGGATAATCAAGAAGATGCGGTGCCTGAAATTGAGACTAAAGAAGAGAAAGAAGGACTTTGGTCTAAAATAAAAGGCTTAGGTAAGAAGTTATTCAGCTTCTTTGAGAATTTAGTATTCCTTTAATTCTTTAGGAGTATAATATCTTTACCAAAGAGTATTAATTTGGAGTGCGAATGAGAGTTTATGCACCAAACCTCATTAAAAGTTTGGCATTGTTTGATCTGCCAACTACAAAATATGGTCAAACGCAAAACAAGTACCTAGAGAGAATTTTCAGGCAGCTCTTGGTCTATGACGGGCTCCCTGATAGTGATTTCGAAAGTGTCATTGCAGAAGCTACTCAGATTTCTGTGATGCAAAATCCGGCATTTGAAATATTTTTCAATCAGGATTTTGAGAAATACATCAAAGAGAAAAGACATCATGCCAGATGGCACAAAATCATTCGCGACTTCAACTACTATATTGACTGGGAGACGAGAAGAAGAAACAAAGAGAATCCGTACGCTCCCGAAAAAGCACTGAGCGTCGAAACAGTCGAAAAACTTCCTGACTTTAGTAAGCAAAGAAAAAATCATCCATACCAGTTTGATCAGCTATACCTTCAAACAAAGCAACTTGCAGAGCACCTTGACGAACTAGCCAAAGACTATGTAGAAAAAGAAGATAAGGATTTGTTTAGGGTCAAAGTTGACAGCATCCTACTTCCTCAGAAGGTTGTCTTTGCTTTAAATAGCAGCGAAGCAATGAGGGAGTTTGTTGAAGGCGAGATTGTTATGGTTAATTTAAAAATTGCCATGGATGCTCTAAAGGTTGCTGATCGTTTCTTGGAAAGAATCATTGACTCAATGCACAAGCTTAGCTGGGCTGCAGCAGGACAAGATCTTCAGAGAATTGAAAAGTGTTTACATTTGTCCTTAATATTAAGCCCTGAGCTTAAAAAGCGTATTCTGGATAGTGAAAAACTTTTTATCTTCTTCATGGAGTCAGAGATTGACGTTTAGGGGATTATAGGGTATACTCTTTTCAATCATCCGTTTATAAATTTTGTGAGACTTATTTGGATGATCGTAAGTCTTGTGTGAAAGGCCTATAATGGCAAAATTGTTCGTAGGTGGTCTTCCTTGGGCTACCACCAGTGATGAGTTGAACCAATTGTTCTCTCAAGCTGGCGCAGTAACTTCTGCAACCGTTATTCAAGATAGAATGACCGGCAGAAGCAAAGGGTTTGGTTTCGTAGAGATGTCTGATGAAGACTCTCAGAAAGCAATCGAGATGTACAACGGTTCAGATTACGGCGGAAGAAAGCTCGTGGTAAACGAAGCTCGCCCAATGACCGAAAGACCAAAGAGATCATTTGGCGATCGCGGTGGCCGCGGTGGCAATGGTGGATTTGGTGGACGAAGAGATAATTTCTAACTCTAAATCTTGAAAACTCCTCTCGGAGAACTCCGAGGGGAGTTTTTTTGTTGACATGCTTTGCTTAGATGATAAAATTAATTATCGCGTTTTTTTCGCGACCGTGTTCCCACCAACGGAGGATGAATAATTGCAGACATCAGATACTACCCAGGTGCTGGCTGACTTGCCAGCTTCTCAGCGCCAGGCGATCAGGCAACGCATCATCGGCGATATTATTGCGTTCAAGGAACGCATCCTTGATGATGTTGATCTTGTTAGGCACGATCTCACCAGGGGCCGCAAGCAGAAGGATGAGGACGTCAAACTGTTCCTTGCTGCCTACGAGACTTGGTGGCGGAACAAGAAGAAGTCATCATACGGCTCCATTTACGCTGAGCTGGAAGCTGAGATGAAGCCGTTGGAAGTGTAGTGTTTGATCTGCAACAAGCGATGAGGCGTCTGAACAAGGCGTCTCTTTGCTTTTCTAAATATATTTTGATATCTTTAAGGTGAACAACTGTTCACCTATGCAAGAAACACAAAGTTTTAAAATAATTGCGCATATAGACATGAACTCATACTTTGCTTCCTGTGAACAGCAAGCAAATCCTTTTTTGCGTGGTAAACCTATCGGTATATGCGAGCATCTAGGCGGGATTATAATCGCGCCATCAATTGAAGCAAAGAAGTTCGGTGTTAAAACCGCCATGCCTGTTTGGGAAGCAAAAAAACTTTGCCCTCAAATTCAGCTTTTCTATACAGACCCTGACAAATATAGAGAAACAACAAAAAGATTTTTAAATATTTTTCTCAAACATACTGAAAAAATAGAGAAGTATAGTATTGACGAAGCCTTCTTGGATTTAACAGACAATGTTAAGAGTTTTGAAGATCCATGGGCAGAAGCTTCTAGGATAGCAGATGAGATAAAGAAAGAGATGAAGATTTATGTTGGTGACTGGATTAAGTGCTCAATTGGTATAGGTTCTGACAAACTCATTGCAAAAATCGCAAGTGACCTTAAAAAACCCGATGGTTTAACTATTGTTCGTCCTGAAGACAAAGAAAGCTTGTATCAAAAACTTTCTTTAACAGATATTCCTGGTATAGGCAGGCAAACAGAGAAAGCATTAAACATGTTAGGGATAAAGTCGCTTAGTGATTTAAGAGACTATCCAGAATCAAAGTTAGTTGCGCATTTTGGAATACAGGGCCACCACCTCTATCAAATGGGGCAGCTCCAGGGAAGCTGGCAAGAGGATTTTGCAGAAGAAGGTCAGGAGAACCAAGAAGCTCCGAAATCCATGGGTCATGCATACACACTGCCTAGTGCAAGCACAGATGCCAAGATTGCTTTACAGGTGCTCTACAAACTTTCTGAAATGGTTGGTAGACGGCTTCGGGAAGCAAAACTTTCTGGGAACATTGTTCATTTCATTCTCACAGATCGTAAAAATGAATATTTTAATAAACAACAAAAGCTTGGTAGGTATATACAAGATGGTAGGGAAATCTTTCTTGAAGCAGCAAAAATCTTTGAAAAGAGTGAGCATTACAAAAAGAACTTTAAGCTAATTGGTGTAACAGTTTCTGGACTTAAAGAAGAGACTAATCAGCTTTCTTTGTTTGATATTGATCAAACCAAGAGCCGGTTGGTTAAATATCTTGATCGGATTAATGATAAATACGGGGAGTTTACTATTAGCAGGGTTCCTGCCTGGGAAGCTCGGAACTTAATTCGAGATTCTGTGGGTTTTGGACGAATGAAGGAATTTAAAGTAAAATATAAGACAGGGAAATAACCGAAAGATTTTAAATGAAAGTATATTTTGTAAGGCACGGTGAAACTAAATACAACTTTTTGCATATCCTGATGGGTAGAAGGATTGATGAGGTTTTGGACAAACACGGGGTCGAGCAAGCTAAACAGATTGCAAAACTGTTAGATCATAACGTTGATATCATCTTCGCTTCTCCTATGAAACGAGCACAACAAACCGCATTCATTATTAGCAATGAATTAGATTTGTCTGTGCATACCAGAAATGAACTTGCTGAAAGAGACTATGGTAAACTCAGCGGGAAAACATGGGCTGAAGTTGAGCAGCTCACAGGAGCAAGCTTAAAATACATCGAAGAACATTTAAGCGTTGATTTAAAGAAATATAACGTTGAACCTGGTAGCGCTATCAAAATCAGGCTATTGCACTTTTTGAGTGATTTAAAACATGACTATGCTTCAAGGTTCCCTTTAGTTGTTTGTCATTCTGGAATAATCAATTTGATGTATCAACTGTTTCCAGAAACAAAGAAAAACAAAACCCAGAATGCTTCTGTTCATGTTTTTGAAATTTAATGCCCAAGTCTTCTAAAAAAGAATTTTATGTCATCTGCCAAAACATTCGCAGCCTTTTTAACGTTGGATCGATATTTAGAACAGCTGATGCATTTGGGGTAGATAGAATATACTTAACGGGAATAACTGGCAGACCTCCAAGAAAAGAGATTTCAAAAGTTGCTTTAGGTGCTGAAAACTATATCCCTTGGGAATATCATCGACAACCCACAAGACTCATAAAGAGTTTGAGGAAACAGGGGATTAGAATAATTGCTCTAGAACAGGTTAAAGGAAAAAGTATTTCGCTTTCAAAATGGAAACCAAAATTTCCGATTGCATTGATTTTAGGTTATGAACCTAAGGGTTTACCAAAATCATTGATTAAATTATCTGATGATGTTGTAGAGATTCCAATGTTTGGTAAAAAAGAAAGTTTAAACGTTGGAGTTGCTTTTGGAGTTGCCGCAAACCACATTGCAGGGCATAAGTTTGCTTTAAAGGGCAAAATTCAGTGAAATGTTTTAGTAGCTGGGGATAACTAGCTGAAACAAAAATTATAGATCTACGTCTAAAACCGCTTGAAAACGCGGTTTTTTATTTATCTTTATCTTAAAACCACTAGATATAGTGGTTAGAACAGATCTTTTGACCAATGGGAGCAGGTGGAATATAATAGTTTTGTAGTGGTAAAAAGTGGATGTAAGTGGGGATAAGTGGAGCCTTATCCACAGACTGCATTCCGCCTATCTTTATCATCAATAATCCAGAACAAATGTTTATCGGTGAATATACATTAAGCATTGATGAAAAAGGCAGGCTATCAATACCGGTTAAGTTTAGAAATGACTTAAAAGGTAAGGCCGTTGTTACCCGCGGCTTAGACAGCTCTCTTTTTTTGTACTCTCAAACTGAATGGCTTAAATTAGCAGAAAAGCTTGCAGCTCTGCCAATCTCTAAAGCAAACACCAGAGCTTTCTCTCGTTTGATGCTTGCAGGAGCTATGGATTGTGAGATAGATAAAGCCGGAAGAATAAATATTCCAGACTATTTGCGAGAGTTTGCAAAGATCAACAAAAAAGTTGTTCTAGCAGGACTCTACAACCGTATTGAAATCTGGAGTGAGCAAGCTTGGACTAAATACAAAAAAGCTACAGAAAAAGATAGTAATGATATAGCTGAACAATTGGGTGAGATTGGAGTTTAAGATGCAAGAGAAAAAAAGTTTCCATGTCCCAGTTTTGTTAAATGAAGTTTTAGAGTACTTAGATCCAAAACCAGGACAAACAGTTATCGACGGAACTCTTGGCGGAGGTGGGCATGCATTGGCTCTGGCAAAGGCAATTGAACCTAAAGGAATACTTGTTGGTATTGATTTAGATCCAGCTGCTCTTACAGAAGCAAGCGCCAAAGCAAAAGATGCTGAGATACAAACAGAACTGCACTTTGTTAAGGGGAATTACAAGGATATAAAGAAGATTGTTAATGATTTAGGTTTAAGTGAAATAAATGTCATTATTATCGACATCGGTTTATCAAGTTATGATTTGGAAGGATCTAATCGTGGATTTTCTTTCCAGAAGCATGAACCTCTAGACATGCGCTTTGATCCTGAAGCAAGACCAGCACATAAAGAGAAAGAACCATTTACAGCGCGCTTCATCTTAAACCACTATTCCGAAAAAGATTTAAAGAAAATATTTGAAGAATACGGAGAAGAAAAGTTTAGTTCTAGAATAGTTCGAGGAATAATTGAACATAGACAGCAACAGAGCATCGAAACAACAGAAGATCTTTTTAACATCATTAAACACAGTTTGCCAGCAGCTTTCCGCTTCAAAGCAGGAGATAGTGCTAGAAGAGTTTTCCAGGCCTTGAGAATAGAAGTAAACAAAGAGCTGGAGAATTTAGAGAAGTTTTTACCTGACGCATTTGAGGTTTTGGTAAAGGGCGGAAAACTTGCAGTGATTAGTTTCCATTCCCTTGAAGACAGGATTGTAAAACACTTCTTCTTAGAAAAAGCTAAAGGATGCATTTGCCCACCAGATTTTCCACAGTGTGTTTGTGGCAAAGAACCACTGGCAAAGATCCTGACTAAGAAATTAGTCTCAGCAAGCGAAGCTGAACAAAAAGAAAATAGTCGAAGCATACCAGCAAAATTAAGAGTCATTCAAAAGATTTAAACAAAGGAAAACAAAAAACAAATGGGAAGATATTTCGCACTATCAATGAACTTACCAGCTCAACAGAGAGTCTCCAGAGAGAGTAGAGTTAAAACAGCAAAACACAATCTGCTTACTCACAACAGAACAGGGCTGCTTGTTTTTACAGCATGTTGTTTAATGCTCTTGGTATACTTAGTACAAGTAAACAGCTATTCTACAAAAGGTTTTGAAATTAAGAGCTTGGAAAAGAAGATCTCCCAGTTAAAAGAAGAACAAAAACAGCTTCAAATTCAATCAGCAGAATTGCAATCATTTCAAAGGATTCAAGGTGACGCCGCAGTTGTGAACATGGTTCCTGTATCAACAATTTCATACATACAAACCACAGCACTTTCTGAGAGATAGCAACTAATCTACTTGCATGCATGAACAAAGAACAACAAAAAGATTTCTCACATAGGATCGTATTTTTAAAATCTATTTTAGTCTTGTCCGCAGCCTTAATGCTTTTAAGGCTTTTTATTATTTCCGTTGGTCAGCATTCCTACTATATTGCCCAGGCAGAAAGCCAACATGGTTACTACCAAAAATTAATCCCAACCAGAGGTGAGATATTCATCTCAGACAAGTATTCACAAAAAGCATACCCGATCGCAACCAATTCAAAAAAAGACTTAGTATATATTGTGCCTCAAAACATCTCTAAACCAGTTGATACCGCAGAAACTTTAGCGCGCATTACAACTCTTGATTCCCAAGAACTTTTAGTTAAGCTTTCTGACCAATCAAGGAAATATGTGGTCATAAAAAAAGGGCTGACAGAAGAAGAATCTAAAGCTATTGCAGAAGCAAAGCTTTCAGGAGTTTTTCTAGATCAGGAAAACACTAGATACTATCCTGAAGGACAATTTTTAAGTCAGGTCCTGGGCTTTGTGGGCTACAAGGATAATGCGGATGAAAAGACCGGACTCTATGGTTTAGAAAAATACATGCAAAAAGAATTAGCAGGCATACCTGGTGAAATATCGGCAGATGTTAGTGTTAACGGTGCGGCAATCCCAGGAACACAAAGACAATTTACTCCAGCTGTTGATGGAACCTCATTGCATTTAACAATTGATCGGGCGATACAATTTAAAGCAGAGACAATTATTAAAGAGACCGTGCAAAAACACGGTGCTGATTCAGGCACGATTATAGTTGCTGATCCAAAGACTGGTGCAATCCTTGCAATGGCAAACTTCCCAAGCTTTGATCCTAATGAGTACAACAAGGCAAAAAGTCCCTCTGTGTATATAAACGGCGCGACAACAGAAAACTATGAGCCTGGTTCAACAATGAAAACAGTGACCATGGCCACAGGAATTGATCTAGGTGTAGTTAACCCCTCAACTACTTACAATGACACCGGTGTTGTTGAAGTTGATGGTTACAAGATCAAAAATTCAGATGGTAAAGCTCATGGTGTTGTACCAATGACTAAAGTTATCGATGAATCTTTAAACACTGGTGCAATCTTTGTTCAGAAGCAAATAGGGAATGAAAGATTTTACCAATCCTTAAAAAACTTTGGTTTTGGATCAGCAACAAACATTGAGCTACCAGAAGCCATAGGTAACCTAAACAATTTAAAAGGTAACATTACTGTTAACTTCTACACTGCGGCTTTCGGACAAGGTATTACTGTAACACCATTGCAAATGCTCCAATCATATCTTCCGCTTGCAAACAAAGGTAAACTGATGCAGCCATACATCATTCATTCAAAAGTTTTGCCAGACGGTACAAGTATAAAAACAGAACCAAAAATGTTGAGAGAGATTGTTTCTGAAAAGACAGCAACCTTAATCTCTGGAATGTTAGTTGATAACGTTGAGAATGGACACGGTAAACAAGCAGGTGTTAAGGGATATTACATTGGTGGTAAAACCGGAACAGCTCAAGTTGCTTCCGGCGGAGTTTATGTGCAAAATGATAATATCGGATCATTTGTTGGCTATGGACCAACCGAAGATCCAAGATTTGTAATGATCGTTGATGTAAAACGTCCAAGAGATGTAAAATTTGCAGAAAGCACAGCAGCCCCTGCATTTGGTAAAATGGCTGAGTTCATCCTCGGATACTACGATATTCCACCAACAAGAAAATAGCTATGAAAAAAATCTTTCAAAAAATCTTGCTTAAATATTCCAAGGAAGTACTGCATAAGTACAAGCCCAAGGTTATTGCTGTTTCAGGAAGCGTTGGTAAGACTTCTGCAAAAGAAGCTATTTATTCAGTGCTGCGCGCAAAGTACTCACAAGCAGGAGTTGTCAGAAAGAACGACAAAAATTACAACAATGAATTTGGTTTGTCTTTTACAATCATTGGTGTTAATGCACCAAAGCAAAACCCTTTAAAATGGATTTTTGTTTTCTTAAAAGCTTTTGTCATCTCAAGATTTTTCGCACACTATCCAAAAGTTTTGATCCTAGAATTAGGAGTAGATCGACCAGGGGATATGGATGTTTTAACAGACGTTGTTAAACCACACATCGCTGTTTTGACAACCGTTGGTATTTCACACCTCCAGAATTTTAAGACCGAAGAAGAAATATTTGATGAAAAAAGAAAGATATTCAAACACCTTGGGCCTAATGATTTTGCCATCATAAACCAGGATGATCCAAAAGTTAGAACAGCAAGTTCTGCTTTAAAATCAAAAGTTTTAACCTATGGTTTTGACAGCTCAGCAGATCTTTGGATTGATGGATATACCGCAATGTATGAAAAAGGCGGAAACTATGGCAGTGTTTTCACATTAAAATATTTAGGAGAAAAAGAAGAAGTCTTTCTGCCAAACATCATTGGCACTCAGCATGTTTCAGCAGCGGTTTGTGCTGCAGCTGTTGGTATTGCTTCAGGCATGGATCTTTCACAAATATCAGCTGCATTGAGATATTACAAAGCAGAACCGGGTAGAATGCGCGTTTTAGCAGGAGAATATGGCACAGTTATTCTAGATGATACTTACAATGCAGCTCCGCTTTCAACGCATGCTGCATTAAAAGAACTTGCTAACTTTCCAGCAGCTCATAAAATAGCGGTGCTAGGAGACATGTTAGAACTTGGGGCTGAATCAGATGCTGCCCATATCAATATTTCTAATGAAATTAGTAAGCTCAGTTTAGATTCAGTAATCTTTGTTGGTCCGCAAATGCGTTTAGCCTACGAACACTTAAAAAAGACTGGCTTTGAAAGTCAAAGTATTCAGTGGTTTAAAAGCGCAGTGCTCGCTATTCAAGAAGCCAGGAGATTACTTGCTGGTAATACAGTGATACTTGTTAAGGGTTCTAGGGGCATGCAAATGGATAGGGTGGTCAGAGCAGTCATGCGAGACAAAGAACATGCAAACAGGCTTTTGGTATAGCATTGATTTGAAGCGCCAAAATTGCTAAGATTATCGGGCTAAACATAAATTATGGCGCTATCGTCTAGTGGCTAGGACGGCTGGTTCTCATCCAGTAAACCGGGGTTCGATTCCCCGTAGCGCTACCAGAAATATAATATGACTTTTAAAAACATTCCCTTTGGTTCGCTTGATTCCTTTAACGTCATTCTAGAGATCCCAAAGAACAGTCCGTTTAAATATGAATACGATCCTGAAAAAGATGCCATTGTTGAAGGTTTTACTTTTAATAATGGTTTTCTTTTTAAATATAATTATGGTTTTGTTCCTGAAACAATCTGTGGAGACAATGACCCACAAGACGTCATGATCTTAAATAGTAAACCTTTAGAACAAGGAAAAGTATATCAGTGCAGAGTTGTCGGTATAATCGAGTTGCTTGATCGTGGAGAAGAAGATAACAAACTAATCGCTGTTTTAACTGATGATCCTGAAACAAAAGATTTAAACCTTTCTGATTTAACAGAACAAGACCTTCAAGACTTCCGTGATTTTTACGCAGAGATTGGCAGACAAAAAAACAAAGTTATGCAGATTTTGGGTTTTCATGGTATAGAGCGAGCTTTGTTAGAGCTTTCTAAAGCACATCAAGCTTTTAGCGCTTAATTAGGATATAATAAGGGTATGGAGATAATCGCTTTACCCATTTGGGTCATATTCTTTTTAGTATTTGGTATTTTGGCCTTGGTGACAACACTAACGGCTTTGTTTTTCCCAATTGGATTAAGACCTAAAAAACACACTAACAGCGCAGTGCCTGCTGTTGATTCAGATGATTTCTTGCAAGCACTCGCAGGTGTTGCAAATGCGCCGGTTCAAAGCGGGGGACAAGCAAAGCTTCTGAATAACGGGGAACAGTTTTTCCCTGAAATATTAGAAGCTATAAACAAAGCGGAAAAAACAATCAACTTCATGACCTACATCTGGACCAAAGGCAAGATGAGTGATTTTGTTTTTGATGCTTTAATTAATGCATTACACAGAAAAGTAGAGGTCAGAATTATTCTTGATGGTTTTGGCGGAAGAGGCGTTGATGATGAAAAACTAGAGCTCTTTGAAAAAGCAGGTGGAAAAGTTTGTCGGTTTAGACCAGCTCATTTAGGAAAACTAACTCGTTTTTACAAGAGAAATCACAGAAGAGCAATTGTCATAGACGGGTTAATTGGTTTCATTGGTGGAGCTGCCATTGAAGATAAATGGCTGGGTAATGCAGAAAACCCAGAGCACTGGCGTGACTCAATGGTTAAAGTAACAGGTTCTATGGCTGAGAATTTACAATCTGCCTTTGTTCAGGTTTGGACTGATACTTACGGTGAATTTCTTGTGGGTCACAAGTTCTATCCACATCAAGGCAGACACCAAGGAATAACAGAAGCAACGTCTTCTAAACATGTTTCGATTATAAGCTCACCGTCTTCAGAGTTTCATCCGATTAGCAATGTTTTCTGGCTTTCAATAAAAGCAGGCAGAGAAAAGATATATTTAACATATTCCTACTTTGTTCCTGACAAGACTTTAAGAAACATCTTAAAAGAAAAAGCAAAAGAAGGTATAGATGTCAGAATCCTTTTACCTAATGATTACATTGATGGAAACACTATCCGTTGGGCAAGCCACCGTTACTTTGAAGAGCTTTTAAAAGCAGGTGTTAAAATCTATGAATATCAACCAACAATGATTCATTCTAAAACCATTGTCATTGATGGCAAGTTTTCAATTGTCGGTTCTGCAAACTTTGATATTCGCTCAACAGAACTAAACAAAGAAAACATTCTTTGTATCGCAGAAAATGATTTTGCTTCAGAATTAGAAAAAACTTTTTTCGAAGATTTAAAACATGCCAAGCAAATGAGGCTTGGTGCCTGGAAAAAGCGTTCTTTCTTTAGACGTGTCAGAGAACGTTTCGCCTCGCTATTTGAAGAACAATACTAAGCTAGAAACAAACAAGCTAAGATCTAATCTGTGGCTTGTGTTTCTAAACTTGTTTCAGGGATTTCTGGTAGAGATATTTTTTTAACCAACTCTTCAAAGTCTGGTAACTCCTGGTTATTCTTTAATCCCATGTGTTCTAAGAACTCAAGAGTAGTTTCATAGAGTATTTGCCTGGAATCCTTTGGATTCGGGGTTTTTTGTACTAAACCGCGGATTAACAGCGCTCTTAAGCTATATTGGCAATTAACTCCTCGGATGGCCTCAATTTCAGATCTAGAAATAGGTTGTCTGTAAGCAACGATAGCTAGAGTTTCAATGGTTGCATCAGAAAGCTTTTCTCTTAAGTCAGCATTAAGGTAGTTTTTAACAACAGTGCTGTTTTTTGCGTTAGTTGCAAACTGCCAGGTGCCATTTGATTCTAACAAAACAATGCCTGAGTTTTCATGAAGCTTAGATAGCTCACGTAATGCTTTTTCTACCTCTTCCTTTTCAAGTTCCAGGATCTTGGCAATATTTTGAGGACTTAGTGGCCTTGAAGCCACGAAGAGGATGCTTTGAATTGTGCTTTGGAGTTGATCCATAATGTTAATCTTGATTTTCTGTTTTCTTAATAATTATCTCAGAGAAAATTTGTTCTTGTTCAACTGTTAAAATTCGTTGTTTAATTAATTCTAACAAAGCTAGGAAAGTAACAATAACCTCTGTTTTGTCCTTAGCTGTTGCAATAAGGTCAGACATTTTAGTTTGGATTTTTTCTGTGAGAAGATTTTGCAAGGAATTTATCTTTTCCTGAATTGAAATTGCTTCTTTAACAGTTGCTTTAGGGAGATTGTTAATTTCTTCTAAAGACTTTAATGTATTTAAAATACAGTTTTTCAAAGTGTCTGTTGAAACATCCGGATCTGGATAGAAGGAAACCTTTTCTTCAAAAGAAACCGCTCTTTCAAAAGACTGTTTTCTTTTGTTGTCTAAAGTTTTTAAATACTTAGCAGCTTCTTTAAATTTTTTGTAAAGCAAAAGTTTAGCTTCTAAATCAATTGCAATTTCTTCTTCCTCTTTTTCTAACTCCAAGGTTGGCAGAATTGCTTTTGACTTAATAACCAAAAGCTTTGCGGCAACAGAAAGGTAATCCGCAAGAGAGGTTGGTTCAATAGTCTCAAGGTGTTTGATGTGCTGCAAAAACTGTTCTGTAACAGTTGCTAGCGCAATCTGGGTTATATCCATCTTCTGCTCTTCAATCAATTGCAGCAGCAGGTCTAATGGACCATCGAATTGTTGTACTTTTATTTGCATTAAAGAACTAACTATTTTTTCTTTTGCACGTCTAGTTTGATGTGAACGTCTTTTAGTTGTTGTTCAGTAACTTCTGAAGGAGCACCAAGCATTGGGTCTTCAGCTCTGCCATTTTTAGGGAAGGCGATAACTTCACGGATATTAGGTTCATCCCACAAAACCATTAAGATACGGTCAATGCCAGGAGCATTGCCAGCATGTGGTGGTGCACCATAGGAAAAGGCTTCGATCATGTGTCCAAACTTAGCATCAACTTCAGCTCTGGTATACCCGGCAAGCTCAAAAGCTTTGTACATTGTTTCTGGTTGGTGGTTTCTTACAGCACCCGAAGAAAGCTCTAAGCCATTACCAACTAAGTCATATTGCTGGGCAATTATTTCATATGGATCTTTTGTTTCTAAGGTTTCAATACCACCATATGGCATGGAGAAAGGGTTGTGCTCAAAGTCCAGCTTATCAAGCCATTTGTTCCAGGAATACATAGGGAAATCATAGACCCAGCACCAAGCCATAATATTTGGATCTTTAAGATTTAGAATTGATCCAAGCTCGCTTCTTACTTTACCCAAAACTTTGTTGGCAGTATTAGCTTTGTCAGCTGCAAAGAAAATTATATCTCCTGATTGAGCCCCAACTTCTTTAATTAACTTCTGAGTCAATTCTTCTCCTAAAAACTTAGTTATTGGAGATTTAACTTCGTTTGCTTCTAAAACAATATATGCTAAACCTTTTGCACCCTCTTCTTTTGCGATTTCTGTGAGCTGATCAATTTGTGATCTGCTAAAAGCAGAAGCACTTGGCGCAACAATTGCTTTAACAATACCACCATCTGAAACTGCTTGTGAAAAAACACTAAAACCACAATCACGAACAAGCTCAGTGACATTTTGTAACTTCATTTCAAAGCGCAGATCTGGTTTGTCAGTGCCATAGATATCCATGGCATCAGCATACTTAATCTTTGGAAAAGGAAATTGTTGAATCTTCTTGCTTGAAAACTTTTCGGTGACTTCTTTAAACAAATCTTCCATTTCTTTCCAGACTTCTTCTTGAGTTGCAAAAGACATTTCCATATCTAGTTGATAGAACTCACCAGGGGAACGATCTGCTCTAGCATCTTCGTCGCGGAAACAAGGAGCAATTTGATAGTATCTGGGAATACCACCTACCATTAAGAGTTGTTTAAACTGCTGTGGTGCTTGTGGTAGAGCATAAAATTTACCGGGATGTAGTCTTGAAGGCACCAAGAAATCACGAGCTCCTTCAGGAGATGAGTTTGCCAGTATTGGTGTGGTTATTTCCCAGAAACCTCTCAGGTCCATGAAGTTTCTGATGTGTTTGATTACCTGAGCTCTTTGCTTTAAGTACTTTTGAATCTTGGGGCGTCTTAAATCAATGAAGCGATATTTTAAACGAATGTCTTCATTTGCTAAGTCTTCGTCTCTTGCAACAGGGAATGGCGGTGTTTTTGCTTGGGTTAAGACTTCAATGCTCTTCGCCTTTATCTCAACCTTTCCTGTTTCTAGATTTGGATTAATCAATTCAGCAGCCCTGTTTTCAATAGTTCCGGTGATTGATAAAACCCACTCATCACGGATTTTTTCTGCAACTGACAAGACTTCAGGTCCTGAAAGATCTTTGTTTACTGTAACTTGAATTAGACCAGTATGGTCTCTTAAGTCTATGAAAATGAGGTTACCATGGTCTCTGCGGGAATGTACCCAACCTTTTACTAAAACCTCTTGTCCTTCCTTAGATCCAGTCTCTGCTGCTAGTGTTCTCTGCATAATATATTCTTTCGATTAAAGTATTTGAATTTTACCAGAAAACCTTGAATTTTTCAAAGTTTGAAGTTTAAGATGGTATAATTAAAGATATGCAAAAAGTCATTTTAGCCTCAGGCTCAGCACAACGCAAAAATCTCATGTCTGGATTGAGTATTCCTTTTGAAATACAGACTGCAGACATTGACGAAAAAGTCATACGCGACCCTGATTTAAAAATACAGGTAGTGAAGATTGCCCGAGCTAAAGCTGAAGCTGTGGCAGCAAAACACCAAGGCATCATCATTGCTGCAGACACTTTTGTTGTTTGCGATGGTAAAGTTCTAGAAAAACCAGAAGATTTAGAGGAAGCGCGAGAAATGTTAAAAGAACAGCAAGGTAAAGAGGTTTTTATGTACACTGGTCTTTGCTATCTTGATCGCGAGATGAATATAGACTTTTCTGAGGTCTCTATTACTAAATTAAAACTTCGCGCACTAGAGGATTATGAAATACAAGCATACGTTGAACATGCTCCAGTAACAACTTGGGCTGGTGCTTTTGCAATTAGCTACGCGTATGGTCCAAGCTTAGTAGAATACATTGAAGGTTCACTTTCTAGCGTTGGCGGTTTGCCGTTGGAGCTTTTAATCCCGTTACTTAAGAAATCAGGATTAAAACCAATAGCAACAAGTGCGTGATATAATCAGTGGGGAATAAACAAAAATGGCGCTTAAAAAAATCGTTCTAGATTTAGAAACACAAAAACTATTTGAAGAGGTTGGTGGTAGAGGTAAGAATCATTTATTGAAAGTTTCGGTTTGCGGAGTTTGGGAATCAGTAAATGACAAGTTTTCAATCTTTACAGAACAGGAGCTACCGAAGCTTGCTGAACTTTTACAAAGTGCTGACCAAATCATTGGCTTTAATATCAAAGATTTTGATTTTGAGGTTTTGCAACCATACTTAAACTTTGACGTACATACATTGCCTTTCCTGGACATTATCCAAGACGTACACAGACACTTAGGCAGGAGAGTCAGTTTAAACTCAATTGCAGAAGCAACGCTTGGTAAAGGAAAAAGCGGCAATGGTAAAGAAGCGATTCTTTTTTGGCGAAACAATCGTTTAGATCTTTTAAAGAAATATTGTTTAGATGACGTTAGGATTACCAGAGACGTGTATAACTACGGACTTGCAAATGGCAAGATCCTTTACAAAGATTTTTTTGAAATTAAAGAAATACCAGTAAAATGGACAGAACCAGAACCAAGAGTTGCCATACAAAAACAAATAGCGCTTTTTTAAACTCCAGGATAATCGGTTTTCCGGTTTTAGCCCAATCTTTTAAGGTTGGTTTTTTAACGGTTAGATATTACAGCTTGTTCTTTGTTGCTGGCATTGTCCTGGCATATTTCATAGCAAAAGCAAAAGCTCTTAAAAAAGGAATTAGTGAGTTGCTTTTTGATGAGATCATATTCTGGACGATTCTAACAGGCTTTATCTCAGCACGACTTTACTATGTTCTTTTCTACTTTGATCAATACAAATCAAACCTTCCAGAAATATTTATGATCTGGCATGGTGGTTTAGCAATCTACGGTGGTTTAATCGGTGGACTTGTCGCGCTGTATTTTCTTTCAAAGAAACATCAGATAAACTTTTTTTCAATCACTGATGCTATTGTTTTTGCACTACCTCTAGCTCAAAGCATTGGTCGCTTTGGCAACTACTTTAATTATGAAGCTTTTGGTAGACCAACAAACTTGCCCTGGAAAATGTTTGTGCCAGAACAGTTTAGACCAGAAGGCTTTAGTACTTTCAGTTTTTTCCATCCAACCTTTGCTTACGAAATATTATTCAACCTTTTTGTTTTTCTGTTGCTTTGGAGGATTGAAAAAAAGGCTTTTAAAACTGGTGTTTTGACTGGCGCATATTTAGTTTTGTACAGCATTGGGCGTTTCTTCATCGAACAGGTGCGTTTAGATAGCGCATACTTAGGAACTTTCAGAGTTGATCAAATTGTCGCGCTATTACTAATTTTTGCTGGTTTCGGTATAATAATAAATAGATATGTCGCACAAAGTAGTAAGTAGTATTATCGCTTTACTATTCCTCGTCTTGATTCAATCATTTGGCGGGGTTTTTAGGTTTTTGTTGCCAGTAATGGCTTTGTACGTTTTAGGCTTTCTGGCCTACAATTATTGGTATTTAAAAAAGAATAATGTTTTAAACAACTGGTCTTTAATTCGTCCAGTGCTTTTCATATTTTCAATGATTGGTTTGTTTTTTGTAGTTCCTGATGGCTTTCTCAAGGGTTTGTTTTTAATCTTTTCTGTAATAGTCATATACTTCTTAGAAATTGGTTTACTAGTTGTTTCGGAACAAGTTGTTTTCTTAGAGACCCTAGTTTCTTACTTTGCTTTAAGCATGGCAATATTTGCTTGGAATTTTTACTTGTTACCAAAAAGTACACTAACCTTGTTACTTTTAGGAGCAATGACTTTTTTAATAGCCAGAGCATCCTTTGACTATGTGCCACAAAGTGATCAGAAGAAAAACTTTTGGGCAGCATTAATTACATTTTGTCTTTTAGAAGTTAGTTGGGCTTTGGTTTTCTTGCCTTTCCATTTTACAGCCTTGGCCGTTATCCTCTTTAATGTTTTCTATGTCCTTTGGATCATCATATATTACTATCTTTTTCACAACCTTAATCGACAGAAGATCTCTTTTCATGTGATCTTTTCTGCGATACTGATTGTTTTAATAATATTAAGCACACCGTGGAAAGCATAAAGTTATGAATGAAAAAATATCTCCAAAGTTAATAACTATAATAATTTTAAGCTCGTTAATAGTTGGCGGAGTAGGCGGTTGGGTTTTTAATAGGTTTTTAATTCCGAAGATTAATACCATTCCGTTTTTGATGAAATACAATTTAAGTCCAAGCGGATCTCCTTTGGTAATCAATACTAAGCAGGAAATCCGAGTTAATGAAGGTTCTGATACAGTAGCCGTTGTTCAGAAGGTTAGACCTTGGGTTGTTGGTTTAGCCTATGGCAGTGATTTTAACAATGCTGACTTTAGAGGGTCAGGAATAATTTTGACCTCTGATGGCTTAATCGCAGTTCCTGCTCAGAGTTTGTATTCTCAATCCAGCAAACAACAGTTAAAAATAGTTTTTGATGATGGTAAAGTATTGCCAGCAACGCTAAAAGCCATGGATACTGATTCAAACCTCGCGCTTGTTAAAGTTGATGCGAATAACTTGCCGACAGCTTCGGTGGGTTTGGCTGCGGATCTAGAGCTTGGTCAGAGAATAATCGTAGTTGAAAAAACTTTGAATGAGTTTAATCCAAACATTTATGTTTCTTTCGTTTCTTCACAAACACACAACCATCCAGCACAGAGCTACTTTGCTGATGATTTTAACCAGGTTTTCAAGTTTAGCCCTGATCTAGCACCAAACAATTCAATAATATTTTCGTTAGAAGGAAATATAGTTGGAATAAAAACCAGGACTGGTATAGTTACAGCAGAAGCCTTGAAAAATGCGCTTAATTCATACTTTAAAAATGGTGCAATAGTTAAAAACGTTTTTGGTTTCTTCTACTTACCAATTTCTCTTTCAGATGCCACAGCTTTCAACGGTACTCAAGGAGCTTGGGTGCACAACACAGACTATTCCAGAAATTTCTCAATCATTGAAGGAAGCCCAGCTGCAAAAGCTGGTTTACAAGGAGGGGACATCATCACAGCAGTTAATGATGATAAAGTAACACTGCAAAACAGCTTTGAAGATTTAAGCTTGAAATATTCTCCAGGAGATGTCATTCGTCTAGAGGTAAAAAGAGGCAAAACAATCAAGACTTTAAACTTAACAATCGGAGCAAAGAAATATGGTACTGGTCCTGGGTTCTAAAGGAATGCTTGGTAGTGAGTTAGTGCGTCAGTTGCAGGCAAAGGGAATTGAGACGGCCGCTTTTGATAGTGATTTAGATGTCAGAGACAAAGAAGCATTAAAAACAAAAGTGCAAGAATTAAAACCAGAGGTAATATATAATTGTGTTGCATACAATGCAGTTGACCTAGCTGAGGAAGAAAAAGAAAAAGCAACCAGTTTAAATGTTACAGCAGTTTCAAATATCGTAGAGGCAGCAAACAGTGTTGGTGCAACCTTAGTTCATTTCAGTACAGGTTTTGTTTTTGATGGACAAAGCACTAAAAGCTACACCGAATCAGATCAACCAAACCCTCAAAGCGTTTACTCGCAAACAAAATATCAGGGAGAAATAGAAGCACTGAAATATCCCAAAAGCTATGTTGTTCGTTTGAATCTTCTCTTTGGAAAGTCTGCGGTAAGCGAGCGTGCAAAAAAGAGCTTCCCTGAATTAGTCTTAGAGCTTGCTAAAGATCAAAAAGAGTTCGCTTTTGTAACAGATGAGATCAGCACCCCAACTTACGCTGTAGACTTAGCTCAAGCAGTATTAGAATTGGTTGATATGAAATATCCGTTTGGTATATATCATCTGCCAAATGAGGGTCAGGCTTCATGGTTGGATTTTGCCGAAGAAGTGTTTAGAATAAGGGGGGTAGAGGTTAAACTTAACCCAGTGACGGCCGATATGTTTAAAAGGGCAGCAAAACGACCTAAAAATTCAGTTATTGCTAACACAAAGTTTCCTAAGCTACGCCCATGGCAGCAAGCTTTAGAAGAATTTTTAAACAGTAATTAAAGAAATACAATGAAAGGCATCATACTATCAGGAGGCAGTGGCACAAGACTATACCCATTAACAAAAGTTACTTCCAAGCAACTTTTGCCGGTTTATGATAAGCCGATGATAAACTATCCTTTGCAGACCTTGCTTTCTGGAGGAATCACAGACATCTTAATTATTGTTGCTCCAGACCACGCTGGTGATTATCTTAAGTACCTTGGTTCAGGCAAAGATTTTGGTGCAAAGTTTACCTATGAAATTCAAGACAAACCAGAAGGTCTAGCACAAGCTTTTTTAATAGCTGAAAGCTTTATGGACCAAGAACCAGTTGCTTTAATCTTAGGTGATAATATCTACGAAGATGATTTTTCAGGGATTATAAAGAACTTTAAAAGTGGAGCACAAATATTTGTTAAAGAGGTTACTGATCCTGAAAGATTCGGTGTTGTGCGGTTTGACGATCAGATGAATGCTTTAGAAATAGTAGAAAAACCAAAAGATTTTGTTTCTAATTATGCTCAAACTGGTTTGTATCTTTACGATCACACGGTTTTAGAGAAAGCAAGAAACTTAAAGCCTTCTGCAAGAGGCGAGTTAGAGATAACTGACTTAAACAACTTGTATTTAAAAGAGGGTAAACTTAAAGTTGGAGTTGTTAAGGGTGAGTGGGTAGATGCTGGAACTATAGATGCTTTATACAAAGCAAGTGAACTAATATACAAAAAAAAGAACAAAAAATAAATGACAGAGCCAAGAGTTTTCTCAAAAAGTCATAAACTCATTGCCATCGGGGTAATCTCGCTGATTGCTTTTTTGGGGCTTGAATCCTTGGCATACATTAGCAACCTTTATCAGATGCAGCTCTTTTTACAGGTCAGCGCTTTCATTTATCTGTTCATGCTTATCTGGTTGCATTTTCTTTTTGACATGCATTTTAAAGATCAGTCGCTGACACCAAAAAATCTAGCACACGCTGTTGCTATTAGAATCCGACACTTTACTAGATGGGAACACTTTAGATATTTTCAGAACTATTTAATTCTTCCAGGAATACTTTACTGGGGCGCAGTCATTTTAATTGGAATTAACTTCCAGCACTACAAACTACAACAGTTTGTGATCTTTGCAACATCAATCTCTCTGATCATTTGTTATACTTTTTTCAAAGAGATTTTTCACAGACGTGAAGTTAACACCAATCATTTCATCATTTTAACCTATGTTAAGCTTTATGCCTCTTGGTTAATTTATGCAGCCAGCTTAGGCATCATTTGGTACTATTGTTTTAGCCCAACAATCTTCTACACTGTTATTTTCCTTGTTACTTTCATGCTTTTGTATCAGGCATTGTTCCAGTTTGCAGCTCTTTCTTTAAAGCACGTTTTTCATATTTTAATAATCTCAGTGTTGCTTTCCGCAGCTTCTTATTTTGTTTACAAGCTTTGGAATGTAAATTACTTTTCTGCAGGATTATTCATGACCGCAGTGTATAACTTCCTTTGGAATATGTTTTACCATAGAATAAATAAAACCCTGGATCTTAGGGTTTTTGCAGAACAACTAACCATCTTCATTCTAATAGTCGTGATGGTCTTAGGAGTTACAAACTTTAAAGCAAAAATAGGGCGTTGTCAGTTTTAAAGAAAAACACCCCAGGAAGGGGTGTTTTTAATTCCACCAAGAGATTAAAAGTAAAGTACTCATAACCAGAAACATCAGGATTACATTTGAACCAATCCTTAATTTATCAATGTCTGAATATTGTTTGTTTCTTAAATGCAAAGCATCAAAAAGCATAAAGAGAATAAACAGACCACCAAAACCAACCACCACATATTTAAAAGTATTATAAAGGTCAGGAGTTGCTGCTTTCTCTGCAATACCAGAAAGTTTCTTTGGGTCATCTTCTTTTGGTAGAGCGTATGCTTTTAAGGGAACTTCTATTTTTGATTCCAGTCCTTTGCTATCTTTGGCTGCAATGATTAAGTTGTAAGCACGATAGTTAAAATATTTTTCAGCAGTTAAATATCCACCATAACCAATTCCTGAAGCAGTTAGTGGTACAGTTTTAGCAAGAACTGTTGCAGTTACTGAACTCGGCTTGCCTAATATTTTAACAAAAATACCCAATTTTAATTTATCATTCTCAACACTTGGATTGATGATGACACTGTTTCCATCAATTTCAACGCTTGGTTTTTCAGGCGTTGTTTGAGGAGTTGCTAGAGCAACTGGTTTAGGTGTTGGTTCGGGAATCTTTTGAACTGTTTTAGGTGCAGGTTCTGTTACAGTTACAGTTTTTTGAGGTACTTTGCTACTTGGTTGCGCACCAAAAGTATTTGCAACAGCAATACCGTATTTACCGCCATTGCCATCAGCTACGCCAATGCCTTGATCTTTGTAATCAACATTTAAAATATTTGCTCGGTGTGTTGGACTTTCAATCCAAGCGGCCATTAATCCTTCAGTGCTGAAAAAATCAACTGCTAAGTTTTCACCAAGCACAGTGTATGGTTTGTAACCTTCTTCTGATATCTTGTCCCAGATGTATTTCCCGTCAGGGTCAGTATGTGAAAAATAGCTGCGCGATATCATGTCGTGAGCCTTAAAATCTGCGGCTGCAGCTAATCTTAGGTTGTAAGCAAGGGTTGAAATGTTCCTTTGAGAGCGTTCTTTGTTTACCGCAGTGGCAATGTTGTCAGGGCTTAGATCTGTGGCTGAACTGTAGCTAAAACCCAACCCAATCCGTATGGTAAGGAGTGTAATAATGGCCAAGATTATTGTCTTCTGACTATTGGGTCTTTGTAAAGCCATAGGCGGGTAATTCCTTAATATTATACCCTTTTCAGGCTGTTTTTGCCAATTGCAAGTCGTGCTCTAGTGGGACTTGACAAAACGATTCTTTGAGGCTATAATAATTAGTCTTAAGTAAAAATATATGGAATTACCACAAGGCACCCAAGACCTATATCAACACCTAGGAGCTCACGGTCACGACGACCATGATGCTTCTTCTGAGCATGTAGCTTCAAACCACGAAGCAGATGTTGCTGTTGAGCATGCTCCAGAAGTAAAAGCTCCATTAATTGAGCATGATCCTCAAAGCAAGATAACAACAGTACGAGTATCACAGATCCCTTTTGGTAAAATCGCTAAGAAAGTATTGCCATATTTACTCGTCTTCATAGTTGCGATCGGATTATTCATGCTTCTTTTCACAAGCTTTTCTTTGAAATCAATGTTTGGTAGTACAAGCAAGCCTCAGACCAAAGTCGTCACTCAATATACCAACCTTGAAGGTTACAGCAAGTGGATTAACTCATACTTCTATGAAGTAACAGATGCTTCAATCCTTGCTCCAGATTATGATATCTCAGGAAACGGTTTAACCAACTACCAAAAGTTCATTTTAGGATTAAATCCAAAGCGCAGAGATACTTTAGGTTTAGGTATAACTGATACTCAAGCTTTAATTGCTGGCATCAATCCATTAACAGGTAGTGCCATGACAGATGAGCAGAAAAAGCTAGTTGCTACGTACATAGACTTAGAATCTGTTTCAAACAAACTTTCCTTAGCAGTTGCTCAAACTAGCGGAATGGTTGCTGGTGCTAATTCAAATGTTAGTGAGAATAGAAGCAATACCGCAGTTAAGCAAACTGAAAATGCTTCGTTAAGTATTCCTGCACTTGGTATTACAGTTCCAATTGTTTGGACAACTAGCGTTAAAAACTTCGATAGAGATTTACAGGCTGGAGTTGTGCACTATCCAGGAACAGCTATGCCCGGAGAAATTGGCACCTCATATATCTCAGGTCACTCTTCAAACTATTCTTGGGCAAAAGGGGATTACAACAAGATTTTTGAAAATTTAGGTAATTTAAAACAATATGATTCCTTCTCAATCACAGCAAATGACGAGTCAGGAAAGAAAATAATCTTCCACTACGTTGTCACAAGCTCATCTGTTTTTAAAGCAGACGATCAAGCACAGTTTGCCAACCAAGGTAAATCAATTGTTGCGCTTTCTACATGCTGGCCCATCGGAACAACTTCAAAAAGATTAGTCGTTTTCGGAGAACTGAGTCAGACAGAGAGATAATCTGACAGCTTAGATCCTTTGTGGATCTGCTAGGATTTTTTAACCTTAGAAAATCTTAGCTGCTCTACAAGAAAGCAGGCCAATAACCCACAGAGTGGGCTGGCAACAATCTAAACGCGGAGGACGCGTGAAATACGTACGGATGTTACTCGTCGTGGCG